>JACKQG010003643.1_pt1 | contig 18661 bp, 16 predicted proteins | sample 8237621 | NCBI WGS metagenome assembly JACKQG01 (sample SAMN15677084, study PRJNA649215) | marine metagenome | biome: marine; feature: Black Sea; material: saline water; isolation source: suspended particulate matter (SPM) from the Black Sea western gyre | collected 2013-06-09/2013-06-10 | depth... | reverse complement strand
CAAACTGCAGCCACAACTCAGAAACAGGAACAAGCCACACAAACTGCAGCCACACAGACTCAAACCTCAACAATAATCCCAGTCACACCGATTCCATCACTGTTTCAAATATTGAGGATTAACAATGATTTTCGATTTGAGAAATTTAGTTTTAATTTTGCTAATACTACTTTTAGGATTTATTACTTCATGGTCCGACACCAAGAAAAGAAAAATATCGAACAAGTTTGTTTTAGGTTTTTTGTTAGTTGGTTTTATTCTAAATTTTTCAACTAATATCCTCGATTTCCGTATTAATTATCTTCTTAATCTGTTGTTTGCTTTTTTTGTTGGTTTTCTGCTATGGTATATTAATTTCTGGAATGCTGGTGATGGAAAGTTGTTTTTAGCTTTTGTTTCTCTTGTTCCTGTCAGTTTGGTTTTTCTTGATAAGACTCATCTTTATTCTTATGATATCATTGTTTACACCTTTGTCCCTATTTTCTTTGTTTTTCTTGTGTTTCTTATCTTTCAAACTTCTAAGGTTGAATTTATTCATGCTCTAAGGGAATCATTTAAGCCTAAGGTTATTTTTAACATCTTTGTGGCTTTTTTTTCTTTTCAATGGGTTATTCAACTTGCGAATGCTAACTTTGGATTAAGACTTAATTTGTTTATTAGCGCCATTATTCTATTTTTTATTTTTGATGGTCTTGAGAAACTTTTAAAGTTAAAACTAATTAACTTATTTTATATTACTGCAACAATTCGGTTATTTGTTGATGCTCCTAATATTTTTTCTTTAAATTTTATTTCTTATTTTCTTTTCCAACTAACTATCTTTATTGTTTTCGTTTATTTTTTTCTTCATGTTGCGTATTTCAAGTTTGGTGTTCATGTCAAGATTCCAGACTTAAAACCAGGAATGCTTCTTTGTGAAAAGATTGTTAAAAAAGGTAATATTTGTACTGTTGAGCCTGATATTAAAATCAGCCTGTTTATGTTTTTACAAGCTAAAACTAGCAAGAAGAAACCTTTCATTGACATCAAGCCAAAAGGTTTAACTCTCAAAGAGATTCAAAAATTGCAAGAATTAAACAAAGTTGGAAAGATGGAGGTGGGTGCTGTTTTGATTCAAAAGAGGGTACCTTATGCTCCTTTTCAATTCTTGGGAGTGATTATTTTACTTATTATAAATGTGATTTGAAAGTTATAGAAAAACAGAAGTAACATTTTTAAAAATATTTCAAATGAAGATTTTCAAAAATTCAAACAAAAAAAGAAAAAATGTTCCAGACTGGCTTTATGTAGTTATTATTATTTATGTACTTCTTCTTACTTTTCTCTCTTATGCCAGATACATTGGTCTGGCAGAATCCTTCGATTTAAAAGAAAATGGACGTATTCTTTTTTTAACTCTTGAAGGTAATTTCCTTTTTGATGATGCAGGACAGTTAGGTTACACAGGTAGTAGCTGGGGCCTTCATTTTAGTCTTTTATGGTTGTTCGTTTTGCCTTTTTATTACATCTTTTCTAATGTTTGGATTTTATTATTATTGCAAAGTTTTGGTTTTGCTATCGCAATTATTCCTCTTTATTTGTTCATAAAAAAGAAATTAAACAACGAACTAACAGCAAAGCTTTTTTCTTTAGTCTATTTAATTTTTCCAACAATCTTTTTGACAAACATAACAGAGTTCACTTTTAGAGCATTTGCTGTACCATTACTTTTTTTTGTAGTTTACTATTTGGAAAAGCGGGATTGGAAAAAATATTTTCTACTTTTAGTTTTATTTATGTCTATTATGGAAGACTTGAGTTTGATTGTTTTTTTTCTAGGGTTATTTGTTCTCTTTAGAAAAAATAAAAAGCAAGGATTAAAAACGATAATTCTTGGGTTATCTTGGTTTATTTTGACTACAAACTTTTTGATACCTTTTTTTGCATTTAATAGTGACCCTTCAATAAACTCTTATTTATTTTATCAAAAGTATGCTTATCTTGGAACCACACCTAAAGAAATAATAAATAGTCTTATTACACAACCAAAAATTTTAGCCTCAGCATTCAACATGTATGATTTACAATATTTATATTTATTATTAGTTCCTTTTTTATTTTTACCATTCGCTTCCTTTTTCATCATCGTAACAATTCCTGTATTACTTCAGAATATTCTGTCTCCAAATATAGGTGTTTTATGTTACAATGAATATCATAACATTATTTTAATACCCCTACTAATTATTTCTTCTGTTTACGGACTTCAAAACTTACAACGAATAATCTCGAAAAATATTATAAAAAAAGTTGTATTCTTATTCTTATTTGCAAATATTATCTTCGCCATCATTTTTGGGGTTCTTCCTTTAATATTAAGTAATGAGTGGTCAAATAATGTTTTAATTAAGAATAATTTCTGCTTTGATGATAGCTTCAAATTAAGTGAGATCTCAAGAATTAAAACTGCCTATGTGGAGTATAAACAAACAAAGAATATCATAAAAAACATCCCAAATTATGAATCAGTTAAAATGTCTTACAGAGTAGCATCTCATATAACAGAAAGAAGAAATCTTTTCTTTATCCAATCAAGACCAGATACTTGGATTGAGAATTACATCATTATAGATAAGAGAGATATAAAACCTGAAGATGAAAAGGAGAAAATATTAAAAAAACTCCAAGAGAGTTACAATATATCTTGGCATGGCTCTAATGTTTATGTTTTCAAGAAAGTATAACCAAATTTTATACGAAAAGTTATAGTTAGACTGAAAGGTAATTTAAAGTGAATTTTTCCAACAAAAAAAAGCTATTTATGAAAGTGCCACTTTGGTTATGGATAGCAATCATTCTTTATATAATAGTTTTTACATCTGCCATGTATGTTAGATACTACACATACCAGCATCAAGGGTCTGTGACTGTTGTAGAAGACGTTTTATTTAACTCAATAAAAGGCAAGTTTTTTCAGAGTTATACATTCAGCGGAAGTTTTTTGGGTAGACATTTTAGCATGATTTATATCACTATAATGGCTATTTACTACCTATTCCCAAGTATTTTGACAATCTTTGTCTTGAAGAGTTTTTTTTTATCAATAGGAGCTATTTTTATTTATAGAATAACAAAAAATAAATTAAAATACAAACAAGCTAAAAATATTTTAAGCATAACTTACTTGATTTCTCCTTTAATATGGATTTTAAATTTTGATGATTTCTTCGCTATAATAATTGCTATTCCACTAATACTGGCAATAATTTTTTACTTGGAAGAAAAAAAATGGACATATTATTTTGTTTTTATTATTTTATTACTATTAGTACAAGAAGAAACTTCTTTTATCATAATTATGTTAGGAATTTATGTTTTTTTAAAGAGTAATAAAAAGGTTGGTATTATTACATTCCTATCGGGCCTTGTTGGTTTGTTATTAATCACTAATGTTTTTATACCTTACTTTAGCGAAGGAGAATACTACATTTATTCAATAAGGTACAGTTATATAGGAGAAGATTTTTTCGATGCATTAAAAACAATCATAACAAATCCCGAGCAAGTATTAAATAATTCACAAGTTATTAACAAAGTTGATTATGTGTTATTCTTTTTATTAACATTTCTTTTTATTCCATTATTTAGTTACTTTTCTTTAATTACTTTACCAATGTTTTTTTTAAATCTGTTTTCTACTAACACAGATGTTTTATGTGTTCTATTTCATTACACTGCTTTAATAACACCAATTTTTTTTATTTCTACAATTTATGGATTGAAAAAGATTGGAAAAAAATATAAACAAACTACTGTGAAAAAAATAGTTATAAGTTTTTTTATTTTCACACTTTTGTTAAGTTTTGTTTTTTTATTCTCTTTAATAATTAATCCAAATAAATTCCAAGAAATATCCGTTATAAATAAGTACTGCCCTGTTTCTTATCTTCCAAACTTCAATTATGTTTTTATAAAAGAGAAAATAAAAAATTATGACGAATTACATAAATTTACTAAAAATCTGCCTGAAAAAACAACAATTCTAACCACATTAAAAACATTTCCATACACAAAAGACATGAATACAAGAATCCTTTTTCCAAGAGCAGAGAAATACTCAACAGAATACATTATCTTAGACAAAGAAGAAAACCAAGAAGACTATGATGGATTCCCGTTATCAAACTTATCAGAAAAAATAATTAAACAAAATTACACTCTTATTTTAAAAAACAAGAATTATTTGATATATAAAAAAATAGAATAATAGTGTCTTCAAACATCCTTCACAACTTTGAGAGTGTTTTTTATTGATTTAAAGTTTAATTTAAACATATAATTTAGTTCTACATATGTGTGGCACCAGCAACCAGGGCAGGAAAGTTTTTTTACTTTATTCAAAGCCAGTCCTTCTTTCAAGAAATTTGGTGGCTTAATAGCATCTATCATTCCAAAACAGGAATAAATATCCCCATTTACATCAATGTATAAAAATAGTTCTCCTGCATAACAATTATAGTTTGGTTTGAACTTTGGATAATTTAAGAAAAAGTTGAGACAACTAAAAGAAGTATTAACTGGTCTTCCTTGTTTTTTATATTCTATTAATTTATTTATCCCTTTGATGAATTCCCTTTTAGACGGCTCTATATGTTTAACCTTTGGTCCTGACATAGGATATTGAAAAACTGGTTGGAAAAAACAGCTAAATCCTAACTCCTCCGCTTTATCTACAATATAATTTAAATAACGGACGTTGTCTTTATTGATAACCGTGACTGTCCAAACAGACAAATTATTTCTCTTCGCGGCTTTGATTGTTTCTATTAGTCTATTGTAAGAACCCTTTGTTCTATTTTTATCATGAATCTTTCTAGGTCCGTCAAAGCTTAGAGCAAGAAAATCAAGATTCTTTAGCTTACCAATATTCTTTGCAGTTATAAACCCATTTGAAACAAGACTTGTTATGATTCCTTTTGATTTAATATAGTTTACTATATCCTCTATGTCTTTCCTAAGCATAGGTTCTCCTCCTGTTAAACCAATTCTCGCACACCCTACTTCTTTAAGCTCATTTACCAGCTGAAATATTTGTTTTGTTGACATCTCCTTTTGTTTTCTTGTTGGAATATCGCAATAAGCACAGTGAAAGTTGCATTTATTGTTGAGAGCTATATTAACGCTTAAAGGAACTCTTTTACCAAAAAGCTTATTCTTTATTAAAGAAGTTCCTGCTAATAGAGTTTTTTGAATGTTCATCTTAAAATCTTGTTTTAAAAAAAAGATTTATATCAGACAACAAAGTTTTGTTTACTATGCTTTTTCTCATCCTTGAAAATATAAAAGAGGGTCTTAAATAAAACTTTCTATAAAACTTGCTATAATAATTATATATCTCTTCCCAACTTAGATTTGGATGAGTATAGACTTCATCTGGTTTGTGTGTGTTGTATTTTGACCAATCTTTGGATTTTATCAAACCTTGTTTATCCCAGTCTCTAAATCTTTTCGTTCCTGGAAGAGGAGTTAGTATTGCTAGTTTAGCCAAATCTAAGTTTGAGTTTATTGCAAAGGTTATGGTTTCTTCCATCGTTTTCTCTGTTTCACCTGGAAAACCAAACATAAAATAACCTGTCGTTTGAAGACCAGCATCATTAGCCACTCTTATTGCTTTTTTTATTATTTCTAAACTCATATTTTTGTTGCTTGATTCCAACAATTCTTGATTCGCAGATTCAATTCCAAAACAGACATTGTAACATCCTGCCTTAACTAACTTTCTTGCTAAATCTTCGTCAAATCTATCAGCACGAATTCCGTTTGGGAAATTCCAAGGAAAATCTAGTTTTCTTTTTATTATTTCGTCGCACACATCTTTTGCTCTCTTTAAATTCGTAGAAAAACCATCATCCTGAACATGAATCTCATTAAAACCGATTGATAGCATATACTCCATCTCATCAACAGTTCTTTTAGCAGATTTAGCTCGAAATTTATAACCAAAAATATTCTTGTTGCAGAAATCACAAGTAAAAGGACAACCTCTACTACTCTCCATTGACCCTACGGGGTTTCTTCTAACAAATGATCTGGAAGAAATATAATTCTTTAGATTAAATAGGTCCCAAGCAGGATACAGCAACTCATCTAGGTCTGAAATCCGCTGAAAACTTTTATTAACTGTTATTTTATTATTTTTTGTTTTGAAACCAACGCCACATATGTTCTTAAGATTTTCACCTGAGAACATTTTCTTCAAAGCCAATTCTGATTCCCCAATTAACACAAAATCAAACATCTCTTTCAATGACTCTTTTGGGAACGCGGAAACGTGCGGACCCCCACCAAAGATGATTATTTTAGAATTAAATTTTCTAATGGCGTCTATTACATGTTTTACAAAATTATAGGATGGTGTAAGAAAAGTAACACCAACAATGTCAGGAAGAAATCGTTTTAATCTTTTTCGTAGATCTATCATTGGATTTTCAGAAATCTGAAGGTCAAGAATTTCCACAATCACATTCTCTTTTACAATATAAGGAGCGATGGTAGCCAAGGTAAGGGAAGGGGTGAACGGAACAATATTCTTTACTTTTGAAATGGTGTAAGAAGTATAGAAAGGTGGACGGACTAGTAATACTCTTATATCTTTTTTTCTATCTAAGAGCGCGTAGATTTTTCTTCCCCTCAACTTATCTTATAATCTTTTGAAAGTTGCTTCAATGTTAAGAACTCATATTTTTTTATAAGTTTTTTTATTAAGTAATTAAAAACCTCTAATCTTCTTCTGTGAGAAGGTAACCAAAAAGCTCCCCTTCTAATTTTCACAAAATCTCTAATGTGGAAGTTCAAAATCAAAGGTTTATTTTGCAATGATACTAATTTCGAGATAATGCTAAAATAAGTTTTTCCAAAATTATACATTGCAGTTCCCATTAACGGAAACATAAGATAAGTTGAAATTGGTATTTCGAGAAATTTATTCCCACCCCTTCTTAAAATGTTTGAGCTTGGAAAGTATGGCTCCTTTGGAGCAAAAAGATTCTGTACTTTGGTGAATCCTGGTATGAACGTTGGAACTACAGAACTATCATAGATGTACTTTCTTCTTTTTAAAATATTTACAACTTCTTGGTCTATACTGTAAGTCGGTGCTCTAAAACCAACTGGTTTCATTCCTAAGTATTTTTTTATTATTTTTTCGTTTTTTTCAATTTCTTCTTTTTTCTCTGAAAAAGTTAGTTTTGATAAACTTATAGGATGTGAATATGTGTGTGAAGCAATCTCATGGTCTTCATTTGCTATTGTCAAATGCTCCTTTGGATGATTCTCAATATTTTGTCCTACAATAAAAAAAGTTGCTTTTATCTTTTTTCTTTTTAGAATGTTTAAAACCTCAGGGACCCCTTTTTTCAAAACATGATCCTCCCTTTTTAGTTCATTAATTTCAGTCTTGGTTAAGGAACCCCATAATTGCTCCTGAGCCCAGAGTCCATCTACATCAAATGTTAGAACCGTTTTTTTCATTTATTATCTTTTTAAATTTTTGAATAAAAGTTTTTTATTTGGTCGCAAACATAAATTATCTGTTCTTTTTTAAGTTCTGGAAACATTGGAAGTGATAATATCCTCTTTGAACAAACCTCAGTATTAGGAAAATCCTTCTTATCAAATCTCAAATCATTATACACCGGTTGTGAGTAAAGAGGCACAGGAAAGTGGATTCCAGTTTCTACACCTTTAGAAAAAAGAAATTTTCTTAGGTCATCTCTTTTCTCAGATTGTATTACATAAACATAATACACGTGTTTTCTGTTTTCTTTCTCAACGGGTGTTGTCACTATCTCCCTAAGAAGCTTGTTATATAATTCTGCGTTTTTTCTTCGTCTCTCAGTCCATTCTTCTATATATTTCAATTTTACATTTAGAATGGCTGCTTGCAGGGAATCCATTCTAAGATTGAATCCTTCTTCTTTATGTAGATGTTTATCTCCTTTTCTCCTTCCATAATCCCTTATGGCATATGCTTTTTCGTAAATATCTTCCCTGCTTGTTACGACAGCACCTGCGTCTCCAAAAGCACCAATGTTTTTGCTTGGATAAAAACTATAAACAGCTACATCAACTAAAGGAGACCTTTTACCCAGATACTCTGCTCCATGCGCCTGGCAGGAATCTTCCAAAATTTTTAAGTTGTGTTTCTTGGCTATTTCTATTATTGGCTTCATATCGCACATTTGTCCATACAAATGAACGGGTAAAATCATTTTCGTTTTTGGAGTTATTGTTTCTTCTAGTTTATCAGTATCCATAAGATAAGCTTCTTTATCAACATCAACAAATTTTATTTTTCCACCACACAAAGTTATGGCTTGAGTTGTTGCAATGAATGTATTTGGGACAGTTATTACTTCATCTCCTGGTTTAAGTCCTAGAACTTTCAAAGCTATGAACAAGGCTGCAGAACCACTACTTGTTCCAACACAAAATTTTGATTCGCAGAATTTCGCAAAGTTTGATTCAAATTTTTCTAAATCAGGACCAAGGATGAAAGAACTTGTATCAATGATTTTTTCAGCAGCTTTTAACAAATCTTTTTTAATTGATTTATGTTGTAGTTTTAGATCTACAAAAGAAACTTTCATTTTTCTCTCCACTCATAAGGTTTTTTAAAAAATCCTTTATGGCAGGACAACTCATCAACTTTCTTTATAACTTTCCCCGGATTTCCAACAACAACTGAGTTTGGAGGCACATCTTTTGTTACAACAGTTCCTGCACCAATTAAGGAGTTCTTACCAATCTTTACACCAGGTAAGATAGTTGAATTCGCTCCTATACTAACATTGTCTTCAACAACAGCTCCTCTTTCACATTCTTCATATTTTGGACATGCAGGATGTGGGTCATTTGTAAAAAAAACTCCTGGCCCTATAAACACATTTTGTTTCAAAGTTACTCCCTCCAAAAAACACGCAGAATGTATCCTAACATTATTTTCAATAACATTTTCAGGTCCTAACTCAGAATGAGTTCCAATAGAAACATCATCTCCAATTTTGTTATTTTCTCTTATCATTACTCCAAAACCTGTCTTGAAATTGTTTCCTATAGTTGTATTACAGTATATAACTGAAAAAGCTCTTATCAATGCATTATCTCCAATCTCTAAATAAAATATTTCACCGTCAAAACCCTCAGGGACTTTGCCTAGAATAACATTTTCATAAACCTTGCAGTTTTTTCCAAGTTTAACATGTTTTTCTGCGACCATTTTTATTTTGAGTTTATCTTTATTTCTTTTCCTCCTTTTTTCAAAGATCTTTGCGCACACTCTAATATTTTTACAACTTCAAATGCTTCATCAGCTCCAGATAAAGGCTTTTTGTTTTGCCTAACACACTCAAAAAAATGTTTTACCTGTTCCTTCAAAGGTTCTTTCATATAAAACTTTGGGATTGTAACATCGCCTGCACTTAGCATATACTGAAACTCTCCATAATTAACAAAGTCTTTCTGGTAACCAACACCTTTGTTTATTATTTTTACTTTTTCATTAACAGAAGTATCATCAAATAACAGCATTTTCTTATCACCAACAAAAGTCATGTTTCGAACTTTGTATGGATCTAACCAGCTAACATGTATATTAACAATGAGTTTATTCGGAAATTTCATGTTAATGAAAGCAACATCAGGCCTTTTCCCATTTGTATGACATATTCCTCTCGCACTAACAGATAAAGGCTTTTGCCTTAGTAAAGTCAGCACCATAGAGATATCGTGGGGTGCAAGATCCCACATAACATTAACATCTTCTCTTATTGGACCCAGGCCCTTTCTCACAGAGCTAATATAGACCAGTTTCCCTAAAGAATTCTTTTCCAACAAACTCTTAATCATTCTTACCGCCATGTGATAATCATATGTGTGAGCCACCATCAGAACTTTCTTCTTGTTTCTGGCCAATTTTTTCAATTTAAGACATTTCTTTGAAGAAACAGTTATTGGCTTCTCAACAAGAACATTTTTTCCATATTTTAACGAATCTTCTGCAATCTTATAATGTGAAGTTGGATTTGTAGCTACAATAATCGAATCTACTTCATTGTCCTTCAGAAGTTCCTTATAATCAATAGTTGTTTTTATGTATGGATACTTCTTTCTTACTTTGTTTAGCTTCTTTTGATCTGTATCTGCACAAAACTTGACGTCCGCATCTAGCAGATCATGAATTACTCTTATATAATTCGGACCAAAATACCCACAACCAACAATCCCGACAGTATGTTTCTTCATTTTCTCTTGAAAAGATATTTTATTATTGGCTCACAAATTTGATACCAACTAACAAAAGGCTTCATCTTGCTATAGCCATGTATCAAGTCATAATGCTTTGTCACAGGAACTTCCTTGAACTTATAACCTTTTCTTATTGACTCAATAATCATGTAAGGCTCTAACTCGTATTTATCCATATTATTACTCAACAAATTCAAATCTTTAACTAAAGATGTTTTTATTGCCTTAAACCCGTTCGATGCATCTGTAACAGGAAACCTTGTTGCTAAGAGGAAGAATAAAGTGTACAATCTAGTTGTGATTTTCCTAAAAAAAGGTTGTTTATGCTTTATTTTTTTTAAATAACGAGAGCCCTGAACAAAATCATAACCATTCTTGATAGGTTCCAGTAGTCTAGGAATCTCAGATGGGTTATCCTGATTGTCCCCTGCTAAGACTACTATAGCATCAAAATTGTTTTCAATTGCATACTTCATACCGGTTTTAAGAGCTGCGCCAGCTCCAAGATTTTTTTTGTGAGAAAGCAGTGTTGCGCCATTTGATGTTGCTTCACTCGCAGTATTATCTGTGGAGCCATCATCTATCACAACAACTTCATCTACAAAAGGTAATGTTTTCCTAACAGTAGGACCTATCTTGTTTTCTTCATTCCAACTGGGAATAACAGCTGCTACATTCACATAAAAACCCCCAAAAATAAGTTGATAAAATAACAAAGAATATAAAAATGTGTTGTTTTTTTTAAAGATAAAAGATTAGAAAGAAAAATTATATTAATCAATGTTCTTTCTTATAAAACATGAATAAGTTAAAGAAAGCCTTTTATATTTTTTTAAAGAATAAATATTATGTGGGCATTTTTTTCTTCATATTGTTATTGGTTCTTAAATTCCCAATATTAAACACTCCTTATGTGGATGATGAGAAATTCTGGTATATTCCTAGAAGTCTATTAATCTCACAAAACAATTTAAATCCTATTTTTCGAGGAATTGGAATTCCAGAAGAACTAAAAATACCTGAAGAGAGAAAACATCCTTGGTTTAATAATTCAAGAAATTATATTACAGATTCTACTCACCCCCCATTATTTTACGAGATTTTTGCTTTTTTCTATTTTCTCTTTGGTTACTCTATTGTTTTAACTCACATAATAGTAATTGTTATCTCATTTTTCACTTTATACTTTACTTATCTCCTAGGAAGATATTTATACAACGAAGAAACAGGTTTTTTTTCTTCTTTTTTGTTGTTATTTTCTCCTGTTTTCTTCTCTCAAGCAGGAAGGGCATACCCAGATATGCTAACAGCATGTTTAGGAATTGCAGCTATTTATTTTTCTCTAAAAGAGAAAACCACTCTCTACTTAGTTTCTGGAAGCTTACTTGTTCTTTCGAGAGAACAGGGAGTTTTATTTATTATAAGTATTTTAATCTACCAATTCATAAAGAATTATAAAGAAAACAAAAAGGTTCTTTTTAATAAACTATTTTCATACAGTTTTCCTCTTTTTATTCTTATATTCTGGTATATCTTCCATTATTTAAAAACAGGTTTATTTATTTATGGACAACATATTACTCAAACAGCAAGTTTACTAAGTTTTTTTCTTAATCTCTCAAATCTTACTAAATTCCTATTGTTAGGGCAATTTAGATTTTTATTAATAATAGTTGTAATTTATTTTCTAGTTAAAAACAGAAATATAACTTTAAACAAGAAACTTATGCCTTTAATTTTAACAATAGCATTAGCATTAGCATTCTTTAGCTGGGCCAACATCATGGCACTCAGGCACATTCTTCCCGTCTTTCCTTTATTTTTTATCTTAGTAACAAACCCTATACAAGAAGTTTTCAAGAAAAAGAAAGTATTCCATTTTATATTTATATTATTTTTTATTTTATTATCTGTAAAGGAATGGCATTCTCCAACAAAATTCCATTATGAAGAGAACATGCGTTACCTAGATACAATCACTACAAGACAAGAAGCACTTAATTTTATTTCAAACCATTATCCTAATTCAAGATTTTGGGTTGATGGCTATTTCTATTATGACTTAGTCTATCCATTTGTAGGATCTGTTGATAAACCAATGCCTAATGTGGAATTAATTCCTACAGCTTACTTACATAAAAAAGACTCTTTTTATCAAGCTCGTAATTTCACTAAAAATTTTAAAAAAGGAGATTTAATCCTTGATTCAAAATGGGTTATGCATGAAGAAAGATTAGATTATCAAATAATACACAGATTAAATTTAGAACTAATTAAAGAAATAAACATATATGATGAATATATGAAAATTTATAAAGTTGTTTAATTCAATTTTTGTAATAAAAAACAAAATATTTATTATGCCTGCTTTATTTCTTAAATAAACAATGATAAACGAGTTTCTTCTTTCGATAAACACAAAATCACCAAGCTTAAGTGTTTTTTTCATCACGATAGTTTTCCTCTTTTTTTTAATCAGTTTATTTTTAAATAGAAACAGTCTCTATGATTTTTTAAGAAAAATAAAAAGAAAATATTGGTTTTTTCTTTTATTAATCTTGATTCTGTCTTTATTCTTGAGAGTAATTTACATACCACATCATCATAAGATGTATGTAGATGAACCTATGTATATGGAACAAGCAAAAATTATGATTACACATGAAGATTATTCTCAAAAAACTTATGCAAAATCAATTGGCTGGCCTTTCTTCATGAAATGGTTTTTCATTACATTCGGCATAAATAATTGGATTGCATTATATCTTTCATCAATATTGGGTGGCCTAACTGTTGTCAATGTATTTTTGTTAGCTTATGTTCTTTTCAAGAAAGAAAACATCGCTCTGTGGTCTTCTTTTTTATTTTCACTTATCTCAACACATATTTCATGGGCTGTATCTGCAGAAAATCATATGTCTTCATTGTTCTTTTTATCTCTATCCTTATGGATTTGTTGTTTATATATTAAAGAATATAAACTCAAAGAGTTGCTGCTTTTGCTCTCAGGCTTGGCTTTTGCTGTTCAATTCCGACCAGAGAATTATCTGTTTATTCTGCCGGTATTTTATTTGCTGATTTATAAGAATAAAAAATATTTCAATATAAAGAATATTGCTTTAATCTTAATATTCTTAATACTAATAATTCCTAACTTTGTAAGGATTTATAGCTTCCAAGTTATTGAAAGCCATCAAGATGCATTAGAAAAAAATGTTCAATCAGAATGGAATCCCAATTTTTTAATTAAGAATAGTAAAGAATTGTTTAGAAACATATTTTTGAACTACGCACACCCTTTTGTTTTTTCCTTTATTCTCCTATTGGGAATATATTATAGCTTTCTTTATAATAAAATAAAAAGAAAACATGTTTATTTCTTAATATTCTCAAGTATAATTTCAGTTATCTGGATATTTCCTTACTACTTCTATGGAAACAGATTTATAATCACGACGTATTTGTTTTTATCATTATATGCCGGTTTAGGAGTATATTTTGTTCTAAACAGAATCGTTACTGGATTAATAAAAAATAAAAAGCATCAAAAACAGATAGCCATTTTAATAACAACACTTCTACTATTGCTTTTCTTTCCTTATATATCAAGAACAAATGATTTGTGGTTACCTCATGCACTAGAAACAAAGATTCCTGAGTTAGCAGAGAAAGAAGTGCCAAAAGAGTGTATTGTTATCAGCGAGTGGCCAGTCATTTTTTTATCCACAACTAATATACAAGTTTTGAAGACTCAAAATTTTTTAGACAATAACCTTTTCAATTCTAAAAAATGCTTATTATTCTTTGAAGACATGTTTTGTGACGGAACATTCGACAGATCTCCTAATTGTCAAAGAATAAAAAAGGAATATAAAACAATTCCTTTTTTAACCTATAATATTACTAAAGAAGAAAAAGATGGTGTTTTGAAAAAAGAATATATTTTTCACAAATTAATTGAAAAATACTAATTTGTAGATGAATAAATTTAAAGAAACACAAATTATTTAAGAATCGTTCTTGAACGAGATTAAGGGATTCCAATGAAAATATTATTTGTTTATTCGAATAGTTTAGGCTTACCATACTATCATTTTGGAATCGGAAGCCTCTCTTCTGTTTTAAAAAAAGAAGGTCATGAAATCAAATTATTAGATTTAACTTTTAACTCAAGCAAAAAAAAATCTTTGAAAGTTTTCAAATCTTTTGATCCTGATGTAATTTGTTTTTCTTCCAATAGCACAGAGTTTGAGAATGTGAAAAACTTAGCAAGATTATTCAAAAGAGAGAGTAATGCTTTCATATTATGCGGGGGGATACACCCAACTGTTGCACCTCAAGAAGTTATATCTAATTCTTGTTTTGATGGAATTTGCATAGGTGAAAGTGAATTAGCAATAGTAGACTTTCTGAATAAAAAAGAAAATAAAAAAAATTATTATAAAACAAAAAATTTTTGGTTTAGAGACAAAAACAAAATCATAAAAAATGAACTCAGACCGTTAATAAAAGATCTTAACACTCTTCCTTTTTTTGATAGAGAAATATTTGATTATAAAAAATATTTAAAAATTCGTGATGGTGAAGCAGATTTTAAATTATCTCGTGGATGTTATTTTAAGTGTTCTTTCTGTGCAAATGAATATTTGCAAAGATTATATGCCCCATTCAAACAACCTTTCTTAAGGTATAGGTCGGTAAACTGGATTATGAATGAAATAAAAACAACAATAGATAAGTACAAAGTTAAATACGTGGTGTTTAATGATGAACTCTTCAATTTCAATTTGAAATATCTAAAAAAATTTTGTAATGCTTACAAAAAAGAGATTGATCTTCCTTTCGAATGTGATATAAGAGCAGATTTATGTAATGAAGAAACATTTCATTATCTTAAAAAAGCAGGTTGCTCTGATGTGAATATTGGTGTTGAAAGTGGGAATTATAACATTAGAAAGGATATACTAAACAAAGCTATAACTAACAAACAAATAATAAATGCTTTCAAGCTAGCAAAAAAATATAGAATAGAAACAACTTCTCTTAACATGATTGGTTTGCCCTATGAAACAAAAGAGAACATATTAGAAACTATTAATTTAAACAAAAAAATAAATAGCGATAGAATGCAGGTTGCTTGCTTTAATGCATTTAAAGGAACAAATCTTTATAATTTATGTAAAGAACAAGGCTGGATAAATGAAAACACAAAAACTCATTCAAAATACTTAGACACGAATGTAAAACACAACCATTTAAGTGAAGAAGAAGTAAAGAAGATTAGAAGGACATTCCCATATCATTGCTATAAGGACAAGTCAAGGATATTGGCAACAGCGCTGTTAGCGAAAGAGTATATGATGCCACTTTATCTGAAGTATAATTCCCTAATACCAAAAACATTCATCCGCCTTATGTATAAATCCTGGCACACAAAGCTGTTTAAGTTTTATTAAGAAAAAAGTGATTTGAAATATTCAAAACCATTCCTTCTAACCACGCAAACCCTGGACATCAACAAACCATCCTCTTTGCAAAAACCAGAATCTTCTGTCACTGCTTTTTTATAGCCTGTCTGCTTTGTAACAGCTAACACTTTCTCATTATAATGCCCAAAAGGATAAGATAAAACATCAACTCTTTCTTCTAGTTTGTCTTCTAATATCTTTTTTGAGATTTCTAATTCCTTCCTAATCTCAGATTCATTTAAGAATGTCAAGTCTCTATGAGAAACAGTGTGTGAACCTATTAAATGTCCTTGCTTTGAAAGCTCCTTTACTTGTTTCCAATTCATAAAATCCGAGTATTTCTCAATCTCTGGGATATTCTTACCATCAATCCAATCAGTTGTTATGAAAAAAGTTGCTTTGATATTATATTTTTTTAGAAAGGATAAAACTATTTCAAAAGAAGAAAGACGCCCATCGTCAAATGTCAAAGCAACACATTTTTTATTATAATCAATATTATCTAGAGTCACGAAATCATAACCTTGTTCTTTCAAGAATAATACTTGCTTCTCAAACTCTTTCTGCGATAAACACCAGTCAGATTTATTTTCTCCAATATCATGATAGGAGATTATAGGAACCGAGTGTCCTTCAGTTTTTGAGGTATCTTCTTTTAATTGTCTGGCTTTAACAAAATATTTTTCCGCTTCTTCAGATTTATTCATCTTCATATAAGCATTTCCTGCCTGGATATTCAACTCATGTAACAACCATTTTTCTTTGGCTAGTTTTAATCCTTTTCTAAAGGTTTGAGCAGCTCTATAATAAAGCCTTAAGTTGAAATACTCCCTTCCCAACTCAAGATACGCCTTAGCATTCTTAGGTTCTCTTAAAACCTTCTTCCTGGTAATATTCATATAAAAGAATCTTTTTTGGCGGGATCTTTTTTCATCGAGTTGAGCGTAATGATGCACAGGAATATCAATTTTTTTAATATCTATATTTTGTTCCTTTATTGAATCTTCCACTATCTCATGAACAGGCCCTCTAAATTCAATTTTTTTATTATTAGGAAAAATTCTAACCTTGTTGCTCACCCAGAAAAATGGCATTCCTTCATTCATCTCTATATATTCATCATTTGAGTCAAAAAAAGTCAGAAAAGGTTTCTTTGCATAAGTATAGTTTCTCGTAGGCATTAAATATGCAACTTTTCTTTTATTTAATACTAAATTCTTTATTACTTTATGATCTCTTATAGCTATTCTCTCATCAGGGTCAAGCACTAGAATCCAGTCTCCAGTAGCTTTCCTTAAAGATAGATTTCTTGGTTTACTAAAGTCATCTTCCCATTCCTGGAAATAAATCTTTGCTCTAAAACTCTTTGCAATTTCAACAGTTTTGTCTGTGCTTCCTGTATCGACAAGTATAATCTCATCAACCAAATTCTTAACACTATTAAGACAATCAGTTAAGAATTGTTCCTCATTCCTAGCAATCATACAAAGACTTAGCTTAACTCCCATGTAAACTCAAAATTATTAAGGATTTATAAAAGTTATTAGTAATGTTCTTAATTGAGAAAAAAAATCTTTTTAAGAATATATTTTAAGAAAATTATAAAGCTAGACTTTTTTTCATATTCTTTAGTTAAACTGATAACAGGTGTTTCATTTTTCTCCTCAGGAATAAAAGAATCAACTTCTTCTTCAATCGAAGAATCATTAGCTTGTTCAGGTGAAAGCTCTATTTTCTCAGCAGAAAAACTTTCCTTTCTAAAAATTCCAGGTTCACAAGTTCCACTGTCCTTACCATAGTAAGTGGAATTCAAAAAAGTATTTTCTTCTCCCTTATAAGACCAATATGTTGTAGCATTGTTACAAACATCAGTTACATATCCATTGATAAAAGTGTTGCCATAAATAAAATTCGTTGAGTGATTATGTGAAGAACTAATGCGTATAATTTCTTCATTAATTGTAGCATTAAATGTGTTGTTTATTATATAAACAAGATCTTTTGTTTTATTTATGATATAAGGCGAAGACTCAGTTTTAATTTCTATAGCCGGCAACCTTGTAAAACTCAAAGAGTAACCTGAGAAATTAAAAAAGTAAGAATTTTGAATTAAAACTTTTGTAATATTAAAAATAGCGTGACCTGGATACGTAATAAATCTAACATCATTAAATATACAATCATAAAAACTTGCATTTGGGTCCTCTATCATTCCAACAAGGGACTTATTGGCTTTATTTAAAGACTCTAAAACAGCTCCATTACAAAAATAATTTGTTGTTAAATCTACTTGATGGTCTTTTACTTTGTAAAAGCATTCTTTACTAAAATTTAGATTGGCATTTTCAGGATTAAAATGGTATACACTAAGGTTACACAAATTATGCATTCCTTCTTTTCCTGCCAGTGCGAATCGTCCATTATTCGACGAATTTATATTCCAAACTTCCGTAGTTTGATTCTCATTAGCAATCAAGAGAGCAAAATAAACACCAGGAACATCAGTTCTAAAATTTACATTCTTGAAAACTTTTGGAGATCCTTTAATTAAGATTCTTTGAGAAAGAATGGAGTAATTCACCCCTAGAAGAGGAGAAATTGTAGCTCCGTTCCCATCAAAAATAATATTTTCACTCATAGAAATATTCTCCACATAATAAACACAATCTTTATTTAATATAATATCAGAAAAAATAATATCATTAGAGTTTATTTCATCACACTCCAATCCAAGAACTAGTGATATAAAAAAAAAGAAAACCAGAAAATACAAAAAAATATGCTTAATAGAGTTTCTTTGATTCATATGCAACTAATAGTCTAACTCACCTTAAAAAGTTTGTTCTCTCTCAACCGAGTTTGTCGCATTAAAAAGTTGTTTTAGTAATCTCAGGCTTGCCCTGAGATTA
>JACKQG010003642.1_pt1 | contig 18664 bp, 17 predicted proteins | sample 8237621 | NCBI WGS metagenome assembly JACKQG01 (sample SAMN15677084, study PRJNA649215) | marine metagenome | biome: marine; feature: Black Sea; material: saline water; isolation source: suspended particulate matter (SPM) from the Black Sea western gyre | collected 2013-06-09/2013-06-10 | depth... | reverse complement strand
GATACCAACAAAATATATTATCAAACTTACTGTCAACCTTGAAGCAGATTGCGCAACGCCTACAACTTCGCTATTCTTATAACGTATTTTTTCACGACCGGCAAAGACTAATCCGGAAAATCCGGCCAGCACCACCCCATCCACCATGCGATTCGACCAACCCCTCATCGCTGCCACTCTGATTAAACGCTACAAGCGCTTTCTCGCCGATGTCCGTCTGGACAATGGCGACGAACTGACCGTGCATTGCCCCAACTCCGGCTCCATGCGAGGCTGCTCAACACCGGGCAGCCGCGTCTACCTCTCCACCTCGGTTAACCCAAAACGTAAATACGCCCAGACCCTGGAGATGATTCAGGAGCAAGGCGTCATGATCGGGGTCAATACGACGCGCACCAACCATCTGGTGGCCGAAGCCATCCGCGATGGACAGATTGCAGAACTACAGGGAATAGAGAGTATTCGTCCCGAAGTCACCACCGCGCCAGGGCACAGGCTCGATTTTCTCTTGCAGCGACAGGAAAAAAGCATTTACGTGGAAGTGAAAAACTGCTCACTGGCCGAGGGGCAAACGGCTTTGTTTCCCGATGCGATCACCAAACGAGGCACCAAGCACTTGTTGGAACTGGCCCGCCTGGCCAAAGAGGGTCATCAAGCAGTCATTTTTTTCTGCATCCAGCGCTCTGACACCAGCATATTTCAGCCAGCCGCCCATATCGACCCGGTCTACGCCGAGACACTGACCAATGTCTGCAAGCAGGGAGTAGAAATACTCGCCTACGAGGCTGTAGTAAACACACAGGAGATTCGTATTGTGCGCGGCCTGCCCTGCCAGCTTGACTCCAGGGAACCTTGAAAAATTAATAACTGAGACTGACCATGATCGACCAGAAATCCAAAAAAGCCGTCATTCTTCTTTCCGGTGGACTCGACTCAACCACGGTTCTGGCCATTGCCAGGGCCGCAGACTATGAATGCTACTGCCTGAGCTTCCGCTACGGCCAAAAACAATCAGTGGAACTGGAACGGGCAGATCATATCGCCAGAAAAATGGGTGCTGCCAAACATCTGGTTCTGGGGCTCGATCTTGACCGGATCGGCGGATCAGCACTGACCACAAGTCAAGTCGTCCCCAAAGACCGAGACATGGAAGAAGAGCATAACCAGATCCCCAATACCTATGTCCCGGCCAGAAATATGATCTTCCTCTGCCACGCAGTTGCCTGGGCTGAGGTTCTGGGCGCCACCGATATCTTCATCGGTGTCAACGCCGTTGACTACTCAGGCTATCCCGACTGCCGACCGGAATTCATCAATGCCTTTGCAACCATGGCCATGCTCGGCACCCGAACCGGCGTGGAAGATAACGATCCGCTCACCATCCACACCCCGCTCATCCAGCTCAGCAAAAAAGAAATCATCAAAAAAGGGTTGGCTCTCGGTGTTGACTTTTCTCTGACCCACAGCTGCTACGACCCTGTCAATGACCTGGCCTGCGGTCACTGCGATGCCTGCCTTCTCCGCCTCAAGGGCTTTGCCGAGGCTGGCATACCAGACCCTGCAGATTACAACAAATAAGCCGAAATCACCAAAATCACCACAATCACCACATGGGCCAGGTTCCTGGCCTCCTGCTATTCCAGCGAACGTGCAACCCCGTGCCACACTTGGCGATCTGCCAGAGACGACCTCCTATAACCACCATATTTTCTCGTAATTTCAGGTTGACAGCCTGAACATGATTCCCGATACTATTAAAGAGTTACTCTGTTGTACAATTCAATTTCTGATGGTTCCTTGCAAAATAGATAAAACCTATCAACGGTGCAGATTTGACCTTCACCCACCCCCACAACAGCGACGAAAGAAAATGGCAACTCGACATCCATCATAATGGCAACGATCTGCTGGTCGTCTCGTGCAGTGGACGCTGGTGCCTGGATCAAGACCTGCCCTCCATCGAGACAATCCAAGTCGAGATGGACAATGCCCTCGGTCGCATCTCCTTCAATACCACGCAACTCTCTGCCTGGGATACCGGTTTTCTCGCCTTTCTCCAATCATTACTCTCCCTTTGCGCTCAGCGCGGTATCACCATCGACCAAGACGGGCTGCCCAAGGGCGTCCGCCACCTCCTGGCCATGGCCACCGCTGTTCCCGAACAAAAAGCAGCAAAAAAACGTCGCAAAAAACAAAGCCTGTTCTTTCAAGTAGGCTCGGCAACTATTGATTTTTTTCGCGGAGCCCCGGAGATGCTCCATTTCCTCGGCGAAATCACTGTCTCCTTTGGACGGTTAATCAGCGGACGGGCCCGGTTCCGCTGGAGCGATCTCTGGTGGGAGATCGAAGAGGTCGGCCCCCGAGCCCTGATCATTGTCTCGGTCATCAGCCTTCTTGTCGGGCTCATCCTGGCTTATCTCGGAGCCGATCAACTTCGTCTGGTGGGCGCTCAGATCTTTATTGCAGATCTGGTGGCCATTGGCATGGTGCGCGAGATCGGCGCCTTGATGACCGGAATCATCATTGCCGGTCGTACCGGCGCAGCCTTTGCGGCCCAGCTGGGAACCATGCAGGTCAACGAGGAGATCGACGCCTTCAAGACCCTTGGTCTCTCACCCATTGATTTTCTGGTGTTGCCCCGGATGCTGGCCCTGATGATGATGGTCCCGCTCCTGACCCTGTACGCAAGCTTTGTCGGTATGCTGGCTGGATTACTGGTCTCGGCCACCATCTTTAATATCAGTATGTTTGAGTACTACAACGAAACCCTGCGGGCCCTGGAGCTGAAGCATTTTCTGGTGGGTCTTTCCAAAGGGAGCGTCTACGGGGCCATCGTCGCCTATGCCGGTTGCCTGCGCGGGATGCAATGCGGCAGAAGTGCTGAATCAGTGGGTGAGGCAGCAACCTCGGCAGTTGTGACCGGTATCCTGCTGATCACCATTGCGGCATCCCTGATGACCATTATCTTTTACCAGCTGGGGATCTGAAACCATGAACGAGACGCCCCATATCGAAATCCGCAATTTGACCATGGCCTATGGAGATTTTGTGATCCAGCACGATCTCAATTTTGTGGTCAACAAGGGAGATATCTTTGTCATCATGGGCGAAAACGGTTGTGGCAAGACGACCCTGATGCGGGCTCTGATTGGCCTGCAACGCCCGGCGCTGGGCACCGTCTTTTATGATGGCGAAGATTTCTGGAATGTGGATCTCGACCAACAGGCACGGCTCAAGCGCAGGCTCGGTATCATGTTTCAAGGCGGCGCCCTCTGGAGCTCGCTGACCCTGGCGGAAAACGTTGCCTTACCGCTCAAGGAATACACCGACCTTGCGCAGCGCCGTATATCAGATATCGTCTCTTTCAAGCTGGCCCTGGTAGGGTTGGCCGGCTTTGAAGATTTTTATCCATCCGAACTCAGTGGGGGAATGAAAAAACGAGCCAGTCTGGCCAGAGCCATGGCCCTTGACCCGGAGATCCTGGTGATTGACGAACCCTCTTCAGGCCTTGATCCACTGACTGCCAGCCGTCTTGACGACCTGATTCTGGAACTACGGGACAGCTTGGGGGCAACCATCGTCGTAATCACCCATGAACTCGCCAGTATCCTTGGCATCGGCACTAATTCTATTTTTCTGGACAACGAAAGTCATACCATGATCAATACCGGCAATCCCCGGGAAGCACTTACCTCCGGGGATCCCAGAGTACGCCATTTTCTAACTAGGGGAGTAACGTGAGCAGACAAGCAAATCCTACACTGATCGGGGTCTTTGTCCTTGGCGCCATTGTCCTCGGGGTCGTGACCCTCTTGCTTCTGGCCGGTGGCCAGTGGTTTCAGGAGAGACGTCAGCACATACTCTATTTTGAAGGATCGGCCCAGGGGTTACAGGTCGGAGCACCAGTCGTTTTTCTCGGAGTCAAGGTGGGCATGGTCAAGCATATCCAACTCGGTCTTGATGCAGAAAATCAGCGCTTCATGGTTCCTGTGACCATTGAGGTCACCCCCAACATGGTCGAATCCAGCCGTGGAGAACGGGTCGACCTGCGGGACCGCGCCACGATCAGACGGCTCGTTAACCAGGGACTGCGCGCCCGACTCAAGGTACAAAGCCTGCTCACCGGTCAACTGTACATCGATGTGGATTTTTACCCCGACAAACCGGCCCACTTCATGGCCCGCGATCCGAAGATAAGTGAAATTCCCACCATCCCAACTGCAGTGGATGAACTTGCCACCCAGCTGGAACAGTTTCCCATGGATACTTTCCTCACAGATCTTGCTGTCATCAGTCAGTCGCTCAACCAAATTCTCTCCTCGGAAGAAACACAGATGATTCCTGCACAGCTGACGGCAACACTTGCAAATCTGCAATCTCTGAGCGCTACAATCAACAGCGAAAGCGGCCCACTGCTCACCGAGATCAGGGCAGATCTCATCGAAATGCGCACGGCCTTTGAAACGGCCCAGACCGCAATGATCAGGGTCAGTTCAATGGCCGAGGCCAGCTCGCCCATGTTGACCAGCCTCAGTAATGCCAGCGAAGAACTGGCCAGGACGGCACAAGCCTTACAGGGTCTGGTCGGAGAAAAATCTCCGACAGTACATCATCTCAATACGGCCTTGTCGGAAATCACCCGTGCGGCCCGCGCCTTACGGTTTCTGGCAGAAACCCTGGAGCAGCAACCCGAGGCCGCTTTACAGGGAAAACGGATTGAGGAGGAGCAACAATGAGAAACATACGCCGCAAAGTGAAACACGGACGCCTGTCAGCTCTATCAGCCCTGCTGGCCTGCGCCTTTCTGCTCCTGACGAGCTGCTCTCGCACCCAGCCAGTGCGCTATTACCAGCTCGCAGCCCAAGAGGTCAATCCAACCATACTGCCCGGGAGCAAAGTGACTCAAACAGACCAGATCGTACTCGGTATCGGCCCGGTGCAAATACCAGACTATTTAGACCGCCCCCAGCTCGTCACCCGACTGACACCCAACCAGCTCCACCTGGCCGACAGCCACCGCTGGGCTGAACCACTCAGTAAAAATATCCCCAGGGTTCTGGGGGAAAACCTCTCAGTACTGCTGGGCACTGATCGTATCCTTCTCCACCCCTGGCCATCTTCCAGTCTCACGGATTACCAGCTCCTGGTTGAGGTGATCCGTTTTGAAAACGAGAGGAATGAAAGCGCTCGACTCATTGTCCGCTGGTCAATAAAGGATGCAGATGACACAATCCTGCTACCGGAAAAACGAAGCAGTCACCGGATAGTTACGGTCGCTCAGAATCAGGAAGAACTGGTTGTCGCGTTGAACAAGGCGCTGGGGAGTTTCTGCCGGGAAGTTGCTCAGGCATTGACACCATTGCTGACAAAGCCCTCCACAAAATCATAAGCCCACCTTAAGGCTACCTTGAAAAGGCAAACGGACAAAACCTGATCTCAGCCAAACAACCCCAATATATCATGAGTGATCCGACCATTGCAGATGGTGAGTATGGCCCTGCCCTGCATGGACCAATCCAAAAATGGGGAGTTTTTGCTTTTTGAATAAAGATCCTCAGCGCTGAAGAGAAACTCCAAATCAGGATCAATGATTGCCAGATCGGCCGGACCACCGGGCGTCAGGCTGCCCCCTTCAACTCCCAGGATTCTCGCCGGTGCCGCTGACATCAGCTCAACCAGTCGCGTCGGGGTAATCAGGCCTTTTCGAACCAAGGCAAGAGCCAGGGGCAAGGCGCTCTCCAAACCTATAATCCCATTGGCGGCTTGATCAAACTCCACCTCTTTTTCCAATACAGAATGGGGAGCATGATCTGTTGCTATCGCATCAAAGGTTCCATCTACCAGGGCCTGACACACGGCCTTACGATCAGCTTCACTGCGCAGGGGCGGGCTCATCTTGGCATGGGTATTATACCCATCCACCGCTGCTTCGGTGAGAGTGAAGTAATGGGGTGCGGTCTCGGCCGTAACCCGAACCCCACGCGCCTTGGCCTGACGAATCAGATCAATCGCCGATGCGGCACTGACATGAGCTATATGAATCCGCTGACCAGTCAGCTCAGCCAGGGCCAACTCACGATAAATCATAATAGATTCAGCAGCCGTTGGAATGCCGCGCAGCCCCATACGAGTTGACAGAGCCCCCTCGTTCATGGACCCACCCCGGCTGAGCGCATGCTCTTCCGAATGAGAGATAACCAGCAAACCATGACCGGCCGCGTACTCCAAAGCCCGGCGCATCAACTGGCTGTCAACAACCGGCAGACCGTCATCACTCACCGCCCGGATTCCCGCGGCCTTCATCTCACCATACTCTGCCAGCTCTTCACCACGGCTGCCACGACTGATGGCTCCCACTGGATAAACACGAGCTGAGCCCTCGGCCGCTGCATTCTCCAGAATCAACCGGGTCACCGCAGCCTCGTCATTAACAGGTCGAGTGTTGGGCATACAGGCAACGGCCGTAAACCCGCCTGCCGCAGCAGCCCGGGTCCCTGTGGCAATGGTCTCTTTATATTCCTCGCCCGGTTCACGCAGATGAACGTGCATATCAATCAAACCGGGAATCAACCACTTACCCGTCAAATCGATCCGACGGGCATCCGCTGGAGAATCAGCTACGATACAGCCATCAGCAATCGCCAACTCGCCAACATGATCAATCCCATTGACAGGATCGATGATACGGCCGCCGCTAAAAACAATACATTCACTCATGATGCCCCTTCCCCTCCGCTCTTTTCGCCACCCAGAACCAGATAGAGCAGAGCCATCCGGACGGCAACCCCGTTGGCCACCTGATCCAGAATCACAGAGCCCTGACCATCGGCCACATCCGGGCTCATCTCCACACCGCGATTGACCGGTCCAGGGTGCATGATCAAGACATCATCGGCCGCCCCACGTAAAACATCACGGTTAATCCCGTAAAAACGGGCATATTCACGCAGAGACGGAATCAACGGATCGTTTTGCCGCTCTTTTTGGATGCGCAGGGCCATAACCACATCAGCACCTTCCACGGCTTCGGCAACACTCCTGCAGACCGTGGCTCCCATGCTGGTCAATTGCGGAGGCAGAAAAGTCATTGGGCCTGCGACACGTACTGAAGCCCCAAGTTTAGCAAAACCGATAATATTGGAATGGGCCACCCGGCTATGGGCGATATCACCGATTATCGCAACAGTCAATCCCTCGACTCGCCCTTTGTGTTCCATGACGGTCATCAAATCCAACAGACCCTGGCTTGGATGTTCATGGGTGCCATCCCCAGCATTGATGATTGCGGCCTGTACATGACGACTGAGGAGGTGAGGCGCACCAGAGCTCGAATGACGAACAATAATAATATCCGGGCTCATGGCCTGAATATTTCGAGCCGTATCAATCAGGCTTTCACCCTTAGTGGCCGAGCTGGTGGAGGCTGAGATATTAAACGTGTCGCCGCTCATCCGTTTGGCAGCAATCTCAAAAGAAAGACGGGTTCGAGTTGAAGGTTCAAAAAAGAGATTGATGATCGTGCGGCCACGCAGGGTGGGAACTTTTTTGATGGCGCGGGAGGAAATATCTTTAAAGGAACGGGCAGTGGCAAGAATATGATGAATATCGTCCGGGGAAAACTGTTCCAGACCAAGAATATGTCGATGTTGAAATGAAAATTCGTTTTTCACAGTCACCTGAAATCAGTAGATCCAGTCACCCAGACGGGTCCAGCGAATGGATTGAAGACGATCCAACGAAAAAAGAGGCCGGTCAATATCCCAAGACCAGTACAAAACAAATGCCTTGCCCAGTATATCACGTTCTTCGACAAACCCCCAGAAACGACCGTCATAGCTGTTGTCGCGGTTATCACCCATGACAAAGATATTGCCTTGCGGTACAAGAACCGGACCGAAATTATCTCGAGGCCCCACAGAAGCAGGCATCACTGGCGAGTTCGTAAAATGGGCATGGGAATCTTCGACCCGCTTACCGTTAATAAAAAGTTGCTTATTGCGAATCTCCACACGATCACCGGCCACTCCCACCACCCGTTTGATGTAATCAATGGAACGATTCTCCGGGAACCGAAAAACAACCACATCACCACGAGCCGGATCCTTCCACGGAATGAGCCGGGTACCGGTTGCCGGGAGGCGCAGACCATAAACAAACTTGCTGACCAAAAGGTGGTCGCCAATCTGCAGAGTCGGAAGCATGGAACCGGACGGAATTTTGAAGGCCTGAACCACAAAAGTACGGATAACCACAGCCAGAAGAACGGCTATAACAATAGCCTCAGTATATTCCCTGACTGTATTTTTTTTCTGCTTTGCAGCCAATGTTTCTTTACCCTTTGGAGTACGGCCACTATTGCAGGCCAGTCAATTAATTGACAATACCTCAATAATTCTTCAACTTCAAGGTGCTTCCAACAGCCCGGTTTAATCAGTTTTAAAAAAATTGATCATCCGGGCCAAGAACAACGGCAGGAATCCATGCCAATTTAAAGCAAAAAATCTATAACTGAATCGCTGTATAATCACCTCACACACGACTGCTAAACTTAACTGGCTGTTATTGAACGAATAAAATTCTATCTTTTACACTCATCTCCCTTGACAAACAGTTTTTTTGTGTAGTTAATACAGACATGTGAACATGTTTGGAAATAAGTATTGATTACACCCCAGCCCGAGATATGAACATCTGTACTTGAGGCTGAAGCGCACAAGAAACTGATAATACGTCGAATAAAGATCAATAGTCCTCAGTTAAGCTGGAGCTCCACCGCAATCATGAACCTCCCCTTTTGCGCTAAAGAAAAGCTGATCGTCGGTATCGACATCGGTTCTCATTCGGTCAAAATTTGTCAGCTGCAACGCAGCAATGATGAATACGAAGTACTCAGTCTCGGCAGTAATCTGCTGCCTGAGGGTGCCGTGGACGACGGAACCCTGCACGACCCTGAGCAAGTTGGCAATATCATCAAAAACCTCCTCAAGCACCTGAAAATCAAAAATCGGAAGGTAGGTTTTGCCATGTCCGGTTTTTCAGTGGTGGTTAAAAAAATTGCTCTTCCGCATATGGATGAGGAGTTAATCAAAGACCACATCCTCTCTGAAGCCGAACAATATATCCCCTTTGACATCAACGAGGTCTATCTTGACTTCCAGGATTTGAAAACGAACCGTGAAGGCTCTGAGAGAACCGATGTTCTCCTGGCCGCAGCTAAAAAAGACGTGGTTGATGCATACCTGGAGATGTTCAAATCAATCAATCTCTTTCCAACGGTAGTTGATGTAGACGGATTCGCTCTGGGCAACGCCTACAAATACAACCACCCGGAGAGCAGCAACGTCGCGCTGGTTGATATCGGAGCATCCAAAATCAACATGAATGTCATGTTAGATGAGGCCGCAACCATGGCCCGGGACATCGTGGTCGGCAGCAGAGAACTGACAGACCAGATTCAATACGAACTCGATATTGATTTTGAAGAAGCTGAAGCACTGAAACTTGGCATTCAACCAGCCGGCGACAAGCAGGCGGCGATCGAAGAAATTTTCAACAGCCGTTGCAATCAATGGATAGAAGAAATCAAAACGGCCATCGACCTTTATCACGCCAACAACCGTCGTGAACCATTAAGCAAACTGATCATATGTGGAGGCGGATCGAACATAACCGGATTTGCCGAGCTCCTGGAACAGAGCATCGACCTGCCAGTCGAACAATTTAACCCTTTTTCCAACATGATCACCAACCCCAGAAAAATCGACCCCGAGTACCTTGCACAGGTCGGGCCGGAAATGGCCATTGCCGCTGGTCTGGCCATCCGCACATCGGAGATCTAGGAAAAGATCATGCTGAGAATCAACCTTTTACCCATCGAGCAGCTCAAAGAGCAGGCCAATGCCCGCAATCAGCTGCAGATTTTCTTCTCGGCCCTGATTGTTCTGCTCCTGACTCTGCTTGCAATCGGTCTTTTCCAGGCGAACAAGGCCAAAGGCTTAGAGCAGGACATTGTTGCAATCAAGAAAGAGCTCGAGCATTACAAACCCATCCTCAAACAAATAAAAGACATAGAAAAGGCCAAGAAAGAACTGGAACGCAAGATCCAGGTCATCAAGACATTGGACAAGGAATCATCACTGACAGTAGAAGTTCTCGATCAAGTGGCCCAACTAGTCGACAGCAGTCGTTTATGGCTGACAAGCCTTAAACAGCAAGGATCGTCTCTGGCGCTGACCGGTGTGGCCCTGGATAACCAGACCATAGCTCATTTCATGAACAAACTGGAAGCCTCGCCCCATGTCGGCACGGTTAACCTGTCCAACGCCTCCCTCACACGAGTGGCTGGACGAAGCCTTAAATCATTTTCTCTGCAATGTTCCGTGGCCCTTCCTCCGGAGCAGGACGCAGCTGAGAACAAACAACCCGGGACGCCATGATTCAGACCAATAAAATCATTGTTGCCTGGGATACGTTCATTAACGATACCTACCTACCCCTGCAGCAAAATGTTAAAATTGCTTTGGCGGTCGCAATTCTGCTGGTACCTGCTGTCCTGTTTTTCTTTTTATCATTCCAGCCCAGCAATAAAAAAATCCAGGCACTGACAAACCAGAAAACGCAACTCAACCAGGAACTGCAACTCACCATTGCCAAGGCCAAAAACCTGGAGAAACTCCAAGCAGAAATGGCCGCGACTGAAGAGCTGTTCCTTGAAACTGGAAAGCTTCTTCCCAAGAAAAAAGAAATTCCGGCGCTCCTCACCAACATATCAAGCCTGGGGCGCAGTGCCGGTCTCGATTTCCTCACCTTCAAGCCACTCAGTGACATCGATAAAGACTTTTACGCTGAGATTCCGGTTGATATCCATGTACAAGGACCATATCACAACGTTGGTCTCTTCCTTGATCAAGTGAACAAACTTGACCGGATCGTCACCGTCTCAAACATCAATCTCGGTGGCCCCAAAAAAGATGAAAACGAAATGATCCTGAGCTCGACCTGCCGCTTGGTCACCTACCGCTTCACCAACAAGCAGCTCGCCCCGAAAGCCGAAGGACAGAAGAAAAAATGAGACGGTCGCAAGCACTCCACATCAAATCACGCTTCACCTTTCTGATCCTGCCCCTGGTTTTTATTACAGGAGCCATGAATCATCACAATTCATTTGCCGCTGAGACAGCAACTGACAAGGGCCAGGTGGAACAACAGGCTCCGCAAGACAAGACGCAAGAACTCTTTGAATACCTGATCGAAGGACGGACAGATCCATTTAAACCGTTTATCACCGAGCAGGCGGCGTCAAACACTCCTGACCCCGATGATATCATCGATCCCCAGGAACAACTGAGCGGCATGCGCCTCTTTGAACCCGGCCAGCTCACCCTGGTGGCCGTTGTATCGGTTAACAACCAGCCCATGGCCATGGTCGAAGATTTCACGGGGAAAGGCTACCTCATCGAAAAAGGACTTAAGATCGGCAAACGTGGCGTGGTCAAAAGAATTGAAGCCGCGCGTGTCATCATTGAAGAAACCGCTCTGACCCGGACCGGGAAAAAAATCAAAAGCGAATTTGTCATGCAGCTTAAAAAAGAGGGAGAACAATAATACCATGCAGCGCTACCTCTCCATATTCATCCTGTGCCAGCTCATGCTCTGCACAATGTTCACCGGACTACCACTAGCTGTCAGAACTGCTGTCGCAGCCGAAACCTACACCATCAGCGCCATTGACACTGATGCCTTTGACAGCTCCCTGCTGATACGTCTACGCGGAGACCAGCCTCCGGCCTTCACCCACTACCAGCTGGTAAACCCGGCCCGGGTGATTATCGACATCGCAGAAGCGAAACTGCTCCCGAGCATCGCTCCAGATCAGATAGCCGCTGACAGCGATCTGGTGGATATGAAAATCACCACCAGCGACAACCAGGATTTACAGACCACCCGTCTTGAGCTGCAAGTCCCTGAAAGTCACACCACCAATGTCGACCGTGAAGACAATGACTTACTGATTCTCATCTACCCCAAACCCAAAGATGATACGAGCAAAGTCGCTGATCAACCAATAGACGACCTCTCGCTGGAGCCCTTGATCCCTTCTTCAAAAGTGACTTCAGGCCCAGATATTCCTGTCTTCGATAGTGCATCCAAAGAAGAAACACCAGCTGAAAAACTGGAAAAGACATTTCAATTCTCAGGCTACAATAACGAACAGATCACAGTCGATTTCTACAAAATAGACCTGCACAATGTCTTTCGACTTTTCCGACAAATCAGCGGCCGTAACATTGTGGTTGACGAGGCAGTAAAAGGCTCACTCACCCTGAATCTCAGCGAGGTTCCCTGGGATTTTGCCCTGGATATCATCCTCAACCTCAAGAATCTCAAAAAAGAAGAGCGCTTCAACACACTTGTCATCTACCCCGCCTCAAAAGAATTCATCTGGCCCGAGCGGGCTGCCGACAATTTTTCTTTTGAGGCAGACACTGAACTGGTTATTGCTGAGGCACTTGTCATCGAACAACAGGAACAGGAACCGGCAGCCATTATGCAGGCCAAGGATCTTATTCGCAATGCCCGAATCCTTGAAAAAAACAACGACATTGAAGGCGCCTCAATGCTCTACGAACAGGCCTTGAATCTATGGCCGGCAAACGCGGAACTGGCCAATCGTTTAGCCTCTATCTACCTGGTCGACCTAGGTATAAATGCCCGCGTCGTCTATTTTGCCCAAAAGGGATTAGCGGCCAACCCCGAAAACAGCCAGGCAGCCCTGTATGCTGGAATTGCGTCAGCGAACATGGGCCGGACAGCCGAGGCAATGGAGTACTTTAACCAGAGTATCAGCGACGAAACACCACTCATGGAAGCGCTCCTGAGTTACGCAACCTTCAATGAAGAAAACAAGCAATTTGACGCAGCTCTTACACTACTCGAACGCCACAACCAAATCTATGGTGAGTCTCTCACAAGTATGATCGCTACAGCGAGGATTCACGACAAAATGGGGCAGGACATTCTTGCAAGCGGCAAATATCGCGCAATTCTGGCTTCAGGTTTTCAATTACCGCCGAATTTAAAAAACTACATACAGGCCCGATTAGCCCTAGCACCATCAGTGCCGAAGCCATAATTGAAATTAACTTAACACCTAATCTGTTCACCATTGTAAAACCAAGGATCACTTTATGAAACTGATAATCCAGCTGGCTCGTTTGACCGGCCTTCTTGCCCTGGTTTTTTTCTGTACATCCTGCGCCCAATATACCCAGCAGGCTGACCAGTCCCTTCCGGAAATCGAAACAGCAACGACTACCCTTCCCAGCCCGCCGGTCACACCACCTGCCGAACAACGACTCACCTTGCCTGTTCAGTACCAGAGATCGGCTTACATTGTTGGTCAGGGTGCCAAAGAAGCTTTAGCTGCCAAGGATCTTGATGTTGTAATTAAGGTTGGAGCCACAATCAGTACAACACAGGGACCTCAGCCCTTGTGGGATATCATGAAAAGACTGGCGTCTCTTAAAAACATGAACATTTCCTGGGCCAGCGATGTTGACCAGAATGTTCTTGTAGACGTTGATATCAACGCCAATGATGACTACTACAACGCCATCGATAATCTCCTGCGACAGGTTGATTACTTCCATGAGATGCGAGGCTCAACCATCGTCATAAAATACAAAGAAACACGTCAGCTCCATATCGCCATGCCGTTTACCAAACAAACCTACGAGACTGGTACAGGCGGCAACATCCTTGGAGGCAGTACCGAAAGTGGCAATATTGATGGTACTATCCGCATCAACAGCCAGGGTAATGAGTTCGACATCTGGAAAAATATTCAAGAAAACTTAGATGCAATCCTTGCCACCTGGTCTACTTCGGCTTCAACGGCTATCTCAGTTGCACCGGAAGCATCTACCACTGACACCGCAACGACAAGTGCCCCGGCAGCCACACGCCAGATTTCAGCCTCGGGTAACCGTTACACCATTGACAAACCCGTCGGCCTGATAACAGTCCATGCGCCCAGGCCTCTCCTGGACAGAATCGAGACCTACATAGACAATCTGAAAAAAGAGCTCTACAAACAAATATCCATCGAGGCCAAGATCATTGAGGTCGCCCTGACCGATAACTCCTCGCTTGGTATCAACTGGAATAATGTCCTGAAAAACTTCCAACTCGCCGGTTCGGTTGAGTTCGGTACCAATGGCGAGCTTTGGTCCACAGAAAATGGTGGCTCAAGGTTTGTATCAAAACTGACTCTTGGAGATGCTGGTTTTTCAGTCTTTCTTAATGCTCTCAACGAAGAGGGTAATGCCAAAGTCCTCTCCAATCCAAAGATCAGTGTCCTCAATGGCCAGCCAGCGATGATCTCCGTTGGCCGAAATGTTACCTATATCGACAAAATCGAGTCGGATGCTGACACCGATACTGGTGTTATTACCTACACCGTTGATACAGAAAGAATTCTTTCTGGTCTCGGTTTAGCCCTGACTGCCAACATTCTCAACCAGAACGAAATCATATTAAACTTGGTGCCAGTAACATCGGAACTCTTGGAACCTATTGAGTACCGTCAAGTTGGTTCTTTCGGTACCGAAGTTGGCCTCCCCATAGTCAATGTCCGAGAAATGAGCACCACAGTGAAAGTCAAAGATGGTGAAATGCTCGTCATCGGTGGCCTCATAAGTAATACAACGCAATCAGATGAAAATTTTGCCCCAGGACTTGGAGACATCCCATTCTTCAAATATTTATTCGGTTATGAAGAAAAAGTAAGTGAAAAAAGGGAGTTAATCATTCTCCTCCGACCACGGATTATCTAACAATCAATTTAAAATCACATCAGTATCCTCTGTTGCACAGGAGAATTTTATGAGACGGCTTGGTACCTTATTCATTTTAACTTGCCTGTTCAGTGCGCTCAGCACCTCACAGGTTCACGCACAACAAACGTCAGGCCTTAGCACCTCTCTTGCTCACCTGCCCTTTGCCGACTACAGCTATGCTGATACCTTGGCTGGTGCAAATCTGAGAAATCAAACCATTCACTCAATATTGCATAAAAAACTCTCTGCTCAGGGTTTTGAGTTGAAAACTCAGGGAGACACCCTTGACTACCTGAGTTCGCAAGACATCATCCATTTCACAGATTTCGCCCCCAATAACATCACCTCGCTACAGAACGAGATGAGCAATGATTGGTCTGAGTCAATGAAGGATGTGCTTCGCACCTATACCCAGGAACAACGTACAGATCGCTTCAATAAAATTATTGATGCACCTGGAAACCAGGAACTCAATAATGAAACCCTTGCCAAACTGGGACGTAATCTGAAAGCGGATTATGTTGTACGAGGCCGCATACAGGTCACCAGCAACACCAGCAGGTTAGACTGGCTCCCCTGGCATACTAAAAGACTACCCTTTATTTCAGATCCGGATAGTCATCTTGCAGTTGGTTTTGCAAATTCAGAGCAATATGACTACTGGCCTCAGAAATCTGCCGGTGTTCGAATTAGCGATAACAACTCCGAGCCTATTAATCTCTTTGGTCACGCAAACGACAATATCATAGAGTGGCTCCCAGCCCCCGGAACAGAAGCAACCAGAAACCAGATAACTCAAATTTGGATGTGGGTCCAGGAGGCCATGAGTGGTCAGATTGTCTGGAGTAATCGAGCATTGGTTAACATTTCGTCCAACACCGCATTTGATGAAATCAAATCCGCCCCTCTTTCCAAAGCCGCAATTGAACAAGCAATGACTCGTTTGATTGATGATTTCAACGCACAGGCACAACTCGTCCCCAGTGATCCAGGGCAACTCATAGCTTCTGCTGACCCGGATCTCCTTGATCGAATTCGACAATTGGAGCAAGAAAACAAAGGATTGCAGCAGCAAATCACCATTTATAATATTGGCGAAAAGCCGAGTTGTTGGATTAGCCCAACAGGCAAAACAGAGTATATTTTTGACGCCACCCTGACATCAAAGGGAATCTCACTGCAAGATCGTGCCCTTCCGCATCGGGTTCAAGAACAGGCACTACTGCCAACTCATGCTATCCCGTTTAATCAGGTTATGAATACCAGATCATTCCGTCAGAAGACAAAGGCAATTTTTGACTGGAGTGTTGAAAATGAGTGCCGCTTCTTTGTTAAGGTTACCGACAAAACGGCTCCAGGTGAAAAGAGCATTTACAAACACTACATGCGAGTCGTAGGAGAGCATTTTTACCTTTACGAACCACTTCGCAAAACTCAGTAACAATCAATAAGAGTTCAACACAAAAAAGGCCCCTGCCGGTAGATACCGGCAGGGGCCTTTTTTGTGTCATCCTTGACTCAGAAAATTATGCTTAGTTTTCCTGCTCGGCCTTTTTCTTCCTGGATTCCTGGAACAGGGCCATGAAGTTGATGGGATCCATCTGGAAGGGGACAAAGCCGCCGTCCACTGAAAGCTGGCTGATGATCTGGCGGGTGAAGGGGAAGAGCAGGGTCGGACAGTCAACGCCGAGGACCATGTCCAGATGCTCGGCCGGGATGTTCTTCAGCAGGTAGATGCCTGCGTGCTCGATTTCCATGACAAACATGACCCGGTCATTGTTGCCCTTATCCTCAATCTTGGCCGTGATCTCAAGAGAGACTTCCCAGTGATCATCATCGATCTTGCGGTTATTGAGCTTCAGATTGACATCCACCTTGGGTGTGGTGCCCTGCTGAAGGAAAACATCTGGAGAATTGGGACTCTCAAATGAAAGATCTTTGATAAACATCTTCTGCATACGGAAAACCGGCTGCTCAGGGGCAGCACCGGTGCCATTTTCTTCTGTCATGTTTCCTATCCTCAAATAAAATGAATATAAAGTTCCTGCCAACACCCAAAGTAGGGATGCCTTTTTTCAAAAGTCATTAAACCGCATCCGGACCAGTGACGCAAAGGAAAAAGGTATTTCAACTTTGCTGCTTCAGGACTGGTCCAAGAAAACAACCGGTATGGGATCCCTCCACGCCAGACACATCCTCGGGTGTCCCGCTGGCCACAATCTCACCACCCCGCTCTCCCCCCTCGGGCCCCACGTCGATGACCCAGTCCGCCACCTTGATGACGTCCAGGTTATGCTCAATCACCACCATTGTATTGCCCTGGTCCACCAGACGACCAAGGACTGCCAGCAGGTGACGGATATCAGCAGGATGCAATCCGGTGGTGGGCTCGTCCAGGATATACAGGGTTCGCCCCGTGGGTCTGCCCGCCAGCTCACGGGCCAGCTTGACCCGCTGCGCCTCCCCGCCGGACAGGGTCACCGAGGACTGGCCCAGACTGATATAGCCCAGCCCCACATCAAAGAGCTTTTCCAGACGATTCCTGATGGGCGGCACATTCTGAAAAAAGGCCAGGGCCTCTTCCACGGTCATGGCCAGGACCTCATGGATATTCTTGTCCCGATAACGGATCTCCAGGGTCTCACTGTTGTAACGCCTGCCTCCGCAGGTCTCACAGACCACATAGATATCCGGCAGAAAATGCATGGCAATCCGATTCACCCCCTCGCCCTCACAGGCCTCGCAACGCCCCCCCTTCAGATTAAAACTGAACTGGCCGGGGCGATAACCACGGGCCCGGGATTCCGGCAGACGGGTAAACAGGTCACGGATCGGGGTGAAAACCCCGGTGTAGGTGGCAGGATTGGAACGGGGCGTGCGCCCGATGGGACTCTGATCGATATCCACCACCTTGTCCAGGTGCTCAAGTCCGGAAAGGGTCGTTCCATCCTGGCGCACCTGATCCTGACGACGCTGCAAGCCCTCGCGCACTAGGGGAAAGAGGGTTTCGATCACCAGGGAACTCTTCCCCGAACCGGATACACCGGTAATACAGGTCATCACCCCCAAAGGAAAGCTCACATTGACCTGTTTCAGATTATTCACCGAGGCTTTTTTCAGGAGCAGCCTGTCCTGCCCCCGTTTTTTCACCCGGCGGCGCTGTTGCGGAATCTCGATGGCCAGCCGGCCACTGAGATAGGCCCCGGTCTGTGATTCCTTACAGGCCAGCAGACCGGAAACGGGGCCATTATACACCACCTCGCCTCCGTGCACCCCGGCTCCTGGACCCATGTCAAGGACGTGATCAGCGGTCATGATCGTCTCATGATCATGCTCCACCACAATGACACTGTTGCCAAGATCACGCAGTTCGATCAGGGTGTTGATCAGCTTCTGATTGTCTCGTTGATGAAGACCGATACTGGGCTCATCAAGGATATACAATACTCCGGCCAGGCGCGAACCGATCTGTGAGGCCAGGCGGATGCGCTGAGCCTCACCCCCAGACAACGTGGCCGAACGACGCTCCAGGGTCAGATACCCCAGACCCACATCCTCAAGAAAGGAGAGGCGGTCAACAATTTCCTTGAGGATGGGTTCGCCAATGGTCCGCTCACGGGGACTGAAGGGCAGAAGCGGCAGGCGGGCCAGCAGCTTCTCCACGGCCAGGCTGGTCAGATCAAAAATGGAATGCTCACCTATATGGACCGCCAGGGCCTCGGGCTTGAGGCGGGCCCCATGGCAGGCCGGGCAGGGCTGCCCGCTCATGTACCGGGGCAACTCCCCCCCCCCCCTGGGAGACCGGGGCTCATGCAAAAGGCGGCCCC
>JACKQG010002764.1_pt1 | contig 18664 bp, 16 predicted proteins | sample 8237621 | NCBI WGS metagenome assembly JACKQG01 (sample SAMN15677084, study PRJNA649215) | marine metagenome | biome: marine; feature: Black Sea; material: saline water; isolation source: suspended particulate matter (SPM) from the Black Sea western gyre | collected 2013-06-09/2013-06-10 | depth... | reverse complement strand
CTCGTGCAGAAATCAGGCGGCAGCCTTGCCACTTCGACTGCCCCTTCGCCCCACTCAGGGCTTCGGCTCAGTGCAGGCTTGAGCCCGGTCGAAGTGATGGCGAGGGCTCGACAGTCAGGCCCAGGCCCGTCGGTGATTCAAGCTCCGAGCCACAGCTCAGACTTCGTCAAGCCGCCCGAGCGACTGGAGGTGGAAAGCAAAGACGACGCGGTGGTGCTGTCATGGGAGCTGCCGTCTGGGGCAGCTCGCTTCCACATCTACCGATCTGACTTCACCTCCCTTCGACAGGCTCAGGACACCTCCAATCACCAGCTCCAGATTCCCGATCTCGATCCCGACGTCTGGATTCCGGGGCCTTTCGTTGAGATTGGCACGACGGATCAGTCCTTCTTTGTGGACACTCCGGCGCTAACTGATCAGCACTACTATCATTACTACGTGTTGGCAGAGGATGCTCGGGGCAATATCTCCCAACCTTCGAATTTGGTTCGGGTGCCTTCCTTGCGGCCGGTAGTGACCTTCGACAGCTTGAGGAATTCGATTGCCGAGTGGGCTGGCGGGAGCAAGGTGCAAAGCCAGGATGCTCTGGATGAAGTCTTGCTGACCCTGGCAGATGCACGCATTAGCGCACGAGAAGGTGATTTCAGCAGTGCCATACGCCAGTTGGAACAGCTACATTCGATGGCAACGCATAATAAACCGACAATGCTGGATCCCTGGCGTGTAGAAGATCTGCAAGTCTTACTGGCCAGGTTGGCGCGACGGGTTTCTTTGGCGCAGGTCGGCCTTGTCTCTCGCCAGGACTTGTGATTTCGCACAGGTTGTAGACTATGGAAAGCGTGACTTGCAATCTGTGCGGAGCCCAGGCGTGTGAGTTGGTGAGGGTTGTCGGCGAACAACGATACAGTGTGGGTGCTCGTTTCAGGATCGTCAGGTGCATGCACTGTGGACTGATGTACCTGAATCCACGGCCTGGTGAGCAAGAGATGCTGGCCTACTACCCACCAGAGTACCAGGCAGCCATGCGCCAGGTGCTACAAGAGGTGCGGCAAAGCCGCATTGGACGTATGGGCCTGAGAATCATGCGGCGCGTCCGAAAGCCCCCCCTTGCAGAAGTGGGAAGCATCCTTGATATCGGCTGCGCAAGTGGTGACTATCTGGCATACTTGTGTTCGCTTGGTTGGAAAGTGTATGGAATAGAACTTGATGAGGGCGCGGCCAGATATGCGCGCGAACGTTTCGGCATTGATGTCCGCGCGGGTACTGCAGAACATACGCTGAATGAGTTCCCAGATATGAGCTTTGACGTCGTGACGATGTGGCACGTATTGGAACATCTCTTTGATCCGTCACTGGTCTTGGCACAGGTGCATCGTGTCTTGAGACCCAGCGGTATCTTGATGCTGGAGATGCCCAATTTCGATAGTCTATGGGCATCTGTACTGGGCGAGTGCTGGTTCCCCTTGGAGATTCCACGTCACCTGTACCACTTCACGCCGCCAACGCTGCGGGCAATCCTGGCCAAGACAGGTTTTCGCCTGACCAGGCTCACCGGCGTGCCAGCGCCAATAGAGATTATCTGGAGCCTCAGTGCGCTCTGGAATCGGTGGCGGCGTACCCCAGCGGACGGGCGGCTCATCTGGAGTCCAACAGGCGTGGTTCTGTTGTACCCGGTCGAGTTGCTCCTGGCGCATTTCCAGCGTAGCACGTTCATGCAAGCAGTGGCGGAAAAACCACCCTTAGTCAACTCGCGGACCCAATGAGAGGAGCTCCTATGCACGATAAGTTGAACATTCTGCTCATCACTATTGATGCTTTGCGCGCCGATCACCTGGGGTGTTATGGTTATCACCGGCCCACCAGCCCCTACATTGACCTGCTGGGTGGCGAGGGGGGACTCATCAAACGCTTTTTCTGTTCGGCTATCCCGACCCATCCGTCGTACACCACGCTATACACCGGCCAACACCCGATCACCCACGGTATCGTCGCCCATGCCGGCCAGGCCGAACTTGCCAGGGAGGCCCCCTTTCTGCCCGAGCTCTTCCTTCAGGCAGGTTATACCACCTGTGCGGTGGACAATCTGCTGCGGGCACGGCTCTGGTTCGGCCGTGGCTACGAGTACTACATTGACCCCAGCGTACGGCATGTCTTGCTTCTGGGAGTGACTTGTGAGGAGCTCAATGCACGGACGATTCCCTGGCTCCGAACACACGCCGATGAACCCTTCTTCCTTTTCATGCACTACTGGGATCCCCACTACCCATTCACTCCACCGGCCCGTTTCCAGAGGCTGTTCTACGAAGGCAAGCCGACAGACCCAGAGAACTATTCTCTCAATGATTGGTGGAAGCATCCGATTGGTGGCATGGCGCGGGATATCTGGGCGCGAACGGCCGACGGCCTGATCACGGACGCCGAGTACCTTGTTGCGCTCTATGATCAAGAGATTTGCCATGTGGATGAGGGCATAGGGAATCTCCTGGCAGCGCTGGACGAGTTAGGGCTTACCGAGAATACGCTCGTGATGCTCACGGCCGACCACGGTGCGAGCATGACTGAGCATGGTATCTTCTTTGAGCATCATGGCCTGTACGATGCGACCGTGCACGTACCGTTGATTGTGCGCTTGCCTGGGCACATTCCAGCGGGCGTTCGCTTGCCGCAGATGTTTCAAATGGAGGACATTGCGCCGACCCTTCTTGAGGCCGCCGGCTTGCCGATCCCCAAGACGATGGATGGACGTAGCTTCTGGAAGCTGTTGACGGACGAGGAGCAGGGTAGTGGACGAGAACGAGTGATCAGCCTGGAGTGCAGTTGGCAAGCCAAGTGGAGCCTGCGTACCGACCACTACAAGTTCATACTGGCGCGTGAGCCAGACTTCTATGGCAGCCCGCCGCGAGAGCTGTATGACTTGGTGGCCGACCCGCGAGAAGAGCACAATATCGCCGAGGAGCGGCCTGAGATCGCCGCTGCGATGGAGGCGGAGCTTGAGGGCTGGATCGCGGACCGCCTGCGAGCGCTGGGGAAAAAGGAGGACCCGCTGCGAGAGCAGGGCGCTAGCCTGGCGCAAGCGTGGAAGAGCAACGGGGATGTCGTATGAGGTCACTTTACAATCAAGGAGGTCTATAGAGGTGGAAGAGATGGATCCTCGAACTGCCGTGGAGAGCTATTTACAAGCCTTCGATGCGAGGGATCTGCCCAGGTGTATCGAGTTTTACAATGATGATGCGATCCTTACCTTTGGACCAGGTCTCTTCCGAGGAAGGCAGGCCATAGAGCAATGGCACAAAGACCGCTTTGCAGCAGACATGCGGATACTGAAGCTTGAGGATATTGAAGTCCATGGCAGCACAGTGACCATCCGAGGAGTCGTCACCAGTAAGAAGCTCAAGCTCTTCAAGGTCGGTAGCCTGGGGGGGACAGGGACTTTTGTTGTTCAACAAGGCAAGATCAAAGAACTGCGGTTTGAGGGCCGGATCGGTGCCTCCACCCAGGTTGAGTGGCGGCGAATGTAGGTGATGTGGTAGTTGAACATGAGGAGCAAGATACCACTTCGATACCTGTTGCACATGGTTCACACACCCGACTTGTTGCTTCACTCGATCAGGTTTGCGATCAGGAAGCGTCTGACGGTCAACTTCGATTACAACCGCGAGAATGGCTATAGCGCCCCCATGAAGCAGGTGAATATCAAGATCACGAATGCATGTAATCTGCGCTGCAAGACATGTGCCCAGTGGGGCGAGGCAGGCTACATGCTCGGCGCACCGTCGTCGGTCGTCCGTGAGACTGTCCCACTGGACGTGTACAAAAAGATGGTGGACGACATTTTAGGCCTCAGACCGTGGATCTACATCTGGGGCGGAGAGCCGTTTCTGTATCCCGATCTCCTTCCGCTGTTGACCTACATGAAGCAAAACCGCCTGATAGGTTCGGTGGTCACCAACGGCACCCTTCTTGCCGAGCATGCCGAAGAGCTGGTGGATATCGGGTGGGATTCTCTGGCGCTGTCGCTGGATGGCACCCGCGAACTCCACGATACAATCAGGGGGCGAGAAGGCACCTATGATCGTTTGATGGCCTGCATTGAGGCCATCCAGGCAGAGAAAAAGAAGCGTGGCCGTTACAAGCCCTCCATCACACTTGTAACTACGGTGAGTAAGGATAACGCTCATTACTTGGATCACATCTTCGACATAGGCGAGGAAGTAGGGGTTGATGCAATGCTGCTCTACTACGCCTGGTTCACCACTGAGGAGATCGGTCATCGGCATGAGGCAGTGATGCAGCAGCGGTTGGGCATCACTCCCAAAGCTTGGAAAGGGTATCTGTGGAGCTTCGATGAGATAGATCCTCAAGCCGTGGTGGCGAGCGTAGAGCGGATCAGGTCCAGAAAATACAGCTTCCCCTACCTGCTTATCCCCAACCTGGAACATGAGGACATTCCTCGATACTACCAGGAGCCCGCCAATACCTTCGGCTATAACAGGTGCGTGTACCCCTGGATGGTGACCGATATCATGCCCAACGGTGATGTGGCCCCTTGTCGGGACTATCCAGATTACGTGGTGGGCAACATCAAGGAGGACAGTATTATCAATATCTTCAACGGTGAGCGTTACAGGAAGTTCAGAACCGCCCTTAAGGAAGCTGGAGGTCTTTTCCCCATCTGTGCCCGCTGTTGTGGGCTGATGGGATGGTGATGTGAGGCTGAAAATGGGTGTGGACACTGCATCGGTCAATCGTTACTACGGCGAGCGGATGGGCCAGGATCTTCTCAGGGAGTACTTTGGCTTCACTGATTTTCTCAACTTTGGCTACTGGCTCGAAGATACTCGGGATCAGAAAGAGGCATGCGAGAACCTGATGGAGAAACTCCTGGCCTTCATTCCCGCGAAGAAGGGGACTATTCTCGATGTAGCTTGTGGCCTGGGAGCAACGACCAGACATGTTCTGAGATATTATAGGGCCTCGGGTGTGGTTGGAATCAACATTGCTGAGGTGCAGTTGAGGACGAGCAGAGTGAACGCTCCCGACTGTACGTTCATACAGATGGATGCCGTGAAATTGGGGTTTCGGGATGGCGCCTTTGATAATGTGATCTGCGTCGAAGCGGCTTTCCACTTCGACACCAGGGAGGAGTTCCTCCAAGAGGCCTGCCGCGTGCTCAAACCCGGCGGGCATCTGGTGCTGTCCGACATACTCTTCCCCAGATGGGTTGGAAAATGGAATCCGCGCCAGACTGAGAAGAACTATGTACAGGACTTGAGAGAGTACAGGGATGTCTGCCGGCGAGCGGGATTCCAGGAGGTCGAAGTCGTTGATGCAACCAGAGAGTGCTGGGAGGGTTTCCGCAACCACCTGATGCAGTGGCAATGCAAACAGATGCTTTCAAGACGGGTTGACCTGCGCACCTTTGGCAAATCTATGCTTCGGCTTCTCGCCGGCACGCTTATGCTCAGGCAGTACCTGTTGGTCTCGGCAAGGAAGGCATGAGGGGATCGGAAGATGTTCACACGCAAAGGGATGTCATGGCTGTTGTCGAATCATCCATCAACGAAATAGCTAGCCCGGCGAAGCCACGGCTGAGTCCTCGAACGAAGATCCTGTATGGCATTGGTGACATCGCCAATGCCGTAAAGATGACCCTTTTTGGCCTCTTCACCTTGTACTTCTACACTACGGTGATGGGGCTTCCAGGCACCCTGGTGGGCATCGCCTCGGTCATCGTGCTGGCATGGGATGCGGTCATTGATCCTTACATCGGTTATCTCTCCGACAAGGCGCGCCTCCCCTTCGGACGCCGTCACGCTTTCATGCTAGTCGGAGCCCTCACCATGGGGATTACCTTCTGGGCCTTCCTCAGTCCACCCCAGGGTCTGTCCACCGGGGCTCTCTTTGCCTGGCTATTGGGGTCTAGCCTCTTGGTGCGCACGGCGACTTCGGTGTTCGGGGTGCCCTATTTTGCCATGGGGGCCGAGCTGAGTGAGGATTACCATGAACGCACCTCGGTCACTGGCATCCGGGGCATTCTGGCACTGCTAGGTACGTTGGGGGTGGCCGCGTTGTCCTTTGTGGTGTTTTTCCCCGATAGAACGCCAGGGGTGGACCCGAAGCTCAACTATGCCGGGTATCCGGCCATGGGACTCGCTTTTGGCCTGGTGATGACCGTCACGGGCCTGATCGCTGTGCTAGGCACCCTATCCTGGCGACCTTATCTGCCCACTGGCGGCGACACGGAGATGTCGCAGACTCCGCGCAACTTCCTTGCCAGCTTCTTCCAATCCCTGCGCAATCCCTCCTTCCGCACACTGTTCACTTCTTATTCACTCTTTTTCCTGGGTGTAGTGATCAATAATTCGCTCACGATCCACTATCTTACATACTATGCCCAGGTCACCGCCAGCACGGCCCTGAGTATGTTTCAACTAGCCTTCTACGTGGGAGGACTCATAGGCGTGGTTTTCTGGCTCAGGCTTTCCAGGGTGATTGAAAAACATTGGCTTTACCTTCTCACGAATCTGGCCACGGCCACACTGATGCTTTGCGCCCTCCTGCTCATGGGCGAAGGGCACTTGTTCGGAACTGGCAACGTGCGCGCCCTGATCATCGGCCATGCCCTGGGAGGGTTCTTCGGCAGCATCCTGTGGTTCATGCCTGGGTCCATGATTGCCGATGTAACCGATGAGGATGAATTGGTGACAGGCCAACGGCGAGAGGGCTCGTTTTTCGGGATCTTCTTTTTTGGCCAGCAGTTGGCGGCAGGGGTCTCGTTGCTGTTGACCGGTGTCCTGGTGGACTGGTTTGCGGGGCTGGTGCCCGGCCAGGCAACCCAGTCCTCACAAACCGCGTGGCGGCTTGGCTTGTTGTACAGCGTGTTGCCGGTCGTCCTCCTCGGCGTGGCAGCCGTGCTGATCTTGCGGTACACCCTCAGCAAGCAACGGGTGGCAGCCATCCGCGCCGAGTTGGACAGGCGGCGTATGACCGGTCACACCTAATCTAACTGGAGGGTAAAACCATGGAGAGAAAACGTACATTAAGATTGTTTACTCGCATCGCCCTATGGGGAACGGTGGTTGCCCTGGCCGTTATGTTGTTGATAGGCATGTTGACTGCAGAGGCTCACCCGATCTTGCCAAACCCGGCCGATCCCCAGCCGGACCCTGCCTGGATAAAGAGCATCTACTACGGCGCGGTCCCTCCAGAAAACCCGGACGGGCCCGTGCTGGTGTTCGTGCATGGCTACGGGGGCGTAGCTGATAATTGGTGGACCATTACACCTCATGATGAGCTGAACGACATGTACATAATGGCTTACCAGGCCGGCTATCGCACTGCCTTTGTCAGCCTGGGCGGCCCAGACGGCTCCGAGACAGGATCCATGTGGGCCAACGGCCAACGGCTGAGCTGGCAACTGGCTATTATCGCCAGCCACTACAGCGTAGACACTCTGGACGTTGTAGCCCACTCCAAAGGTGGTGTGGATACCGAGGCCGCCGTGGCCCATTACGGAGGCTCGGGCCTGGTACAACACGTCTTTACCCTCGGTTCGCCCCACCATGGCACCGAGCTGGCCGACTTGCTCTATAGCGATTGGGCGAGCTGGCTGGCTAAACTGTTGGGGCTGCAGGATGAGGCAACCTACACGCTGCAAACCGGGTACATGCAGGTCTTCCGCGCTTTGACTGACCCCCTGGCGGCGACACAGGACGTGATCTATTACCGGGCCGCCGGCACCGACACGGGGCCACAGTTCTCAGGGGTATGGCTGAGCGGTCTTTACCTCTCGCTCTTTGGCCCTAACGATGGGGCTGTGACTGTCGCCAGCACCGAGTTGCCCGGGGCGCACACGCTCTTCATCCAGCCCTATCATCATCTCAACATCTTCCTGGGACACACAGCTTTTCCCTGGATTGACGGCGCCTTGAATGGTGAAGAGCCGAACCGCCACCAGCTCTACCTGCCTTTGGTAAGAGCCAATGGCACCCCAGAGCCGCCAGCGCGCTCTCAGGTGATTCTGCGCGGGGGGTGGCTGTCGGGCACCGTGACGGAGACCATGCCCATCGAGTTGGGAGCGCTCAAGGTCACCTTCGATCTCATGGTGCCGTCCGATACAGTGACCGCGACCCTGACGGCACCGGATGAGCTGCCACGCCCCCTGGAGGTGGTCCCACCGAACGGGGACTGGATCTTCGGCCAGGTCTGGCATCTGGTGTACGTGGAGGACAAGCCGGTGGCGGGCGAATGGGTGTTCACGATCAACAGTTCTGAGGAATCAGCCTATCTCCTGGTTGCTATGGTCGAGAGTCCCCTGGAAGTGGTTTTGCGTGGGTGGGCGGACGAGACGATGCGCCCCGGTGATTCGCTGTCCCTGAAGGCACAGGCCAGCCATCCTGCGGGGCAGCCGCTCATCCGGCGTATTGAAGGCCGGGTGAGTCGCGCCCTGCCCATGAGGAGCAGTGGAGCAGTGGAGCAAGGGCGCAGTCAAACAGGAACGATGTTCTATTGCACCTCTGCATCTCTGCACCTCTGCACCTCTGCTCTGCCTGAAAAGGAGGGTATCTACATCGTCTCGGCCACAGTAACAGGAGAGATGCCGGATGGGATGTCCTTTGAGCGATCCTTTGTCCGCTCATTGGCGGTGGTGAATCCCGAGACGTTGCACGGCGGGCCAACGTTGCTGGATGAATAAGCCGGGGGAGCTGCTTTATGCTCGCAGCGGACCCTAGTCCGCTGCTCCAACGACGATGATCAACGTCAAAAACTGCGAAACATGCACCTGGGGCCAGGGCCACAGCGACCGCTGAGGCCGCTGGACTAGGGTCCAGCGGGAGCCGGTGGTAGTTACGCTGGATGAATAATTCGGGGGAGCTGCTTCCTGCATCCAGTCCGCCAGCGGCGATGCCGTTCCATTGATGGATGCGGATGGCTCCGAAAAAGTGCAATTGTGACCGACCTGCGGAACGCAGGCGCAAGGAGGAGCAATGAACAAGCGTATCTGGAAGCGCCTAGTCCTACTGATCTTGGTGGTAGCCCTGGGGGGATCCATTGGGGCTCAAGGGACCCCCTTCCCATCCGCCGAGGTGCTGGCAAATCAAGCCCGGCCACGAAATCCAGTTATCGTCTTTCTGGCGGACGGGGTGCGGCAGGATGTCATGAAGCAGCTCGTGGCCGAGGGAAAGATGCCCAACTTCCAGCGATTGCTCGACACCGGCGTGGATGCAGGAAAGGGTCTCATCCCTGTCATGCCGGCGAACAGTGCCCCGAACTGGGCGACTATGGCCACCGGAACGTCGCCGGGTGTCCATGGTGTCACCAACAACTTGTTCCATGACAATCGAGAGCCGTTTACGTTGTTGGGTGTGAATGGCTTTGAGCCTGAGGAGCACGAAGGCGAGACTATCGCCGAGAGAGCGGAGGCGTCCGGGTTGACCGTGGCTGTCTTGGCCTGGAAGACCTTCGACCTCAAGAGCATCAGCCGTGGCGCGGCGCTTAGCATAAGTCCATTCGTGTTCACAGGGCGCGGCATCATAGCCAACTACGACGTCCCCAACGTGCATCTTGAGGAACTCCGTCCGTTACTCGACTTACTCGGTGAAGAGCTCACCTACACTCAGGTCGCTTTGCCGCCGGCCGTCGGTTGGACCAACGTCCCACCTGGTTTCAGTCCTGCTCGGGAGACGATGTTCGAGATGAATGAGGTGAGTGCAGATCCGGATGTTCCTCTGCCGGAGCCTGCTCGACTTACGTACCACGTCTACATCTACGACTCAACACACGACGCGACGGTTAACTACGATAAGGTATTGATCTCGCCCACCAAGAATGGGGCCAACCTGGTGGCGGTGCTGGCAGCCGGCCGGTGGTCGGGGAGCATACCCGCCACCGTGACGCAGGGCCGGGGTAAGTTCTACGTCAAGATCCTGGACTTGGAGCCCGATCTCTCCAAGTTCCGGCTCTACTTCACCTCGGTGACCCGCGTGAAGGCCTGGCCTGCGAGCCTGGCCGAGGACCTGGCCGATTTTGATGGCATCATGAGGTGGACGGACTACTTTCCGTTCTGGGCTGGCCTCATCAATGCAGGCACGTTTACCCAGCAGATCTTGCATTGGTACCAGGTCGTCGGCGGGCAGATGTTTCCATACATCATCCAGACCTATCAGCCGGATCTGGTGATGGCCGGCACGGGCGTGCCTGACACCATGCAGCACAGTTTTCTGGCTCTGGCCACGCCGGGGACGGACGTCTATGATCCCGTCCAGGCACCGGCCGCCCGCGCGTTCATCGAGCTCTCCTACGTAGAAGCGGATCGCATCCTGGGGGGGCTGTGGGCCCTGATGCCCTCGGCCAACGTTATCGCCCTATCGGACCATGGCTTCTCGCCCGTCTGGCGGACGCTTTACAGCTACGACCTCTTGACAGATGCGGGACTTCTGGACATTGAGAATCTATCAGGCAGCCGGGCTGTCCCCTATCAGACTGCCGGCAGCGTCCAGATCTACGTGAATCTGGAGGGGAGGAATCCCGGCGGCGTGGTCCCTGCGGAAGAGTACGAGACCACGAGGCAACAGATCGTAGAAATCTTCCAAGAGTTGGGGCCGGCGGCCATCGAGCGGGTACTCTTGAAAGAGCAGACCGAAGCCATCACCACAACGATGGGGGTGACGATGAACATGTTGCACCCGCATCGCACCGGGGACGTGGTGGTGTTCGCCAAACCCCCTTATCATTTCGGTTCCAAGTTTCTGCTAGGGGATCATGGCTTCATCCCCAACGGTGATGAGGAGCGATTTGCCGCGTTCGCCGCCAGTGGCCCCGACATCGTTCCAGGACAGGTGATCAGCCCGGTCACGGCTCTGGACATCGTCCCGACCGTTGCCTTCGCGCTCGGCATCGCCCCACCCCCAGCAGCCGAGGGGCGGGTGCTGCCGATCTTCCGCGCGTTCTCTGTGTTTCTGCCCATGATCTGGCGGTGATTCTTGGAAGCGACAGAAGGAGGAGCAATGAACGAGTGTATCTGGAAGCGCCTACTGGTCCTACTGAGCCTGGTGTTGGGTCTAGGTGGATTCGGTGTGGCCGTAGTCCGTCTGGCCGCGGCCGACAACGTTATCATGGCCAAGACGTTGGACAGGGACTTCGAGCCGGTGATTGTCACCGGGGCGGCCATCAGCGCCTTTGCCGGCACCCCAGTGGATCAATTGTTCGTCTACGCCTACACTGACGGCGTCTGGACGCAGATACCCGCCCAGGTGGATGAAGTGACGGCGACGGGCGCCTACACCGACACGGAGGACAGTCTTCTGGATGCCAACGACGAAGTTGTCTTCATGGCAGTAGACCTGGGCGATCAGGCTCCGGCGGACCCGCACAGCGCCGACGGCTTCCCGACTGTGGCCAGGTGGTACGAGATAGAGGTCACCGACCCCCTCAGCCCAACCCGCAAAGGTTGGGCCTACCTTGTCCACTCCGCCTCGCTGGCGCCTACGTTCACCGCCGACTACGTCAGCTTTGACCCGTCCCTGCATCGCATCAACGGGGTCACGTACCACCTGGGTTATGCTACGCCTCGGCCCTGGATGGACTACCTGACCCTCGGTGACGGCATAGTGGATATCCTTGATCGGGCGCCAAAGAGTCGGTTGTGCTTCGGTCTTGTCTGTCTTCCTGAAAGTCTCTCACCGAATTTGCAGGATGACCTGATCAAGGATGGCCCTGTACGGCTCATTGTCCGCAATGGCAGGGTTCTGGCCCACGGAGCGATGGCTTCGTGGACTATTCCCGTACCCGATACTGGCGGCGCCAGCAGCATGCGCTTCTCTGTAGACTTCAGCCCAGCAGCGAGCGGTGCGACCTACTATAATGCCACTGTCCCGGCAGGTGTGACGGTAGACGGCATCACCGACACCGTCTCGGCCGAGCCTTTGAGCCCCTGGTGGCAGCTCAGCACCGACGCAGGTACCCTAATCCAGGTTGCGGACACCACCTCCATAGGCGGGACACAGTCCAACTATTACGTTGACAACTCGGAATGGGACTGGTCAGACACCGGTGACCGCCTACACTACGGCGATACAGGCGTCTACATCGCTGACCCCAATCCATCTTTCACGTACACGTTCACCATCTACTTCCTGTCTGGCTCCCAACCCAACCTCGGAGAGACGTATGCCGCCTACTTCTCTAACCCCTTGTCTACAACTGCGTGGTTGCACAAACTGGAACTGCCCGTTAAGGTGTACCTGCCCGTAATATTTCGGTAGCCATGTGGTCTGGTAGTCAAGTAGTCCGGTTGTCCTGTAGCCAATAACATATTGCGAGACCATCGTATGCCACGACGTCTGTACGCGATCATGCAGAAGGAACTGGTGCAGACCCTGCGGGATCGGCGCACGCTGGGGATCCAGCTCATCGCGCCGGTCATCCTGCTATTCCTGTTCGGCTACGCTGTGGAACTCCAGGTGGAACATCAGCCTACCGTTGTGGTGGACATGAGCCGGGATCGTCTATCTTATGCCTACGTAGATGCTATGGTCAACACGGGCTTCTTCGACGTGGTGGGCTATGCGGACAGTGAGACTGCCGCCATGCAGGCGATAGATGATGGCCGGGCGCGGGTGGCTATCGTCATCCCCCCAAACTTCGCGCCCCGCGTCGAGAGACGTGAGGCCCCGCAGGTGCTGGTGCTCATTGACGGGGCCGACGTCCTGGGCTCCCAATCGGCCCTTAACGCCACCATGACCACCGCTCAGCGCTTCGCCGCCGACGTGATTCTGGAGCAGGTCGAACGCAGCCCGTTGGCCAGCCAGGTTGACCGACTCCAACCTTTGGACGTCCGCTTCCGGGTGCTCTATAACCCCGATATGAAGAGTATTGTCTTCATGGTCCCTGGGCTGGTGGGCCTGATCCTGCAGCAGCAGACCCTGGTACTCATCGCCTTCGCCATCGTGCGCGAGCGGGAGGTCGGCACCATCGAACAGCTTTTGGTCACGCCCATCCGGCCGTGGGAACTGATGCTGGGCAAGATGATCCCCAACATCCTCATATCCTTCGTCAATATGAGCACCATCCTGGTGCTGGGACTGGCGTGGTTCAAAGTGCCCTTCAACGGGGACATCTGGCTTTTCTTTGCCCTGGCCTTCCTGTTCGTCTTCTCTTCGCTGGGGCTGGGCGCGCTGGTCTCAACCCTGGCGACCTCTCAGAAGCAGGCCCAGCAGTTGGCCAACTCCATCATCTTGCTGGCCATAATGCTCTCCGGCTACATTTTCCCCCGGCAGGCCATGCCCCCGGTGGTTCAGTGGATGGGCAATTTCATCCCGCTGACCTATTTCCTCAAGATCAGCCGGGGCATCATGACCAAAGGGGTGGGCCTGGCCTCGGTGCAGGACTCAGTGGTGGCGTTGGTGGTATTTGGGATCGTCGTGTTCGCCATTAGCGCCGGCACGTTCAGGACGCGGCTGGACTGACGCGTCTCACCCATCACGCTCCACATTGATTGAGGGAACCAAGAGAACAGGCAATAAGGAAACGGACCCATGTCACGGCTAGTTCGGCTAACCCTGGTGGCTGTTGTCCTCTTCGCTGCTCGTGTTCAAGGTGACAGGGCAGGACTTGATCGGCGCCGAGAACGTGCTGCCGGATGCCGACTCGCGGACGGAGTTCTTGCAACTGGCGCAACAGTACGGTGCGCTGCATTGAGCAGACAATGGTGCTTGCGGACGCTGTAATCCGAACTGAAGGGTTGACCAAGACCTTTCGCACCCGGCGGGGGGGCGAGGTCGTGGCTGTAGACAGGCTAGACCTGGCGGTGCCCCGGGGTGAGACTTTTGGGCTCATCGGACCCGACGGTGCGGGGAAGACGACCACGGTGCGCCTGTTGGCCGGCTTGCTCACGCCGACGCAGGGCCAGATCACCGTATTAGGCTACAATCCCCGCCGCCAGGGCCATGTGCTCAAGGCTCACATCGGTTATATGGCCCAGCAGTTCGGCCTGTACGGCGACCTGACGGTGATGGAGAACCTGCGCTTTTTCGCCAACGTGCACGGGGCCAGCCCGAAGGCTCAGGCCACTCGCATCCCCCAGTTGCTCGGCTTTGCCGGGCTGGAGGACTTTGCGGGCCGCCTGGGCAACCAACTCTCCGGCGGAATGAAGAAGAAGCTGGCTCTGGCCTGCATGCTGGTTCACGACCCTGAGGTGGTCTTTCTGGACGAGCCGACCCTGGGGGTGGACCCCGTCAGCCGACGGGAGTTCTGGGACCTGCTGGCGGCGCTGCGCCTGAAGAGGGGGCTGACCATTTTCATGTGTACGCCCTACATGGACGAGGCCGAACGCTGCCATCGCGTCGGGTTGATCTACGACGGACGGTTGATAGCTCAGGGGACGCCGAGGGAGATCAAACGCCTGGTGCCGGGCCAGCTTCTGGATTGCTGGCCCTCAGATTTTGAGCAAGCCAAGGCCCTGGCGCCCACCCTGCCGGGGGTGATCGAGGTGCAGACCCTGGGCGACCGCCTGCGTCTCTTCGTGGACGATGCGGCCCTCCGCGCGCCCCAGATCAAAGCGGTCTTGGCTGGACACAACATAGTACTGACAGGCGACCTACGGGTGGTGCAGCCGCGCATGGAAGAGGCCTTCATCTCGCTGATCCAACGTCAAGCGTTCAACGCTTAGTGATCTACGCCATGGAATGGGCTATCGTCGTAAAGAACCTGACCAAGACGTTTCGTGTGGGCCATAAGTACGAAACGTTCACCGCTGTGGACCACATCAACTTTGAGGTGCAACGGGGGGAGATCTTCGGCTTCCTGGGGCCCAACGGCGCCGGCAAGACGACCACCATCCGCATACTCCTGGGGTTGATGCGTCCCACCAGCGGCGAGGCTATCGTCCTGGGGCATCGCCTGCCCGATGAGGCAAGAGCCGTACATGCCCGCACGGGCTACATGTCGCAGCGCTTCACCCTCTACAACGACCTTACAGCGGCAGAGAACATTCGCTTCTACGGCCAGGCCTATGGGCTCTCGGGCCGGGCCTTGCGCCGACGACAGGAGGATCTCATCGCTATGGCCGGCCTGGCCGGACGTGAGGGCAGGCTCACGGCCAACCTGTCGGGCGGCTGGCGTCAGCGCTTGGCCCTGGGGTGCGCCATCATCCATGATCCGGAGCTGGTCTTCCTGGACGAGCCTACGGCGGGGGTAGACCCCGGATCGCGGCGGGTGTTCTGGGAGCTGATCTATGGCTTGGCCCGGCAGGGCACCACAGTATTCGTAACCACCCACTACATGGACGAAGCGGAGCTGTGCCAGCGGCTGGCTTTCATTGACAGAGGCCGCATCGTGGCCATAGGCGTACTCGATGAACTGAAGGCCCGGCAGATGTGGGGGCATGTGCTAGAGCTGGAGTGTGACCAACCCGAGTTGGCTATGCGATTGCTGCGGTCGGCCCGGGCGGCTGGGACGATGGAGATCGGTGACCTGGGCTTCTACGGCGCACAGCTCCACGTGGTGGTGCCCGATGCGTCAACTGCTCTGGGGCCCATCCGCTGCCTGTTGGCTGACGCAGGAGTTCAGGTTGATGCGATGGAGCGGATTCCCCCCTCGCTCGAAGACGTGTTCATCGCTAGCATGGGGCGGGCGTCCGCGCCCGTGGAGTAAGGAGTAAATGGAGGAAAGTGAAGGCGAATGAGATACCGTGTCCTCGTGATCGTGTGCCTTCTGATCCTCGTGGTCGCAGCATGGCTGGCTGATGGGCAGCAGCTTCTCTCCATGGTCAGTAGCTACTTGAAGAACCAGGCGCCGGCTTTGGTTACATCTGGTCAGGCAATCCCGTCAGGCCCTCTGACCGCGTCGGGGTTCATTGAGGCTGAGGAGATTCTGATAAGCACCGAGGTGTCCGGACACATTCAGGCGTTGTATGCAGACGAAGGAGATTCGGCATCGGCCGGTCAGGTGTTGGCCCAACTCGACACGACCGTGCTTGATGTGCAGATCCAGCAGGCTGAAGCAGCACTACAGGGCGTGGAAGCGGAGCTGGCTGAAGTGAAAGCCGCTGCCAGCTCCCAGGAGATTGCAGTTGTGAAGGCTGCTGTAGCCATCGCCGAGGAAGGGGTCACATCTGCGGAGAAGGCTGTAGAGATGGCCCAGGGCAACGTGGCTGCTGCTCAGGCCGCCCTGCAGGCCGCTCAGGCCGAACTGGCTAGGCTACGCGCGGGTCCCGACCCGTATGAGGTAGCATTGGCCGAAATCGGGCTTGAAATAGCGCAGCAGCGGTTGCCCGTCCTCTGGGCGGTGAGGGATAGCACCGGTGGGTCGGAGCAGCGAGGCGAAGTACCTCGGGGCAGCTACGAAGCTACCAAGGCCGCTGTGGCCGAGGCGGAGATCCACATCCGCATCCTCCAGTTGCAACTGGAAGACCTGAAAGCCGGCGCCCATCCGAAGGATCTGGAAGCGGCCCAGGCTGCTGTAGAGGCGGCCCAAGCGCGCGTAGACGCGGCTGAAGCCCTGGTGGTGAAGGCACAGCAGCAACTGGAAGCCGCTCGCGCCCGCCTACGCGAAGCCCAGGCCAGGTTAAGACTGGTGGAAGCAGGTGCTACGAGCGAGGAGATTGAGGTGGCTGAGGCGCAGGTGAGCGGTGCCCAAGCCGCGCTACAGATCCTCAAGATTCAACGCAACAAGATGACCCTGCGCGCGCCCCGGGATGGGCTTGTTCTGGAGCGAACCATCAACGTGGGCGAGATGGCGTTGCCCGGCAGCATCTTGTTCCGCCTGGCTAACCTGGATCGGGTTCAACTCACCGTCTATGTGCCCCAGGTCGAGCTGGGCCGAGTTCAGTTCGGGCAGACCGTTGCCGTCACCGTGGACTCCTTCCCCGAGCGGGTGTTCCAAGGCGAGGTAGTGCACATTTCATCGCAGGCCGAGTTCACACCGCGCAACATCCAGACCAGTGAGCAAAGAGCGAGCCAGGTGTTCGCCGTCAAGATCGGACTTTCCAACTCTGACCACGCCCTGAAACCGGGGATGCCGGCAGATGCGGCCCTTGTTGAGCGTTAGAAGTTGAGGAGACAGACGATGAAACGTGTTGTTTTGGTGGGTCTTGTGGTGTTGGTCCTGCTCGGTGTTGTGTGGAAGGTTTGGGGGGATGTCCTGAGCCTGAAACTCACAGATTCGGGGATTATCCGATCCCTGACAGATGCAGTGATCAGCACTGAAGTGGGCCGGCGCATGGCGGGCCTGGATGCTGACGAGGGAGATGAGCTGGAAGTAAGAGGTTCAGGGGTTATGCAGTCCCAGGCAGATGTGGTACTCAGCGCTGAATTGGGTGGGCGCGTGGTGCTCCTGGGCGCTGACGAGGGGGATGAGGTCGAAGCGGGCGCGGTGCTGGTGCGCCTGGACGAGGAACTGCTTCTGGCACAGATTGCACAGACACGCACTGTTGTTGAAGCGGCTGAGGCGAATCTGGCCCGTGTGAAAGCCGACGCCCGGGCTCCCGAAATCGAGGCGGCTCGGGCGGCAGTGAGTAGCGCCCAGGCGCAGGTCAATGCGGCCCAGGCAGCGGTGGATGTAGCCAAGGCCAACCTCAAGGCTGGTGAGGCGCGCTATCGGATGGCACAGGCGCAGTTTGCCCGGTTAACGGCCGACCCCAGCGAGCGCCAACTGGAGATAGCCGAACAGCAGATAGAGTTGGCCAAGGTCCAGTTGTGGGCAGCCCAGGCTCAGCGGGATGCGACGAAAGCCGGTGTGGATATGCCGCTCTCGATTTCGTTCACTTTGGGGGATGTCGAGCTGGGACCTATCGTGATCGCCAACCCCGTTAGTCCCCAGCAATTCGACGTGCAGGCCGCTGAAGGGGTGATTCTGGGGGCGGAGACGGGCACCCGTGCGGCCCAGCTTCGGTACGACAGGTTGGAAGCAGGGGCACGGGCCGAGGATTTGGCAACCGCGCAGGCGGTTGTTGCCCAATACCAGGTCGAGGTACAGATAGCTCAGGCGGCTCTGGAGCAGGCGCAACAGGGCGTCTCCGTGGCCGAAGCCCAGCTACAGCAGGCCCAGGCCCAACTGGACCTGGTCTTGGCAGGCCCCAGGCCGGGGAAGGTGGCCCTGGCGGAAGCGGAGGCGGCGCAAGCGCAAGCAGAGGTGGACATCCTGGAAGCGCAACGCGCGAAGCTATCTTTGCGCACGCCCATTGCTGGTCTGGTGACGGAGCGTACAGTGCATGAAGGCGAGATAGTGGTAGCAGGGGCGCGACTGTTTACCATATCCCGCCTTGATCCCGTGATTCTGACCATCTATGTCCCGGAGACACAGATTGGACGTGTCCGGGTTGGCCAGGCAGCCGATGTTTCCGTGGATATGTACCCAGGACAAGCTTTCCGTGGTGAGGTAGTCCACATCGCTTCACGGGCGGAGTTCACCCCCCGAAACATTCAGACCCCTGAAGAGCGCACGACGACGGTGTTTGCCGTGCGCATCAAGCTCCCCAACCCGGAACACCTCTTAACACCTGGCATGCCCGCAGATGCCAGGCTTCGCTGAAGAAGTTGCGTTAAATTCAAGTATGGGTTATAATGTTATGGCCGGGGCAGGGTTCCTTTGCCAGGAGGCGAGCTAGTGAACGTAGCCAGGGAAAACGACCTGGTGTTCTTGATGGGCAAGGATAGGAAGAGCTTTA
>JACKQG010003641.1_pt1 | contig 18666 bp, 11 predicted proteins | sample 8237621 | NCBI WGS metagenome assembly JACKQG01 (sample SAMN15677084, study PRJNA649215) | marine metagenome | biome: marine; feature: Black Sea; material: saline water; isolation source: suspended particulate matter (SPM) from the Black Sea western gyre | collected 2013-06-09/2013-06-10 | depth... | reverse complement strand
GTCGACGCGCCGGGCGTTCGCCGTGTGTTAGCCGCCGGCGAGAAAGCGCGGGAGAAGAACATCAGCTTTGTCAGCGGCTTCGAGACTCGATACGGCGATACGGCTCGCGAGGCGGTCAACCGACTGCGCGACGGGGCTATCGGCGACATTGTGGCCATCCAGGGATCTTACAACACGGGTTTTCTTTGGCACCGTGGCCGGAAGCCCGAGTGGACGGAAATGGAATTCCAGATGCGCAACTGGTACTACTTCACTTGGCTGTCGGGCGACCACATTGTGGAACAGCACGTGCATTTCATGGACGTAGTCGGCTGGATCATGCAGGAACAGCCGCCTGTGGACGCGTGGGGCTACGGCGGCCGCCAAGTGCGCACCGATCCCAAGTTTGGCGACATCTTCGATCATCACGCGGTTGTGTTCGAGTATCCCGGTGGCGAGCAAGTCTACGCATTCACCCGCCAGCAGGCAGGTTGCTACAACGACGTCTCGTACCTGGTACTCGGAACCAAAGGCCGCTTGACAAAGGGCCGAGGCGGCTGGGGCAGTTTCCGCATCGAGGGCGAAGTGAATTGGGAAGGGGAGAAACCGTCGGTCCACCCAGAGATCAACACGTTCCGTGAGATGTTTGCAGGGATAGAAACCGGCAAGCCGATCAACGACAGCCTCTCGATGGCTCGCAGTACGATGCTGGCCATTCTCGGCCGCATGGCCACACACAGCGGGCAACGGATTACGTGGGACCAGGCATTCGCATCGAATCGAGTGCTCGCGCCGGAAACTTATGCCTGGGACGCCGACCCGCCCGTCTTGCCCGGCCCTGACGGCGAGTATCCCGTTCCAGTTCCGGGCGTGACCAAGGTAATCTGAAAGCATCACAAATGAACGGATATCAACGCATCATGGCCGCCCTGCGGGGCGAGTGGCCGGACAAGGTTCCGGTGATGCTACACAACTTCATGATGGCTGCCCGCGAAGCCGGCTATACTCAGAAAGCGTATCGCGAAGATCCCAAGATAATCGCCGACACGTTCATCCAGGCCGTGGAGAAATACGAGTACGACGGCATCCTGATCGATGTGGACACGGCCGTCCTGGCCGGCGCGGTCGGGGTCCCGCTTGATCTGCCGGAGGACGAACCGGCGCGCTGCGAACGCGGATGCATCGACGATCTGAGTCAGGTTGCCGATCTGGGCGAACCGGACGTGGGCCGCAATGCGCGCGTGCAGATTTGGCTGGAAGCCACATCCCTTTTGAAGGGTCACTTCGGGGATGAGATTCTGGTCCGCGGCAACTGCGATCAAGCTCCATTCTCACTGGCCAGCATGATGCGTACACCAGCCACGTGGATGATGGACCTGCTGGACGAGGACAACCGAGAGAATGTACTGCGGCTGCTGGATTTTTGCACCGAAGCGACCTGCCAGTTTATCCGTTTGATGGCCAAGACCGGCGCGCATATGGTGTCAAATGGCGACAGCCCCGCCGGTCCGGACATGATTTCGCCGCAAATGTACGAGCAGTTCGCTCTGCCGTACGAAAAGAAGGTTATCCACGAAGCGCATCATCTCGGTCTCCCGTACGTGCTGCATATCTGCGGCGACACAACACTTATACTGGATCAGATTCGATCGACGGGCACGGACGCTGTCGAGTTGGACTACAAGACCGACGTGGCCGAGGCTTACCAAGTCCTCCACGATTCCGTCTGCTTCATCGGGAATATCGACCCATCGGGAGTGCTCGCGCGTGGAAGTGTCGGCGACGTCGAGAAGGCAACCGCGAAGCTGCTCGAAGCTTTTTCCGGTACACCGCGTTTTGTGTTGAATGCCGGTTGTGCGCTGCCTGCCGACACACCGCCCGAGAATCTGACCGCCATGATCCGCACAGCGAGAGCATTTCGAGCGGACGCATGAATTGAGTCCAGCGTCACGCCGCGGGAAGGGCTCAGACGTACAGAATTCAAAATTGGCCGCCGAACCGTTCAACAGAACGCAGACGTATTGCCGGCCAATTTTGAATTCTGTACGTCTGAGCCCGATTCTTGCGTAGGCAGTGGGGGATGTCGAATTGCGGGGCTCACGTCAACTTCGCGGAGGCTGCCGTTTCAAGGGCGGTTTCCGCCTGCGCGATTTCCAGAAGCTGTTCCGCTTCGGCGCTGAACAGATCCGATGGGCACGATGTGAGCGCTGCCACGAGATCCTCCGCGCATACATCAGGCACGCCATCGCGCGCGAGGTCGAGCAATTGGCGAATCACTTCGTCGAATTGCACACATTGTCTTGTGCGGCAGTGACAAGTTAGCAGTCCAATACCGGCAAAGAAGCGACTGATCGGGGCTCGCGAAAGATCCCACGATCGTTGGTAGTGCTCCAGTGCCTTTTCCATCTCGTCGTCTTCTATTGCGCACGCGCCCAATAGGCTGTGCATTTGAATCAGCCCCTGCTGATCCCCGATGGCTTCGGAGATGTCCAAGTCCTTCTGGAAATGAAACGCTGCCGTGGCGATGTCCTTTGGTTCGTGGAAGAACGCCAGTCGGCCTAGCCCGCCGTGTGTCATCGCCTGGCCTCGTGCGTCGCCGATTTGGTGCGTCTCATTCAATCGAAGGCGTCGTTCGAACAGTTCTCTTGCGTCCTGCCTCTCTTCGGCGTTGCCGCGGCTGAGCTGTTCGGCCAACGAACCCATGATTCGCCCCAGCAGTTCAAGATCCTCCACATCGCCCTGTTTCTCCTCCATCAATCGCAACGCTTCGCGGAGTTGACGCTTACGTTCATCGTGTTGGCCGCGTGGAAGACTGATACCCACGAAATGCCGACCAATGGCCTCGTCTCGTGCAGACTTCGCCTCGTCGATTATTCTCTGGCCGATCTGAAGTGAACGCTCGAACCACCAGCGATCGCCGCTGCTTCTGCCGGCATCGTAGTGGACTTGGGCAATCGACAGCAGAAGTCTCGTCGAGCAGTCCGGATGTTCGTCAAGATATGCCGCCCCCGCATTAGCCACGCGTGTGTGATCGTCTAAGTGGCCGGTTACATGCGCCTTGCGGCATTCGACATCCAGCCGCTCCGCCTCGACCGTAGCGGCCTTGCCGATCACGCGGGCACACTCTTCGGCCCGCTGCAGATAACGCTCCGCCACGTCGAAATCGAGTACTGCGCTGGACGCGCGGGCTGCTTGCAGGCAGTACTTCACCCCGCGATCCGCGAAGGCCGCGCCGGCCGAATAGAAATGATTGGCCACCGCGTAGATCCTGTTCGAGTTCGCCTCCAGCGACTTCTCCAGAACCGTCCCCAACCGCGCGTGGTACTCGCGGACTATTTGTGGCGCCTCGGCGGATGCCGGGCCAAGTTCCACGATTCTCAATTCATTGCGCACGACGTCAAGCATAAACGACGATTGAAATGCAAACGCGTCATCCCGCTGGCGAACGTCGTACAGGATGCTCGTCTCGCGATCAATGCGGTCCAGCTCGGTGAGTAACTCCAAACGCGGTTTGCCGAGCGCGTCGGCGACCACACTCGCGCAGAACTCGCGAGCGTCGCACGCGCACGCGGCGCATTCAATCACCGTGCGGTACTCCGGGAACCGCCGCAATTGTTCGGCCAAGACGTCCCGCATCTCGTCGGGGATGAAGACGTCCTCGGGCCATTTGCCGTCGCAGAGTGCGATGCCTTCATCTGTCGAAACAAAAGCGCCAGCCCGCGCCAGATTGGCCACTACCTGCAACAGCCAGAACAGGCCACCCTGCTCGACGGTCGAGGGGCCTAACCGAGCAACGATTTGCTCCGCCGTCGTCGGGGCCAGCCCGACGCCGTGGGTGAGGATTCGCACCTGATGCCCCGACGTGGGGAACGACAGTTCTGCCTGGTCACTGGCGTTGAATCCCAACTCATCGAAGACTCCCCGGCTGTGGCTCGCAACGATGATCGCAATGTTCTCGGGGCCGCCCGGCGGAAACTCACGGACAAGATGCTGTAGCAGCGTCTTCGAAGAATCGTCCAGCCAATGAGCATCGTCGATCAACAGAATGACCGTCTTCGATCTGCTAAGTCGTCGCAGGGTCCATGCGATGGACGAGACGATCTCTTCACCCGACGTTGCACTCGGGGCGGAGCCCCCGGCCGCTGGGAACAAGATACCTGCGAACGGTACGACGGACTGAAAGACCTCGCCCAAGGCGGCGTCGATTTCTGCCAGTTGCGATTCGGGCGTTGCCAATAACTCGATCTCGAAGTGCTTCGCCAGTGCCTTCTGAAACGGCCCGTACGGCCTCGGCTCGCCTACCGCTTGGGAACACTCGCCGCACATAAGCACGGCCTCGCGAGCGCGTTCGGTCAACGCCTCCGCCAAGTCATCAGCGATTGCCCCGGCCGTCGCCGATAGACCGCAGCCACGGGGTCCGTGGAGGGCCAAATGTACGGTTCGGCCGTCCAATACAGGTTCGACGATACGCCAGAATCCATCGTACTCGGGAAGTTTCTGGTAACGCGGGTTTTCAGCCAGTTCGTCGAGCTTGCTGAAGTCGATCGACATTCCCGGATTTACCGCCCCCCGTGCCTCTGGTGCTTGCGCGATTATTCCCGTTGCCGGCTTGTCCTCCTCGATTCGCCTTCGTGCACCCAACGCTACTGGCAGGCCGCACACGATGGCGACAAGTGCAGCGGCCCCCCATGCCCACGAGGGCAGGCATTGAAACACGGCAGCACCCCAAAACAACGCCAGCAGTATCGGCACGTACGATACGGCCATGGAAAGCCGATCGACTCCGTCGAGCGCACGTCCCAGAAGATACGCAATGCCGACGACAGCGATCGTCAGTGGCACCAAGACCGCCACGGCACTACCCGGCATGTACAGGAACAGCGGCACGGACAAATGTGCAGCAGCACCGGCGCCGATGCCCACAAAAACCGCGACGGCTCGGGCGTCGATGCCAAACATTGGCCAGAGCTTCGCCAGCCGCTTCGAAGTCACCCAAACAAGGATCATCGGAACTACGGTCAACGCCGCGCCCGCAACACAAGGCACCCAGAACGATACGATGGCCAGTGTCTCGGGAATGGGTGCGATCGAATGGAGTAGCGGCCCAAGAAACCAGGGCATGCACCGTCCGGTGGCAAAGGCGGCCAGGGGCATCACAAGAAACGTGCCGGTCGACGCCCTAACGGCTGCCCGCCGCCGGAACCTGCCCTGCAACCAAAACGCGGCGTATGCCAAAGCGAGAAACAGCAGATTGGTCAGAACGATCGGCGTGAACTGAGCATTTCGATCGCGGCTGAAGCCCATCACGGCGAAATCGTGAGTGGGTGATTCTTGTCCGGCATGATGAATTTCGCCTTCGACGATGTAGAAGTAATCGCCGTCGATCACATCCGCCTCTCGGACTAATACGACAAGCACGTCGTTCACGCCGAATGCGTCCAACAGGCCTTTAATTATCTCTGGCGTAACACGTCCGGACTGAAACTCGGCCAGTTGCCGTCGCTCCAGTGCATCGGTCACTTCTCGCAGGTTGTGAACAAAGTACTTCGGATGGCTGTTGAACAGATACAGTGCTTCGTTTTCGAGCGCCGGATTGTGAGGCACGCTTGTGAACACCACGTCCAACTGATGTCTTTGGGTCCATTGCTTGATCGTTTCCAACGCGAGATTCTTCGCGGCAAACGTCGATGCCATGACCGTTGGGTCGTCGATCACCTCGAACGTACGCAACGAAGTCGAATCGGCGAAAATTGACCGTGCCAGAAACCGCGTCATCGGAAACAGGCCGTACAGCGTGTCGTGAGCAATTTCGATTTGCCCTTCCAGGTCGGTTCGCAGTCCTTCGATGCGGGCTCGGTAGCGTCGCTTTTCATCGTCTGAAAACGGTCCTCGCTCGACGACGCCGGCCGCGCGATCAAGGTGACGCAGTCCCTTGCCGAAGGCGGCCAGGTTTCCTTGTTCGGCCATCCCGAACCAGTAGTAGGTCTCGGCATGCACGAGTTCGGACTCGGCTTTCTCTGCCGGCGTGGGGACATCGGCCGCCTCGGCAGCCATAGCGTAGAATGCGGTCGAATCGCCCAACGCATAGCACAACGCCAAGATAGCTACGGGCACCGTCGTGAACGTGTTGAGCATGGATTCACCGACAGACTGGGGCTTGGGTGGTGTTATGTGCGCACAATGCGCGCATCTTTGCTTCGTTTAACCCGAAGCCGGAGGCGATGGCGGGCGGCGGGATAAATCCTCGACTCGTAGCGCCCGCCATCGCCTCCGGCTTCGGGTTAAACGACTTGCTTGCGGCCCGATGCCGCGTTAGATCGACTGGGATGTAAGAGTAGACTGCAACTGCCGAAAGATGGCCGCGACCAGTACGAAACCTAACAGGCCACCGAAGCCGAACACGCCCAGGGCCAGCCGCGACCCCGTGTTGATGGTCGCCAGGGTGGCAACCGCGCACATGGGAACGGCTGCCGCACATACGAAGTACCGCCACGACAAGCGGTTTAACCGTTGAAACAATCCTCGATCCTCGGATGCATACGCATTGCCGCGAGACAGGAACGGATAGATGATGCGCAGTGAAAACCAAGTGATCAGGAAGAACGGATATGCGGCCGCGACCAGTCCGCAGAGAGTTAACGAACCGAAGAAGTGCAAGTAGGCCGATGGCGGCATCTCGCCCGCCGCCGCGTGTATTGCGATTGGGTACGCCGCGCCCGCCAGAACCCACAGGGCGATGCCAATCACTGCCGTGTAGTGCCCCAGCAACAAGCTATGGCGACGCGCACGACGGAGGTCGTCGGGGCTGAATACCCTCTGTTGGTACGCTCGTCGTAGCGGGCGCGTCGCCTTGTAGGCAAACATGCCCACCAGGAATACGCCGACCGGATATGCAATCGCATTGATTACCGACTGTGTCGCCCAGAAGATACCCAGGGACTCGGTGGAAATATGTCGGATGATTTCATCGCGGTTGTAGAGGAAATTGAAAAGGCCTGCCAGTCCGTTCGTTGCGAGCGCTGCGAGAATCACGATCGGAATCGTAAACCGAGCGAGGATTTTTTCGACTGCCTTGGGTGCCCCGATCGGAACTGGCTTCCCGGCCAGGTACAACTCCAGGTACTCGGCCAATTGCCCCGCACTTTGGATGCGGCTTTCCACGTTGCGTTCCGTGGCCTTTGCGGTGATCGCTTCGAGATCCGGGGCCAGCGCTGGATCGACGCTTCGCAGCAAGGGAACGTCACGATTCAGAACCCACGTGGCAAGTTGTCGTTCGTCGTCGGCCTCGCCAAACAGACGCTGCCGAGTTAGCAACTCCCACATGGTGACGCCCAGCCCACGAACGTCGGCCGTGGGGCCGATCGGCATGTTCGCAGCCGCCAACTGTTCCGGGGCCGAGTAGCGAAGCGTTCCCAGCAGCCCGCCCGAGCGGGTCGACGTCAGCGCCGTGCTTTGCCCCTTTGCCAAACCAAAGTCCATCAATACGACTCGCGATCCATCGGCCGTGAGAATCAAGTTGGCGGGCTTCACGTCTCGATGAACGATTTTCTGGTCATGTACGGCCTGCAATGCCGTCGCCGCGTCGTGGATCAGTCCAGCTACTCGATGTTGAAACGCCGACACATCCTCTTCGTCGGGGTCTTCCGGCAACGCGGCTACGTGCGGTAATTCGTTTTCGGCGAGCGGAGCGCAAATCGTCGAATGGGCGCTAGCGGATGACGCCGAGTGCGTAGACGGCCGAACGAGATTCACCGCCGTACTTCCACCGGCCGTCTCCCGCGTCTGCTCCAGTTGCTTTTGGCTGGCCGATCGAACGGCCGCGGACCAAGAGGTGGACGTTCCATCGGAACGGCCCTTGTCGCCCGCCAATTCACGCCAAACCCGGTCCAGATCGGCGCCCGGAACATATTCCATGGCGTAGTAGAGCTGGCCGTCCGGCATGGCGCCGCACGAATAGACCTTGACGATATTGGAATGATCACAACGCCCCAACGCCCGCATTTCGCGGCGGAACCGAGCCAATGCGATCTCGTCGCCCAGCAGATCGGCAGTCAGGGTCTTCAGCGCGACCATCCGTCCCAACGACAACTGACGCGCTAGATAGACGACGCCCATACCACCACGGCCGACTTCGGCCAGGATCTGAAAGTCATTGATGCTTGGAGCCGTACCATTCCCCGAACTCGCTGGTGGTGACGCTGGGGCGTCGTCCGCCGTTTTCACTTGATCCGTTTGATCGGCGGAGTCGGGCCCTTTGGACAAACCGGGAATCTGGTCAAGCAGCCGCTCGAGCGACGGCTGCATTTCGCGATTACGTAGTGTCTGACCGGTGGTATAGCTGAGATATTCGACCTGACGCCCGCTGCGATCGCGGTTCAGGAAGAGGACTTCTTCGCTGAGGTCCGTCTCGCGAAATGTCAGCAAAGGATCCAATCGTAGGGGTACTGGTTGGCCGGGCCATTCGACGGCCACACACCCAGGGGCCAACGTCGCCGCGTCCTCGGCCGTCAACGTTTTGGCGTCGGCGCGCTCGCTTTCGCGTCCGACCAATTCGCGCAGTTCGAGCTCCATGCGGTTTCCTGCCGTCGCACGAATTTCGGCCAGAAAGACCAGCCGGCTGCCCTTCGGCCCCAAGATATCCAACGCGCCGTCGGCCAGCAGGTCGCTGACCGCCGGCAAGAGCAGCGGCCCCATTTCCTTTTCGTAAAACGAGGCAACTCGACTGGCACCGTGCCCGAAGACGGTGTTGCGATACTGAACCAATGCATCAAACAGCTCCAAAGCCGAGCAGCCCTTGACGTTGGTTGGCTGACCGTCCGGGCCGTTCTTGATTCGTCGAAACAACGACAAGACGCCGTCCCACTCGCGGCGTCGAGTGCTCAACTGCTCCCACAAATGACCAAGCGGATGCGACGCGGCGTCGACGCGGTTGCCGAAATGCCGAGCCGACTCTCGAAGAAGACCCAGCCAATGACCCAGTGAAGGAAGTGTCAAGTGAGCCAATTGCCCGTCCACAGCATCCGACCGTGTCGCGCCTCGGCTGGCCTCGTTCAGATAGGCAACGATCGCCGGTGCGGCGGCAAGCTTGATCAGGGCCTCGCACAGGTAGAATGCATTGTCGTGACGTGCACGCGCCTGCTTGGCGTTGTGCGCACGACTATAGAGTTGCGCAAGCGGCAACGGCAAACGAACCAGGTAATCGCGATGAAACGTATCGTCCATCCGACACGTCGTCCGTTATTGTCGCGAAACGCGCTGCGATGAGCCGCGTCGCTTGAAAAGACAAGATCACTGAGAAGCTTGGGCCCCGACGCGTCATTGGCAGGCAAGACAAGCAGTTATTTCACTGTCTATGTCCCAATGTCTACGCGCCTTTCCAGATTCTCGACGTACGCCTTTAACTTGACCGACGCCCAGCGCGTGAGATAACCGTCGGGGTTCAGTCTATTCAAGGAACTCGGAGCCGCCGAATGAAACGCAGCAAACGGCTGTCTTGGTTGTCCCTGGCGTAGAGGGCCGATATGGCAAGAACTGCAAACACGACGACGTGCGCTAAGAGAATGCAGCAAATGATCGTCGGCGTCCACACGGAATCCAAATCCAGGTTTTCAGCCTCGTGCAATCGGTCCCGGACCGGAGTATCCAGTGATCCAAGCAGACCCTGATACGCCCAATATGCCGAAATGAAGAACTGGGAGAATTCCCGAGTGTAGTGTAGCAGCGGGGCGATCAAACCGGCGAAGACGATCTGCGGGATCAACGAGATAGGAACGATCGTTGCGGCCAGGTCTCCGGTGTTGGCGATCGCCGAAATGGCCAGTCCCATGGCAACGCCGGTCAGCGAAGCCAGCGACAGCAGCAGCCACTGCTCGGGAACATCGCCTCCCAGCTTGGTGAAAGAGAGAACGCCCCAATACAACAGCGATGCTTGCAGCACGCTGAAACCGCCCAGCAGTGTCAGTTTCGAACCGTAATAGCTGATCACATTCAAACCGACGTCGCGTTCCTTGTTGTAGATGTCGCGTTCCTTGACGATCTCCTTGGCCGCGTTGTTACATCCAAACCAAATGCAGGAAATGCATAGCAAGAACAGGAGCTTCGACGAGTAATCAGCGCGTTTGGCCAGTTCGACTTCGTCGACAAGTTCCTGCGCTTTGGCGAGATAGTCCTTGTCCAACTCCAGTTCCGGAAACTCCGTAACCTGAGCCCAACTCATGCCTTCCGCCTCGGCGATCTGGCGGGCTGTTTCGCCCACATCGGGTACGTCCAGTTTGGAAATGTCACCGAACAACCAGATGAACAATCCGGCAATTAGTAAACTCTGGCCGACCATCATGGCCAAAGCCTTCTTGTTGGCCAGTTGAACGGCTAAGTATCGACGCGTTAGAAGAACGAACTGGCGCCAGAAAGCGACCAGTTCCCGCGACTTCTTGCGTTTGGCGACGTAAGCCTTCTCCGTCGTCTCGGCGCCCTTCTCCGGCAGGCGGCGTTGAACATACTCCTTGTGAAATCGACTACCTCGATAACGCTGCTTCCACTCGTCCGGCGGCCGCTCGCTCAATCGCTGATACACGTCACCCAGACGCGAAATGTCGAAGTACTCCAAGGCGTCTTTCGGCGATCCAACAAACGCCAGAACGCCGCCCGATGCGAGAACGACGATCAAATCGCAATTCTCTTCCACGTAGGTCACGCTGTGGGTAACGCAGATAATCGTCTTGCCACCCGACGCCATCTGCCGGAACAACTGCATCATTTCGCAGTCGGTTTGTTCGTCGAGTCCCGACGTCACCTCGTCCAGGAAAATCAGGCTCGGGTTGCAGATCGCTTCGTTCACCCAACTCGCACGTTTCGCCTGCCCGCCGCTGAGCTGCCGGATTCGCGTGAGACGGTGATCCGTCAGACGGACCAAATCGAGCATTTCCGTGATCCGCTCGTCGACGTCTTTCTTCGATATGTCGGCGGGCAATCGCATCTTGGCCGTGTAACGCAAGGCCGTATGCAATGGCAGCACATCGTGAAGGACGTCCCTTTGGGGTACGACGGCCAGGTTTTGTTTGAGCGCGTCGAATCGCGCGTACAAGTTTTCACCGTTCAGCAGGACGACTCCTTCGTCGGGCAGACGCCGGGCGCTGAGCGCTGAGAGAAGCGTGGATTTGCCCGATCCGCTCGGTCCCACGATGCAGACGAATTCGCGGGGACGAATGACCAGCGTCACGTCGTCCAGGATCACCTTCATTTGGCCGGGGTTCTTGCGGTCCGGCACTCGGCGCACCAGGTCGCGCGCGACGATCTGGGCGTCTTTATCGTGCCTCAGCGGGTACAGAGCGGCGCCGGTGAATACCAGACTGTAGGGGCCGATTTGGACCCGATGGCCTTCGTGGATCACCGTGGGCCGGTCGATCGGCCGGCCGTCGACGAAAGTCCCGTTGGCGCTTCTGAGGTCGGTGATCGTCGCGGTCTTACCCGTGCGCGAAATCCAGGCGTGAACGCGCGACACGCGGAAGTCGGTCAGACAAATGTCGGCCCGGCTGGAATCGCGGCCGATCAGCATTTGGCGTTCCGGCAACTCGATCGCACCGGGCAACTCCAGTGGGACAGGTGAATCTGCGATTCCGCGCGGACGCCCGCGATCGGCCTTGAAATCCGCTGCAAATGGCAGCGTCTCCATCAGAGGTGCATCGTCTTCCACTCCTTCGAGCATTTGGCCGACCAGCCACTGATTGGCGGCGAAAGTGGTGGACACCGAGGGATCGTCATGCTGGATGAAGACGAAAACATGAGACCCGGCCTGAACGATCGCCATGTGCTCCAGCGGCGTCCGTAGCCTGACGGGCGTCTGATTGACGCTCAGCGCCATACCGCCATCCAGCGGCCGCAAGAACCAGCGATCGTCTTCCGCTTCGAGTTGAAAAATCAACTGGTCGCCCGAGGCATCCTCCAGCGTGATGTCCGCCTCGCCGCCGGCACCGACGGTTACCTTCTGGCGACCGCCGAGCGGATAGGATCGGTCGGTCGCGACTTCAAAAAGAGCAGGATACGATTCGTCAGGCATGAAGCAGGTCCGTGACGTTAGCCTTTGAATTTCTCCAGGGCCTCAGTCGCCATATCTCGAACGAGCGGGCTCTCGTTCTCGTCGTCCCGTAGTTGCTGCAGTCGTGGAATCGCTCGTCTGCCGAGTTCGCCGAGTTCTTTGCTGAGTTCGCCGAGTGCCAACGCGGCTCCGGCCCGATAACGCTCGTCCTCGCTGCCCAGGGCTTTCATTAGTCCCACGGCCGCGCGTCTCGCCAAAGTGGGCACGTCCGGCTGGATCTTCACCAGGGCGAAAAGGGCAGCGAGCTGCACCATCTCGCTCTTGTCGCTTTCCAGGTCGAGCAGGCTCCGCACGGCCTGAACGGCACGCGGTCCAATCCTGCCCAAGGCGAAACACGCGCTCGCTCGGATCTCTTCGCGGTCTGACTCCAGCGACTTGAGCAACACCGGCACGGCCGGCTGGGATTTCGGGCCGATAGCGGCCAAGGCAAACTGGACTTCGCGACGAAACATCAAATCGTCTTCGGTCTCGGCTTCCTGCTCCAACACCTCAATCAACGCCGGTACGGCCGATGCCGCGTCCTCGCCCAGGCGACGGATCAACAGAATGGCGTATGGTCTGAGTTCCTTGTTCTTAAGCGACTCGTCGACGCGTACCAATGCTTCCGGGCCGAATTCAGCCAAAGCATCAATGGCATTCAAGACGACGTCCGGATCTTTGTCGCTCAAGGCATCCACCAGGGCCGGAACAACATCCTCGGCCGGCACGTCGAATTCGATGGCCGCATTAGCCGCCATGCGGCGAAGGTGCTCGTTCTTCGACTTGAACCCCGCGACGATCAGATCGACGGCGCGCTTGACCATCGCCTTGTCTCCAGAATCGCTCTTGGCAAGTGCCCACGCGCTGACCATCTGCAGGAAGGGATCCTCGTCGTCCAAAGTCTCTCGCAGGGCCTTCTTCGACTCGTCGTTCAGCCCGATCTTGCTCAACGCGAATGCCGCAGCGTAGCGAGCGCCTTTGAAGCCGTCGGCCTTGTACCGTTCGAGGATCTTCGGCAGTTGCGACTCGGATGCCGACCCGATTTCGCCCAGCGTGATCAGTGCCTGCAAGCGCACGAGCGGGTCTTCGTTTTCCAAAACGTCTCCCAGGGCCGGAACGGCGGCGGCGGCCTTCTCGCCAATCTCAGCCAATACTAGGCATGCCCAATAGCAGCCCTCCTCATGCTCCAACATGCCGCTGAGCCTCTTGACAACCTCTGCGCCTTCCTTTCCCCTACCTTCCTCCGCAAGGGTGTGCAGCGCCGGCATGACAATTTTGGGATCGCCCTCTTCCAGGATTTGCAGCACGAGCGGCCGCGTTTTGTCGACCGGAGGGTCAAGGGCCAAGATCGCTCGCATACATGCGCGACGCACCGAAAGGTCCTTGTCAAAAGCCTTGCCGATCAACGCTTTGACCACTTCCTCTGAATCGTTGCCGATTTTCCCTAAGGCGAATGCCGCGTAAGCACGCACATTCGCATCGTCGTGGCCCAGGGCGTTGACGAGGTCAGGCACAGCATCTTTGGCGTCCGGGCCGATCGCTCCCAGCGCTCGGGCAGCGTGCCAGCAGACCTCCTTGTCGTCGCAGCACACAGCCTTTCGCAAGGCCGAAACGGCCGATTTCGCCTCGGCGCCCAATTCCCCCAGGTCGTCGATCGCACACAGGCAGACCTCTTTGTCGTCACTCGCAACATCGGCGGTGAGCTTCTCCAAGTCGGCGGCAACCGCGTTTGCGATCGTCGCCAATGCCAGGCAAGCAGCAAACGTTGTGATCGCGGTATATCTCATGGTAACCCTCATTCTTTGTTTTGCGTCTACGAATTAGCTATTAGAAACGCGAGACATGGAAAGATGAACGTCTAGCCGGTCGGCAAACGAGACTCGTAGGCCAGGCCTTCGAGGAAGGCTTTTGCCTGGGTGTAGAACATTGGTTCAGACGACTTAACGTCCTTCAAGAGTCCAGCTTTCATGCTCGCAACCGAACTGTTGACTTGTCTAAGTTGGGTGAGGCCCAACTGGCCGTCGAAGGCTCGCTCCTGGTAGATGTCTTCCAGCGTTCTTCGATCTTTCTCGAATTGTGGTTGTTGGAGAAGTGCCGGCCACGTGATCTTGCCCGTAATCGGGTCTAGCTCGCTCGGGCTGAGCCGGTTTGGCTTGCGCGCGCCGGCGAGGCGGACGAGGGTTTCCATGGTGGGCCGCGGCCCTCGCTCGGCCGCGCGGGCCGCTCTGTTCATGCGACGCATCTCGAAGTACTGGTCGGTCCCGTAGACGCGATTTTCGATGTACTGTCTTTGCGCGTCTTGCCAGTTGTTCGCCGCCGCGGAGTTCATCAGATTGGCGGCGCCGGCCGAGCGTATGATGTCGGCCGCGCCACGTTGGACTCCTTCTTCATACGTCGAGGCGTGATGATAGCCAGATCCGTAACCTCCAGGGTAGCCATAGCCGTAGCCGTAGGGGCCCTGTGCCAGCGCGGTGCCTGTGCTACCGATCACCAGCAGGCAAAGTGAACACAAAACAGTTCTCATTTCCTGGTCTCCTCATTCTTTTTCCGATGCACATGAGATTGGCTGAACGACCATCTCCGAGCGGAACCAAGGAATAGTTTCAACGGAAGAGCACTACAAGGTCCGGATACCTGTCCCGGCCGCGTCCAACCAGTATAATCCCTAAATGGGCGGGATACAGCCGCGCAGCGCGAATTTCGTGTTTTGCTGCGGCACGATGGGAAAAGTGAAAATAGCCGTTTGGGGTAGGATTGCGCGGTCGTTTGTCACTGGAGTCGAGCCGAAACGCCTATCCCGCCTTCCCGACTGGCCCCTCATCTGGTTCAATGAGTTACCCGGATTTCATCTTGAGAACGCAGTCGTTACGAGGAAAATGATGGCGTCTGAATTCAAAACCCCGGAAGAATCGGCAAATCGATGTTCCGTTTGCGGCCAGCCGGTATCGGTCGACTCGTCCAATCCCTCGGCCCATTCACGGTGTTCGGACTGCGGGCACTTGGTTTGGTTTCGCAAGCAGGAGATAGACGATTTCGTCATACTCAACCTGTTGGCGAGCATGGATCCGGAGCATGCGGACCTTGAACGAGTCGGCGAATTGCTCGTGCCCGCCGACGGACCGCCGCATGTGGTCGTCAATTTTGCCAATGTGGAATATGTCAGCAGCACGTTCCTTGGCCGTTTGCTGGCCATGCAGAAGAAGTTGAAGGCTGCTGAGGGCAAGTTGGTGCTATGCGGGCTGAATGACGTCGTCCGAGAGATCTTTCAGATCACCAAGCTCGAAGACCTGTTCGATTTCGCCGACGATCAAGACTCTGCCACGCAAGGCACGTGATCGGTTCGGCTGCCAAAAAGAAGGCCGTCCAGTCTCAACGGACTGAACGGCGGCATTCGCACTTCCCGTCACGCAGAAGTCGCGATCTGGTGTCTTCGGTTCGAGCGGACCAGTCAGGCGATCAGCTCTTCGTCGCCATCTTCGATATCAGGCAAATCGACCCATTCCGACATCGCCAGGTTGTATGCCTGGTCGTAGGGCAAACCGTGCTGCTCCAGGTCTTGGGTCGTCTCCAGCCAGTATTTGGCGGCCTGCCGGGTGCGCTTTCCGGTCTGTTGCGTCTCGTCGTAGAATTTCATCAGCCTAGGACGGCTCCTTCGCCAGATCTTCTCGACGTGGTCCGTCAGTTCGATCACACCGTCGCGCGATCTCGCCAGTCGCCTCAGTTGCTCTGTCGCCATCAATTCGTCTCCTCGGCCCCACCGCCGATGCCTTGATTGGCCTGGGCATACGCCCACATACACCATTCGTAATTATACGTCAGATGCCCCGCCTGAGTTCCACTCAAATTCTGCAATTCGAGCAACTTCGCGCTCTCGCCAGCCGATTCATCCGATCGACAAGCAGTTAACGACCGCCAACGCTCGATCTCCCGATTCACTGATCGCAGTGACAGTCTTGCCAGTGAGACCAGTCCCAAATCCCGTCGTCGAGCCGCATATCGTCGACCATTCGTTGTAGCACGCAGCACTAGGCAGGAGTAGGCCCGGAGAGATTCGGCCCCAATCAAGGGCATGTGAGTCTGGCGGGTACACTATCGTACTCGACGCTGGGTTACGGGAAACCCTCATCTCGCTTAGATTTCCCGATTTTCTCCCGTGCGGCGAGAATCGGCCAGATTCGCCGGCGGGTGGGCGGTCGCGCCGGTTGATCGTGTCAGTCATCGGGAAGCTCGATCCACTCGCTCTTCTGCCCATGGGCTCCGAACGAGACGGTTCCAAAGCGAAAGACGTTCAGCGAGGTTTCTTCGCCGGTCTTCGGGTCAAATGTGCGTTCGGTCTTGCGCAGCCAATCCTGGGTGTCTCCACCGGCCTCGATGCCGCCCTCGTCCAGGAAATCAAAGCGATGTTACCGGATCAAACCTCCCGCCTCCGTATCCAACACTCGGAACACGCGTTCCACCATCCCTTCCTCACAGAGCGATACGCGGACGGCCGCGCGTTTACCGGTCGTCGCGTCGAAGATGTTCAGGACGTAGTACTTGGCGGCGGGCAAATCATAGTCATTGTCGTCTTCCAGGGTCGTCGCGGTCTCGGCCAACAGAAACGTGTCGCTTTGCGAGTACTGCAGGTAACTTGGCCAATCTTCCTGGTGTATGAACCCCAGCGACGAGTACCGATCTGCCCTTTCCCCCGCCAGAGTCTTCTCCCACAGCACGGCGCCGTCTCGGCTGACGCGGATCTGCCACCGGTTCTTCTCGGGCTCCTCGCGATAACCGTGGGTCAGGCCCATGACCGGATGGTACTGAGGATGCCATGCATAATGATCCGTGCAAACCGCTTGTTCGAGGGTTACAGCCACATCGGCCTGTTTTTCAGGCCAGCAGCGGATTACTCCCTGCGGATACGGAGTCCCGCTGCGGACAACCTCGTATTTGGAGCAGAAGGCAAACCAATACCTGTGACCCTTGGTCAGCGAATCCGGCCGCAGTGGTCCGTATGGCTTCGGCATCGGCCCGGGAGGCCCAAGGCCGCCGTATTCCTTGACGATGTCAATTCGTTCGGGAATCGCACCCGATCCGCGGATTACTCGAAGCTTGGCGCGGACGAACAGGTTCCCATCGCCGGGGCGTTCGTCGATCTCCTGCAAGTCCGCAATCTCCGCCAAGCAGACTCCGGCCGCGTTGGGCGCGAGATCATCCAGTGACAGGCTCACAACCGCCTGTTCGCCACAGCCGGTCAGAAGCAGCGCGCCGAGCCCACAAATGGCCAAACACCAGATTATTCGTCGCGGGCGGACAGAATCGATTCGCACGTGCCTACCCCGGTAAGTCAACGTCCTTCCCGCATCACTCCCTCATTTCACCTGATTCCGCAAAACGCCGACGCCTTCCAGCTCTACCTCGACAACGTCGCCCGCCTTGAGTGCAGACGTCTTGCCAGGCGTGCCCGTGTAGATCAGATCGCCAGGCAGCAGAGTGCAGTGGCGGCTGGCAAAGCTGACGAGGTCTGCCACGTCGTGAATCATGTCGCACGTGTTCTGCTCTTGTTTAACTTCGCCATTCAGCCGCAGGACGAGATTCAGCTTGTTGTAGTCAATGCCCGACACGATATACGGACCGCAGGGACCAAACGTGTCTGTCGCTTTGGCCCGCCACCATTGGACGTCGTTCTTCTGCCAGTCGCGGGCGCTGATGTCGTTGCCGCAGGTGACGCCGAAGACATAGTCCAACGCCTGATCGGCCGACACGTTCTTGGCCTTCTTGCCAATAACGATCACCAACTCCGCCTCGAAGTGGACGTCGTTGGAGCCCTCGGGCAAAACGACATTTTCGCCTTGGGCGATCAAGCACGATGGCACCTTGAAAAACAACTCGGGGGGCTTCTTCGCTCGTTCGGTCACATTCTCTGCTGCCAGATGGCTCATGTAGTTTCCTGCCGCGGCCAACACCTTACTCGGTTGGCTGGGCACCAATATCTTGACGTCCGACAGTTGATGACACGTGCCGGTGACCTCAAACTCGCCAAACAAATCCCCTTTCAACTCCCGGACGTTCTCGCCATCGACGATCCCATACGCCGTCTTGCCTTCGGCCTCGAATCGGACGTACTTTGTCGGTTTCTTTTCGGCCGCACAGATCACAGTCGAAGCAAACGCGAGTGTAACCACGATCAGTGCCAGGAAAACTGCTTCAAAACGTTGCATCATCGTGAGACTCCTTGTTAATCTAGTGCTGTGACTCGTAATCGCCCGCTACGTTAACCGTCATGGTACGTTGCGCACACGGCAATACAAGTCCGCGTGGGGCGGACCGTTCATGTACACCCCGTCGTTGTCGTGAATGCTGCAGTTGAACTCGTTGGTTTCGCACTTGTGCCGTCTGCAATCTACTCGCCGCTCCGCTCCAAGCGACATTCAATTGCTGCGATCTCGAAATCACGCAAAGTCATTCCTCCCAGGTTCGGGGGCATCTGCCGTTTAAGCCATGGCTGAAAGCATCACGGGCGATTCTTGAGATTCGGAGTTTTTCATCGTTCGCTTTCTCGCAGGATTGCGTCTGATACACTTAGGATGCCCTACGTGGGGAAATGTCACACCGCTAGGGCGACTAACCCCGAT
>JACKQG010003638.1_pt1 | contig 18676 bp, 23 predicted proteins | sample 8237621 | NCBI WGS metagenome assembly JACKQG01 (sample SAMN15677084, study PRJNA649215) | marine metagenome | biome: marine; feature: Black Sea; material: saline water; isolation source: suspended particulate matter (SPM) from the Black Sea western gyre | collected 2013-06-09/2013-06-10 | depth... | reverse complement strand
AAGGAGTATTCTAATAAAATTATAGTTTTCTATCTATAATATTGATAGAATTAACCATATTATTTTCATTGTCTACGGGCGTATTTAGAAAGGAATATTTTTTATGATTTACGATTTTCACACGCATACGTTTCTGTCTGATGGTGAAAACAGTCCCATTGAGCTTGTCAGGTTCGCGGTTGTTTTTGGATATCGCTTTATAGCATTAACCGATCACGGGAGCTATTCAAATCTTGATTTTATAATTTCAAGATTAAAAAGGACTGCCAGCTCGCAGAAAAATATTGGGATATAAATGCGATTCCGGGTGTGGAGCTGACCAATGTTCCCTCTAAAAGTATAGACGATATGGCTAAGGCAGCTAAAGAACTAGGAGCAAGGATAGTAGTAGCTCATGGAGAGAGTATTGTGGAAAATGTTGAGCCAGGAACTAATTTAGAAGCGGTTAAATCAAAATATGTGGACCTCTTGGCACACCCCGGGATTTTAAAGCTGAAGGAAGCAAGACTTGCAGCTCAGAATGGTATTTTTGTGGAAATTTCTTCCAGAGCTGGTCATAGTCTTACTAATGGAGTTGTAGCAAATGTGGGCAGGGAAGCGGGGGTTAAGTTCTTAATAAATAGTGATGCTCACAGCCATAATGATTTATTTAAATCAGATATGCAGGAAAGAGTGGGTCTGGGTTCTGGTCTGAAAAAAGATGAAGTTGAAGAAATTTTTAATAAAAATTATAAGGAATTTCTTAAAAGGATTGGTTACTAGTCTATGTTACATTCCTTTAGTTCATCCATGCTCCCTGACCGGTAGCCTTCAAGATCTAAAGTGATATATTCAAATCCTATTTTTTTTAATTTTTTTATTATTTTTTCCCTGATATTGCTTTGAAGTATTTTAGGGATTTCTTCTTTTTCTATTTCTATTCTGGCAATAGGGTAGTGGTATCTTACTCTTCCCTGTTTAAAACCCAGGGAATGAAGGTAGGCTTCTGCTTTTTCAATTTTTTCCAATTTAAATTTTGAAATTTCCTCACCATACGGAAATCTGGATGATAGACAGGAAAAGGCCGGCTTGTTCCACGTTGATAGGTTTAACATTCTGGAATATTTTCTTATTTCTTCTTTGGTCAGGCCAGCATCGGCAAGAGGACTTCTTATTCCCAGTTCTTCTAATGCTTTTAACCCTGGACGGAATGTATTTAGATCATCATAGTTGGTCCCATCAGCCACAAAGTTAAATTTATATTTATTTTTTATTGAAATTAATTTTAAAAAAAGTTCCTTTTTACAGAAATAACATCTGTTTTTTGGGTTATTTCTGAATTCTTTTATTTTCATCTCATTGGAATCAATGATTACCTGTCTGCAATTTAAACTCTTTGCGATTTTTTTTGCATCTTCAAATTCTCTTTTTGGATATGTTGGTGATTTTGCGGTAACCGCAATGACATTTTTACCCAGAACAGTTTCCGCTACCTTTAAAAGGAAGCTGCTATCTACTCCACCTGAAAATGCTATAATTACAGAACCCATATCTTCAAGGATTTTTTTCAGTTTATTAATTTTTTTTCTGTCCATTATCATTTTTATATTTTTACCTGGAAACATAAAATATATAAAAACCTATCTTTTTGCAATAGTCTTAATAAAATGATATTTTTAAACAATATAACTTTAAAGCTCTGAATTTATTTAAGGAATAAACAGATTAAAAAATTTTAAATATTCCGGAGCTAAATAACATGGAAAAAATTTTATATATTGATTGTTTTTCAGGAATAAGTGGAGATATGGTAGTTGGTGCGTTGATTGATCTTGGACTGGATTTTTCATTTCTAAAAAGTGAACTAGGGAAACTTAATATTGATGGATATAACATTACTTGCAGAGAAATAAAGATGGGCCCGATTAAGGCAAAAAGATTTGAAGTAAAAGTAACTGAACCGCAACCTCACAGGAATTACAAGGATATTAAAGGAATAATTGGTGAAAGTAAACTTGATGTTGAGGTCAAAAAAATATCTCTGGATGTTTTTCAACTAATTGCAGAAGCAGAAGCCAGGATACATGGTTATGATATAGATGAAATACATTTTCACGAAGTTGGGGCAGTTGATTCCATTATTGATATCGTAAGTACTGCTGTAGGTGTAAAAAGTTTAGGAATTGAGTCATACTATAGCAGTAAAATTCCATTGGGTAGCGGGTTTATCGACAGTTCACATGGGAAATTACCTGTGCCGGCACCGGCTGCAGTAGAGATATTAAAGGGAATACCTGTTTATACAGGTACTTTTGATTATGAAGTAACTACTCCTACAGGCGCTGCTATAATAAAAACCCTGGCAGTAAAATTTGGTGAGATTCCCTGTATGGAAATTGAAAAAGCCGGTTATGGGGCAGGGAGTAAGGTAAAAAAAGAAATCCCGGATGTTTTAAGGGTTTTAAAAGGAGTCATCAAAGATAAGTATAGGTTAAAAGCAGAAGATCTGATTGTTCTTTCTGCAAATATTGATGATAGCACTCCTGAGATTATAGGATACCTGCAGGAGAAATTGCTTAAAAATAAAGTGCTGGACGTATGGACAGAGCCTATCTATATGAAAAAAAATAGACCTGCCTTTAAACTTTGTGTTCTCTGTAATAGGGAATCGGAACTGGAAATAATTGATATCATATTATTGGAATCCACAACACTTGGGATTAGAAGAGAAGAAGTTAAAAGGTATTCGATTAGCAGGGAAATTAAGATAGTCAAATTACCTTATGGAGAAGTTAAGGTAAAAATTGGTACCCATAAGGGTAAAGAGATAATCATTTCACCTGAATTTGAGTCTTGCGCTAAACTGGCAAAAAGAACAGGAAAGCCTCTAAAAGAAATATATCAGGATGCTATTTTATTTTTTTCCAGAAAATAATATCTCAATATTTCCTGCAAAATAGCCACTGTAGGCACAGCAATTAAAAGTCCCCATATACCAAACAGGGCGCCACCTGCCATCAGTGAAAAGATTATAATGCCGGGATGCACTCCTACCTGGTACTTCATTATATTTGGAGAAATAATATAGTTATCTATTTGTTGAACAGCTATAAACAGAAGAATGACAAGAAGAGCCTTTAGTGGTGAAATAAAAAGAGCTGTCAGTGCAGCAGGTATAGCTCCTATTATGGGACCAAGAAGCGGGATCATATTGAGTAGGCCAGCTATAGAACCAAGCAGTATCGCAAAATCTACTTTTAATACCAGCAGTACAATGGTACATAGTATTCCAACAATAATAGATACTAATATTTGTCCCCTGACATACCTTCCAGCAACTTTATTAATCCTTTCCAAAATAATAGTTGTCTGATTTTTGAATCTTTTTGGTATTATTTTTATGAATGTTGTTTTTATTTTATCTGTATAATTAAGTATATATATTCCCAGCAGTGGCCCTACTATAAGGTATAGAACTGTATTGAATATTAACATGCCAACAGTAGTAGCCCTCCGGAAGATATCAATTTCTTCTAAATCAATCCTGCTGATAAGATACTTGGTAATACCACTGACATCCTTGGGTATTAATTCCTTACCAATTAGATTTTCGGTATTTTTAATAAGAACACTATTTTGTAAAAAGTCGTTTATAATCTTGGTTAAATTTTCCATGTATGCGGGAAATTTATCAATGAATGTCCTAAATTGATCAATTATTATGGGTATAATGAAGAAAAATATAGTAAAAATAATCCCTATAAAAATGATATATGTTATTGTAACGGAAAATACTCTACGCATCTTCTTTTGTAGTAAAGTTACAATGGGGGTTAAAAGATAAGCAATGGCTATAGCTAAAATTAATGGTATGATTGCTATCCTTATCAAATATATGATGTAAAAAAAAAGCGCAGCGATCAGAAGAAAGCCAATTATTGACCAGGAAAAAATTCCAATGTTTTTTATTGTTTTAATACCGTTTGAAGGTTTTCTTATTCTCATTAGAAATCATTATAGTATATTTTTTTTAAAAATATAAATTATTAAACTAATCGATGTTATTAATTGAAATGACGGCGTAGTTATAAAAAAGTTTTGATTCAAAAATAGTGAGAAAAGTAAGAGTCAAGTTTTAGGCAAAATCCCAAAATTTTGCGCTACTCTCTAATGTTATTAATTGAAGTAGCAGTGTAATTGTGATAAAGTTTAAATTCAAAAATAGTAAAAAGATAGGAAAATATAAAACAGGAAATTATAATGCCGGAAGAATCTATTGCTGCTTATATTAATAACATCATAACTTTCACCCTATTTATAGCTGTAATAACATTTATATTTGCAATGCTTTTTTTGTTATCACGCACTTTGATCCATAAGACTGGAAGAAGAAACAATATAGAATTAAAAAAAGAAATTTTTCCTATTAGGTCTTCAGATATATTTAGTTATAAAAAGGAACCCTATCAGCTAAAAAATATTTTTATCCTGGGTACAGTATTTATAATTATAATTATTTTTACATTCTTTATCTTTGCTGTTTTTAATTACAGTAGAGATCCAGCACCAGGTTTAAATCTGTATTTAATCATAGGTATAGTATTTTATCTTATATTAATGGTTATATATCTAGTCAAATCAAAGATTATAAGTTAGGAGTTATCTGAATGCCTTCTCTTGCTAGAAGTAACTTGAATATACTGGTTGCAGGATTTGGTTGTTGTAAACAGGAAATATTTGCAACCCAGGGAGCGTTATATGATATTCAAAGATTTGGTGTAAATTTCGTCAGCACCCCTGAAGATGCCGACATATTGGTGATCCAGGGTTTTTATAATAAAAAAGGTATAACCAGGGTCTTAAATATTTATGACAGGATGAGTTCCCCAAAATGGATAATTGCGGTGGGAAGCTGTGTCTTAAATGAAAATTTATTTAAATCGGAGAGTAAACTGTTAAGCCAGTTCCAGAATAAAGTAGGAATAAATATGTATGTTCCAGGCTGTCCTCCCAGACCGGAAGCGTTTATACATGCTATTTTAAGATTTTTAGGCAGAGATTAATAATAATATAGATAGTAATTTTTAAATTTTGTTTATGTAAATGATTGACGATATTTATAAAAGAATCTATTCTTCTCCAAAGTTTATGCTTATGGAGGGAATAGAGAAAAATATAGAATTTATTCTAAAGGATAAAATAAAAAATATTTTTAAAGCTGGACAGGATCTTTTAATAGAAGTATCTAAAGAGAATCTTTACCAGATTGTAAAAGAGCTAAAGGAAAATCCTGAACTTAAAGTAAATAGTTTTCAAAGTGCAGCTACTTACAAAAGTATTGAAAAAAACTTTCTAATAATAAACCTTACATCATTTGTTAATAATTTTTCTGTTCTAATAAAAATAGAAATATCCGGGGAAGAACTGGAAAATGGCTGTACTGAGATTGTTAACGTCCTGGGGGAATTTTATGAAGCGGTTAATTTTTACAGGGATAGAAGTAAGTTAATTTCTGAAAACTCTGATATTAAAATTTTTTGTCAGAGCCTGGATGGTCTGGATTGTTTTGATTTAAATATTTCTACTGATAATGACATAGTTAAAGAAGCTTATGTTGATATCGATATTAGCAGGGTTGTTGATAACGATTATTATAAAGGTTTGGAGATTTATAATCTTATAGCCTATATCAGCAGGTTTGACTGGAAGGCAGGCATATTCCCGGAAATTTGTCTTTGCAGCGCTTTTGAAGAATTACTGCAGCTAAAAGTACCTGAAAGAGCCAGGTATATCAGAATGCTTCTATGTGAGCTATATAGAATATCAAACCATGTTTATTTCATTTCAAATATCTGTAATATTTTAGGGTATGATGTTGCCTATAATCTTTCTCTTTTGGAAAGGGAACGAGTTTTAAGACTCATAGAGACTGTTACAGGCTCCAGAATTGTTCCCAATTTTATAAGAATAGGCGGGGTAAAGAAGGATATAAGTGAAGAGATAATGTCCAGTGTCAGGAAAAACTTACCAATCTTATATAAAAATATAAGAAGAATTGAAAAGATAATAATGGATGATTTTTTGGTAATTGAGAGATTAAAGAATATTGGGATTATTGGTAAAGAAATTGCTTTAGATTATGGTATATCAGGTCCAAATTTAAGAGCTTCAGGTATTAGATATGATTTACGGAAAGATAAAGATTTTATTTCATATAAAGACTTCTCATTTACAGTACCTATAAGCAGGACAGGGGATTGTCTGGATAGGGTTTTAATCAGATTTAATGAAATATTTCAATCTCTTAAAATAATAAGTCAAATTATAAATAAATTCCCTTCAGGAGCTTTTAAAAAGAGAATAAATTTATCTCGTATAGAATTTCAATCTGAAGCAGTATCGTACGGCATTGAGTGCCCGCATGGTCTTTTTAAAATTTATATTGAGGTTGAAAAAAGTAATATAAATTTGTTAATAGTAAAGGGACCTTCAATTAATAGTCTTATTTTGAGTGAGGAGATACTGAAGGGGAACAGGTTAGAAGATATTAATTTAATTTTAGCAAGCCTGGATATAAGCCCGGGTGAAATAATAAGTACATAGCAGCGGGGCATTATGTTATTTGTTTTTAAAAAAATGTTTTATATTTTTGCAGTATTACTGGTAAATTTATATATATGTGAGTATATAGGCAATAAGTTTACAGCTCGTATCGAGCTTAGAAGGGGATATAGAATAACCAGAATAAGGGGCGCTGGTTTTCCTCTGATTAGATTCTTTAAATATTTGTCCAGGGACAGTAAGATAAATATCTGGACTTTTTTTATTTTTTTACTCTCTTTTCTAATGTGGAGTGCGGTTCCTATTACTGCAAATCTGGTTTTGATAGAAATGGACTACAGCCTCCTGGTTGCAATAACTTTCTATATAGGACTGATAATTATATTATTTTTTAATTCAAGCAGGACCTCTTACAGTGCCATATTTAGTGAAGCCAGTAAGAAAGTATTAATTTTACTTTCTTACCTGGCCCCTGTTTTATTTAGTATTGTAAGTATTGTTTTAATAAGTAAGACATTAAGCTTAAAAGAAATTGTAAATTCTCAGTATCAGTACTGGAATATAATTTTCCAGCCCCTGGGCTTTATAACATTTTTTATTTCATTGTTTTTGCAATTAAAGTTATTGGGCATAAGTAGAAAGAGCTACTTATCTACCGAGATAGATATAGGTAAAGAAGGAATAGGTTTAGGGAAAATTGTTGAAAAGATTTCGGTTTATATGATTGTTCTTTTCTTGATTATAATTTTAAATATCCTGTATTTAGGTGGCTGGCAAAAAATATATTTTATCAGGGGAGAGATAATACTTGCTGTTAAATTTTATTTTATTTTTATACTATTGTTATTGATGGACAAGGCTATTGGCAGAATAGATAGTTATAAACTTTTAGTCAGGATTAATTGGAAGTTTCTGATTCCGGTTTCGCTGGTTAATTTTATTGTTACCCTGGGATTTTTTATAGCCAGGAATGTATATAATTTAATTTAATTAAATATTTTATTAAGATGTTAAGACTGATTAAGAATTTTTTTATCATTTTAGGGAATATATTTAAGAAGCCTAGAACTGTCATTTATCCCAGAGAGAAAATAATAATTCCTGATGGCAGCAGGGGTGTCCTTCATTTAAAATTGGATCTGGATTCCCTCGAGGTTATTTGCAATGGTTGTGGATTGTGCAATATAATTTGTCCACAGGATTGCATAGAAGTAAAGAAAAGAATTGAAGATAATGGCAGGGAAGTTCTGGATGAATTCTGTTTGGATTTAAGCAAATGTATTTTTTGCGGAAATTGTGTTGAATTTTGTAAAATGAATGCTATTTATATGTCTTACAGATATCAACTTGCGGAATATAGTGGAAAAAATTTGAGATTGGAAAAAATTGAGTTAATAAAACCTTCAAACACAATTAGAGATTTCTGGTAAAAATAACTATGTCATTTGGAAGTCAATTAATATTAATAATAATACACTACACAAGTCTCTTTGGACTGGTAATATCCGGATTACTGTCACTTATTCTAACCAGCAAGAGAAAGAAATTAATATTTTTGTTTCTCTCCTTTTTATTTGTCGGAATCTTAAGTTTTGTTTATTATTCCGGTATTTTATTTTTTATAGCTGGAATTTTTATTATGTTCTTTTTTGTGTCATTATACCTATTTGTTTTTCAAATAGAATTATTTGGTGATAAGGAGAGATTAGATGAAAAAATAAATGGTAATATCAAAGGTACAATTGTTGATATTATTCTACCGTTTTTATTTTGCGCAGCTATTGGTTATTTAATTTATAATTATACATCTGATTTTTTACAAAAAGTTAGTGGCAGCGGAAACATTTTCATCATTGGTATAAGTGATATTGCCGGTAAGTTTTTTACCAATTATAGTTTAATTTTAATAATTATAATTACAGTATTATTTGTATCCTTTTTATGGTTTATTATTATTAGTTTTGAAGAAAAATGAATTTTCAATTTATAATATATTTTAACTTTTTACTTTTCCTGATAGGGGTATTTGGAATATTTTACAGCAAGAATATTATATCATTATTTGTTTCTTATCAGTTTATAATAATTTCTGCCGCTATTAATTTTTTGAGTTTTTCACAATTTTTATACCAGCGTTCATTATTGGGTGGAATATTTATTATTTTTGGAATTACATCCATATATTTTTTAATGTTTTGTATTATTTGCTATATTTATTTAAAGCTGGATCCGCTTGACAAAGAAATGCTTTATAGGGAATTTAGATTATTTAAGATAACCAGGAGCGACTGGCGGGGAGAAGATAATATATAGATTATGAACTTCATACTTTATATTAATGAAAAAATAAATCCTCTTCAAAGTATAATTGTCTTATCAGTAGCAATTTTTATTTCGTCTTTTTTTGTAATATCTAAAAGTAAGGCTGTTAAAAGATTTCTGATAATAGTAACTTCAATTTCTCTTATTTTGGCTTTTTACCTTAATATTTACAGTTTTATTTCAATGGGCAGTTTTTCTAATTTTCTCCTGTCTTTTGAGACTGCGCAAATGATAGAAGTAAGCATTATCTTATTTAGTGCCGTAAATTTGTTATTTTTTATTTCCATATATAAAGTGGACAGTAATCATTTTATTAAAATATTGATTCTCTTTTTATTCTCAACCATCTGCGCTGTTTTTGTAGTGGTTGCCAGAAATTTTCTTTTAATATTCACAAGCTTAACCATATTCATCTTAACCATATTTCAATTAGTGACTGCTCTTAATTCAAAGATGAACAAAGCCAGACCTTATATATTAGGATATTTTTTAAGGCCAACGCTAACAGTGATTTTATTCTTTTTTGGATTTTCATTGTTTTATGGTGCTGCAGATTTAAAAGATTTCAATCAAATTCTGCAATCGGAATATATTTCAAATCCGCTAATTGTCCTGGGCCTGATTATTTTTGGAATTGCTATTTACCTGTATTTTTTCTTATTTCCTTTCCAGGGACCATATATGAAGCTAATAAAAAGAGGCGAGTTTTCATCGAATGCTATTATATGGTTTTTATATTTTCCAGTTGGTATTTTTATGTTTCTGAAGTTAAATGAGTTATTTTTGTGTCTTTTTAAAAAAAATAGCCTTTATATGTCTATATTTTTTATAGTAATAACTTTTATTTGTATATTTGCTGGCAGTATTGGAGCATTTAAGACTAATAGTATAAGAAGAATAATGTCATTTTTATTTTTATTTTTTATTGGTATTTTTATATTGAACATTTCCATGTTTTCTACAGGAATTATCAGCAAGTCTCTGGTGGATTGGTTTAATATTACAAATGTCCTACTGGTGCTATTTAGTTTCATGCCCATATGCAGTATTTTCAGTGTTGTTGAAAAAAATACAGGCAGTGATTCTATTGACAATATAAAGGGGTTTGGGAGAAGCAACATCTATATATGTATAAATTTGATAATAATATTTATATCCTGGTCCGGATTTGCTTATCATATTGAGCCCTTTATTAAGTATTTCAATGGTGCAAATTTCTTAAAAATAGGGATTGTTAATATAATATTGCTGCTCGCAATGGTGATTGCTTTTATATTTCTTATGGTCAATATTTTTAGAATTATTGTCCAGTTTTTTAGAAAGCCTCTTACAGGTGTGGTAGAAAAAATTATATTTCCTAAGTTTTTCTATATTTATGTTACTTTTTTTACTTTAGTTATATTAGTTTCTGCAGTATTGGGTTTACTGGAAATATTAAATATTGATATTGGAATTATAAATTTTAAAATAACTCAAGTTTATTTTTTAAAATAACTTCAATTGATATTTTTTTAGCTTCTTTAGTACTTTGGAAAAATATAGAAAAAGATTTAACATAAAGCATTTCTTAATTATTATACTGGTGCTGGTTATAGTAATAGCAGTGATTATAAGCGTAAATCAATTTTCTTTTAAAAAAGAGTATGAACCGGGTACCGCACTTGCAAATAAACTACCAAATAGATTCAGATTTATAGATATGGATAACACCGGAATTACGGGGGATGAAGATAATGATGGAATAAATGACCAGAAAGATATTATGCTTGGTGCGAAAGGACAACTTGAAAACCCGGCTAAAAATATTTTTTTAGAGGAAGGCGAAACTAATTATTATCAGGGCGGAGATCCGCCTGAAGATCTGGCAGATTGCACAGACATTATAGTCAGAGCTTTTTTTGAAGCTGGCTTTAGTTTAAAAGACCTGGTATATGAAGATATAAAAGAAAATTTTGGCCAATATCCAATAAAAGAAATCTGGAATCGGAGTTTTTGTGATCCAAATATTGATTACCGGAGAATCCAGAACTTAGAAATTTTCTTTAATAGGAATGCAAAGGTTTTGGATATTTTATTTAATGCTTCAGATGAGCAAAACTTAAACTCGTGGCTCCCCGGAGACGTGGTTTTTTTTGATATGGATAGAATCGGCTATAGTGATAATGTTGGTATTATTTCAGATAATACGACAAGGGATGGAGTCCCAAAGGTGATTTATAACTATATTGACCCGGGATATACAGTTGAAAAGGACATCCTGAAGGAAAAGATTATTACCGGTCATTATAGATATCCAAAATAACTAATTACTTTTTTTAAATTTGCAAAAAGCGTTAATTATATAATAATTAGTTTAAAATATATGGTAACCATTCTTTCATAATATTGTTTGAAAATATGCAGAATTATTTAATTCTATAAAAATATAGATAAATGTAATAAAATTATTTCTTAATAAGACAGTTGAAGTACTAATTTAATATTTGTTTTATAAATTTTGTAAAAAAAATAAATTAACAGTAGTGTATAAGGAAAATATTTTAAAAAAACTAAAGGCATCGAAAATAACTTTGTTGAAAAGAACTATGCTCACAGCAGTTGTTGTTTTAATTTTAGTTTCTTTGCTGGTGGTTTCTCCAAAAAAGGCAAATGCAATTACTTTAAAGGAATTGGGTAATGCAATAGCCAGGCTCAGTCAGGATGAGGAGAGCTTACTGGAAAAAATACTCGTATCTGAGGTAGAGATCGAAAATAAAAGAAATGAAATTGAATCGTTGAATGGAGAACTTGAAGTATTGGAAAATCAACTGGAGGAACTTAATGAAACCAGAAAGGAATTAAGTGAAAGTATTGAGAATAAAAAGGATATCCTGACTGAAAAAGTAATTTTTTCATATAAATATGGAAATAATGATGTCGCAAAAATTATTATCAGTGCCAGGGATTTAAATGAAGTTGTAAACAACCTTTACCTTTTTAAAAATATTATGAGCAGGGAAGCTGAAATCATAGAACAGCTCCGCTTTGAAAAGGAAGAATATGATAGAATTTCCCGGAAATCTGAGGAGAAAATGAAAGAGATTGAAGAAACCAGAGCCAGAATTAAAGCTGAAGAGCAGAAGCTATTAAAAAGTATGGAAGAAAATAAAGTTCTTCTGGAGGAAGTGAAGGGAGAAAAATCGGAAATCCAGAATCTTTTAAGTGAAATAAAAAAAAGGATAGCACAAGTTCAGCCTCCCGGGCTCGTGTTGGTTGGAGAATGGGATATGGTTGGCACAGCATACTATGCTTTTGGATTGGGAGGCAATGATATAAATGGAAATGGAATTACAGCAATAGGACTGAGAGCCCGAAAGGGAATAGTCGCTGTAGATCCAAAAGTTATACCTCTGGGTACAAAACTTTACATACCTGGCTACGGTGAAGCTTTAGCCGCTGATACCGGAGGGCGGATAAAGGGCAGCAGAATTGATCTATGCTTTGAATCTTTAGAAGAATGCTTTAGGTATGGTAAAAGAAAACTGAAAATATATCTGGTTGAAGATTAAATCCTTAAACTATTTTTAAAAATTTAGACAAAGACTCAAAGTCCCTTATATATCTTTCTTCAGTAATGGTACCGCTTATAATAACATCCTGGGGGTCAAAAAATGGGACAAGCTTAAATGATGGATTTTCGAATATCCTCATATGTATCTTTTCCATATTTCTATATTTTTTTTCAATAGAAAAGAATTTCTGCAGGATAATATTGGATACATTAAGTCCCAGTGAGACAATTATATGAGGTGTAATTATGGAGATTTCCTTGGTGAGGAATAAGATACAGTTATTTATATGTTTTTTGAGTGGTTCAGTAGCTTCTACTAAAGAACTGCTATCTTTTTTTGTGGTTCTCCTTGGTGTACATTTAACCAGGTAGGTGATATAGGTATCTTTAACCAGAGATAGTTTAGTTTCATCAAATATTTTTCTCATGAATTTACCCTGATAATCGCCGGTAAAAGGAATACCTCTTTCTTCAGCACCATTGGCCAGAGGATAATTACCTATCACCATTATATTTGCTTTAGGTGCGCCAGTCCCTGGTACAGGTTGTTTTCGGGTTTTTACTAAATCCAGGCACTTTTTACAGTTTTTAACTTCGTTGTTTAATTTATTTATGCTTTCTTTAGCGCTTATTGACATAAAGGTTAAAAATTAGTCTCTGAAATCACTTAACAGTACATTTTTTATATTGTTTTAAAAGTATACAATATAAAAAAAGTTGAGTAAACAAAAATTCATTCTTTATTTTTTTGTTTATTCTGTTATGATATCAAAATGCTTTACTGTGATAGGTAAAGACCTATATTAAGACAGAAAGGAGGTACAATGGCAAAATATCAAGAACTGGCAGATTCCATCATAAAAGGGGATAATGTAAAAAGCAAGGAAATTGCCCGGAAACTGGTTGATGAGGGAGTATCTGCAGTGGAGATTTTAAATGATGGGCTTATGCCTGGTATGGATGTGGTGGGAAAAAAGTTTAAAGCTAACGAGTTTTACATACCTGAGGTACTAATAGCCGCAAGAGCTATGCATGCTGCAATGGATATTATAAAACCACTGCTTTCTGAAACCGGTACAGATACCAGGGGTAAGGTAATAATAGGTACAGTACAGGGAGATCTCCACGACATCGGAAAAAACCTGGTAGGTATGATGCTAGAAGGTGGAGGATATACTGTAGTTGATCTAGGAGTTGATATTCCTTCAGAGAAGTTTGTAGAAGAAATAAAAAAAAATAGTGTTAAACTAATAGGTATATCAGCTCTTCTTACCACTACAATGACGGGTATGAAAACTGTAATTGATGCACTAAAAGCTGACAAGGAAACTGCTGGTGTAAAAGTTATGGTAGGCGGAGCACCTCTTACCCAGGAATATGCAGACTCTATAGGTGCAGCAGGTTATGCTCCTGATGCTTCCAGTGCAGTTGACCTGGCTAATGATCTACTTTCATAAGTAGAGAGTAGAAAATCTATTAAATTCTATTTAATAGGAATATTAAATTAGAAGTGTTTATCGGGATATAAGCACTTCTAATTTTTTTATCAGGTCGTTTTTCATAGAATATAAAATTCTGCTGGATAGTTTATAAAAAGTTTTTTATAATTTTAAATAGCAGTACCCAGGGTAATAAAAATTAATAACTAAAAAACAATTATTGAAAAAAATGTAAGAATATATTATGATTAATTAGTCAATATGACATAATGACTATTTAGAACTAAAATGTATGAAAAAGATAAAAACATAGAAAAAATAGACAGTAATATTTCAGTGGCTGAGGCAAAAAGCCATTTTTCTGAATATATTTCTAAAGTGGCATATGCAGATAAGAGGATAATTATTACAAAAAGAGGCAAACCTATTGCAGCTTTAGTTTCAGTTGAAGAAATAAAGAAATTAAAATCTTCTAAAGAGGTAAAAGGCCTTGGTGAAACAATAGGGAAATGGGCTGATTTTGAAGATATAGAAGATAATATAAAAAAAGTATATCTCGAGCGGTCTAAAGATAAGGGAAGAGATGTATCTTTTTGACACTGATGCCATTACCAATATTTTAAAAAAGAAACCTTCAGAAAAACTGGTAAAAAGCATATCCGGACTAAAAAGAGAAGACCAGTTCATAACCACTATCACTATAGGAGAGATCGTTTATGGTTCATTTAAAAGTGGTAACCCTCAATACCACTTGAATAATTTAAAAAATATATTACTGCCTGCTGTAAATATTCTGTCATTTGATAGTCAGGCTGCTTTTATTTATGGAAAAATAAGAGCAGGACTGGAAAATTCGGGTGTTATAATCCCACATGCAGATGTCCAGATTGCCTCTATTGCTATTGCTAATAATTTAACTCTGATAACTGGAAATATAAAGCATTTTATAAAAATACCCCAACTGAAAATCGAAGACTGGATAAATTAACTTAACCTAAGATTTTAGCTCTATAAACAGGTTTGCCATCTCAATTGCGCTTAATGCTGCTTCCCAGCCCTTATTTCCTCTTTTAGTTCCAGCCCTCTCAATAGCCTGCTCAAGGCTGTCGGGAGTTATAACTCCAAATGAAACCGGGATATTAAAGTCCAGGCTAATCCTGGCCACACCTTTAATGGTTTCGCTTGCGATATATTGATTATGTGATGAATCTCCTTTTATAACTGCGCCCAGACATATAATGGCATCATATTTTTTTGACTCTGCCATTATCTTTACTGCTGACGGGGTTTCAAATGCTCCCGGCACCCATGCTATATTGATATTATCATTTTCACATTGGTGTCTGTGCAGACAATCAAGTGCTCCGTCCAGCAGCTTTGAAGTTATAAAATCATTATACCTGCTTACCACTATTCCGAACTTTAGTTTTTTTGCATCCAGTTTGCCTTCATATTTTTTCATGACTTCCCCCTCATATAATAAGATAATAAAATTTTACCGGTAAGATTTATTGTTCTAAAATCTATTAATATAACTAAATAAAGCTAAGCAGAAAGATAAATTATTTCTCCCCTTTCTATCTTTTAGTCTAACATATGATTTAATTTATTTTTTTTGGTTGATAGGTATTTTTCATTGTTTTTATTGGGTGGTATGGTTATAGGTATTCTTTTGGTTATCTTGAGCCCATAGCCTTCCAGGCCCACTATTTTTTTTGGGTTGTTGGTCATAAGATGTATGGTAGAGAGACCGAGATCAGAGAGTATCTGCGCTCCTATGCCATAATCCCTCAGGTCGGCATCAAAGCCCAGGCGGAGATTTGCTTCTACTGTATCCAGGCCTTTTTCCTGGAGTTCGTAAGCTTTCATTTTATTGCAAAGTCCTATACCCCTTCCTTCCTGAGCCATATAAAGCAGTACTCCCGAGCCTTCTTCATTTATCTTCTTGAATGCACTGTCCAGCTGCTCGCCGCAGTCACACCTCGTAGATCCAAAGGTATCTCCTGTAAGACATTGTGAATGCACCCTAACAAGAACATTCTTTTTACCACTGACTTCTCCCTTTACAAAAGCGATATGAGATCCAGGTTCAGTAACAGACCTGTAGGTAACAGCCTTGAAATCGCCCCATCTGGTGGGGAGGTTAACTTCGGCAACCTTTTCAATTAATTTTTCTTTTCTCTTTCTATAACTTATAAGTTCTTCAATAGTTATTATTTTAAGGTTGAATTTTTTAGAGATTTTTATTAGATCAGGAAGATATGCTACCTCGCCATCTTCACCGATTACCTCGCAAATAATCCCGGCAGGATATAGGCCTGCTATTTTTGCCAGGTCTACTGCTGCCTCTGTATGACCAGCCCTCGTAAGAATACCTCCATTATGGGAACGAAGGGGGAAGATATGGCCAGGTATGGATATATCTTCTGGCTTTGTATCGGGACTGATAAGAGTTTTTATAGTCTTTACTCTATTCCTGGCAGAGATGCCACTGCCGCTTATTGATTTTGCATCTATGGATACAGCCAGAGTTCTCACATTGATGGCAGAGGTTTCGTTCTCATAACTTATCATAGGTATCTTTAATGACTTAAGTCTTTTTTGCTCGCAGGGTAAAAATATTAAGCCCCGTGCATATGTTATGAAAAAATTTACCGATGCAGTAGTTACTTTTTCCGCAGCCTGGAAGAATACTCCTTCATTATGTAGTGACCTATCATCCACAATAATTATTATTTTTCCCTGACTTATGTCATGTATAGTATCCTCAATGGAATAAAAGAGGCTTTTATTTTTCTTATTTTGTGAATCCATGTTTTTCCAGCTTCTCCTTAAGTATTTTGTCTTTTAATTCCTGTGAATTTATATTGCCGATCTGTCTAACCTGCAGGAAATTTACAATATAGCGGGCGAGCATATCCACTTCGATATTAACTATATTACCTGGCTTCCTGCTGGACAGATTTGTATTTTCGTAAGTGTAGGGAATGATAACCACGCTGAAGCTTTCACCTTTAACTTCAGATATGGTAAGGCTGATCCCATCTATAGCTATAGAACCCTTTAGTGCTACAAAATCCCGAATATCAGAAGGCAGTTCCAGTTCAATCAAATAAGATCTGCCAATTCTGGATATTTTTAAAATTTTACCTGTACAATCCACATGACCACTTACGAAATGTCCCCCAAGTTTATCATGAGGGGTTAGCGAGTTTTCCAGGTTAACCATATCACCGGTATTAAGATACTTTAAAGAAGTTGTATTTAAAGTACTAAAGGAGATGTCACAGGTAAAACCTTCACTGCCCCGGCTTCTAACTGTAAGACATATTCCATTTACTGATATAGAGTCGCCAATATCTAAGTCCCTTAAAATTTTAAGGCATTGAATTTCAATTTCCCTGTCTCTGCCTTTATCTATTATCTTTCTTATTTTACCGGTTTCTTTTATAAGTCCTGTAAACATAAAAACTCCAGATGGTAATTTTTTATCATTTCAAAGGATAGGCAGTAATGACAATATCACTGCCAATTCTTTTTATATTTTCAAATCTTAAATTTATAGAATCCTTTATTTTATTTATTCCAATGCCTGTAAACATATTATAATCACTATCTCCTCCTATAATTTTGGGAGCAAAATAAAAAATAAACTTATCAATCAAATTTCTTTTTAAAAAAGCTGTAATCAAAGTCGGGCCGCATTCTAAAAGTATGGAAGTTATTTCATATTTTTTATACAGAATTTTAAGTATTTTTAAGATATCCAGACCAGTGAATTCTACGATATCTTTATTAACCGGCAGTACATCAATATTATTTTCCTCCAGTTTTTTAATTTTATCTTTGAGTTTGGATTTATTTTTATCTTCTATAAAAACAATGGTTTTTGCCAGGTTGGAAGTCTTTACAATATTGGAACCTAAATTAATCCTAAGGTTGCTATCAAGAATTACTCTGTAGAATTTTTGACTGCCATAGTTTTTATAGGAGTATTCAATGTTTTTTCTGGGGAAAAGATAAGGATCATCTTTTAATATAGTATTTATTCCGGTTAATACACAGCCGTATTCTTTACGGAGATACTGTACCTGCATTCTTGATTTTTCCGATGTTATCCATCTGGAATCAGAAGATTTTGTAGCTAGTTTGCCGTCAATACTTGAAGCAATTTTACAGCAAATAAAAGGAATTCCTGTTTTGATTTGTTTAAAAAAAACTTCATTCTGTTGTTCTATTTTATTCTTTAGAAGTCCGCTTTTTACTTTTATTCCAGCTTTTTTTAAAAATTCTATTCCCCTGCCATTAACTTTGGGATTGGGGTCAATACATCCAATAATCATTTCTTTTAGTTTATGCTTTACAATCTCATTAACACAAGGTGGTGTTTTTCCCTGAAATGTACACGGTTCAAGAGTTACGTACATTGTGGAGCTTTCCAGGGATTGGCTGGAATTATTTATTGCCTCTATTTCAGCATGGTGAAGCCCTGCCTGTCTATGATAGCCTGATGATATGATCTTTCCATCTTTTACAATAATTGCTCCAACCATAGGATTGGGGTTGGTATCTCCTCTTCCTCTCTCGGCAAGCTTTATGGCAATCTCCATATATTTTCTATCTTCTTTGGTAAAATTATGGTTATCTTTTATATTACTCATTTTTTATATATATTTTGCTAAATAAAAAGCCATGGAGAAAATCCATGGCTTAAGTAATAAAAATAAGTCAAAAATTTTCTCCCATCCAGACTGTAACTGTCGGTCTTAGAATTTCACTAAGTCAACCTGCTTTATCAGGCAGGGTTGCGGACTTTAACCGCCGG
>JACKQG010003637.1_pt1 | contig 18676 bp, 3 predicted proteins | sample 8237621 | NCBI WGS metagenome assembly JACKQG01 (sample SAMN15677084, study PRJNA649215) | marine metagenome | biome: marine; feature: Black Sea; material: saline water; isolation source: suspended particulate matter (SPM) from the Black Sea western gyre | collected 2013-06-09/2013-06-10 | depth... | reverse complement strand
TACACCATCTTATACGTATGCTTGGTCTAATTTGACTTCTAATGAGGATTTATTAAATATACCATCTGGCACTTATGACGTTATGATAACTGACGCCCATAATTGCAAGGATTCTGCTTCAGTAAATATAAATGAACCAACTGAAATTATTTTTACTGTAAATTCAATAGATTTAATTTGTAACAATGAATTTGAAGGAGAAATTCTTATTGCTGGTTCTGGAGGTACTCCAGCATATTCTTATTCGATAGATGGAGGGACTACATATCAAAGTGGGAATAATTTCACAAATCTTCAGGCAGCTAACTATTCAGTATGGATACAAGATGCAAATGGATGTGAGAAACATGAAGTAGCTGTATTAAATCAACCTATAGGATATTCCAATATTCCTCTTGATGTTAATCATATAGTAGGATGTAATGGTGATGCAACAGGTAGTATTATACTTTCTATAAGTGGTAATACACCACCTTATTCTTACATTTGGTCTGGCCCATCAATCGCATACGGAACTTCTGCATATGACTTACTTGCAGGTGATTATGAAGTAGTTGTGAGTGATGCTAATAATTGTGAGATGACTTATTCTTTCTTAATAACTGAGCCTGAAGCTATTGATTTAGATTATGACATTCAACTTGCGAGTTGTGAAGAAAAAAATGATGGTGCAATTACAACAATGGTTATTGGTGGAACAGCACCTTATTATTATCAGTGGGGCACAGGAGAAACCAGTTCCGACATCTTTTATTTATCTAAAGGTCAGTATTCATTAAGTGTTTCAGATTCCAAAGGATGTACACTTCCAATAGAATATTTTGATGTGAGTTTTGATGGTTTAAATGGCTGTATTGAAATTCCATCAGGATTTACTCCAAATAATGATAATATTCATGATGAGTGGGTAATATATGGTTTGGATGATTTTCCTGATGTAGTTGTTAAAATTTATAATAGGTGGGGGCAAGAGATATATAGTTCACAAGGTTATAAAAATCCATGGGATGGAAAGTATAATGGTGTTGATTTACCTACAGCAGCATATTATTATGTGATAGAATTAAATGAATCAGATAAAGTATTTAACGGAACAGTAACAATTAAAAGATAATGAAAAATATAATTCTAATACTATTTATAGCATTCATATCAACACTTGGTTACGGGCAACAATTGCCACATTATTCATTATACATGCTAAATGAAGTAATTATTAATCCATCAGCTTTAAGTAAGGAAAAAGATAATAAGTTAACTTTAATGCTCAGGGACCAGTGGAGTAGTTTTGAAGGTGCACCAACTACCCAATCAATATCTTATAATCACCTAAATCATAAAAAGTATAAAAAAGGTATTAGTATTTTGAATGATAGGACAGGACCTATTTCTATTATAAATGCAACAGTATCTGGCGCTTATTTAATTTCAGTACAAGAAAAAAATAAACTTTCAATTGGTGCCTCTGCTACTGTGATGCAATATAGAATAGATAATTCTCAAATTACTTTAGAGGATGATGGTGTATTTGATCCTACATTATATGGTGGTGTAGATAAAGCAAATGGGAGTAGTCTCGCAATTGGAGCTTATTATTATAATTCTGATTATTTTATTGGCTTAGCAGTGCCAAATATTATTGGTAGTTCTTTAAATATTAGTGATAATAAAGATAGCAATAAACCTGAAAATCATTATTATATAAATGGAGGTGTAAATGTAAATCTAGCAAATAATAATAAAATAATTCCTTCTTTTATGATCAAGAAAGTTGGTGCTCTACCAATTCAGCTTGATATTAATTTAAGAGGTGTATATAATGATTTCTTATGGGCAGGATTATCTTATCGTACTAGTGATGCAGTTGTTGCATTATTTGGAGTAGATTATGGTCAATCAAGTCTTGGCTATAGTTATGATATTACTACCTCAAGTATGCGAATTCCATCTGCTGGAACTCATGGTTTATTATATTCTTATAGGTTTAAATCCAAACAAAGAGATAGAGATAATGATGGAGTTTTAGATGAAGTAGATGATTGCCCTAAAATACCAGGGTTACTAGCTTTGAATGGTTGTCCAGATAAGGATAAAGATGGAATTAAAGATAGTGAGGATGATTGCCCAGATGATTTTGGTTTGAAAATAAATAATGGTTGTCCAGATAAGGATGGTGATGGAATTGTAGATAAAAAGGACGAGTGTCCTGACGTACCAGGATTAGCAATTTTTAAAGGATGTCCTGATACAGATGGAGATGGATTGCAAGACAAGTTTGATGACTGTATTGAAGAATGGGGTCCTATAACGAATAAAGGATGTCCTGAATTTCCTGGTCAAGGTAAAGATACAGTATATATCACTATAAGAGATACTGTTTATCTAATTAGAGATATAACTGACAATAAGGCTCTATTTGAGGCATTTGAAAACATTCAATTTGATCACAATAAGCATACATTAACCACTGCTTCAGAAGATATCTTAGATCGTGTTTCCATGTATTTAACTACTAAATCAGCTCTGATGATTCGACTTACTGGGCATACTGATGATGTTGATACTGAAAAATTCAACATGAATTTATCAAAGAATAGAGTAAAGGCTGTTCAAAAATATTTAGTTGATAGAGGTATTCTTAAATCAAGAATTGAGATAGACTGGAAGGGAGAGAAAGAACCTCTTGTGGATGAAAAAACAAGTGAAGCAAGAGCTAAAAATAGAAGAGTTGAATTAAAGATTCTTAATGATAAAAATTAACATTAGTTTTCTTCTAGTTATGTCACTATTTGTATTTTCTGCATGTAACACATCCAAGAAATTATTGGTTAATGAGGTGGAACTATTAAGGAATGAGAATAATTTACTAATTAAAGAAAATACTAATTTAAATAAAAAACTAATATCGCTTGAGCTTGCATTGGAGGAGTCAAGTAATGAAAATGCTCCACTGATTAATATTAGTCCTACTATAGATGTAGAGGTTATCTCAACTGTTTCTCAGTTAAGTGAATTAGAAAGTTATTTAAAGTCAGATGCAGTCTTAAACTCAAAGTTTAAGTCTTTTAAAAATAATGGCATAGAAAAAATCTTAAGAGTTTCATATTCTGATATGCAAAGGGTAATAAAAGAAGCAAAAACATATAAAGGTACTAGGCATGTAATGGGAGGACTAAGTCATAATGGTATTGATTGCTCAGGTTTATTATTTGTTTCTTTTAAAGCTAATGGCATTACTAATATACCAAGGACAGCAGAAGACTTTGCTAGATATGGTAGTGTAATAATAAATACTAATGAACTTACAGCAGGAGATTTAGTATTCTTTACAAATACTTATAGAACCTCAAAATTAGTGACTCATGCAGGAATTTGTATTGGTAATGGAGAATTTATTCATACTTCTTCCAGAAAAGGAGTAATGATTAGTAAAATAAATGATCCTTATTACTGGAGGTCCAAATTTTTATTTGGAACTAGAATTGTAAATTAATTACCAATTCCATCTATTTTTTTTATGTTTCATTCCATATCCCTTACGGTTAAGCATTACATTCTGCCACTTTCTGTTACTTCCCCATTTTCCCTGAGCGGGACACATTGTTGGCTTGCTGCTGAAATAATAAAGATTCAAAGAGATTTCATTTGTAGCTATAGTATTAGTGTTATTTAAACTTGATATATTATAATCATAGCTGTACGATAATTCCATTCCCATGTTATTCCCAATTCCCATTCTTATTCTAATAAGGGGTATGATTGATTCACTCATTAGTGAGACTTTATTTTCCCCTTCTTTTATTTGGCGAGATATCCTATAGAAAACTCCTCCTTCTAGTTGAATATTATTTGCAAATGAAAGTGATAAACCAATATCATCTTTTTGTACAGAGTTGCTCCCTTGTAAAGTGTGTTTGTAAGAAACTTTCCAGAAATTGAATGACTCAGTAACTACAGCATTAAAAGAACCAATATACTGACCATGGAAAGTAAATTTTTGAGGAATTTTTGTTGCTTCACCTTGATCATTGTAAAATGATTGCATGGGAGGGTAGAGGTGATGCCAAGCAAAACCTATAAAGGAAGTGTTATTTGATTTTTTATTTTGGTCAGAATGTTTAGTTAGTATAAAGCCAAATGAAGGATCTAAAAATGAGTTTTGACTATAAAATGCTGGTAATGCAACACTTGAAGCTGTTACGGTATTATTATAATCATTAATTTGATCTGAAAATATAAGTTTATTCCAATCTAAAGTATTGAAATGCATAGTGTTTTGAAGCCCCATACTAATATACATGTTTTTTGGTAATTGAAAATGAAAGGTCCATGGCACCAATCCTATTTGATATGATTTAAATACTGTATTTGCTCTATCTTCTATAAAATAAATCCCACCAGTCCAATTAATTTCTCCACCAGATATCCTCCTTTTTTTAATGTTAGAAGTAATATTTAATTCAATTAAATTTGAGTTAAATTTTTCAGTAAGTCCAACCCATTGGTTTCTTCTTGTTGTAAGAATTCTGAAATCCTGCTCATAGCCTGCAAGCGCAGGGTTCATATAAAGCATATTTAGATCAAATTGAGAAAATGAAATATCTTGTCCTTTAATAAATAAAGAAATAAATAAGAATAATATGAGTAAGATTTTTTTCAATTTATCGTATTAAATAAATTGGACCAGTCGTTTTTCCATTAATACCTGGCCATACAGTCCCATCAGTAAACTTAGCATAGATCTTCCAAATATAAGTGCCTTGAGGCAATGGTTTGTTATCTAAAGTTTTGCCTTTCCAAGGAAAAACTGGCTTTCCATCTGGCACTGAAATAGCAGATGTTTCCCATACTAAATTGCCCCAGGTGTCAAATATTTTAAGATGATACTCTTTTAAAGATTTTCCTTTTGGTAAGAAGTGAGATGGCTCACCAGAATTACCATTTGGTGCTAGAGCATTAGGAACGGATAAACCTTTAAAGTATTCTACATATTGCGTCATAGAAGTATCACTTTTACAACCATTTCTTGTGTCAGTAATCTCTAATATTACATCATAATATGAATCTCCAGTCGGGAATTGCCAGGTAGTATAATAACTTGTGTATGGAATGTGGGGGATTTCATTACCATCTGCAGACCAATTAAAAGTGTAATCATTTAATGATAATGGGGAGAAACCAGAAGATGAAGTAGAATTTCTTCCATCTAAGTAGAACCTACCTGTATTTCCACCGTCTTGAGGAAGTACTTGAATAAGAGGATCTGTAATAATCGCAATAGGAGATGGAGAAGTTTTTAATGTGTAAATATTTGGTGAAATATTATATATATTTGTACAGCCAAAATCTGTAATTACTTCTAGACTTGGAAAATAAATCAAACTACTATCCCCATTTGAGTAGTATGTGATTAATCCTGGAAATTGGTTGTCTTCAATTGGAACACTATCTAAATCAAAATTCCAGTTCCAATGTTCTATTAATGTTGGAAATCCTGTGTAAGATGAAGGTAAAGCAATATAAGATGAATCAGTAAAGAGTACATTTAAAGGTTCACAATTTACAGTATCACTAATAGTAAATAATGCTGTCGGATTTGGGTATGTTGATACTATGTAAGTAGAATCTAATTGACAATAAGTATTTTCAATAAAGATATTAATAGGCCAGTTCCCTGGTTGTGCGAATGTGTGTGAAAATATAGTGTCAGTGTATATTGTATCTGGATTATAAGAATCATCAATTATAAACTGGAAATTATTCCAGTAAGTGATTGTATTAGTATTAAAATAGAAAGTTACATATTCACCACATGCTGGTTGTGGCTGGTAACTGGTATTAAAGTCAATCTCGGGTGCTTGATGATACATAACTGTAATAGTAGTATCATTAACACATCCGTAACTTGATGTTAATTCTAAGTTTACATAATGTGTACCTATTGATGGTGGAGGGGTAGGATTGTAAGGGGCCCAATTTTCTCCAGGGTAGTTGTCAACTCCATCAAAGTCCCAATCATAATTAATTATTGAATCTTGGAAAATTTGATTTAAAGATGATTGGTTAAAGAATTGGAAACCTACAGTATCATTACTGCAAATATATGTGGCATCAAAATTCACAAAAGGTAAAGGATGGATATTAATATCACTACCTGTAGATATTGAGTTAAATGTATCTTTACATCCAGCACTATCAGTAACAGCTAAAATAGTAGTAAAAGAAGCACCTGTATATGAATTTACATCAAAAATATGATAAATAGTATCATTCCCATCTCCACTTGTATTCGTATCACTAAATACCCAGTTAAAATAATCTAATCCATTATCTGTAGAATTTGATAAGTTAACAAATTCAGTTAACTCACCTGCACAATTATTTGACCAACTAAATAAAGAAACAGGATTATTATTTATGAAAACTAAGGAATCTAAGTCATCAAAACAGCCGTTTGTATCAATCACTTCAAGGTGAATTAACTGATATCCACTGACAGAACTATAAATTATAGAAGTATCTTCTAATGTGTAAGTAGTGGGAGATGAGTTTAATCCAAAATTCCAAAACCATGAATTTATTGGAGCATCTATTCCAATTGATTCATCAGTTATTGAAATAGGAGTGTTTTTACATTGAATATTTCCGGCTGAAAAATCAGCTATTGGATTATTGTAAATATCAATATAAGCTGATGTGCTATCTGTACAACCTAGAAGATCTGTAACTACTAATGATACAAGTTGATTACTTCCTGAACTATTGAACTGTACCCAAGGATTTTCACTTGCACTATCACTTCCGAGTTCAAAATTAGCTGTTGGTATTGTCCACAACCAACTACTTGATGTAAAAGGATAAGTTCCTTCTAAGGACTCATCAAATAACTGGAATAAATCAGATTCACATGTATCTCTATTTGATAATATAGCAGTTGGTAGAGTTGCAACTATAATATTATTATCAACATTAGTGTCAAAACAACCATTGGTATCTGTTACAGTCAGTGAAACTATAAATGTGCCATCAGAATTAAAAAGATAAGAAGGTTCGTAAGCTGTAGAATAATCGATTGGTGTATCAAAGAATATCCATGAGTGAGACATGATATTTGCATCAATTCCATCTAATGATAGATTGTTAAACTCTGTCGTGTCATTAAAACAAACTGGTAAGGATGTAAAATAAGCTGTAGGATTTTCATAAACATATATTGAATCAAAAAACACATCTACACATGTATCAGTGGTAAGGTAGTTATAAGTTGTTAATGAAATAACATTCCATCCAGATGAAGGGAAAATATGATTTACCATCATTCCTGAACTGTCTTCTATGCCATCAAGGTTAAAGTCCCAACTCCAATAATCAGTTGTACTTGAACTTCCAGTTCCATCAATAAAAGTTGGGGCACCTTCACATACAGTTGTAATAGAAGTGAAAAAAGCGTTAATATTTGGAGATATATTTATTGTATTTTCAAAAGTGTCTGAGCAACCAAAATTATCTATAACGGTTAGGTTTACTATATAATTCCCTGACAATGTATATGAGTTTGTAGCATCTATATAGTTGGTAATTGTATCGATATTTGTTGGACTATCTCCAAAATCCCAAATCCAAGTATTAACTTGCCAACTTCCATCAATGGAGTTATCTCTAAAGATTGTTGTATCACCAAGGCATATTGTATCTGGCACAACATAGAAATCAGCTTGCGGTAAATCATAAACTGTAATTAAACAGGAGTCTTCAGAATAACAACCTAAACTAGATTCTACTACTAGTTTTATCCAATAACTACCTGGTAAAGTTGGCGTAAATATCAAGTCCCAAGGTGCACTAACTACTAGAGTGTTATTAATATACCACCAATGGCTTGTTATTGCTTGAGCTACCATTCCTGGTATAGAATCATTAATTGTGGTATTATTATCTATAATTAATGTGTCTAAATTACACATTGGCTGACAGTTATCTATTTGTATATCTGGTAATGGGTATACATAAACGGTATCTGTTTCATTAAATGATGTGTCAGAAGGAGCCCCAGTTGTTGAGTCTCCAATTATTTGATGTAGCACCATATAAATTCCTGGCGTATCATAACAATGTGAAATGATAGTATCATATACAAAAGGTATACTCAAATCAGGTAGGTTTAATGGTAAAGGGAGTGATGGATCCCAATTAAACCACCAATTAACTATGGAGGTGTTGTAATTATAATTATTTGAAGTTTCTCTGAAATAGATACAAGAATCTTGGCAATTTGAATTCGGGTCAAGAACTTCAAATTGAGAGAATATATCTGATGGTACTATTTCAATTATACAGCAAACTGAGTCAATTCCACAATAGTTGTAACCGACCACACAGATAGTATCTATTCCTAAAACAGAGTAAATATGGCTTGGGTTTGTCCACCAGATAGCTCCATTTGTTGTATCTGGGTATGGATATAATGTTGTGTCAGTACCATCTCCCCAATAGATTCTTATTGAGTCTGTATATTCTGGGTTGTTAAATCCATTTCCATCCCAATTCATTACTAGTGGAGTTCCTGCCATTAATTGAGCATTAGGACCGCAATCAAATGGTTCGGTATAAAAAGAAATGCTTGGTAGTGGCGTGATAATAATACTATCTGTATAAGTTGAGTCGCCACAACAATTACTTACATTTAAGTTAATGTAATAAGTCTCATTTGTTAAAGATGTAGGTAGAGTTGGAAATATTGGAATACTATTAGTTGTTAATGAATTATTCCAAATAGTAACATTATCACTATCTACAATAAACCAGTGGTAATCTAATATATATCCTGAACTAGAATTAGTGTCGATAAATAAAGTTGGGGCATTTACACAAAATGAATCTTCAATTAATGTGAAGGATGCAATTGGAATATCAACAACTTGTATAGTGTTTGATATAGAATCTTTACAACCAAACTCAGATGCTAGTATATAATTTATTGAATATAATCCAGCTCCAAATGAGGTGTCAAACGGAATATTGTAAGATGTTGAATCAGCAAATGAGCCATTTACATACCAATATTGGTATGATAAATCACCCCCTAATGTTTCTATTGATGAGGCATCATTAAATATTATTATTTCATTTGCACATGCTGAATCTGGGAAACAACTATATGAACTATCAAAATCAATAATTGGATTTGGATAGATAGTAATAAGTGTGTCTGCAGTGTCTTTACATCCATTTTGATCTGTGATAATTAAATTCACATTCCATTGCCCCCATGTTGTATAGATATATGGTGCTGGGTGTTGTAATATGGATGTGTCATTTAATACTAGTGTATCCCCAAAATTCCATTGCCAGTTTGTGATAGGAACGTTTGTAGAATCTGAATTATCAAAGAAATTTGCCTCTATACTATCACATACATTTTCAGTTGATATACTTGCAATAGGTATTGGGAATACTGTAATAGTATCAGAGACTATGGTGCTATCACATCCATTACTTGGATCGCCCACTGTAAGTTCTATCACATATAGGCTATCAATAGTATGTGATGTATTGGTTAGTGTAAATATAGGTGTTGATATATTGGTTGTAAATAGGGTAGTATCTAATGTAGCAGGACTATCACTAATATTCCATACGTTCCAATTATATGATCCTATAGAGCTGTTGATTGTTGTATCTGTTGTTACTGTTAGAGGGTGACATCCTTGTTCTGGCTCATATTCAAAATCAGCTACAGGATCTTCACTAGTCCATATTTGGATACTATCTTGATCTGTACCACAATCATTTACTGCTGTTATTATTACCCACACATAATCATTTTGATCTGTTATAATATGTGGAGGACAATCTAATCCTATTCCAGTTGCTACTATTACACCTGTAGAGTTTATTACTTCCCATGAGATATCACTATTTGGTTGAGCACCGATATATGGTATAGCTTGTATTCCTAATGTATCTATTTGTAGTGGGGCACAATACATTGGCACACTATCTAGATTTAGTTGAGCAATTGGATCAGGGATGACAGCTATAGTCATATTCATTGAGTCAATACATCCATGTTCAGTTTGTCCAATTAGTGTTATGTTATAGTACACAGTATCTCCAAAAATAGTATCAAAAGTATGTTGGAATGTAGAGTTATATCCTATTGTATCTCCATCTATTATCCACCAGAAATTCATACTTGCAGTATCTTCAAGATTTTGAGCTAAAGATGTATTAGAGAAGTCTACAGTAAATGGTCCACACCCTATACTGTCTAATACTGTAAAGGTTACTTCAGGTGTAGGGAATATAGTTAATGTATCTAAAGATATGTCTGCACATCCATTTTCTGTGATGCTTTGTAGTTCTATGATATAGTTTATGCTATCTGGTCCTGGATTGTTATCAAAGCTGAAGATAGGTATTGAGTCATTAATATTATTAATATTCCATCCAGATGTAGGAGATATTATGTTCCATATATAGTCAGGACTCCCTGTAGCATATAGAGAGTTATTTATGGGACTAATTGAGTCAGGCCCACATAATATAGAGTCTATAGAGAAGATAGATATAGGTCTTGTATAGAGTTCTACATCATGAGTTATAGAGTCTTGACATCCTCTTGAATCAGTAATGATAAGTTGTATATCGTATAAATCAGATATTCCTAATTGGTTATCATTAAAATCTATAGTTGTAGTATTAGCGGTATTATCATTAATATTCGTATTTGTAGGGTTAGTTGACCAGACCCATGTTATTACATCTCCAGTTGTAGAGTTATCATTTACTGTTATTGTGTCTGGTGCACATAGAGCAGTATCACTGAGTGTAAATTGTGCATCTGGGTTATGTAAAACTGTAATAGTATCAGAGACTATGGTGCTATCACATCCATTACTTGGATCGCCCACTGTAAGTTCTATCACATATAGGCTATCAATAGTATGTGATGTATTGGTTAGTGTAAATATAGGTGTTGATATATTGGTTGTAAATAGGGTAGTATCTAATGTAGCAGGACTATCACTAATATTCCATACGTTCCAATTATATGATCCTATAGAGCTGTTGATTGTTGTATCTGTTGTTACTGTTAGAGGGTGACATCCTTGTTCTGGCTCATATTCAAAATCAGCTACAGGATCTTCACTAGTCCATATTTGGATACTATCTTGATCTGTACCACAATCATTTACTGCTGTTATTATTACCCACACATAATCATTTTGATCTGTTATAATATGTGGAGGACAATCTAATCCTATTCCAGTTGCTACTATTACACCTGTAGAGTTTATTACTTCCCATGAGATATCACTATTTGGTTGAGCACCGATATATGGTATAGCTTGTATTCCTAATGTATCTATTTGTAGTGGGGCACAATACATTGGCACACTATCTAGATTTAGTTGAGCAATTGGATCAGGGATGACAGCTATAGTCATATTCATTGAGTCAATACATCCATGTTCAGTTTGTCCAATTAGTGTTATGTTATAGTACACAGTATCTCCAAAAATAGTATCAAAAGTATGTTGGAATGTAGAGTTATATCCTATTGTATCTCCATCTATTATCCACCAGAAATTCATACTTGCAGTATCTTCAAGATTTTGAGCTAAAGATGTATTAGAGAAGTCTACAGTAAATGGTCCACACCCTATACTGTCTAATACTGTAAAGGTTACTTCAGGTGTAGGGAATATAGTTAATGTATCTAAAGATATGTCTGCACATCCATTTTCTGTGATGCTTTGTAGTTCTATGATATAGTTTATGCTATCTGGTCCTGGATTGTTATCAAAGCTGAAGATAGGTATTGAGTCATTAATATTATTAATATTCCATCCAGATGTAGGAGATATTATGTTCCATATATAGTCAGGACTCCCTGTAGCATATAGAGAGTTATTTATGGGACTAATTGAGTCAGGCCCACATAATATAGAGTCTATAGAGAAGATAGATATAGGATTACTGTATATATAAACATATTGGGAATCTGAGTCTGTAAATCCTGAGATAGAGTCAGTAATGTATAAAGTAATTGTGTACATTATAGTATTTCCACTTACATTGTTGGGAAAAGTAATTGTAGTTGAATCTGCTGTTGAGTCAGTAATAAATGCGTTAGGGCTTATTGTCCACAAGTAAGTTATGGAAGGATTTGCATTACTTGTATCAATTACAGTGATAATATCATCAGGACATATTGAATCAGCACTTAATATAAATCCAGAACTAGGACTTGGGTTAATAGTAACGGTTTCTGAGTATATACTATCACAACCATTACTATTAATTACTTGCAGAGAAATAACATAAATACTATCTAATGTGGGAGATGTATTTGTTAGAGTAAAAGAATCAACATATGTGGTGTAAGTCTCTAAAATTGTCCCATTTACATCAGTTACAGTCCATATGTAGGTTGCGTTAAAAGTTGTTCCTGATGTATCAGCATAAACCGTTAATGGAGAGTTTCCTTGATAAGTATTCAGTGTAAATATTGATACTGGATCTTCAAAAGAACAGATTGTTAGAGTGTCAGAAACTGTATCACAACTATTTACAGCATAAAAAACCATAGTGATAAAATCACTTGCATTTTGAATATTAATTATTGGAGGAATTAACCCTGAAGAGTCTGCAATTAAACTTCCGTTTGAGTCAAAAACTTGCCAGTAGGTAGAATCATTAATATCATAATAATTTCCAGAAATATTTAATAATGAGGTATTAAATGGAGCGCAAAAACAACTATCTGGGAAATCAAACTCAGCTATTGGGTCAGGCTTAATACAGATCTCATTAGAATTTGAATTGATACATCCATGCTGTGTTTGTCCAATTAATTCTACATTATAACAAATTGTATCTCCAATTATGGTGTCAAAAGTATGCTGGAATGTAGAGTTATATCCTAGCGTATCATTTTCTACTATCCACCAGAAATTCATGCTTGCAGTATCTTCTAAATTTTGTGCATCAGAGATATTATCAAACATTTCTGTAAAAGGACCACAACTAAGTGTATCAATTACGAAATCAATAATAGGTATTGGATAAACGGTTACAGTATGTTCTATTGTCTCAGAACAGAAGTTATCTTCTTCAGAAACACTTATTGTATAGAGGTTAGAGTCAGGACCTAGGTTATCGTAAAAGATTAAGTTTAATGTGACAGTTTGACTAATTCCACCAGGACCTAATGGGTTGTATCCATTAACGCCTGAGTTATAAGGCTGAATTCCCCATGAATAATTAAGTGAGGTGTTTTGTGTAGCAGCTATTATGGTCTCAGCCCCACCACAAGTTACAGAGTCAGATAATGTAAACTCAGGTACAGTATTACAAAGCACAGTAATGTCAACTGAATCAATTGCTCTACAGAGTGCAGAATCTTGTACTTCCACAGTTAAGAGATAATCATCACAACTAGAGTATAATACATAAGATGAGTCATCACTACTAACAATACTCCCTCCATAATCCCAATTCCAAGTTTCTATAGGATTAGTACCCGAAGTAGTGGCAAAAGATATAATACTATTTATACCCTCACATGTATCAGAGACAGGAAGGAGGCTAATAGATGGTAGGCAGTAGAGAATTACAGGTATAGTAGTATCACTATGACATATTATTCCGTTATCACCTTCAACCCCACCAATTAACTCCAAACTTACAAAGTTAGTATCTCCAGCATCAAAGCCACAATTATTAAAATAATAAGAAAAATTAGTACTAGAGAAATTTGCAGTAGAATTAGGGAATGTCCAATTATAGTTTGCAATACTTGAATCCCCAGGGTGGTATGTCACAACAAATGAAGTGCTGTCGCCAAAACACTCTGGATCTGCTGTTATCTCAGCAGTAGGATTTGGGTGAATTCTTATATCAACACTATCTATACTTGGGCAATTATGTATTATGTCGGTTATTGTAATAATAGCTGTATAACTACCTGAATCAGGATACTCATACTCTAGTAGTGTCATGAAGTTGGGGTCATAGAATGTACTATCTTCTCCATTACCAAAATCCCAATTTCCCTCATAATACGATAGCGGATAAAAATTATTGAAATAAGTTGAGAATGCAGAATTCTCTCCTAAACAAACAGATTCTCCATCAGAGTTTACATTTGTAAGTTCTGGTGCACAAAATATTTCAATATCTGTTGTGTCATAATCTAAACAGCCGTTATTATCAATTATAGTATAAGTGGCTATAAAAGGATTGCTAGTATTACAAGTATCATAAATATTAAAGTTTGTAAATCCTGAATCAGTCGAATTTGTTCCATCTCCAAATTCCCAAAGCCAAGAAGCTATGGTTGTATCTCCAACATTATAAGCAGAATTAAACCAAGCAGAATCACTCCCTTCACAAACGCCACCAGTATTACTATAAAAAGAAGTTATTACTGGAGGGCAATAAATAGTTACTGAATCTTCATAAATTACGATACAGCCCAGACTGTCAGTTATTGTTAATGTAACATTATAGTCACCACAACTACCATAAGTATGTGATGGGTTGGTGTCAGTTGAAAGTGGTGAGTTGTCTCCAAAATCCCATGACCAAGCTGTTATAGGAACGACAGGTGTAGATTGATCTGTAAAATACATAGTACTATCTAAACACACATTTGTAAATGTAAATAAAGCTTCAGCTAAACAGTATATTTCAACCGTAAATGAGTCAGTATCTGTACAATTTAAACTATCAGTAACTTCTAAAGAAACAGTTTTATCACCACAAGAATTAAATGTAAAACTTGGGTTTTGTGTAGTGTTTGTGTCTGGGGAGCTGTATAATCCATCTAATATTGTCCAATTCCAAGTATCAATAGTTCCTGTTCCGTTTGTTGAAGTATCAATAAAACTAATTGGCTGATTATTAAAACAGTCATCCTGTGCATATATTTCTGCATCTGGGTTACATTTTACAAAAATATCAAGTGGTAAAGTAGGAGAGGTACAATTGTTTGTATCAGTTACAGTAAGTGTAACTGGGAAAGGACCACAATTACTAAAAGTATGAGTAAATGAGCTATCTGTTTCAGTTGTGCCATCAAAATTCCAATCCCAAGTATTAATAGGTGCTGACGGACTATTTCCTGGTTGGGAAGTGCCCCAAATAGCAGTTGCTGTTCCTTCACAGACTGAGTCAAATTCAAAATTAGCAATTGGAGGACAGTACACATAAAAATCCATAGTAATAGAACTATCAGTACATCCATGATTGTCTATTACATATAAGTCAGCTGAATAATTACCACAATTACTAAATTGATAACCATTCCAGATAGGTGTTGTGGTTGTATCAGTATATCCATTACTGAGTATCCAAATAAAAGTATCAATAATTGCAGTAGATGCAGTTCCGTCAAATGGAGTGACTAAATCTTCACAGACATTTTCAACACTTAAAATAGCTTCAGGCAAACAATATACTTCTACATTAATAGAATCAATATTTGAACACTCTAAACTATCATTAACTGTTAAGTAGGCAGTATATATTCCGCAACTATCAAATGTAAAACTAGGATATTGTGTTGAGCTCGTATCTCCAGTTAAGTAATTACCTCCTGTTATTTCCCAATACCAACTATCTATTGTGCCAGTTCCGTCAGATGAAGTGTCAATAAAACTAATTGGCTGATTGTCAAAACATTGATTTTCAGCAAAAATATCTGCAATTGGATTGCATTTTACAAATATATTATCATTAAAAGTATTTGTACAGCTAGCACTATCAGTAACTGTTAATGTAACATTGGTGCTGTCACAATTATTAAAAACATGATAATTAGTGTCATTATTTATAGTATTCACTGACCAGTTCCAATCTGTTATCGGTCCAGATGGTTGGCTTCCTTGTAAAGATGTGCTTATAAGTTCAGTCGAATCTCCTTGACAAATAATATCAGATGTGAAAGAAGCTTCAGGTAAACAATGAACAATTATTTGTTTTGTAACACTATCATTACAACTACTTCCTAAAAGAGTGTCTGGGTCAATTTGAAAGAGTGTAATTTCAAATGTCCCACAAGTATCAAATATAAATTCTGGGTGCCTATCAAATTCATCAAATCCAGCAGCATAGTTACCTAAAGCTGTATCAATTACCCATTCCCAAGACATACCATTTAATGGTGATGATAAATTTGTAAATTGTTTAGTTTCTCCTTGACACACTGCAATTGTATCAAAATCAGCATCTGGTGTACAGAGTACCTTAGTAGTTTTAATCCTATTATCTACACAGTTTAATGAATCTGTAACAATTAATTCAATAGTATAAGTAAAACTCTCAGTTGTAGAATCACAATCTGGGGTAAATAAATAACAACTATCGGCATCAGCATCATTAATGTCAAAGTATAAAGTGTCAATAATTAAACCTGTAATATCATCAGCAATAAAATATTCCCAATTGTAAATAGGAGCACCATAGCAACCATTTGTAGTGTTTACAGTTGAGTTATCTATTATACAAGTAGCTGTTCCTTCACATACTTCTGGTGTCCAAAAATTTGCATCAGGAAGTTCATATACAATTACTGTATCTGTGAATAAACTATCACATCCATTATTGTCTGATACTAATAAAGAAACATAATATGTCCCGCACGCACTAAATGTATGAGTAGGATTAGGGAAGGAGCTTGTGTCTTGTGTAAGAGAATTTGGATCATCAAAGTTCCAGCTATATGTGAAGTTTGTATCTCCTGCCGGTACAGTAATATGATTTGTGTCAAGTGGATTTAATGAGCAATTGTCGATTCTTAAATAAGTACTATCTGCAAATGCATTTGAGTTAAAACTAACTAAATCATTATCACAAATAGTATCGGTAAATGTAAATGAAACATTTGGTGGAGGATAGACTGTAATTTGGGAAGTTGTATCGGTCTCTCCACATAATGAAATAGCAGTTAAAGTTACATTGTATATTCCTGCTTCAGAATATGCGTGAGATGCATCTGGAAAATCTACTCCATTTCCAGTTGACGTATTACCATATACAGTGTCAGTTCTTATAAAACAATCCCCGAAATCCCAAATAAAATAATAATTAGTAGAATCGATAGTTGAATTTGTAGAATCACAACCTGCAAAAGAAAGGTTGTTAAATATGATAGAATCTCCTACACAAGCACTTGAATCAATTTCAAATTCTGCTTCAACTGGATCTACAACTTGAATGCTTTTGAAAACATCTTGTTCATTATCACAATAATCAATCCAAGTTAGCTTTATAATATATTTATCTTCTGTTACTGGATATAAAGTACATCCGCATGAGTTATCATTAAAGTTATAAGAGAAAACCGTTCCAGTATCACCATTAGGAAGTGTTTGTATATTATCTACTACAGAGTCATTATTCCATATAATTTCATCTATTATACTTGACCCACATGAAACTTCCCATTTTAGAATATCATTTGGGCCTAATTGAGTGATATATTCATTTAATAAAGGAGCTCTTGGGGCAAATATATTAGTAGAGTCTTCACAGAATCCTTCTTGAAAATAATCTAAACCAATTTCACTAAAAGCAGTTCCACCTGCAACAAATATCGTATACTCATTAGTAAGGTAACAGCCATTATTATAGGGGGTTACTGTAAAATTAATATTAACATCTTGAGTAAATAGATACTCAAAGGAGTAAAATCCTAATGAGTCAAAGGTTAACGTTGTGTCAGGGAATTCTACAAGAATTGAATCAACAATTAAAGAAGGGTTTGTATTGTAGAAAGTTAGTTGAGTTTGATTCCCAAATGTTGTTCCAAAACAAGCATTAAATCCATTTAACTCTGAATCCCATGCAGTTAATGTTGTGTCAAGTTCAATAAATGGTGTTGAAGCTATTGTAACTGTTTCATTAAAAGTTTCTTGGCAATTTGTACTGTCTTCTGTAATAATTAAATATATAGTTGTATTTTCTCCTACATTAGGTGTTGAAGGAGTAAGAGAGGTGCTAACACTGTCTCCAGGATAACCAACTCCTTGAATAATCCATTCATAACTTAATTGTGTAGTATTAGGACTATCAACATAGAAAATAATAGGTGTACCTGCACAAGCAGTATCTGGGTTAAAAAAGATAGTTGGTGTTGTTATTGCTGTTTGTTGATCTTCAATAATAATAGTTTCAGTATCAGTACACCCAGTAGTATTATCTGTAATTGTTACAATAACACCAGTCTCAGTTGGAGGGAGTGATGTAAGCCAGTTAAGACCACTTGGTATAGATATTCCATCATATGTAACATTGCCGTAGTTACCACTATATCCTAACCCAATACTATTAACATCTATTGTTTCTCCTTCACAGATTTCAGTTGTAGCATTTAATTGAATTTCAAGGGTATCATAGGGGATAAAAATATAAAAACTCTCATAATCATTCTCAATATCATCAGCTTGTCCCCCGCCACCAGGACAACAAGAATTATTATTTCCTCCAATAATATCTATATCTAGTGTTATTTCATATGTTCCTGTATCAGGAAATGTAAACATTAAATCATTTGTAAAAAATGGACCCCAACTTACCCCTGTCCAATAGTCATAAACCACCCATTCATATTCTATTGTACAACTATTGTTACTTGGACCATTAGACGATAAGACTGCTGTCTCATCAG
>JACKQG010003635.1_pt1 | contig 18688 bp, 15 predicted proteins | sample 8237621 | NCBI WGS metagenome assembly JACKQG01 (sample SAMN15677084, study PRJNA649215) | marine metagenome | biome: marine; feature: Black Sea; material: saline water; isolation source: suspended particulate matter (SPM) from the Black Sea western gyre | collected 2013-06-09/2013-06-10 | depth... | reverse complement strand
TGAGACCTAAAAGGATGTCGTTGGGGAGGACGTCTTCTCCGAACTGGGTATAGAGCGTAGTGCTGGGGCTGACAATGTATTCCCCACTTTCGGAAAGGTCAAAATCATTACCCCTAACGGCAGCGACAGCCCCCCTTGGACAGACTCGAGCACACTCGCCGCAATCGATACAGTAACCCTGAATCTCTGCCAGGCGGTCCTCTTTTATCCGGATGGCCTTTGTAGGACATGCCTTCATACAAAGAACGCACCCGTTACATAGGGTTTCGTCGATCTGAACGTAACGTACAGGTTCCATATCCGGGGCTGTCTTGTCCATTAGCTGTCCTCCACCTTAAAGCTCATCTTCAGATGGACGCCTCTCCCATTATGTGAATCGATTTCAAGGGAATCGGTGTTTTTCTTTATGTTAGGCAGGCCCATCCCGGCCCCAAAACCCATCTCTCTGTATTCCGGTGTCGCAGTGGAATACCCCTCCCGAAGCGCCAACTCAACATCTTCAATCCCCGGGCCATCGTCGTTCACATCAAGGACGATATCTTCGGGGTTTACTGTCAGCAATAATTCACCATTTCCGCCATGCATTACTACATTCATCTCCGCCTCATAGGCACAGATGGAAATACGTCTGATCAGATCGGACGTAAAGCCGATTGATTTAAGTATGCTTTGGATTTGGAGAGAGCTTTCTCCCGCCTTTGCGAAGTCTCTGGCTTTGATAAAGAAGGTCTTTGTTAAAGCAGGCATTTAAAAGGACCAAATAATTATTCCCTGTTTGGAGGGAAGTCCTGGTTTGAGAAACATATTCTGTTTATCAGGATTCGTTAACGGGCATGAGTCGCGGCAGGAACCTTTTCCTCAACCCCTCGAAGTCCTTTAGAAAACAACCTCCCACATGATGTAAACATGGTAAAAGGTGTCGAGAGTAATGGCAACCCATGTTCCCGGGCCTGAGTGATTATCTCTTGAGTAGGTTGCTTTCCCCTGACCAGTACGACCGCCACAACTCCTGCAATGACAGATGTGCGTATGACTTGAACATTGCAAAGCCCGGTAAGTAAGACCGCGTCGCTGTTTTGTCCCGTGAGCATGTCGCTCATAAGATCGCTCGCTGTGCCGGCTTTAATGGGCATATCCAGCTTGCCCTCCCCCACATAGATTTGGGCACGCAATAGGTGCTTGACATCATTTAGGCTGAGGTCTTTTGTTTCGATTTCGTTCATTTTTTAAGAAAATACCTCGTCTCTTAATTTTTCAGCAACATGGACAGGATCTTCATGAAGCTTGTTTATCTCTTCTCCAACCGAACGGCACATACCTTGTATTCCGGTATTTTGGCCACGGGATCAAGGGCCCCAATGGTCAGTTTGTTGGCTGCTGCTTCGGCATAATGAAACGGAAGGAATATGGTCCCTTTAACTGCTTTCTCCGAGATCTTGGCCTTGGCTTCTATCTCACCGCGTCGGGATATTACTTTTAACAGGTCACCCTCTTCAATTTTATATTCCTCGGCATCCAAGGAGGAGACTTCCACGAAACACTCGGGTGCAAGTTCGTTAAGTCCTTCCGATTTCATGGTCATGGTTCCGGTATGATACTGGAAGAGGATACGGCCCGTAGTGAGGTATAACGGGTATTCATCATCGGGCAGTTCCGAAGGAGGTATGTAGTCTATGGCATGAAATACTCCGAGACCGCACGTAAACTGGTCCATATGAAGGCAGGGTGTGCCCGGGTGGTCTGTCCCTGTGCATGGCCAGTGGATCCCGTCTTCCTGCAGGCGGCTGTAGTTGATGCCACAATAGGAAGGTGTTACTTGAGCGATCTCTTCCATTATTGTCTGAGCATTTTTGAAATTCATTGAATATCCCATGCGGTCTGCGAGATCACATATGATTTCCCAGTCTTCCCTTGCTTCCCCGGGCGGTGCCACTGCCTTGCGTACGCGCTGGACCTTTCTCTCCGTATTAGTGAAAGTTCCCTCTTTTTCCGCAAATGATGCAGATGGCAGGACCACGTCGGCTATTTTTGCTGTTTCGGTCAGGAAGATATCTTGAACAACCAGAAAATCCAGCTTTTCGAAAGTTTGTTTAGCGTGATTCAGATTAGGGTCAGAAAGCATGGGATTCTCGCCAATGATATAGAGAGCCTTAAATCTGCCTTCGTGGCCCTCTTCCATCATTTCTGTCACTGTTAGACCGGGATTTTCAGGAAGCCTCTCCACTCCCCATGCTTTTTCCATACGCGTCCGTACGGCCAAATCCCCCGTCTGCTGGTAACCGGTATACACATTGGGCAAGCCCCCCATATCGCAGGCTCCCTGGACATTGTTTTGACCGCGGAGCGGGTTCACACCTCCGCCGGGGATACCCACATTCCCGCAAAGCATGGAGAGGTTGGCCAGGGATTTGACGTTGTCGGTCCCAGTGATGTGCTGAGTAATACCCATGGCATAAAGGATCGATGCTGCAGGTGCATTCGCGTACAAGCGGGCTGCCTCGATTAATTGCTCTTTCGGGATCCCTGATATTTCTTCTACATACTCCGGTGTATAATTTTCGACTGCTTTTTTGAGCTCATCCAGTCCTATGGTACGGGACTTAACATATTCCTCATCATACAGCTCTTCTTTGATTATGACATGCATCATCCCGTTTATCCAGAGCACATCCGTGCCCAGATGTTGTCTCAGCCAGACCGTCGCAAGACGAGTTATCGGTATCTTCCTGGGATCGGCCACGATCAATTTTGCGTCTTTAAAGCTCACAGCCCTTTTAACATAAGAAGAAAGGACCGGATGATTCTCTGTGGTGTTTGACCCGGTAATCAAGATAACATCTGACTCTTCGATATCTTTAATGGGGTTCGTCATTGCGCCACTTCCGAAAGCTGCGGCCAGACCGGCCACTGTAGACGAATGTCAGAGTCGGGCGCAGTGGTCAATATTATTGGTTCCGATCACTGCCCTTGTGAATTTCTGTGCCACGTAATTCTCTTCATTGGTGATCCTGGCGCTGGTCAATACTCCAATGGAATCAGGCCCAGAGTCCTTCTTAATCAGGGCTAATTTTTCGCCTACGAGTTTTAGCGCCTCATCCCAGGAGGCCTCTCGAAAGCTGCCGTTCTCTCGAATCAGAGGGGTCTTAAGTCTTTCCGGATCATTAATAAAATCGTACCCAAACCGTCCTTTTACACAGAGACTTCCATAATTCGGCCCTGTCTCTTCATCGCCTGTAACCTTTATTACCTTGTTGTCTCTCACATGGAGATAGAGCTGGCATCCGACACCGCAGTAAGAGCAGGTTGTGCGAATCATTTTTGCCTCGGCCGGCAGGTGACCATCAAGAATATCCTGTTTGGGGACAAGGGCGCCAACCGGACAAGCCTGAACACATTCCCCACAGAAGACGCAATCAGAGTCTTTAAGGGCGCGATCGCCATCCGTCACAACCTTGGTAGGTGAATCCTCGGAATCAAAGTCGATAACGTTGTTGACCTGGATTTCGTTACAGGCCTTTATACAGCGCCCACAGAGTATGCAGCGAGAGAAGTCACGAACTATGAAAGGATTTACGGTCTCAACGGGATATTGGGCGGATCTGAGCTGTGAAGGGTCTATTTCTGCCCCGTATTGTATTGCCAATGCCTGGAGACCGCACACCCCGTATGCCGGACAGATATCCTGGTGTTCCTCCAGGTCCGTTGCCTTGGTCTGGAAGTCGGCCCATGAATCATCACCTACATCTTGAAAGAGGCAGTTATGTTCTCCGGAAACCATCAGAAGTTCCAGAATCGTACGTCTCTCTTGGACAACTTGGGAAGAATCAGTATCGACTGCCAGTCCTGGCTCTGCGGGGAAAGCACATGATTCGACAAGGTCCTTTTCTCCTTCAACTTCCACTAAACAGATCCCGCATGTGCCGGTTGGCCTTGCCCCTTTCAGATGGCAGAGTGTAGGAATAAGGACACCGTTCCTCTGCGCCACCTGGAGAATCGTTTCACCAGGGGTGAAGGGAAAAGGTTGTCCGTTTATGGTTATTATGTTTTCAGAGTTCATAATGCCTCCATAGAAATATCAAGAATGAGTCGTATCATGGAGTCAGCTCCGTCCAATTTTGGTCGGTCCCTGTGGAGAAAAACAGATCAGAGATCACACCGGAGGCAACGTCGCGTCTCACCCATTGCTGTAAGTTCGTCAAGCCCCAGATTGAGCATTTTGGGTCGTATAAGCTTCTCGTCCTCTTCAGTCAGCTCCAGTCTATCCAACATTAAATGGGGTCTGGGATGCCAGTAGCCCTTGTATGGCTTCCTCCTGAGGTAGCAGTCTATTGAAACCGCCGCCCTGTGTCCCGCCCCGATCGCTTTCACTACAGTGGCCGGACCAGTTACTGCATCACCGCCTGTAAAAAAACCAGGGATGTTTGTTTCAAGTGTCTCTTCGTCCACAACGAGGTGATTCTTTCTGCCTATCTCGAACTCGGCATCTTCGTAAATAAATGAAATGTCAGGATCCTGGCCGTTTGACGGGGCAATGAGGGTACAATCGATTATAAACTTCGAGCCCTCGATTGCAACAGGCTTCTGACGACCGCTGAAATCAGATTTGCCGGGTTTATTCTTTATACATTCAAGACCCTCTACCCTGTCCTTCTCACCGACGATGCCCACCGGGGAGGTCAGGAAGTGGATCTGGACACCATTTTCCAGTGCCCCGTTTATTTCTGCCGGGTCGGCGGGCATATTTTCCCGCTCGTATCTGCAGACCATATGGACCTGTTCTGCGCCCGAGTCTTTAAATTTAAGCGCTGTGTTGAGGGCCGATCTTCCACCACCGAGGATACATATACTCTTTCCCCGTGTATTGTTTTCTGACAGGTTGTTTCCATAGGGAAGACCGCTGGGACGTCGACCGGACCATCCTACCTTTGTCCCTCCGGGAATTCGGATTGTCAGACCCTTGTGAGCCCCGACACCTAAGAAAAAAGATTTATATCCCTGTTTCTTGAGTTGATCGAAAGTAATGTCGTTTCCAACGCGGACACCCAGGCGGATTTCTACGCCAAGGCGCTTAATTGCATCGATTTCGTCATTAACGACGTCTCTGGGAAGTCGATCTTCTGGAATCCCCACCTGAAGCATTCCTCCCGCCACCGAGAGTTGCTCAAATACCGTGACCGGATAACCTTTCTGAGCCAGGTCGTAGGCCACGGTGAGGCCTGCCGGCCCGGAGCCGATAACAGCCACCTTATCATCGGGGAAGAGGACCGGTGCGGGTTCGATTTCTTTCAGTTTTTTGCGCATTCTGTCGGCCACAAATCGCTTCAGCGAGCAGATGGCAATAGGTTCATCCGTTTCAGCTCTCTTGCAGCTGCTCTCGCAAGGATGGAGGCAGACACGGCCAAGGACCATGGGAAAAGGATTCTCCTTTCGAATAATCTCCCAGGCCTTTTCGATTTTACCCTGTCCGATTAAGGCTACATATGTTGCAACATCCTGTCCGGTGGGGCATGCCGACTGGCATGGTGGAGCACTCAACCGTTTGCATGTTCCAGTTGGGCAGTGCTTGTGATATATGTGGGCCTCGTACTCATGCCTGAAGTATTTGAGGGTGCTCAGCACCGGATTGGGTACAGTCTGTCCTAAACCGCAGAGGGAGGCTGACTGCAGGACATTGGCCAGCTTTTCAAGAACCACAAGGTCCTCTGGGACGCCTTCGCCATCGCAGATTTTTTCGAGTATCCATAGGAGCTGTCTGCTCCCTTCGCGGCACGGGGTGCATTTCCCGCACGATTCCTCAGTGGTGAATTCCACGAAAAACCGGGCAACATCCACCATACAGGATGTTTCGTCCATGACCACCATCCCGCCGGAGCCGACTATGGCCCCTGTCTTGGCGATATTTTCGTAATCCACAGGGGTTTCAAGCAGGCTGGCGGGTATGCATCCGCCTGAAGGTCCGCCCAATTGTACGGCCTTGAATTTTTTGCCGTCAGGTATGCCGCCGCCGATGTCGTAGATGATGGATCGCAACGGGGTGCCCATGGGTACTTCGATAAGACCGATATTCCTGACCCGGCCGCTTAATGCAAATACCTTTGTTCCGGTGCTCTTTTCTGTTCCAAGGCTGTTAAACCAGTTTGCTCCCCGGTAGATGATCTGCGGGATATTAGCCAAGGACTCAACGTTGTTGAGAACAGAAGGACGATCCCAAAGTCCTTTATTGGCAGGGAATGGGGGCCTGGGTCTGGGCATACCCCTCTGACCCTCTATGGAGCGCATAAGCGCCGTCTCTTCTCCGCACACAAAGGCCCCGGCCCCGAGGTAGAGATCTATATCCATATCGAAACCGGATCCTAAGATGTCTTTTCCAAGAAGCCCGTAATCTTTGGCCTGGGCAATTGCGGTTTGCAGTCTTTCGATGGCAAGGGGGTATTCGGCACGCACGTAAATATAGCCATAGTGGGACCCGATTGCTTTTCCGCCGATGACCATTCCTTCCAGTACCGAGTGGGGATCACTTTCAAGGATAGAGCGATCCATAAAGGCGCCCGGGTCGCCCTCGTCGGCGTTGCATAGCATATATTTAGGGCTTCCTGTAGCTGCAGCGCAAAACTGCCACTTCAGGCCAGTGGGAAAGCCGGCCCCACCGCGGCCTCTGAGACCGGAGGTTTTCATCTCTTCAACAATCTGTTCCGGTTTCATTTCGAGGAGGGCTTTTGCCGCGCCCATATAGCCATCCCTTGCAATATACTCGTCTATGTTGTCCGGGTCGATAAGCCCCCGATTCTTGAGGGCAACAAGGACCTGGCGACTGAAAAAGCCGATTTCGTTAATATTAGGTATTGCTTCATCCGCTTCGGGACTTTCAAAGAGATGTTTTTTTACCACACGTCCCTTGATAAGGTATTCTTCCACAAAGTAGGGGACATCATCCACTGCCAGCTTCTGGTAAAATATCTCGTCAGGATAGGCAATCATCAAAGGGCCTGCGGCGCAAAAGCCGTTGCAACCTGTTGTGGCAACAAAGACTTCGTCCTGGAGATTGTTCTTCTCGATCTCTTTCACTAATGCATCTCTAACGTCAAGTGAACCACTCGATACACAACTGGTTCCTGCGCATATCATCAGGTGAACACGATACTTCTTTTCCATAAAAACCGCCTCGTCAAACCGGAATTAAGGAATTGCGAATTGAGGGATTGAGGAATTAAATCTACTATTTTTTCTTAATCCTCAAATTCACAAATTCCTAAATCATTCAATCTTCAATCATCAATCAACAATCCTAATACGTGGTTTCACTTCCAACAGAAAGTGCATAATCAGCTACAGGATTACCTTCTAATGCATGCTCGTCAAAGATCCTGCCTGCCTTTTCAGGATCCAGTTTGATATATTTTACCGGGGCAGATTCTTTGACTTCGAGGGTAATCATGGGCTCGTGATTACAGAGCCCTGCACAACCTGATGAGGTCAAAATAATATCGTTTGCACCGCTATTTTCAATTTTGCCAAGGAGGGTGCTCATGATAGTACGGGCGCCAGCCGCAATTCCACACGTACCCATGTGGACGGTAATTTTCACCCGGTATTCTCCCTGCCTCAGATTGACAGTTCCTTTCATGGACTCCTTTATTCTCTTTAAATCTTCTATCTTGAGCTTGGCCATGTCTTGCCTCCACCATATGGATTGAGCATTTCAGCTTTTAGTGTTCTTTTTGAATAAATCCTTTATCAGGTTAATAACAGCCGGATCGTTTATGCTTATGCTGTCATTCAGTTCACCTCGAATATACTGTGTATCCACCTCTATCTCTTCACCCTCAAGGTTGGAGTAGTACCTGAAGTCCAGGTCCGGATTCCCCATGATCAGGGTGGCCAGGGTGGCGCCCATATCGCCTACAGGTTTCCGGTCAATATGGCTTTCCTGAAATGTGGCCACGACCTCGGTTCCTTTTCCTGCTTCAGATATTATCTGGAGATTTCCTCCGGTCTCTTTTGCGGCCTGTTCCAGCAAGGGGATACCCATGCCGACACGACGGGTGGTGCGTGTAGTCATAAAAGGATCTTTAACGCCTTTAACCATTGCCGCATCCATTCCCCGGCCGTTGTCTTTGATGGTTATCTGTAAGAGATCTTTATTTTTATCCTCCGAAATATATATTTCAATCAGAGTGGCGCCGGCCTCAGTTGCATTTTCGACAATGTCCAATATATGAAGCGAGAGATCCTGCATATTGACTCAGTATTGAATCTTACGCCCTTTCTCTCCCTTGAGGGCAAGTCTCAGCTCGGCCATTTCAGGCCCTGCCATCTGGAAACCGGTTGGGCTGCTTCCAATATCTTCAAGGTCATGGGCATCAGATGATGTAATAAAGGCCAACCGCTCAAGGTCCTCGAAGAAGGCCCTCCCTTTCTTCAGGGTCATTCTCTTTGAGATCTCCACTGCATCAATGTTCAGCCCCTCGGGAATAAAACCGAGCTGGCTGATGATGCTGAAGGCCTGGCGATCAATATGGGCAGCCACAGCCAGGCCATTTAACTTGTGTATGGCGTCAATGACTTCGTTCAGGCCCAGATTTGTGGCGCCTATAAGAAGACGTCTGTTTATCCCTTCCACTTCGTCAAACGCATTGGAAATGACCTGCATGCCGAAGAGGTCGTCGTCATTTTCTCCCGGCTGGAGATGGTCATAAACCAGCGTTTGCATGGACAGGGCGTCTGAGGGGTTTTCAAAGAGTCCGACAATATGGGCCTCTTCAGATGTCGTCACCTCTATCCCCGGAATGACACACAGTCCGGTATCTTGAGCGGCAGCAATAACAGATCCGACGTTTTCCGCACTGTTATGATCCGTGATGGCGATGATCTCTAAATGCCTTTTTTGTGCTTGTTCGACGATTTTCCGGGGCGTCATGTCGAGGGTGGCGCAGGGGGAAAGACAGGTATGAATGTGCAGATCTGCAAACACAATTCTCAAGCCACGCTCCCCTTTTCCCAAGCAAAGACACCTTGAAAATCTAAAGCACCATCATCTCCCCGAAACCCCCAACTCAAAAAGCCTCCCCACTAATTCAAATGCGTGCATGTCAGAGATCAGAATGGGAAGGCCCTCTGCCTCAGCCTTTTGAACAGTGTCCGCTTCAGGTTCCCGGCTGTTGATCAGGATAATTCCCCCGAGAGATTTCATGACCGCCACGGCCACTATATTCTGATGGATCTGAAGTGTGACCCATAGATCTCCTTCATTGGCGTTGGCCATGACGTCGCTCATGAGGTCACTTACATAGCCTCTCTTTATTTCCTTATCAAGAAGGTCTGTGCCGGTCTTGACGGTTAATTGAAGTTTTTCAACAATCTCTATCAGATTCATCACTCTTTCCCTCTGACGTTTTCAACAATCTCCACGATTTCCGAAGGATCAACCATACCATGAGTTTCTTCATCGACTACCATTACAGGCGCTAATCCGCATGCCCCAATACACCTTACAACCTCAAGAGAGTATTCCCTGTCATCGGTTGTCTTCCCTATATCCACTTTGAGATGACGCGTGAGGATCTCGAGTAACTTTCCAGCACCTTTCACAAAGCATGCTGTTCCCAGGCAGACCCTGATGATGTGTCTGCCGCGAGGGACCATTGTGAAAAAGGAATAGAACGAAACCACCCCAAATACATCTGATGACGGCATGCCCATGCCGAGGGCTATATAGTGTTGGACGGGGATAGGAAGGAACCCTAAGATTCCCTGGACCTGTTGAAGAACTGGGATAAGTCCTCCCATATGGTCCTTATAAGCATCTAAGATCTTGTCGATCTCCTCCCTGGCTTCTGGCTTCTCTTCCTCTTCTAAGAGCTGGATGAAGTTTACTCTCACCTCTTTCGGGTCGCCTGGGGGTTCATAATCGATTATCCGTTTTGTATGGGGGATCGATTCGAGTAACCCTTCGCACTGCTCCAGGAGCGTCCGGTGATGATAATTAAAGGAAGTCCAGCCGGGCCGACGGAGCGGAGATTTTACATCCGCGAAATCGGTTATGCCGAATGTTCCGGGATCGGGCAGAGCCCACCGGGTCCCCCCATGCTCTAAACGATCGTATGTGATTTCCCTGAGGAAGGGGACGCTCTTTATGATTTCATTTTCCCAGATGCTCTGGCTGGTTTCATTCTCCCAGTCGAGACCTAATCGATTGGCGAGCTGGGTGAAAATCCAGGCCTCAGGTCTGGCTTCGCCCGGGCTGGACACGGCTCTACGCATTAGGCTGACCCTGCGCTCGCAATTCGTATAGGTGCCGGTTTCCTCTGACCAGGCCGCGGCAGGGAGCACCACATCAGCGTACCCGAGGGTTTCATTGTTGAGTATATCCTGAATCACTAAGAAGTCGACCGATTCTAATGCCTTTGTAATGTCCGGCATGACCGGCCGGGCAATGGCGAGATTTTCACCCACACAATATAACAGACGGACCCCCTTTTCTCCTTCACCGGGTGCGCCTCCCATGTTCTTCACCATCTGGGCGAAGGTAAGCCCCGGTTTGTCGGGGAGTGCAACTTCCCAGGCGTCTTCAAACGGTTTTCGGGCGACTTCATCTTCGACCATTTGATAGCCGGGGAGAAACGCGGGGAGGAAACCCATGTCGCAGGCTCCCTGGGAGTTGTTGAGATCACCGAGGTAGTTGACCCCGCCGCATTCGACCCCGAGATTACCTAAGATTTCCTGCAGCCGGACAAAGGTCCTTGCAAAGGAGGCGTCCTTAGAGCCGTATACCAACATGACCGGTTCGTCAGTGTCTAAGATGTCAACGGCTGATGTGATCTGGCTCTCGGAAAGACCGGTGGTTTCGATTACCTTATCCAAGGTAAAACTCGAAGCAATTTCCCTGATACTGTCGGAGCATTTACGGCCGCGAGATATGAGTTCCTGGATGATACCATTGACGAGGACCGATTCCGAGCCTTCTTTCAGCAACAGAGGGAGAGTAGCAAAGGTCGAAATCTTTGTGGGCCGCGAGTCTGCCACAATTAATTCGCATCCGTTTTTGGCGGCTCGTTTGACAAAGGTTCCTGCTACTGGATTTTCTTCGGTTATGTCTGAACCTATGAGAATTATACGTTTGGCTCTTTCTAATTCAGCAATGGTATTATTAATACCGGCCGCGGCAAAGGGTGAGGCGAGGTTGTTGGTGCCTATGCCTACGCGGAAAAGTTTCTGCATTAGAAAAAGGGCCTCATTGGTTGACTTGGCTGAACAGATCCCTGCCACAGCTTCCGGGCCGCCCGCCTTAACTATTTCTTTTATCTTTGACGCGACAAGATCGAGAGCCTCATCCCATGATGCATCCCTTAACTTTCCGTCTTCTCTGATCATGGGCACGGTCAGGCGGTCCGGGCTCTGAACAAAATCGTAACCGAATCGGCCCTTTACGCAGAGCCGCCCCTGGTTAGGGCGGGCGCCTTCAACCCCGGTTACCTTCATTATCTTATCATCTTTTATATGGAGATCAAGCTGGCAGCCAACGCCGCAGTAATGGCAGGTGGTCCGCACATGACGGGTTTCCCAGGGCCTTATTTTGTATCGGCTCTTCTTTTCAACCAGCGCTGCAACCGGACATGTCTGGATACACTCTCCGCAGAAAACACAATCAGAGCGCTGTAGGTTGTCATCGCCCATTGCTACTATTTTGGCCTTGGCCCCCCTGAAGCCGTGGGTGATGGCGTTGTTTACCTGAATTGTGTTACAGGCCTCAACGCAGCGACCGCAAAGGATACACCGGGAGAAATCCCTGACAATCAATGGACTTGCCATTTCCATAGGGTATTCGGTCTGGGCCCTTACAAAACCGGTGGTATCCACCTGATATTTATATGCGTAGGCCTGCAGGTTGCAGGCGCTATGGGCAGGGCAGAGGTCTGTTCCCTGGTCATAGCTCTCCACATGCTGCTGGAATGAGGTCCAGTCCTGAGACCTGTTGGTGGCGATAGCGCAGTTATGGTTTCCTGACTGAAGAAGTAATGCAATTATTGTTTTTCTCGCCTCTATGACCGAGGGTGAATGGGAATGAACAACCATATTGGGTGCTGCCGGGGTAGCACATGCCGGCAGGAGTGCTCTTGCGCCTTCAACCTCCACCACACATACCCTGCATGCCCCTGTTGGCCGGGTCCCTCTCAAATGGCACAATGTGGGGATGAAAATCCCATTGCGTCTTGCAATCTCAAGGATAGTCTCTTCTGTTTCAAATTCCAATTGACGTCCTTCAATGGTAATGTTGTTTTCAGGCATTTTTTCTCTCCGGGTTCCGAGTCAAGACCCGTGATTTAGAAACACAATGATTTGTCCTGCTATTTTGTTCGGAAACTATTTCTGCTTTCTGTAACAGATAAGGCCACATTTCAGACATCGTTCGGCCTCTCTTCTGGAAGAGGCCTCATCCAAACCGGGGTATTCGTCAGGAAAGATCCAGGCTGTCTTGCTGTTACCCTCTACATCAATGATGTGGGGACGTTCTCTATTGGACGAGATCACATCATGAACCTCGGTAACGTTTAAGATCGAATCCGTCTCGCATACAAGACCTTGTATCGGTGTTACCGAATCAGCGCTAAAATGCTGGTGAATTGCCCTGGTGAGTCTTCGGCCCGACAGAAGTGACTTTACCACAGCGGATGAATCACTTATACGGCCCGGCTCAGGGGGAGTGCATATACCGTCTTTGTCTCCAGGAAAAGTGCGGAAAGCCTCTATGGTTTCCCATACGATTTCTTCTTCCTGGGCTTCCGACTGGTCTTCGGATTTAACGAATATAAATTCAGGAAGACGTCCTGCAGCAACGATTAATGTGTCTGCACGGATCGTCTCTCTTTCCTTTGGGATTTGGCCGATTGGATGAATATCCTCCAGAGCAACCCTTATGAGCCGCCTCGAAATACCCTTAAGGGCTGTTACGACGGTTTGTGGCCTTATAAATATACCTTCGGCCGCCAGCCCTTTTTTATCCTGCAATTCAAGGGGAAGTTCATGGACCACAGGGCTTGATACAATGGTCACTCTCTCTGCCCCCATGTTTATGCATCTGCGGGCCAGATCAAGACTTTCCCGTCCATTATGAATGATGAGCACCCTTTGGCCCAGATCTATACTTTTCTCTTTAGACAGGATATAGAGGAAGTCCAGCATGGTATATACACCGCTTATTGATGAGTCATAATCGTTTTGATCCGGCTGGAGGACCTGTCTGCTGTCGAATCCGCCTTTGGTCACCGCTACAGCGTCAAAACCATCCCGGAGTAACGATTCCACTTGAAAATCCCGGCCCATCACCACGTTGTTTTTTGTCTGTACTCCGATTTGAAGGATTCCCTCTATTTCGTGATCCAGGACCTTGCGTGGAAGCCGGTTTTCAGCAATTACATATCTGAGTATCCCCCCCAATTGAGGTTTTGCCTCAAAGATGGTGGGTTTGTACCCGAGCCGTGCGAGATAATAGCTGAGGGTCAGCCCTTCTGCGCCCCCGCCCACAACTGCTATCTTCTGGTCGCTGCCAGGGGCCTTGTAAGGAGTGATATGCTTCCCGGTTTCCATCTCATAATCTGCCACAAACCGCTTGAGTGGATTTATGGCAACTGCTTCATCTGTCAGATTGCGCCGGCATGAGAGTTCGCACGGGGCCGGGCAGATGTATCCGCATATGAGAGGGAGGGGGCATTTCTCCTTTATGATGGCAAGGGCGGACTCGTAGTTATTATTGCGAATCTCCTGGATGAATCCGGGTATGTTTATCCCTGTAGGACAGCTTCTTTGACAGGGTGCGGTACACTCGTCCGAGACATATTCGCCGATGATCCGATTTGATGTGGATGTGAGGGTGATTATATGCTTGGGGCACTCACGTTCGCATGTGCCGCATCCGGTACAGAGTTTGGTGTCCACTATGGGCAGGTTGTCCGGGCCCATTGAAAGAGCACCAAAGGGGCATGCCCTGACGCAGGTTCCTAATCCGAGACACCCGATGGGACAGGTCTTGGACCCACCGTCAAGCAGGAGCGCCGCACGGCAGTCATTAATTCCCTGATACAGGTATTTGATATCTGCATCCTGATACCCGTAGCTGCACCCCGGGGCAGCAATTTCCGCCTCCTTCAGCTCTATTTTTACACCCATCAGCATAGCTACTTCAGCGGAGACATCGGGGCCCCCTGCTACACAGGATGAGGCCGAGGCCTTTCCTGCCACTATGGCCACGGCATTGGAGCTGCATCCGGGCAATCCGCATCCACCGCAATTGGCCCCGGGCAAAGCGTCTTCAACGGCTTCGATCTTGGGATCGACATAGACATAGAATACCTTTGAGGCCAGGGCCAGGACTACACCTATGACTACCCCTAATCCCCCCATTATCAAAAAACCGCTTACCATGTTGGTCCTCCGGACTTAGTTGATTTGTTATTGGTTATTCGTTATTGGTTACTGGTTCCGCGTTGCAAGTTGCGGGTTGCGCGTTTTTCAATAGTCAATAGTCAATCCAAACGGTCATTAGTCATTCGGTAGTCATTCAATATTCCCAGGTGAATCGGGATTTCTTCTTCGCTTTATCAATCGACAATCATCAATCATAAATCATCAATCCCTAAACCATCCCTTTGAATGCGAAGAAGGCGAGGGACAGCATCCCGGCCGTGACCAGACCGATGGAAGTATCCTGAAGAGGTTTCGGGACCCTTGCCAGGATTATTCGTTCACGAACTCCGGCAAAAAGGACCAGGGCCAATCCGAAACCTACCGCGTAGCTGAAAGATGCCACCAGGGCCTGGGTGAAGCTGTACTCCTCCATAATGTTGATAAGGCAGACACCCATAACTGCGCAATTGGTGGTGATCAGAGGGAGAAATATCCCGAGTCCGGCATAAAGGCCCGGTATGCTTTTTCTAAGGAACATCTCAACGAACTGGACAAGAGACGCAATCACCAGAATAAATGAGAGGGTCCGCAGGTATTCGAGACCAAAGGTTTTCAGGAGATATATGTCGACGATCCATGTAATTGCTCCGGCCATGACCAGGACAAAAATAACCGCCATTGCCATGCCCACGGCGGTCTCCATTTTCTTGGAGACCCCCAGGAAAGGACAATTCCCGAGATACTGCATCAACAGGATATTGTTGACGAAGATACAACCCACTATCAGCAAAATATAATCGGTCATCTGACGACTCCTACTTCTTGCCTAACATGTTCATGATGCACAGCATAAGCCCTAAGCAGACAAAGGCCCCCGGCGCCTGTACCATAAAGGAAAAAGGCTCAAAGGTCGGGCCAAACACCGGGATATCATAAAAAGTACCGTTTCCAAGGATCTCCCGCACTATGGCGAGGGCGGTAAGGGAGAGCGTGAATCCCACCCCTATGCCGAGACCGTCGGCAAAAGACGCAACCACCCCGTTCTTGGCGGCAAAGGCCTCTGCGCGGCCAAGGACAATACAGTTGACAACGATGAGGGGGATGAATATCCCAAGCTTCAAAAAGAGGGGGTAGGCAAAGGCCTGCATCACCAGCTCTACGACGGTTACAAAGGTGGCGATAACAACGATGAAACAGGCGATTCTCACCTTCTTTGGTATCACGTTTCTGAGCAATGAGATGAGGATGTTGGAACAGATAAGCACGAATGTAGTGGCGACACCCATTCCGATACCGTTTTCCACAGTCTTGGTCACCGCCAATACTGGGCATAGACCAAGAACGAGCCGAAATGGAGGGATTTCAGCCCAAAGCCCTTTTGTGAATTCCTGAACAGCTGTTTTAGCCATAATCGGTTAGCCCCTTAGCCTTGTTTTTCTTTCATTTTTTCAATTATCGTTGGCTTTAATTTTTTATAAATCTCACCGGCCTCAACAAGCGCCCCGCATACCCCGCGAGAAGATATGGTCGCTCCGCTCAACGCGTCAATCTGCCCGCCATCGGTCTTGACCTTAAAAGGATCTAATATGGACAATCCCTTGAACTGGGCGGTGAAGTCAGGGTCGGTCTTGGCTTTTGAACCCACGCCTGGAGTCTCGCTATGGGTTGTGACTCCCACCCCGATTATCTCGTCGTTTTCGAGGTTTACTCCCACAATAACACCCATTGCACCGCCGAAGCCCTTTCCGAAGGTTTCAAAGGCAACAGTGTTGCGTTTGCCCTCAAATTCCCCAATAAAAAGGTGCATCTCCCTGGCCTCATCGACGATTCTCAATCGATCAATAAGGGGATCGTTTGAGCATCCTTCCATGATATTTTTTATGGTGGGGCCTTTGACGAATTTAAGCTGCTGGTATTCTATCCTTTCCTTGGTTACGTTCTGAATTGCGGCCAGAACACCCCCCGAAAGGCAGCTGAAGACAACAACGGCTATGAAAAGCTTTAACATTTCACGCATGCTTAATCCCCTTTCCCAGAGGCTTTGGTCTGATCTTATCGAGAAGCGGGTTGGCAATATTCATCATAAGGATGGCAAAGACTGCTCCATCTACAAAAGCGCCAATGTTTCGGATGAGAACCGTGAGGAACCCGGCGCACGCCCCGTATATCAACATGGGAATAAAATTCACAGGTGATGATGAATCTTCGGTGGCGAGGAAGAAGGCGCCTATCAGGGTGTATCCTGTCAAGAGATGGAATAGCGGACCGGCATATTTTTCAGAATCGGCTATGTTAAAGAAAAAGGCGGTCACAAAGACTCCGGCTAAGAAGGAGATGGATATCTCCCAGCAGATCATCCCGCGAAGAATAAGGTAGATCCCCCCGATAATCAGACCGATACCGAAGGTGGATCCTATTGCGCCTGCATACTGGCCCATAAGGAGATCGCCCACAGAGTAGTTGAGGACTACTGAGGTCCCGAGATGCTTGAGCGCGGCCAGTGGATATACTATAACCTCAAATCCAAGATCGTAATTAACCAAGGCCTCATCAAAATCCAAAAGGCCTTTCCATGAGAGCAGTATTATTGCTATGGCAACCAGTACGGGATTAAGGGGGTTGCAGCCAATGCCGCCAAAGATCTGTTTCCCCACCACAACCGCAAGAAAAGTCCCTATAAGGACTGTCCACCACGGTGTTGATGCAGGGAGGAGCATTGCCATGAGAAGACCTATAACAGCGGCGTTGCCATCCCCGATGCTGGCCGGGCGTTTTGTCACATAATTCATTATAAGTTCCCAGATCATAGCCGTGGAGACAGAGAGGGCCACAACACCAAGGGCAGGGGGGCCGTACTGATAAATCCCCATTAATACAGCGGGAAGGACAGCCAGCATAATGTTATAACTCTTCATTGAGAGGCTGCTCCCGTTGTGCCAGTAAGGGGCATGGGAACTGACAAAAAGTTTCTGGTTAGCCATTGGATTCCTCCAGGCCTTCTGTTAAAGGAAGTTCGTGTTTTCCAAGCATGATATAATGGGATATGGGGATTCGCATTTCACATACATAGCTGCAAAGGCCGCATTCTACACAGGAAAGGAGGTCATACTCTTGAGCCGCCTCTTCATACAGGCCGTTTTCAAGGAGCCTTATGAGCATGTTCACAGGTATTTTGGCAGGACAAACCCTGACGCACTCCCCACAGTTAATACATGGGTCATTACCTGACGGATTCACCTGGCTTTTGTCCTGCACCATAATGGCATCCGTATCATGCAATATGGGCATATCTTCCGAGTAGACACTCTGACCCGACATGGGGCCGCCAAAAACCAAGCGATCCCCATGGGATACATCGATATTCAGGGCGCTGAGAATGTCTCTGACCGGTGTCCCTATCCTGGCCTTGATACAGGTGAGTCTGTTATCTTTATCAATGACAGTTAACACCTTGGTAACAGGCAGTTTTCCCTCCACAAAGGCTGTCCTCAAGGCCACAACAGCCTCAGGGTTGATAAAAGCGACTCCCAGATCTTCAAAAGTTCTTGATGGAGAGACCGGGTTGTCGAGAATCCTTTTCATCAGCAGACCAGGGGTAGCATCAGGGTAGACAGGCTCAATGACTTCAACTTCGGCACCGCTCTGCTCTGCCTCCACACGGAGTGAGGGGGGAACTACAAAGATGAACCTGCTAACCCCCGTAATTTTCTTTAAATATTCGATCCCTTCGGATAGATGCTCGGCCATGGTTTTCACGATTATCTGGTTTGTGGCAACCAGCAGATCTCGATCAAGGCCGTTTATGATGATGGTGTTCAGAGGGTTGTCTATTTCGATAAGAGAGGACAGATCAGAGATTCCAGGAAGGCTCGACAAAAAGGTGAGGGCGTTTTCAGGGGCTGCGTCTTTTCCGGTCTTTTCGAATTCATCATCCCACAGATCCTTCGATTTTGCTTCTATGGAGACCGACGTAAAGGTCTGGCCGGTATATTCTGTGGTATGTGATATGTCGGTGATCGTACCTGTTGCTGTTGAAGTCAGATACTCTTCCCCCATCTCACGGAGATTTAACTTCTGTCCTGTTCTGACTTCATCTCCGATTGAGAGAACAAGTTCGCCCAGTTCGCCACCGGGTGACTTGTGCATGAGGGTCACTCTGGTTGAGGGAGGAATTTCTTTGAGATCTTTTCCCTCAATATTGTTAATCCCGGAGTATTGTAACTTAGGTTTTCCCAAACCGAAAAACGGCTTTTTTATCATTTTTGTCTCCTGCCCACGAGGGGTGATT
>JACKQG010003634.1_pt1 | contig 18689 bp, 9 predicted proteins | sample 8237621 | NCBI WGS metagenome assembly JACKQG01 (sample SAMN15677084, study PRJNA649215) | marine metagenome | biome: marine; feature: Black Sea; material: saline water; isolation source: suspended particulate matter (SPM) from the Black Sea western gyre | collected 2013-06-09/2013-06-10 | depth... | reverse complement strand
CCTGGAACTGTTTCACGGCCTTCCGTGCCGAAGGCACAGCCTTATGACAGCCCAGGGTGGAGCGACGTTAGTCGCGCAACCCTGGGGATGTGAAGACAATGGATTCGCGAACCCCGAAGGGGTGGCCGTAATGGGCCGACCGTTGTTAGGACCGCCCCGTTGGGGCTTACGACGTATGCAAAACCTGTTCCCAGGGTTGCGCGACGCTCGGTTCCCTCGCGTCTCTCCACCCTGGGCTATCTTAGATCCGTCCCTTCGGGACTGAAACAAGAACGGACACAAGGTATCTACACAAGTTCGTCCCGCTCCTGCAAAAGGCCGGGCCTTCGGCCAAAGGAGGTTGCGATGTCCTGTGCATTTTCTGCCGTAGGCGTTTTGGCAGCTATGCTTTCGGCGGCTGCCGGCAATCATGGCCAGAAAACCGAAACGGACCTGGAACGAATCCAGGGCGTTTGGGTCGCCACCGGGAGGACCAGAACGTACATGGTATTCGAGGGCAATACCATGGGCGGCGGGCCGACGAGGACGCGATTCCACTTGAATCCGAATACGAACCCCAAACAGATTGATTGGGGATTCCAGCCCGGCATTTATTCCTTGGAAGGGGATACTCTGCAGCTCTGTCTTGCCGGCCGCAAGGGCCTATTTATCCGAACAGGCTATTTCTCTCGGCCAGAGGAGTTCTCCACGCCGCCGCCGACCATGTTTGTGACCAAGAGGAGACACACCACCTGGACTCGCACCACGCTGACTCCGCAATCTGACGAAATACTGATCCAAGGAGAATGGAACTTGGTCTCGACGGAACGCAACGGCCACGAAAACCCGACCCCGAAAATCAAACCGCCGGCAGCCGAATCGGCGAAATTCAAGCGAAAAACGGGCAAGCAAGCCGATCGAGAGTTGTGGACCGCTACGAGTTTCGGTGTCAGTAGCTCCCGCGTGCAAGCTCACTGCGGGAGCGAGAAAACTGGAGTGAATTACGTTCTCGATCCTGCGGCCAACCCGAAGAGGGTCAACCTGGTCTTAAGGCAACAAAACGTCATTCCGGGGATCTATTCTTTGGAAGGAGATACGCTCAAGGTCTGCGTGCCCTTCTTGAACGAGCATATCTGGTTCGTCGACCCGAAGAAGTGGGGCCCGTGGCCCAACCTCCTGCAACGCCCCAGGCAACTGGCAACCAAGCCCCGCGATGGACAGTTCCTAATGGTCTTTCAGCGGAAATAGCGGGCGTAGGTCAAGCTGTGCCTGACGGAATTTGCCTGCCATTTGGCATTTTGGGGCATCGCCCGTCCGTTTCCGTCAAGCTGCAACACTGCCAAACTGGGAAGCCCCGTGAACGCAATCGGCGCGACAACGCGTATTCCGTCATGCGGAGCATGACCTACGGACTAGATTGCCAAAAAGCATGCTGACCGACGAAGATCTATTCGTGAAGAGAGATCCCATAGCATGGGTGATACTCTTGAGTGTCACCTTTTACGCTGGTTCGTTCCTTTTGCCAATTTACGAGATGCCGCGCGTATGGGGTTGGCAAGCCTTTATCGTTGGCCTGTTTGCATTGTTAGACGGTGAAAGCTTGATATGGCTCGCCAACCCAGCGTATTGGACGGCGCTCATATTGTATGGTCGCCGACGAAGGAAGGTCGGCATGTTTGTCCTGTCTCTTATCGCCTTTGGATTAGCCCTGTCTCTTCTGTTCCAATTGGACATTCACGAGCTTTCCGGACTCCGTGTGGGCTACTACGCATGGCTTTCCAGTCATTTCGTCTTAGTGGTGGCGAGCGCGGTCGAGTTGTATCGGCGGGTTCTTCGTCCGCCGGCGTCAAAGCGGCTGCGTTGGAAGCAGCTAAGCCTGCGTGCTTTGTTTGTGGTGACGGGCGTCATCGCGGTCGCTCTAGCGATCTTCGTCATGCCCGTTGTCAGATTGCGACAGCAGCGGAAAACCGTTTCGGAGATCGAAGTATTGAACGGGCAAGTGGTCTACGACCCGGCGCTCGAATATTCGAGATCACGTTTTCGCTGGTTCGCCCGATGCATCTATGGGGACGACGTTTTCCAAAGCGTTTTACGCGTACGCATGGGCGGAAGCGGAAAGTCTGTTGGTGACTCGGACTTGCGATACCTCGCCAGTCTACACGGGTTGGAAAGTCTCTCACTCAAAAACGCCCAGCTCTCCCGCGTCGGCGTCGCCCATTTGTCCGGGCTGCCCAGTCTGACGCACTTGACCATCTCGGACTCCCTTGTCGCGGAAGGAACATTCGAGCGGCTGAAGCGGATTCCGAGCCTGCGTGAGCTGACGTTGCAGCGTGTCCCGTTGTCCAGGGATCTGTTGGAGGAATTAGGATCACTACGCAGCGTAAGAGTATTCTTGACGATGACGTCGACGCTCTCAACCGACGAAATGTCAACGCTAGTGGAGTCGCAGAATATCCACACTCTTGCATTCGATCGAGTGAGAGTTCCGCCCGAAACATGGATGCGCATGGGGCGCGTTGGAGGGCTGAGAAGGCTGTGTTTTGGTGGAATGAGCCTTCCCGGTTCTGCATTCGAGGCGATTGGGCGGCAGACGCAACTTCACGTCCTGTCCATGCAAAACGTACGGGCTACCGATGATGCGTGGGCGGAGATGCCGAGATTGGAGCAACTGAGGGAACTGATGTTTCATGACATGGTACTTTCCATCTCGGCCTGCGAGGCAATTGGGCGTCAGAGTCGCCTCCACTACCTCAACCTGAACGATACGTCGATCGCCGCTGGAGGACTAGTGTCGGTTAACCATTTGAAGAATCTCGAAACGCTTGCACTTCATCGAACGGGAGTCACGGCGGAAGACTTGCGACAAATACACGAACTTCGCCAACTTGCTCGCTTGGAGCTACGTGCGACCAGAGTATCCGATGAGATATGCGATACCCTACGACAGATGACGAGCCTAAGGAGTCTTAATCTCACGCATACGCTCGTGAGTCAAAAGGCGGTTGACCAACTTCGGGAAGACCTGCCCGGTTGTGATGTGCGATATGAGCGATAACGAAAAGCGCACCACCAGTTCCATCCCAGAGCCCAGGGTCGCGCCGCGGCGAAGCCGCAGAGCGCACCCTGGGTTACGTATCCCAAAACACGCGCATACGCCAAAGGCGTTACACAAATGACCACAACGACGACCCAACGCCGATACGATCACGAGCCAGCACAGCCACGTCCCCGTTGTGTAACGCCTTCGGCGTATGGGAGGTGCGGGGCGTACAATCACCCAGGGTGCGCCGCGAACGACGATTCTGTCGTATCGCGGCGACCCTGGGCTTTGGAATGGAACCGCTTCGCGGTAAGCGGTCACCTCCAGTCTTGCGTCCTGGGCGCTACAAGTTTTCGACGTGTTGAAGGACGCGCCGCAACGGATCTTCAACGATCGTTGCGTCCAGGTGGCGTTCTGTCTGTTTTGGGGTGGCAAGTATGAGCAGCGAAAACGACGACCAAGACCAAGCGAGATTTGAACGACAGGCCCGCGCAGTGGTGCTGGCGACGGCGCTGGCGACGGCGCTGGCAACGCCAATTCTCGTGGTTTTGGTCGCAATGTTGAGTCCGCGCTGGCCAGGCCCCTGGGTACGTCTCCAACTAGTCCTGTTCGTTTGTGGCCCCTTTGTGATTCTCGGAGTGATCGCTGGCATTGGGATAACGATCGCCCTCATACGTTGGAGACGCCACCCATACAGATCGATATTTGTGGTGGTTGTCTGCTCAGCGGTCTTGTTTGCGGGTCTGTGGCGATGGGCAGTGCATCTCGATATCTTGCCCGGTTATGAGTCTCCGTTCTATTCCTATCCTCCATTTTGGCTCGCTATTGCGATCGGTTTGGGTACGTCATTGGTTATTGCCTTTCGTTGCCGGGTTCCTACTCACTGAATCACATTGATGTACGTCGCCGAGCATTCTGGTCGAAACATAGGTACACCGAAGGGACCCACTCGCGGCAGTTGGGAATGCCCAGCCAGGCGCGGCGGTCCGACACGCCCCTGCAGGTTGGACCGCTATTCCTGCGCGCGTCGGTGAAAGCGACCGGCGCGTCGAAGTGCTTGTTCGTTGCGCGTATGTCGCCCCCACCGACAGCTCGAAACACAATCTGCCTGCGCGCTCGGGTGTTCACGACCTGTGCCGGAAACGGCAATTTGGAAAGTACATTAGGTGGCGCACACCCAAGTCAGCCGTTCCCCCAAATTCTGAAGTGGCTGACGCGTGGGCGACCGGGGCAACGGACGCGCGCTGGAGAAAGGAGCAGAATCCCCTCCCGGCCAGTCAACGGTGGAATTCGCTTACAACCAAAGTGGAGGTAACGATGGCAACGCTGGCCAGTATTTCATACGCTATAGCATTCGCCAAGACCTTCGTCGATCTGGCCTCAAGCGTGTTAGCCTCAATTGCGCACCGCGTAGGCCGGACCGAGGCCGAACCCCTTGCCGGAACGGCGCAAACCAGCTTTATTGCTTTGACAGCCTGTGCCGTAAACAACGCCATTAGAAGAGGCCGAAGTTCCGGCAGTTGCACGGTTTGCTTGGTCCGGCCTACAAATTGGTGCGCAAGACAGTCAAGCTCGGAATGATGACGTGTTTCCAACATCAGTGAGCGGACGTACGCCGATGCATCAAATCCGTTTGGGCTTCGCGGCCCTTTGCGTAGCCTGTTGCTTTTGCTCGGCAGCGACAGTGACCGCCAAGGCACAGGAACCCGCTCGGGACGCGCCGGCACGGAAGGCGGGTAAGAGTGACGACTTGTTCGCCGACGTCAGGCGGAAGATTCAGCGGGAGATGGCGGAGTCGGGCGTGCCGTCCTTTGCCGTTGCGGTCGCCAGAAACGGCGAAATCATATGGGAAGAAGCCTTCGGATGGGCCGACCTCCAACGCCGAATCCCCGCCACGGTGCACACCATGTACTCCCTGGCGTCGGTCTCCAAGCCCATCACCGCCACGGGCCTGATGGTGCTTGTGGAACAGGGCAAGCTCGACCTCGACGCGCCCGCCAACCGTTACCTCGCGCGGGACAGCAGGATGAAGGTATGGATCGGCGATCCGGAGGAAGTCACGCTGCGGCGTCTGGCGAATCACACGGCCGGGCTGGCTCGCCACGTGCATTTCTATCAGGCCGAGGAAATCTCCCTCAAGCCATCCATGGAGGAATCCATCCGACGCTACGGCAACGTCGTGACACTGCCCGGCGAGCGGTACCGGTACAGCAACTTCGGCTACGGCATCCTGGACCACTTGATCGCGCGGACCTCCGGCGTGACGTACGCCGAATTCCTGCGCCGCGAAGTCTTCCTGCCGCTAGGCATGACCCGGACCTCGGTGGACATCGGTCCCGGGCTTGCCGAGTTCGCGGCCGTTCGGTATGCCAATCTCGACACGCCGATTCCGTTCTACACCACGGACCACGCCGGCGCCTCGGCCGTCTACGCCAGCGTGCACGACCTGGTCCGATTCGGCATGTTTCATATTGGCCAATCTGGCCCGGACCAGAAGGCCATCCTCTCCGAGGAAAGCCGGGCCGCCATGCAGGTGGCGACCGCCTGCATGGCCCCCGTGAACCTGGCCGATTTGAATCTGTATCCCGGTTCCTGCTACGGCATCGGCTGGGTGATTGACGACGACGAGCTCGGCAAGCGGATCAGTCACGGCGGGGGAATGGGCGGCGCCGCCTCGAAGATTCTGATGCTGCCCGACGAAGGGATTGTCGTGGTCGCCGCGGCGAACAAGTTCTGTCGGCTGCCCTGGGAGATCGAAAGAGACATCCTCTCCGCGCTGATTCCGGGGTACGCGGAAAAGTCAGCCGAGCACTGGAGAAAGCGCCGGGAGACGATGGTGAAGTGCGAGAAGAAGGAGTATGCACCCGTCTCCGAACTCCTGGGCGATTGGGAGGGTTTCGTGCGAACGTACGCGGGCGATTTTCCCATGACGCTGTCGTTCAAGGAATCGGGCGATATCCACGCCAAGCTCGGCGACCAACTGCCGGTGCTGGTCGCCAACGCCAGGTTTTCGAACGGACGCCTATCGGGAAGCATGGCTGGCCGGTTAGACACTCCAGACGCCAATCGTCGAGAGTGGCGTCCGCAACACCATCTGGACCTTGATCTGAAACTGCGGGGCGACGTTCTCAATGGGGCAATCGTCGCTATCGCCGGCAACTCGTTAAGTCATTGGTGCGAATTGCGAAGAAAGGCAATGGAACGATGAAGGCATGTTTGAAGTTTGTCGTAGCGTTCGGCGCGGCGTTCGTGCTTCAGGCCGGCGCTGAAGGCGCCGACTACTTCGTCAACAAGCGAGGCAACGACGCCAATGACGGCGCGGGGCGGGCAACGGCCTTTCTGACCATACAGAAGGGCGTGAATGCATTGAAGCCCGGCGATACGCTGACGATCGGGCCGGGAGAGTATTTTGAAAACGTGCATCGCGCGAATCTCGGCAGCCAGGACGTAGGTACCGTCATCCGGGCCGAGATTCCCGGCACGGCGGTGCTGCGAGGCGATGTTCCCGCGCCTGAATTCAAGAAGATTGACGGGTACCGGTTCATCTATGCCGCTCCGTTCGATCAGGAGCCGAAAGCCGTCCTGGAACATAATAAACTGCATACATTCTTCCCGAAGGCAAATGTCGCGGAACTGGAGTTCGATCCCGGTTTCTTTCATTATGACGCCGATTCCAAGACACTCTACATCTCGAACCCGGATCTAAGCGATCCGGACCAATGCCGTTACACGGTGTCGGTGGAAGCCAAACAGGGTTTGGAACTGAGGCATCCCCAGCGGCTGACCATCGAAGGACTGGCCGCGACCGGATTCGACTGGGGCATGTTGCTCGTAACTCCCGTTTCGTGCGTGGTGCGCGACTGTGTCTGCTTCATGAACGTCGGAGGCATCATGCTGCAGCCTCCCGACGGGGTCGGGGGGAAGGAATGCGGGGCCAATAACTTCGTCGAAAACTGCGTGTGTTACGGGAACACCTTCGCCGGGATCGTGCGCTACGCCGCCAAGAACGACGTGATCCGCAATTGCTACACTTACAAGAATGTGCGCGAAACCGACGAACATTTCGGCATTATGCATTATGGCGGTATGACGGGACCGCTTCTGATCAAGAACAACATCTCGTGGGGGCACAACTTCAACTTCTCCGTCAAACCGGTCCATCAGGAAAGGTTGGAAAACTGCGTGGGGCTGGGTTACATCCGGATCCGGGACGCCCATATGATCCATAACCTGATCGGCGGCGGCAATGAGTACGATCGTAGCTCATCAACAGCGCCTGCTCACAATATTCTCTTCCTGCGCGAGAAGGAACTTGACAAGGATTTCGAGTTCGCCGATCCCGACAACCTGGACTTCCGCCTTCAGCCCGATTCGCGGTTCCGCGGCACGGCCCCGGACGGGACCGACGGCGGTCCATATCCTTACGAGGCCAATATCTTCTACGTATCGCCCGTCGGCGATGACCGGGCCGATGGTTTGTCCATGCGTAAGCCCTGGCGCACGCTGGCGCGCGCGATCAAGGACCTGCGCCCGGGGGATACGCTCTATTTGGCCGAGGGGAAATATGCAGCCGCGCCTTGGAACAAGGCGGGCGGCGGTGAAACGCCGATCCGGATTCTGGGCCGCGGCCGCGGGACGGTCATTATCACGGGCAAACTGACCCTGACCGGCGGCGCGGGAATTGTGTTTGAACGCTTGAATTTTGCCCACGGTGCGGCCTTGGCCGACAGCCGCGACCTGACGTTCAAAAACTGCACGTTTTTCAGCACCACGGGCGGACTGAACGCGGACAAGGTCAACGATCTGAAGATCAAGCACTCGGTGTTTGCGGGCGCGCAGTTGCTTCTGACGGAAACCGAGGCGGTGACGCTGACCGGGAATATTTACGCCAATGCCGACAAGCCTGCCGTCCGGCTCGACTCGGCCGGCGCCATCCGCTATTCGGACTACAACAATTACCAGGACACGGCGCATTCGTGGGTAGTAGACGGCGCAGCATGGTCCTTCGCCGACGTGCAGCAGCGACATCATGACCGTTATTCGCAAACACTGGAGCCGGAATTCATCGTGGCCCACGGCGTGCCACGTCTGCTGAACGAGAGTCCGTTCAAGAGCACTGGGCCCAACAGTACGGCATTGGGCATTCACCAAGAGTACGATCCCGCGCCGGAAACTCTGAGTCTGGTCGGCCCATTCCTTCATTCTACGAGCGACACTTCGGCCAATATCGAGTGGTGGACGTCGCGTCCGGCCGTCTTCTCGCTGGCGTGGGGCGAGACGCCGGACACGAGAAACGTCCTGGGTAGGTTCACAGGCTCTGCGCGTTTCAACACGTACAGTCTGACTGGGCTCGAACCTGATCGAACCTACTATTTCAAAATCGTCTCGGCGGATGCGTCGAATAGGCAGAGAGGGGTGACCCTGCCCGTGCTTCGGCCGGAAAACGCGGTGGTCTCGTTCAAGACCGCAGCAGCTCCGGCCGAGCCGCGTATCTATCACGTGGCGCCGGACGGCAATGACGCCAACAGCGGCTTGAGCCGCGAGCAGGCGTTTCGGACGATATGCCGCGCCGCGGACCGGGTTGGCCCCGGCGACACCGTCATGATCGCCAGCGGCGATTACAACGAAACGGTGCGCATCCGCGCGGCGGGGACCAAGGAGCGTCCGATTACGTTTCGTTGCGTAAAGGGCGAAAAGGCGGTTCACCGGGGCGAAAACCTGCCTCGATCCTTCGAGGTCATCTTGAAGCCGGATGTCCGATTCGACGGATTGTATTTCCGGGGACAGAGCTTCTGGCGCGAGGGTTTCGTGGTGCGGCAAAGTCCACGCGTACAGATCACACGTTGCCTCAACACAATGGTCAGCGCCAGCGACAGCCCTGAGATGCTGGTCCGGAACTGCGTGCTGCACGGGGGATGGACGTCGGTTGCGCTGAGCCGCTGTCCCGATTCACGCGTCGAGAACAACGTGTTCATCATGACGATACTGCGACAGCTCACCTGCGACGCTCCGACAGTTGTGCGCGGCAACATCTTCTGCGAATGCGTCCGCAACAAGACCCATCAAACGCTCCTGCAGCTTTCCTCGAAGGTGAAGGAGTCGAACAACTGTTTCTACTTGCGCTGGCCCGAGGACGAGAAGCTGGCGATCAACAACAGAACGTTGCCGGAGTACCGGGCCCGAACCGGCTCCGATGCGTTCACCGCCAACCCCATGTTGCCGGGCACGCCGGGCCGAGTTCAGGGCTGGCAGCGAAGTTCGGACAAGGATTTTGACGAGTTCTTCACCACGAATCCGGAATTGATCCTGCGCGGCATCGGACTGCAGCCGGAAGCGTTTCGGGATTTCCGCTTGGGAGAGGCCAACTGGGTGTACGACCGCGCGTGGGCGAAGAACTTCGTCGAAGCCGCCGACGCGGCATCGGCGCTGGCGGCGGACGGCAAGGATGCCGAGGTGCTGGCCGCCTATATCGACTTGGCAAAGAACTTGCCGATGAGCGACCGGCTGAAAGCTGACGTTTTGGAAAAGGCGTTCCTCTGCGCCAGGCGGCTGAAGGATTACGGCCGGGCGATGCAACTGGCGAAGGACATTCCGGTTCCGCCGATTGCGATGCAGCGTCAGATGCAGTTGATGCTGGAACAGAAACAGTATGCCGAACTGCTGGACACCTTCACCCATGACAGCATGGGCGGACGGAATTTCCACCTGAGCTTTGTCTATCCGGAGCAGGAAGACGTTATGGCGGACCTGTACTACTACCGCAGTCTTGCCTATATCCATACGAACGATCTGGCAGCGGCGGAAGCGGATTTGAAGATCATGAACGACAAACGGACTCAGCTAAGCTACCGGTCCGGGGAAGCCATTCACGATCGGGTATGGTTGCAGTTAGGCGATTTTTATCGGACGCATTTGAAGGACGATGACCGGGCCCTGGCGGCATACACCAACGTGTGTGACCGGATCACGTGGGCCCCCTGGGGGCGCCCTCCGAAGCCGGTTTCAACGGGCAGCAGTGAGACGCTCGTCGCGGCGACCAAGGCGGCATGCGAGATCCTGCGCAAGCAGGGCAAGCTCGAAGAGGTGAACAAACTCCAATTCAACCTGCTCAAGGCCCAGGCGGAAGCCTCGGCCAGCCTTTTCAAGGAGGCGGAGACGCTGTCCAAATTCAAGGAGTTACTGGCGCTTCCCGGCAGCTTGACCGCGGACATGGAAGCGTGTGCGAAGCGTATCGCCGACTGTGAACAGGCTGTCCGTGAAGAAATCGTGGGCGGCGTGGGAGGGATGACGACCGGTTTGACGGATGATGCGCGGGACTTGCTGGTCAAGGCCGCCGCCGCGCCCGAGACGGGAAGCCGGCAGACCGCGTTGTGCGCGCTGCTGATGTTTGCGCCCGTGGACAAGGCCAACGAACTGCTGGCCAAGACGAAAGAGGAAAATCGTCCGCGATAGATTCGTTTTCAGGGACGCTAATGAATGCGTAGGGCCGGTTTCAGGAGGAATGAGAACGGTAGGACAATAATCAGGTAGCCCACAATCCAGGGCGGCATGGCCAACGAGTAGAGTCCGGGGATGATGGTGAACGGTTTGTACTCACGGTCTGCCATGTCGATCTCGCTGCAGAGGATCGTGTCGTCATCATAGAACTTGACCGGCTCGGCGTATCGTCGGCCATCGACGACCAGGCTTTTCTCGAAGGCTTTGCCATGGTAGCGAATCTGCAGCGTGTATTCCTCGTCGCGTTCTTGGCAGCGTAGATTCCATCTCGCCACGCCGTTTTCGATCTCCTTTCCCGCCTCGTCAACATCGCGTTCGATTACCTGAATCCAACGGCCGTCAGGTTCGATGCCCTCTTGAGGGATGATGTGCACAAGCTTGCCGATCTCGCTGACGGGAAAGTAGGCTCTTACTCGAACAGGTTCTTCGGGAGAAAAGGGCACATAAGCGATTCGGGTCCAGCACCAGCAGGCCAGAATGGCGATGGGAACAAGCGATGCCAGCAGCGGTTTGCCCTCGGCCTTCATCGCTCTGATGCCAATCTGTCCCGTGGTCGCCCGATACCGGACAACGGCGTCCTTGTCGCCAGTCTTCTTGGCCTCGCGTTTGAGTTGTTTGAGCCGTTTCTTGTCCTTCCTGAATCGGCCGAGCAGATCCTGGTTAGTGGTGAATAGCCGCACACCAATAAGGATCAGAGCTGTGCCAAGGGCCACAATAAACAGAGCGACGTCCCGGGGCAGGCACAGTAACCAACTCAGTAGCGGGTCGCCGATCTGCAGACAAATCGAGTTCAGTGTCTCAAGCACTTCGTCAGTCCTCGAAAATCGAAATGTGACCGCGGTCACCGTCCACACGGACCTTGGCGCCGTTTTTGATGATCTGTGTCGTGTCCGGGCAAGCCACGGCTGGAATGCTGAAATCCCTGGCCGTGATCGCGCCGTGGCTGAGCACGCCGCCACGTTCGACAATCAGGCCCTTGATGGTTGTGAACAGCGCCGTCCAACTCGGGTCCGTGCTGGGGCAGACCAGGATGCAGTCGTCGCCCAAGTCCGTCGCGTCACTTGGGCTGAATACAATGTGTGCGGTCCCAGTGACCACGCCTGCGGCAAGCGATCGGGCCTCCAATTCACTGGCCGCTTCGATCTGCCGCGGCAGCCCCAGATCGTCCAACCTGTCGGAGCTGATGACGTCGGGCAGGTCAAGCAGCCGGGCCGACTGCCAGCGGACCTTCCGTTTGGCGATTTCTTGAACCAGACGGTCGCGATCGCTTTCGAGCTGTTCCAGTTCATCCAGATGCAGGAAGAAGACGTCATTGTCGAGCTTCCACCGCCGGCCCAGTTCAACGACGGCTGTTCGGATCAGATCATAACCCATCATCAGGTAATGTTTGCCCGTCTCGCGGTAAGGTAGCAGGTCCTGAGCTTCGATGGCCAAGCCCTCGATCTCCTCGCGCATGAAGCTGCCGCCCCATTGAGCCAGCACATCGGGGAGGTCCCGCATCGCTTGCTCGCGACGTTCTTTGTTTCGCTTGTGCAACGATGCCGGCGAATGGTCCTCGCTGATCTTCTGGCTGTCGACGATTTGCCGCAGGTACGCGTCATCCTCCCGCCATCGAGCGTTGGCCAAATCCATTTCGCCGGCCGAGCGGTGACCGTAGCACTCTAGGAACGCCTCCATAGTCTCTTCGCCTTGCGAGACGCGGAACAGCATTGCGTTCTGCTCGACCGTCGTATCGCCCATCAATCCGGAGATCAGCACTTGTGTCAGCTTCTCACCCTCGACGCGGCCCAACAGTTGCGTCAGTTTGGCCTCCAATTCCAGCCTGGCACAGCCACCGAAGAAGCCGGGCTTCAGCGATTCTTTGCCGAAATCCATAAGGACGCACCGGACGCGGTCATGCAGTTCGGCGATGACCTCATCTGTCGGCAGTTCCACGAGATCCTGCTCGCGCCTCTCGCTGACGTATTCACGAAACCGAGGTAATTCGACTTCCTCGAACACCTTGATCGCATCGCGGCGAGCCCGTCTCGTCCTGCCTTTCGCGCGGAGCAAGGCCAGCAAGTTGCCCGGCAGCCGCAAGAGGAATTTCTCATCGGCCCGGTCAGCGTCGAACTTCGTTGGCGCCGTGTCGAGCAGCCGCGGATCGGCCAACAATTCCTGGTGGTCGTATGCGAACGGCATGCTTTCCCAAAACAGCTCAGAGGCGCGGTCCGAGTCGGCGTAGATCCGCCCGCAGATCAGCTCCAGGAAACCTCCCTCGCAAACCCGTTTGCTCGGACGGTAGCCAAAGTCCTTGTACATCTGGCCGAAGCCGCCGTTGCCGCTCATAAAGCCGCGAATGATGTCCCAGGTCAGCGGAGTCGGCGTTTGGAGGGTCTCGGCCAAGTTGTGTATGATCCAGACTTTGTCCTTCTTTCGCGATTCCGACACCAGGCGTTTCAGACGCTCGATTTCTTCGCGTCGCCCAACTTCCGCATCGCGAGCTACGTCGAGTCCGCGAATCGCGCGCGATTGGAGCAGTGAAAACTTGCCGTCGGCCAGACCCCATTCAATGTCGACTGGAAAGCCAAAGTGTGCCTCGACTTTCAACGCCAGGCGGCCCACTTCCGTGATCTGATCGTCGGTCAGCGACGAGGCGGCGGGGTCGAAGGTCGCAGCATCGCTATCCTTGCCCAAGCCGGTCACGACGTGATCCTTCTGGCCCAGCGCCCGTTCCTTGATATCCAAGCTCCCGTAATCCAACACGAAACGGTCCGGCGTCACGTCGCCCGAGACGATCGACTCGCCCAGGCCGTAAGAACTCTCGACGATAATCTCTTCGGCAGCCGGTTTCGCTGGATTGGCCGTGAAGGCGACGCCGCTGACCTGCGAGTTGAACATCGACTGCACGTTAACGGCGGTGCCTTCCAGATGTTCCAGTCCATGTGCCTTGCGGTAGATGCGAGCCCGCTGGTTGTTCCAGGAACCGAATACACCATTGATGCACTCGCGCAGAGTGTCCCACGCGGTCACGGGAAACTCGCGGCCCGACTCGCGCTCGTACAGTTGGATGTGGGCTTCGGCCAAGGCTTTTGCGGTTTCCACAGGCTCACCGAGTTTCTCGGCCGCGTCGTGAAACGCGGAGAGGGGAATGCCTGCGACGATGTGGGCGAACTGCCGGATGAACTGGGTGTAGACAGTCCAAAAGTGGGCTTCGTCGGGCACCTCCGTTGCCAGGGCTGGGTGCAGGCCGCAATTCAGGATCGTATCCATCATACCGGGCATCGACTCGGCCGCTCCGCTACGGACTGAAACCAACAGTGGGTCTGCACCCTCGCCAAATCTCTTGCCGGTCAGCTCATGGAGCCGGACCATGTTTGCCTGCAATTCACTCTCCAACCCCTCCGGCCACTTGTTGTCGTGCTGGTGATAGTAGCGGCAGCACGGGATCGAAATGGTGAAGCCGGGCGGCACCGGCAACTCGGCGCAACTCATCGCGGCCAGGCTCGCCCCCTTGCCGCCGACGACATCCTTGCCCTGCGGGGCGATCTGGCGCGCATCGTCCTCGAAGAAATACACCAGGCGTGAAGCTTCACTTTTCATCTCTTCGGCTTCATGCATACCAATCCCTTCTTGTCCGTTGCAAAGAATACGTGGGAGTCGGCTACGATCATTGGCGTCGTCAGCCGGCCGGGGAACGACGCCCGGATCCGAGTCCATAACGAATCCTCCCGCGACCCGAGGTCATAGTAGCGCAGCGAATCATCAGTGGCGAACAAGACCGCATTGTCGGTCAGCACCGGCGGAACAGCAGTCAGGACGTCGGGCGTGCGGTTCACTGACTCCAGTGTCCAATGGCCGTCGAAGGCGTCTTCCGTTCGTTTGAGTGTGATCACGACAAGTTCGCCAGCCTCGTTCACGCAGGCCAGGCGGTCCGTCGCCGCCACAAGCCGAGTGGCGACGGGCCCCGTATTAATCGTCTCGTCCAGGCGATCGCGGGCCAAGTCGTAGCAGCTTACGCCTTCGGCAGCGCCAAACCATACTTGGTTCCCCATCAACAACGGCCCGGTCCTCGGGGCCGATTCCAGCGGCACGACCAGAAGCTGCACGCCATTAGATCGGTCGAGCACGACGAGTTGAGTTGGCGATTGTACGGCGACGATGATCATGTCCTCCGTGATCACCGGCTGCCCGATGACCTGGCCGACATGGGCCTGCCAAAGTACTTCGTTCGCCGTGGGCATGCGAAGGTCCAGACATGTCAACCCTGCGGCAGTGTCTGTGACAAACAGAGTGTCGTGGGTGATGACGAACTCGCCACTGGCGTCCTGTGCGACGGGATGCGTCCAGAGCTCGCTGCCAGTGTCGCAATCCAGTCGCCGCAGTAATCGGCCGCTGTCGCCGGGCCCGCCGTCAACAAAGAAAACGGCGTTCGCGGACGCTGCCGCCGATACGTAGATCGCGTTCTCCGACGGGGCGAACCATCGCGGTGACAACTTGCCGCCCGCTCGATGATTGGATCGTTCGTCTCCGGTCGGTTTCTCGTCAGTTTCCTGCTCCGCGTCCAACCGGGCGAGCCCGCAGGAGTCTGGGCGATTGAGCCCGACATAGAACGTACCATTGACGTGTGCGGCCGGCGCGTGAATCGGCGGCGGCTCGGGCTTCTTGCCGTCTTCGTCGGCTTGCCCGACATATCCCCATGCATACGAACCGCGTTCGGGAAGCATACTGTCGTCCGTCCAGCCGGCTTTTCCAGCGCCGCCCAGGGTCCCACACCAAAGCGGTGTCGACTTCTCTCGCCCCGGCTTTCCGACACACAGCAGTCCCTTGCCGGTCGACCCGACGTAGACATGCCCCCGTGCCACGGCCGGCGAACTGAACGATGGGGCGTTCAGCGCTACGTCCCACACGGGTGACATTGTCTTCTTGTCCAATCCGTACAGGTGGCCGGTTTCCGTTACTGTGTAGACATGTTCTCCGGCGACGGCTGGCGAGGTGACAAGCGACGCGCGAGCGTTCCATTTGCGGCTGGTCTTTCCATCGGTGCTTACAGAATACAATTGCTCATCGCGCGAGCCGAAATAGATCCGGTCGCCATCGACGGCCACGGCGCCGAGCACAACGCGACCGACGGGGAATTTCCAGTCGACCTCATGGCTGGTCAGGTCAAGGCACCACACCTCGCCGACGGGCCGTATTCGTCCCACTTCTGTGGCGATCTCCGCGTCGCTCCTGCCTTCCTCTTTCAGCTTGGTCCGGAGGTTTGCCGCCACCTGCTCGGCCGTGTTGACGAAATCGCCATGGCCCATGCCGAAGTAGAGTTTGCCGCCGGAAATCGACGGGCTGCCGAATACTGGATAGGGCGTGTCGGCGCGCCATAGTTCTTTGCCCGTCTCGGCTTCGACACAGACAACGGCCTGCCCGCCGATTCCCAGTCCGAAATAGACTCTGCCCGTTTCGTCCCCCTCGACTTTGTCATAGACGGGCGACGTTTCGCAGTCCGCATACTTGTCGCCCGGCAGGTGCCACAAAGGCTGGGCCACTTTGTCCTTCTGATCCAGGTCGAAGCAGTATAGTCCGTCGCCCCCCGCCCCAATGAACACCTTGCCGTCGGCGATACAGGGCGACGACTCGACGTGGCTCTTCGTGCGGTAGGACCAGAGAACAACGCCTTCGTGTTTCCGCTCGCTGGCGTTAACGTCCAAGCAGAAGACCCTGGCGTCGTCAGTCAGGTGCAGACCTTCGCCGACGACCAGGTACCTTTTGTCCGTCGCCTTGTCGTGATAAAGGGCCGGGGAAGAGAACGTTGCCCGGTAGCCATCCGAGTCGAACATCCAAACGAGTTTCCCTGTGTCGGCATCCAGGCTGTAGATGGCGCCATCTTTCTTGAACAGTTCCCAGCGAGCACTGGTGGCGTACACACGGTTACCGACAACCGCTGGCGAGCAGTAGAAGTCCTTGATGCCGTTGTGGGCGAATGACCACACGACCTTTCCATGTGCCGGGTCCTCGGCGTCCAGCACGGCACCGCGGCGTTCGGGGCCGCCTCGCCACAAGGGCCACGTGCCTTCGGTGGCAGCGTCAACATCGACTGCAGCAGCGGGAAGGATCAGCGGCTTGAGCGCCGTGAGTCCCCAGCCAGCCGCAAGGACCAACACCAAGACCGAGAACACAACCAACTTCTGCGACCACAGCAGCAGCAAAAGCCGCTTGACAGTCGATGGTTTGAATAGCGTGAAAATCAGGCCAGCCAGAGCAACCAGGATGCCGGGCAGGATGACCAACAGCGCCTGCAGTGGGCCCACAAGAACCGGTACGACCCCCAGCAACTCACTCGACGCGGTGAACATGAATACGGAAAAACCCAAATAGGCGCAACACTTCAGCCAAATGGTGAAACAACTTGTACGATGGCCTTCCAAGGCCGTCGCGAGTTGACTCCCCTACTCCGACGGCCTCGGAAGGCCATCGTACACCAGACGGCCAATGCGTTACCCAGTGTCAATACGTCTGTCCGGTAGTATCCCTGTACGGTCTCTACTTGGCGTCCAGCATGACGCGCACCGGCCCGTCTTCGGCAATCATTTCGTCTTCCTGTAGCTGGCCGCCGGGCAGCCGCCATCGGAGGGTAATTGGACCGGGCTCCGTCATTCCGAAAAAAGCCCCTGGATCGCCCGGGCGGACGGCGAACGCTCCCAGCGGCCGTTCGTCACGCCAACCCATAACGGTCACCGGCCCGGCGTGTCCGCCGGTCGACACACCTGCCACGACTGTCAGTGCGACGTCCTCCTCGACCTTCCGGGGAAAGAGCCAGCATTCGCCGTTCGTCAGCACCAGGAGCATGTCCAGCGCCCCGTCACCGTTGAAGTCGCCAAGGCATCCGGTCTGCTGCCCCTCGCCAACTTGCGGCAGGCGATCCTTGCCGTCGCCGTGAGACAGGTTCACCTCGTAGGCTTCCCCGAAGCTCCGGAAGCCTCGGTTGAAGTACAACTGCGGAACCATCTGCGTGCCAAAGGCCATGAAGATGTCCTGCCGCCCATCGTTATTGAAATCGCCGGTGTTGACGCTGCACCCTCCGCCTTGAGCGTGGTAGCTGATCTCGCCCGAGACGTTTAGCATGTCAACGAAGTTCCCGCCGCCGAAGTTGTGCCACAGACGGTTCTTTTCCTCGGAACTGATAAATACGTCCAGCAGCCCGTCGGCGTCGTAGTCGCCCAGGCAGACAGCTCGGCGACCTTTGCCACCAAAGATGTGCGTTTCCGTTGGAGCGCCAAACTCGCCGGAAGCCTCTCCCCGGTAAAGCAGGCTACCTTTGGCGAACAGTTGCAGGACATCGGTCAGGCCATCGTTGTCCAAATCAGCAGCCACACAACGGCCAGCTTCGCCGAGGTCCTCGGCCGGAGAATCCGCCACCAGTGGTTTGCCCTCGACGTTGCCATCGGGATTGACGACCATCAGCACCGGCCCGCCCCTAGTACTGGCTAACAACGCGGGGCGACCCTGCGGCCCGACGCCCAAAGTCGTCAGCGACCGGCAACCGTCCGTCATCGCCCCCCCGGTCTCGCAGGCTTTGCTCTCGAACGTACCATCAGCGGTTTGGAAACAGATGGTCAACGCGTTGCCGTCCCAACTGGCCAAGTCCAGTTTCCCGTCGCCGTTGAAATCGGCCCAGGCCGAAGCCTTGGATTTGGTCGAGAGTCCAAGATCGGCCGTCACGTCCTCGAAGACGTCATCGTTGAAACGGAAGATCCTGTCACCGCTGTCACTGGCCAGGAAAAGATCTGCCTTGCCTGTTTCGTTGGTGCCGGCAAGGTCGATAGCCCGGGCATCGCGGAACTGGCCCTGCAACCGGCCGACAGAGATTTCCCTGTCCCACTCGACCCCGCACGTCACGGGCATATCCAAATCTTCATTGGCACGGAATGCCTTGACGGCCCGTTGTGTCATGTCGGTGCTGCCGGCAAATGTACCCAGAAGATAACTGCTGTGGCGCGTGACGTCCCAGACGTCTTCGTAGCGCTCGAGCACATACCATTGGTGCTGGGCATTCCACTGGCCAGACAAATGAAGGAATCCTTTGGCCTGATCGTCACCGCCGGAATCGTCTATGCCTTCGGCCTCGAAGAAACCAATGAACAGAACCGCCTGCTTCTGGCCGGCTTCGATGATCTTCATGGCCTCCTTGCCCTGGGCG
>JACKQG010003633.1_pt1 | contig 18689 bp, 14 predicted proteins | sample 8237621 | NCBI WGS metagenome assembly JACKQG01 (sample SAMN15677084, study PRJNA649215) | marine metagenome | biome: marine; feature: Black Sea; material: saline water; isolation source: suspended particulate matter (SPM) from the Black Sea western gyre | collected 2013-06-09/2013-06-10 | depth... | reverse complement strand
CTTGCCATGGAGGTTGCAAAGCACGGTATACCTGTGGTCGTACCGGCAGAGCCGCTTTGCGGTGCTACCGCTCCCGTTACCTTGGCCGGCAATCTGGTCGTGCTGAACGTGGATACTCTAATCGGTGTTATGCTCACCCAATTGGTTAACCCGGGCACTCCGGTATTATACGGGAGTGTAGCTTCGATTACCGATATGCGAGACATGAAGTACTTATCAGGCGCCATCGAAATGGGCCTGCTGAATGCCGCTGCAGCCCAGATGGCCCACTTTTACAACCTTCCCTTATATTCCACAGCCGGCATGTCTGATGCCAAAATCAATGATACCCAGGCCGGTTATGAATCGGCTTTGACTAGTTTGTTGGTAGCACTGGCCGGCGGCAATTTTATTCATGACGCCGCCGGTTTTATTGAGTTTTGCATGACCGCTTCATACGACAAGCTGGTAATAGACAATGAAATTATAGGGATGGTTATGCGGGCTGTGGAAGGAATCCAGGTAAACGATGAAACCCTGGCTTTCGATGTTTTGAAGAAAGCGGGGCCGGGCGGCCATTTTGTTTCCAACCGCCATACGCGCAAATTTATGCGCACCGAACTGTATCAGCCTCAGCTTAGTGACAGGAATAACCGGCAAGACTGGGAAAGAGAAGGTGCCAAATCAGCCCAGGCTCGAGCGACGGAAATAGTCGAAAAAATTCTTGGAAAACCTGAAACACCTGTTCTTTCTTCTGAAATACGCACCGAGATCCGCAAAGAGATCCCCGGGCTGCAAGATGGTATCATATGAAAGGTAATGGAGGTAAGCGTTTATGATCATCATTGGGGAGAAAATTAACGCCACCCTTGATGCCGTAAAAACAATAATATTAAATCGTGATACCAAAAGTCTTTTAGATCTAACCCAAAAGCAGGTGGCTGCCGGCGCTGATTATATTGATGTGAATATAGGCACCGGCGTGGGATCACGGGAAGATGAAATTCGATCCATCAAATGGGCTATAGAGAGTATTCAAGGCCAAGTCGCAACACCGCTTTGCATTGATAGTGCCGATCCAAAGGTAATTGCTGCCGGCCTTGAAACTTTAAACGCTAAACCTTCCATGATCAATTCGGCCAAAGCCGAGAAGCACAACCTGGAGGCGGTGGTACCGCTTGCCGCCGAACATGATTCATTATTAATTGCCCTGGCCATGGACGAAGACGGCATTGCAAATATGGTAGACGGCCGGCTGCGAGCGTGTGAAAAAATTTGTAACGCCTGCCAAAAGTACGGCATTCCGATTGAAAACCTTTATATAGATCCTTTGGTTATGCCGATCAGCACCGATATAAACTCAGGATTGGTCACCCTTGAAACCATTGTCGCCATTAAAAAAAGTTTTCCCGGTGCTAAAACAGTGACCGGTCTTTCAAATGTTTCTTACGGTCTGCCTCAACGTCGCAGGCTCAATATAGCTTTTTTGCACATGTGCATCTTTGCAGGGCTTGATGCCGCCATTGTCGATCCTTTGGATGAAGAATTGACGGCAGCGATAAAAACCGGAGAAGTCCTGGCCGGCAAGGATCGTTACTGCCGGCGGTACATGCGGGCTTTTAGAAAAAAATCGCAATAAAGTTAACTGTTCGGCCACCAAGGCACCAAGGCACAAAGAAAGAAAGCGTTTTCTTATCAATATGAACAGGGCTTTTATGAAAAAAGCTTAAGTATAATTATATTATAATCTTAGTGCCTCAGTGTCTTTGTGGCTGAGCCAATATATGAAAGGAGAGAAACGTGATAGACCGTTTTCGAGAAGGAGTTGTGGTCAAGCCTTATGAACGCTTAAGCCGTGATCAGTTGCAATGGCTGGATCAAGCATCATTGGATATACTATCTGATCCGGGCATTTGGTGTTATAGCGAGCGGGCGGCAACTCTTTTCAAAGAGCATGGTGCGCGTATATGGGAAGAAGACGGTTCCAGAGCCCCGTGCTGGCGCGTAAGCTTTAAATCCGGGCTTATCAAGGAAGCCGTCGCCCAGGCGCCTTCGCGTTTTGTGCTTGGTGCCCGAATACCGGAAAATCGCCTGCTGATCGACGCTGAAATTCCCAGAGTTTATTTTGGAACAGGGTCGGAAGCCAATATATGGCTCGACGCTGAGATGGAGGACTTTGTCAGCAAAACAAACAGCGACGTTGAAGTAAAAGTGCCCCGCTACACCGAGCGGCGGGGCAGCACGGCTCTGCTGAGCCGGGCAGCACACCTTTGTGATAAACTCGAGCACCTGGATTTCTTTATTCGACCGCTCAATATCCAGGACCCTGAGATTACCTCCGACAACCATGATGTCAATAAATTTTTCGCAAGCCTGAATAATATCACCAAGCATGTTCAGGCCGGCCTGACCAGCTTATCGAGTTTAGGTGATGTGATTAAAATGGCCCAGATCATTGCCGGGGGCCAAGAGGCCTTAAGAGACAACCCTGTGGTTTCGTTTATCGCCTGTGTGTTTAAAAGCCCGCTGCAGATCGTAGATGACACGGCCGCAAAAGTCTTTGCCATTGTAGAAGCCGGACTGCCGCTGGTCATTTCGTCTTCACCCCAGGGCGGCTCATCCGCCCACATTCAGGAAGCCGGCATGGTCGCCCAGATTAACGCAGAAATTCTGGCCGGCATCGCGCTTACCCAGCTAATCAAACCCGGAGCACCGGTTCTTTACGGGAGTGTTCCGGTTCGGGCGCGGCTGGACGATCTGCATGATCTCTACGGATGTCCGGAGTTCAATCAGTACAATATCGACTGTGTGCAACTGGCGCGCTACTATAATATTCCCTGTTATTCCACCGCCGGGGTCGGCGATGCCAAAGTGCCCGGCATGCAGGCCTTGTACGAGAAACTTCTCACCCATCTTTACATGGCCATGAGCGGGGCACAGTACATACATTACGCTTTCGGCCTGCTGGATCGAACCAATACTTTTTGTCCGGTTCAGGCGGTCCTCGACAATGAACAGATCGGCCACATCAAGCATTGTTTGCAGGCGCCCAAAGTCGATCGCGAAGAGATCGAGGATACGCTTAAAACAATAAAGAAAGTGATGGCCTCGAAACACCGGCTTTTTGCACGTTTTGCGCGCAAAGCCATGCACCGCGGTGATGTCTCCGCACCTTATCGTTTTGAAACCAAAGAACTGGAAGACCGTGTCATCGAGAATGCTTTGATTTATATGCAGAAACTCGAAGCCCAGCCGGCCGATCACTTGGATCCGCAAATCCAGGGGAAGATTTTAAAAGAAATACCGGGGATACTGCCGAGCCTGGTGCAGCCATCAACTGCCGGGTGATGATAACGAATAACGCCTCATCGAGTTTTGACTCGATTAGAGTATAGAGATGCTGAGAGTAAAGTGAACTAAAGTTACAAGTGCCTAAAGTTAAGGTGTCGCTCGCGCAGCGCAGGCGCTTGCGCCGCGTGTCGCTCCATCTATTCATATAAAATTAACAGAATACCTTAACTTTAGTTCACTTTAGCTCAATTCAAACTTTAGGCACTTTTAACGGCTTTTGGCAGAGCCAGATATCTCTGATCTGGCCCATAGGACCAAGTTTTTCAGGACTAAATAAAGGAGAGCAGATGACAGCACAAGAACTTTTGGAAAAAATTGCCTTCAACGTCATCCAGGGAAGGGTGGAGGCTGAAGATGAAGGTTTCGATGAAGGACTGGAAGGCCAGCCGGGGGTTACCGAACTGGTCAACGAGGCCCTGGCCCAGGGCCTTGAAACCAGGGATATCGTTCTCGAAGGGTTGACCACGTCGATGGAAGCGGTGGGGGAGAAATTTAAACGCAATGAATACCTCATACCGGACATGCTGGCATCGGCCGAGTGTGTCGGCGTGGCCATGGACATACTGAGTCCCCACCTGATTAAAGACGGAGTCGAAAGCAAGGGAAAGTTTGTTATCGCCACGGTTGCCGGAGATTTGCACGACATCGGTAAAAACATTGTGGCCATCATGCTCAAGGGAGCCGGATACCAGGTCATTGACCTGGGAACGGATGTTCCTGTGGACCGCATCATGGCGGCTATCAAGGAAAACCAGGCACCATTCGTCGGTCTTTCGGCCTTGTTGACAACCACCATGCGCGTCATGGGTGAGGTTGTTCAGCAACTGAAAGAAGAAGGGATTCGTGACCGCGTCAAGGTCCTTATCGGCGGCGCCCCCACATCCATTGAATTTGCGCAAGAGATCGGTGCGGATGCCTATTGCAAAGATGCGTTTCAGGCCATTGACCTTCTAAAAACCACGGTCGCTTGAACGGTTGTCTGCAAGGAGGCCAGGATGTCAGAGAAAAAAGCATATACCCAGGCATTTCAAACCGGAAAGTACGACAAGGCTACCGGCCTGCTGGGGAAATATGACAATGTCAGAAGATTTTGGGAAGATCAGGTAACCGCCATCTTTTTACGCCCCGCCCTCAACGACATGGTGGAGCGCAAGAAAAAGCGATTGGAACGTATACGCATACTGGATGTGGGCTGCGGCAGCGGGGACGGGTATGACCTGATCATGGGGGTTACCACCAAGCACCCGGGCATCTGCGATTACATTGTCAACGCCGTTTCCGACGACATGTTAAAGGAATATGTCGGCATTGATCTCAACGAAAATTTGATTCAGCAGGCGTTGGACTACTATGGTGACAATCCCAAATTACGATTTGAAACGGCAGATATTTCCCGGGGTATGCTTCCTGGCTTTTTGGATGAAGAACCGCCCTTCGATTTATATTTTACTTCTTTCGGGACCCTTTCACACTTTACCAGTGAGCAGTGCATTAAAATCATCGCCGACATCTTAAGGCACGCGCCTGAACATGCCCTTTTTATGGGAGACTGGCTCGGTCGTTACACTTTTGAATGGCAGGACTTGTGGCACCACCCGACCGATCAGGAGTACTTCATGGACTACCGCATATCCTATATCTATCCCGAAGAGGAGAGGGCCACCGCCGATGTGGCCGATTTTCCGCTCAAGCTTGTCTGCCGCCGGGAAATCGAAGCGATCATTGAAAGCGCCTCGCAGGAAGCCGGCGTAGCCATCAAACCACTGGTCTATTTCGATCGCTCCATATTCATCGGCCGCCACCTGGACACGGGGGATTACAACAAAAACTGCCCCAAGCTTCGCGGCCCGGTCAACGCCCTTTTTGAAACTTACGTGCGCACGGATTTAGAGAACTTATTGGTCGATTACGTCCCCCGGCCGGGATTTGAGCACCTCAATAACTTCTTTGAATCGTTTTTCATGTCCTGCAACGCCCTGGTCAAATACACCATGAGTCTTCTGGGCGACTACGATTGCGACACCGGCAAGCTGGAATGTATCCCGGATATTCTTCCCTCTTACCCCAAACCGCTTCAGGAGGCCATGGAAACCATGCGCAGGGTCGTAGAGGGCGTGGGCTGGTTAAAGTGGGGAGATGTGCGGGCCAATCTGATCGAATCCGTCCTCGGCTTTGCCCTGCGAAAGCTTGAAATGGAGCTTCAACCCGGAACGGGGATGGGGCACGGACTGGTCGGAATTTTTGAAATCAGAAGATAAAATCGTGTTACGATTTTATCTTTATTTGAATTCATCCCGCGCTGCAAGCAGCGAGGAATTCAAATTTAAATGAATGGTCGGGGGGGGGTTGCTGTAAGATCGCTCAATGGATAATCATATTTTAAACCGTGTGAACTCGTATATAAAGGCTCGTAAGAAAGAACAGAATCTTTCGCTATAAAATCAATTAGTTTGCTGAACAACCGGTGATCTCTTGAGATGCTAGATTTTGGCAATGCGTCTGTTCTTCCTAACGATCCTTAATATACTCAAACAGCACACGCCTTAAAATCTGATCATCCATTTCGCTGATTCACAAAACATTATGGGAAAACTTCCCAACTGTTTAATTAATTAATTGAAAGAAAGGAAGCGTTGAATGAGTGGATTTGCTGTTATCTATAATAAAAAAGACCGCCTGGAACTTGAATCGATGTTTGGTTTAATCCAACATCGCGGTCCGTATTTATCTGGTATATTCGAAGATAAGCTCATCGCAATGGCGCAGAACTATCTGAAAGGCGACATTTATGGAAACCCGGATGTCGTGTTAGCGGGAGGCGATACACAGGTGCCGGCCTTTAACGCAAAGTATCCGGAGTTAAGAATCTGCTACGACGGTCAGATGGGAAACTGGCAGGAATTAGCTCCGGTCAACGGGGTACCGGACGGTCCTTTCCGGGAGGAGCGCCTGCTGCTGCAACTTTACCAAAACCACGGCAACTCCATGTTTTCGCATTTAAATGATGCCGTCTTTGCTTTCGTGATATCCGACGGCGAAAACCTGTTTGCCGCCAGAGACCTTTTAGGCATCAAGACCCTGTTTTACGGGCGGAAAAACAAAAGGCTTTATTTTGCTTCCGAATTAAAGAGCCTGGTTGAGACCACCGACGATGTCTACGAATTTCCGCCGGGACATTATATGGACGGTTCGGGCACGCTGACTCGGTTTGCCGAACTGCCCCAAAGTCCGCCGGCAATCCTTGAGGACGACCTTGACGAAATAACGGCAACGATCAGAGATATTATCCAGCGCAGCTTTCATAATCGTATTGACTTCAACGTACCTACCGGCAGTTTGCTTAGCGGCGGCATAGACAGCAGCGTTATTGCATACTTGGCGAGTGCCGCTTACAGGAAAAAATTCGGAAATGAGCAGCGTTTAAAGACATTTGCTCTGGGCGTAGGAGAAAGTGAAGACATTGAATACGCCCGTTTGATGGCCAATCATATCGACTCCGACCACCACGAATTGATTGTGAAACTTGACCAACTACTTGAATTGATTCCTGAAGTCATCCGGTGTCTGGAGTCCTTTGATCCTTCATTGGTGAGAAGCTCCGTGTCAAATTATCTCATCTCCAAATATGCCAAAGAAAAAGGGATCGAAGTCCTGCTTTCCGGAGAAGGCGGTGATGAGGTTTTTTGCGGATACATGTATCTCAAGGAATTCCCAATCGAAGAATTGTTCGCCCGGCAAATGGAATGCATCGGTTTTCTGCACAACAACGCCTCCTTGCGCCTGGACCGCATGAATCTTTGTAACTCTTTGCGTGTCGTTGCGCCACTGATATCCGGAGAGTTGCTCAACTATGCCATGACTCTCCCACCCGAATACAAGCAAAAGCCGGATGGTGATCAGAAAATCGAAAAATGGATTTTCAGAAAGGCTTTTGAAAACGTGCTTCCCGAAGAGATTGTATGGCGGCTGAAACAGGAATTCTCCCAAGGATCCGGCTCGGCCGATGTTCTTCCCAAATATTTTGAAGAGACAATTAATGATGAGGAACTACTGGAAGCTCAAAAAAGTTTCCCCATAATACGGAGCAAGGAAGAGCTGTATTATTTCAAAATCTTTAAAAAGCATTTTGGCGGCGGTCGTGCGGTAGACACGGTGGGCCAGTGGATTCGTTTATAATTTTTTCTTAAGAAACGAAAGGAGGAACACATGATAGATCAAAAAATGATCCTTCCCTCAGTATTCGATCTTAAGGCAGACATGGAAAATGGGAAAATCTCCCGTCGAGAATTTTTAAGATACGCTACTTTGCTTGGCACTTCAGCTTTTGCAGCGAGTCAAATGGCTGGAATGGCTTGGCCACGAAAGGCATCAGCTGCTACAATCCGGCGTGGCGGAATACTAAAAGTCTCCGCCAGCGTTCAAAAGGTCACACACCCTGCCCAGTTTTCATGGATCATGCCCTCCAACCAGCTGCGCCAGGTGGCTGAATATCTCACTTACACTGACGGCAACAACATCACACACCCCTATCTTCTGGAAAACTGGAAAGCAAGCGAGGATCTAAAGACCTGGACCCTCAACCTGCGCAAAGGTGTCCAATTTAACAATGGGGATGAATTTACCGCAGACGATGTCATTTTCACCTTTAACCAGTGGCTGAACAAGGATGTCGGTTCGTCACTTTTAGGTATGGTGGGGGACTACTTGGACCCTACCGGTATCGAAAAAGGTGACAAGCACCAAGTCAAATTACACTTAAAAAGACCTGAGATTGCAGTACCGGAGCATCTGTTCCACTATCCGGCATTGGTGCTAAACCACAAAACATTTGAAGGGGATTTTATAAAACGCCCCCATGGAACCGGGCCTTATACTCTGGAGGTCTACAGAGAAGGTGAGCGCTGCGTCTTAAAACGACGCAATAATTACTGGCACAAGGATGCCGACGGCAAGCCTTTACCCTACATGGACGGCATGGAGTTTAACGATATGGGTACCGAAATGCCTCCTCAAATAGCAGCACTTAAAGCCGGTGAAATCGATATGATTGATCTGAGCGATGCAGGCGGAACAGACGTTTATCAGGCGCTCAAAGATGACGCAAACATCAACATCCAGCCGTCAACGACCGCGACCACGCGTGTACTGCGCATGCGGGTGGACATGAAACCCTGGTCGGATAATAGAGTGCGTACGGCGCTTAAACTCTGCCAGCACCGGGAAAAGATTCTGGCGCTGGCTTACTTCGGGCAAGGGCTTGAGGGGCACGATTTTCACGTCTGCCCCAAACATCCGGAATATTGCATCAAAACGATCCCCAAATATGACCATCAACGTGCCAGACAGCTTTTAAAGGAAGCAGGATATCCGCAAGGAATTGATGTTAATCTGGCGGTCAGCAGTGAATGGACGGATGTTGTGCGTTATGCTGAAGTGCTCAAGCAGGACGCAGCGCCGGCTGGATTCAGAATCAACATCCAGACAATGCCGACCAGTCAATACTGGGAAAAGTGGACTGAAGTCGATCTGGGGATCACGCCTTGGACGCATAGACCGCTGGGCACCATGGTATTGAACCTGGCCTATGTTGCCGATTCCGGAGGAAAACCGGTTGCATGGAACGAAACCCGCTGGGTTGACGAAGAATTCTCCAAATTGCTTAAAACTGCCAACGGAACGCTTGATGTAGACGAACGCCGCAAGATTTTTTGCAAACTGGAAGATATCCAAGTTAAGCGCGGCTCCGTAGGCATTTCCTGGTGGCGTAATGTCTGGATGGTAACCCGCAAAAATGTTCGGGATGTGAAACCGCATCCCAACAACTACATGCTTTTTAATGAAGTATGGCTAAAAGCTTAGACCGTTTTTCGTATCCCGGGCAGAATATTTGAACTCCGCCAGTTCAACAGTTCAAAATTCTGCCTTTGTATTTTATTAACTGCTTTGACACTTTATCATTAGTTGAACTACAATTTGTCATAATTATGGAGGCACTTTGATGATGTTCGCTTTAAAGCGCTCTAAGTTGCTCAGACAGCTTCCCGACCTAAACGAAATCATCCGGCGGCTTGCTAAAAATATGAACCAAGTGACTCAATCGGAACATATTTATTGCAACCGCTATACACCCTAACTATCTTAGAAGTTTCAACAAATACAAAACACTCTCGCAAAAAAGGTCCGCCGATGGCCAAATTTATATTGCGACGATTTTTCCTTCTTCTGGTTACCATGATTCTGGTGTCGATTGCTGTTTTTTTGATCACCGAGTCTTCACCGGGAAACGTAGCACGCAATGTTTTGGGCAGTTTCGTCACTGCTGAACAGGAGAATTCTTTTATTGCTCAAATGGGTTTGGATAAACCGGTTTATCTTCGTTATGTGCACTGGCTTTTGGGCAGTGATTGGCTCGCATCCCGTAAAATAGGCTTACCGCTGCAACGCATCGTGACCAAGAAAGATTTTCAGGAATGGTGGGCGATCAGAGCAGACGGGAACCTTATCCGGTGGAAGCTTGCAGGAGAGAATCTGATTGCAGTTGTAAAATCAGAAGACGGCACCCTGAGTGAATTTAACGACAACGCTAAATGGCGGACGGACCGCAAGGGGAGAAGTGCCTTTTGGGGGGTTGATACCCAGAACCATGCGGTCAAATGGGAAAAGGGCTCTGATCAAAAAGTATGGACATTTGTCATGGGAACCGGGTGGATGGAATCATCCGGCGGGCCGGTGGAATATATTCCTTTGAAAAAGGGTTTTGTCCGCGGAGACCCCGGCCTGTCGCTGCGCACCGGCCGGCCGGTTTCCAAAAGCCTGTTTTTGCGTTTGCGCAACTCCCTCGTTCTTGCAGGCATAGCCTTTATTATTGTGATGCCCTTGGCGTTGATTTTAGGCATCATTGCCGGACTCAAAGAAGGCTCCTTTATAGACAGAGCACTTTCCATTGGGGCGATGATGTTCTCGGTGATTCCCGAGTTTGCCACTGGGATTTTTCTTATTCTCATCATGGCGGTATGGCTGGAAATCGTTCCCGGCGCCACGGTTTTCGGTGCGAAAGCCCCCTGGGAGCGGCCGGATATGCTTATTCTGCCTGTTTTAACACTGACACTGGTAGAACTGGGTTATGTCCTGAGAATTACCCGCGCCAGCATGGTAGACGTCATGCGCTACCCCTACATTCGGACGGCGTTTTTAAAGGGGCTGCCGTATTGGCGAATTATACTAAAACATGCTGTGCGCAACGCCTTGATAGCACCCATCACCGTTATCATGCTGCATGTCAACTGGCTGATGGGAGGAATTGTTATCGTTGAAGTGGTCTTTGGCTATCCGGGGTTGGGAAAATATCTTCTGGATGCGGCTATGTTCAAGGATATTAATGCGCTGGAGGCCGGAGCGATGATTTTGGTTTTGCTGGCTGTAGGAACCCAGTTTATTGCTGATGTTTTTTACACGTTCCTTAACCCCCGGATTCGATACACATAAGAGGATTGAAGATGGCCGGCAGTGAAGACTCGGCAAAACTTAAAGAGTATGGGGCGATTCCAGGCGTGCCCTATAAAAGCAGGAATATTTTCAAGCGCTGGTGGGATGGCTTTTCCATAATTTTTACTTCCAAAACAGCCATGGTTGGTCTGGTGATCGTTTTGTTTTGGGTGTTTGCGGCTGTTTTTGCACCACTTCTGACGCCTTATACGCCCTTGGAACAGGACTGGAAGGCACCGAATCAAGGCCCCTCCAGGGAACATATTTTAGGTACGGATGAACTGGGTAGAGACCTCTGGTCCCGAGTAATTTACGGCGCACGGGTCGTTCTTGTTATCATGCCGATTTCGGAAAAATTATGGTTGCCTGGCGGCATGGCCCTTTGGGGGGTGTTTGTAGCCCTGCTTATCGGTACTGCTTTTGGACTGGCGAGCGGCTACTATGGTGGCTGGGTGGATGAAGTGGTAATGCGTTTTTTAGATGCCATGATGGCTATTCCCATTATTCTGCTTTATTTGATCATAATGTCGGCTTTGGGAGCATCGGCCGTCAATGTGGTCATAGCAATCACCATTGTGGGCACACCGGGGATCGCACGTTTGGTTCGCAGTCTGACGCTGGATATCAGCACCCGGGAATACATCCGCGCAGCCGAGACCAGGGGGGAAAGCCCATGGTATATCATGTTCGTTGAAATTTTGCCCAATGCTCGCGGTCCGATCATAGTGGATGCAATGATGCGGGTGGGATATGCAATCTTTGCCATGGGTACCTTGGGATTTTTAGGGCTGGGCCTTCCACCGCCGTCACCGGACTGGGGCAGTATGGTGGCTAAGGGACGAGAATTCATCTTGGCGGGCAGCCCCTGGGCCGCATTGTGGCCTTCGGTGGCGATTGCATCCCTGGTTGTCGGCTTAAACCTGCTGGCCGACGGGCTGCGGGAAGAGTCCATGCGATACCAGTAGCTCATATTAGAACGATCAAACTATGGAAAAAACCAAAAAACCAGATTCGACACCGGTGCTGGAGATAGAAAATCTCAGCATCGCCTATGAAACTCGCAAGGGCGATGTGGAGGCTGTCCGCGATGTCTCCTTCACCGTTAAGGAAGGAGAGACGATTGGCCTGGTAGGTGAGTCAGGGTGTGGCAAAAGCACGGTAGCTTATGGAATCGTAAATTTCCTTGGTCCCAATGGAAAGATAATGGACGGCAGTGTTCGCTTTCAAGGATATGATCTTATGGATCGTACGCAGAGCGAGCTCAAAAAACTGCGGGGAAATCGAATTGCCATGGTTTTCCAGGATCCCATGCAGGCGCTTAATCCATCGGTGCGCCTGGGGGAGCAACTTGTCGAAGTATTGACGTTTCACCGGCAGATCTCTAGGAGCAAAGCCCGAGAGCGTTGTCTTAAAATGCTGAAACGTGTCAATATGCCTGATCCTGAAGATATGATGAATCGATACAGTCACCAGATTTCAGGCGGACAACAACAGCGGGTTGTGATTGCTATGGCCATGCTCAATAATCCGGCATTGTTGATCATGGATGAACCCACAACCGCCCTGGATGTAACTGTGGAAGCCGCTGTATTGGATTTAATTGCAGAACTGAAGAAAGGTTTCAAGACGGCCAATATTTTCATTACGCACAATTTGGGTGTGATTGCCCGTGTCAGTGATCAGCTTTGCGTCATGTATGCCGGCCAAATCATTGAGAAAGGACCGGTAAACGAGATTTTTCAAAGACCTTGTCACCCTTACACGCGAGGACTGCTCGCCTGTGTACCACGTTTAGGGGCAAGCAAGACAGACTCTGTACTTCATCCACTAAGAGGGCGGGTTCCTGCCCCGGAGGATCGTCCCCATGATGCATGTATATTTGCCCCCCGATGTGATTTTGTTACAGACGAGTGCCGCAAAGCTAGACCGAGTATGGTCGGTATTTCCTCTGTGCATCAGGCCCGTTGTATTTTCGCCGAGGAAATTGAAATCCTCTCCGGTACCATACAAAAACAACAAAAGATAAAGCAGCCGATTGCAACCGGTCGGCAGGAAGAAAAGAAAGCGGATCTGTTTTGCTTTGAAAATGTTAAGATCTATTACCCCCACGAATCGCGTTCGATTGTGAGCCTGTTCGGACTTGGCAAGAAAAAATACGTTAAGGCGGTTGATGATGTAAGCCTGAAATTGTCAAAAGGGCAAAGCCTGGGCATTGTAGGTGAATCGGGCTGCGGCAAGTCTACGCTGGTGAAAGGCCTTATCGGCCTGGAACCTTTAACTGCAGGCGATTTGGAGTTTTTAGGTATCAATGTGTCAGAACCAGTCACGGGGCGAGATGTACATTTGATAAAGGAAATGCAGATGGTGTTTCAAAATCCTGATGCTACCCTAAATCCCTCTTATACAATCGGAAGACAGATTGCCCGGCCGATTAAGCGCTTTAAGACAGTGCCTCCGAATCAGGTTAAACGTGAAGTCATCCGGCTCCTTGAAGCTGTGCAGCTTTCCGTGACGTATTACGACCGTATGCCCAGACAATTAAGCGGGGGAGAAAAACAGCGCGTGGGTATTGCACGGGCGCTGGCAAGCCGGCCGGAACTGATCGTTTGCGACGAGCCGGTTTCCGCCCTGGATGTTTCGGTTCAGGCGGCGGTCATAAATCTGTTGCTTGAAATACAGCACAAATTCGGATCATCCATGATCTTTATCGCTCATGATCTGAGCGTGGTGCGCTTTTTTTCAGACGCTATCGCGGTTATGTACCTTGGGCGGATTGTCGAAATCGGACCGGCTGAGGCCATTTATGCGCCACCGTATCATCCGTATACGGAAGCATTGCTTTCTGCCGTTCCCATTCCCGATCCCGCTGCCGGGCAGAGAGAGATTCGCCTCGGCGGCAGCGTACCCAGTGCGTTGGATCCTCCCCAAGGCTGCCGATTCCATACCCGCTGTCATCGCCGGGCCGAAATGTTGGAAGACGGCGGCAGGATTTGTGAAAGCGTATCCCCGCCCTGGCAGCGCAACAGAAAGGGACACCAAATTTCATGTCATATACCGATTGAAATGTTAAAAGGTCTTGAACATGTCTTGCATCTGGCATCATAGATATACAAATTCGGCGTTTCTGACCCGTAAGGAAAAAACGAATATCACCGAACGTTCAGATGCTAATCTATTCTTTTTAATTGACATTCAATCAATGTTACGAAAAGATTAATTTAAAAAGAGGGGTTGAACATGCTAATCGTCGGAGAAATTATCAACACCAGTCGAAAGCGCATTGCCGAAGCGGTTGAAAAACAGGATGCCGCATTTATCGGACAAGTAGCAAAAGATCAGGCCGATGCCGGTGCTGATTTCATTGACGTAAACGCCGGAACGTTTGTGGATCGGGAAACCGAATATCTATGCTGGCTGGTAAAGACGGTTCAAGACGCCGTTGATCTGCCCCTGTGCCTGGACAGCCCCAGCCCCGAGGCGCTGTCTGAAGCGGTCAAACACCACCGGGGCGAACCGATGATCAATTCCATTTCTCTGGAAGAAGATCGTTTTCAAGACCTTTTGCCGGTGATTACCTCACAGCCGTGTAAAGTTGTGGCCTTGTGTATGGCCCAGACCTCCATGCCGACAACAGCAGACGAGAGGGTCGCCGTGGCTGCGGAGCTTATTGAAAAACTCACCAACGCCGGTGTTGCCCTTGAAGACATCTATGTTGATCCGTTGGTGCAACCCGTATCGGTCGACGTGAAGATGGGAACCGCTGTGCTTGAGGCCATTCAACGGATTATGGAAACGTTCCCGGGAATACACACCATCTGCGGGCTTTCCAATATTTCTTATGGCCTGCCGCTCCGCAATCTTGTTAATCGCAACTTTCTGGCACTGGCGACAGCCCGCGGACTCTCGGCCGCCATTCTTGACCCTACGGATAAACGTCTCATGGCAACCCTTCTTTCCACACGGATGATCCTTGGCAGGGATGAATACTGCGGCGACTTTATCGACGCCTATCAAAGCGGCATTATTAATAAAGATTAAGGTAATAATTGGGGCAAAAACGAAAATTAAAGGGGAGGAAACCGATGAGCTACCAAACACTGTTGGATGCAGTTACCAAAGGAGATATCAAAACGGCAACCGAGGAAACCCAGAAAGCTGTTGATGCCGGACAAAATGCTCAGGACATTCTTGACCAGGGACTCATAGAAGCCATGAATATTGTGGGCGAAAAATTCTCCAAAGGTGCCATATTTGTTCCCCAAATGTTGAGATCCGCCAAAACAATGCAGGAATGTGTCGAGGTGTTAAAACCACACTTTCAGGAAAACGCCATGACAACCAAAGGTAAAATCGTTATCGGAACAGTCAAAGGCGATTTGCACGACATCGGTAAAAACCTTGTGGGCATGATGCTGGAAAGCGCCGGTTTCAGTATTATCGATCTTGGAGTCGATGTTGCTCCGGAAGTCTTTGTTGATAAAATAAAAGAAGCGAATGCCGATATTCTGGGCATGTCGGCATTACTTTCCACCACAATGCCCTCCATGTCTTTGACGATCAAGGCATTGGCTGATTCCGGCCTGAGGGACACCGTGAAAGTCATCATCGGCGGTGCACCGGTTACAAGAAAGTATGCCGAGGATATCGGGGCGGATTCTTACGCTTCGGATGCAGGCTCGGCGGTGCTTGAAGCCAAAAAGCTTCTCAATATATCTTGAGATGATCCACAAAAAAAGGACCTGGCTTGAGCGGTTCAACGTTCAAGGTTTTATAACCCTTGAACCCTGAACCTAGAACCGATCAGTTTAGGAAGGAGATGCCATGGAACTCGGACCTATCCCCACATTTCAACCAAGGCTAAAAGTTCTCAACCGCCGGCAGGCGCTGGCGATTCACACAGCGGCCCTGGAAATCCTTGAAAAGATCGGCATCAAGATGGAACATGCCGAGTGCCTTGACATGCTTGCCGGCGCCGGCGGCAGGGTGTTTGATAAAGACTGGATACGACTGCCCGCTTATCTGGCCGAAGAAGCGCTCCGCACCGCACCGCGCCAGATCACCCTGTATGACCAGCAAGGTAATAAAGCCATGCCCCTGGTGGATGAAAACCCGTTTTACGGCACAGGCTCGGATACTACCTTCACTCTAGATCTGGAAACCGGAGAGCGGCGCAGGTGTATCCTCGCGGACACCGCCAATTTTGCAAAACTTGTTGACGGTCTCGAAAACATCTCCTTTGCCATGTCCATGGGAAACCCCGATGATGTTTCCAAAGTCGATTATATTTATGTCTACGCGTTTGCTGAAATGGTTAAAAATACCAACAAGCCGATCGTGTTTATAGCCGACCGCGGCGAAGACATCGCCAAAATTCACGAAATTGCCTGCATGGTAGCCGGGGGCGAAGACCAACTGCGCCAAAAACCGTTTCTTTTGAATTATTCGGAAGCCATCAGCCCCTTGCGTTTTCCCGAACATGTCATGGACAGGCTTCTTTTTTGCGCCCGCAAAGGGATCCCTATTTGCTTCCCATCCGGTTCAAACGCCGGCGGCGGCGCGCCGGTAACTCTTGCCGGGGCGATGGCCATGGGAATTGCTGAAAACCTGGCGGGGCTGATTGTGCATCAGCTTGCCGCTAAAGGGGCGCCGTTTCTTTTCGGCCCCAACGTCAGCGCACTTGACATGAAGTCCGCCGTTGTATCCTACGGTTGTCCTGAATGGAGCCTGACCCAGGCGGCTTTAGCGGATATGCGTGACGAAATATACGGTCTCCCCATTTGGTCCTTTGCCGGGGCATCGGATGCTAAAGTGGTGGATGCCCAGGCCGGCGCCGAAGCCATGTTTTCGATTATTACCGCCATGCTCTCGCGTTGCAATCTTATCCATGATAACGGATACATCGAGTATGGCAGCACGTCCTCCCTTGAAATGGTCACCATTGCCAATGAATTGGTTGCCATGGCGCGTTTTTTCACCTGCGGTATTCCGGTAAATGAAACCACCCTGGCTCTGGACGCACTGGAAAGGGTTAAAAATGCAGGCCCCCAGGCATTCTTTTTAATGGACGACCATACCTTTGAAAACTTTGAGCAGGCGCTTTTCATTCCCAAGCTTCTGGACCGCAGCCGCTACGATACCTGGGAAGCCGAAGGGTCAAAGGATCTTTACACACGCAGTAATGAGGAGGTCAAACGGATTCTGGCCGAACATCAGGTAACGCCCAAAGATGACGGCGTATTAAAAGAGATCGACGACCTTTTAAACGCTTTATAAACTTTGATATTCTCGAAAAAGGGATCGAATTGCTCACTCGCGCAGAAATCGACAAAATCGACCGGGCCGGACGCAAAATACTAAAACGTGTAGGGGTTAAGATACTAGACCGCCACACCCAAAAGATGCTCAAAATTGCCGGAGCCAGAGTCGATGTCAAGGCCGATCGGGTCTATTTTTCCGGAAGGTGGCTTGACAAAATGATTGCAAAGGCCCCGCAGGAATTCACCCTCTACTCCCGCGACGGTAAAAATGATTTGCACCTTGGATCGGGCAATGTTTATTTTGGAAATGGCGGCCGTGTGTTTCAGATTCTGGACATGGGTACTGGGGGGTACCGCCCGACCATCCTAAAAGACGTGGTCAACACCGCACATCTTGTCGATCGTCTCGACAACATCCGATTTTATATTATTGCCTGTCAGGCCCATGATCTGGATCCTGAGTTCTATCATCTGAATGATTTTTTTCATGCCTTCAGCAATACCACCAAGCATGTCATGGGCGGGTGTGATACGATCGAGGGTGTTCGGCAATTGTGGCAACTGGCCACATTTATGGCAGGCGGGGAAGAACAGCTAAAAGAACGCCCCTTTGTTTCCGTGATCACCAATCCCATAAGCCCGCTGACCTTAGATGCCAACACACTTGAAATATTAAAGTTTTGTGCCTTAAACGGCATGCCGGTAACCTGCGCCCCGGCTCCCATTGCCGGCGCTACTTCCCCGGCGACCCTGGCGGGCACCCTTACCCAGTTGCATGCGGAGGCCTTGGCAGGCGTTGCAATTGCTCAAGTATTTAGCCCCGGCGCCCGGGTGCTGTACGGTGCCGTTCCAACCGCTATGGACCTGCGTACCATGGATCTTACCATGGGCTCGGTTGAAACCGCCATGTTGAATGCCTGCGCCGTCCATTTGGCCAAACGCTACAACCTGCCGATCTATGCGTCGGCAGGGGTGACGGATGCCAAAATACCCGACATTCAGTCAGGGTTTGAAAAAGGAGTCTCTTATTTGATGGTCGCAACGGCCGGAGCCGATTATGTTCATCTGGCTGCCGGAATGCTGGATTCCGGCAACTCGATCTCCTACGAACAATTCATCATTGACAATGAGATCCTAGGGATGGTCCACCGATTGATCAGAGGCGTTGACGTGGACAAAGAAACCCTCGCCGTTGACATCATCGAAAACGTGGGGCCCGGCGGCAACTACGTTACGGAAGAGCACACGGTTAAGCATATGTTCAGCCAGTTCTTTTACCCCTCTCTTGCTATTCGCATGAATTTTGACCGCTGGCAGGAGCAAGGCAAGCCCACGCCGCTGACCAATGCCCATGAGTTGGCTCGAACATGGCTCGAAGAAGTCGAACCTGTATTGAGTCTTGAAAAATTGCTGGAAATCAAAAGCAAATTCCCAGAAATTATAAACACATAACTAGTGCCCATCCATATATACATTTGAGCACTAAGCAATTTCCAATTCATAAATGAGATATTTTTTCGATGAGCAAGGCCGCACAAGGGTTTTCGCCCGAGGCGTACGTAAGTACGTCGAGGGCGGAAACCCGCGGAGAACGCCGCTCATCGGAAAAATAGCCAT
>JACKQG010003632.1_pt1 | contig 18692 bp, 9 predicted proteins | sample 8237621 | NCBI WGS metagenome assembly JACKQG01 (sample SAMN15677084, study PRJNA649215) | marine metagenome | biome: marine; feature: Black Sea; material: saline water; isolation source: suspended particulate matter (SPM) from the Black Sea western gyre | collected 2013-06-09/2013-06-10 | depth... | reverse complement strand
GGGCTGTCGCAGACGCGTCAGCACGTCGTCCCTGAAGGCCCGCTTTCACCAGAAGAGCAATTGGCCAAGTTTCATGTTCCGCCCGGTTTCGAGATCGAGTTGGTGGCCAGCGAGCCGGAGATCTACAGTCCGCTGAGCATCAACTTCGATAACCGGGGCCGGCTTTGGGTGACCGACACAACCGAATATCCCTTGCCTCCGAAAGGCCCCGGGCGCGACGGGCTGAAAGTCTTCGAAGATACTGACGGCGACGGCCGCTATGATAAGGTGGCCACGTTGGTCGACGGGCTGAGTATGCCGACCGGCGCCGAGCCGATCCCTGGTGGGGCGATCGTCTTCAGCGTGCCCAGCATCTTCGGGTGCTATGACACGACCGGCGACGGCCTGATCGACCAGCGACGGGCCCTCTACTCGGAGTTCGGCAACATCGACGCCCACGGCATGAACAACGGCTTCACACGATGGCTGGACGGTTGGGTCTACGCATGCCACGGGTTCCGTAATTCGTCGGAGGTCAAGGGAAGCGACGGTCACACCATCAAAATGGACTCGGGCAACGGTTATCGCTTCCGCCTGGATGGTTCGCACATCGAATACGTCTGGCATGGGCAGGTGAACCCGTATGGCATCGCCTTCGATTCGCTCGGCAATTTCTTCACCGCCGATTGTCACACCAAACCGGCCTATTGCCTGCTTCGCGGAGCCTACTATCCCAGCTTTGGCAAGCCACACGACGGTCTCGGATTCGGTCCAAAAATGATCGAGCATTCGCACGGGTCGACGTCGATTTCAGGCATTGCCTACTATGCGGCGGAGCAGTTCCCGGAGGGGTACCGCGACAATGTATTTATGGGCAACAGCGTTACCGGCCGTGTGAACCGCGACAAGGTTACGGCCCGCGGCTCATCGCTAATCGGCATCGAGCAGCCAGATTTCGTCACGTGCGATGATCGCTGGTTCCGTCCGGTGGAGATCAAGTTGGGGCCCGACGGTGCGCTGTACATCGCCGACTTCTACGACTGTATCATCGGCTACTACGAAGTGCCGTTGACACATCCCCGCCGCGACAAGACACGCGGCCGGATCTGGCGCGTCGTCTACCGGGGCACTGAGGGAGAGTCGCAAAAACTGCGCAAAGTATGCGATCTGACGAAGCTCGATTTGGAGCAACTCTGGACCCGGCTCGCCACCCCGAATCTCTGTGTGCGGCTGCTGGCGACCCACGAAATCATCGATCGGTTTGCAGCCGACGCGGTCAAGCCGCTCCGCACGAGGATCCTCGAACCGTGCGATGCTCACCAGCGTGCCCACGGCATGTGGATTCTGGAGCGGTTGGGCGCACTGGATGACGAATTCGTCCAACGTCTGGCGGAGGACGAAACCGGATCGATTCGCGTCCATTTGGTCAAGGCTTTGGCCGAACGGACGGACTGGGATGGTGCGGAACGGCCGGCAGCGGAGTTGGTCCGAACGAAGCTCTTTGATCCCGACGCTTTCGTCCGTCGCGCCGCTGCCGACGCACTGGGACGTCATCCCAACTCGGCCCATGTACCTCTTCTACTTCGCCTTTGGAGCGAGACGGCGTCTGAGGATACCTACTTGATTCACACCACGCGTATGGCGCTGCGCGACCAACTACTGCGACCGGAGATCTTCCGCGAGCACGCCCATTTTCGCGGCGACCAAGATCGGACACACCGGCTGTTGGACGTCGTGCTCGGAATCCGCAACGTCGAGTCGGCTGAGTTCGTGCTGAGCGCCCTAAAGACCGATCAATTCGATTCGAAGCGGCTCGGCGAGTTCATACACCATGCCACGCGCTACTTGCCCGACGATCAGATCGATTCGCTCGCCGAATACGTCCTCACCTGGCAAGACGCCGAACCGGGAAAACAACTGAATGCGTTTCGGTCCTTCGGCCTGGCGATGGCGGAGCGCGGAGGCCAAATCCCCAAACCGTTCTATCCATGGGCAGAACGGCTTGCCGACAGGCTCCTGGATTCCAAAAATCCACTTCGTTTGGCCGAAGGGATGCAACTGGTCGGAGCACTCCGCCTGCCCTCGCTGTATGAACCGGTGGCCCAAATCGCCGCCGCGACCAATCGTCCGATCCCGTTGCGGATTGCCGCGATTCAGGCATGCGTTGCCACGGCCGACCCGCGACGACTGGAACTGCTGGACGCGATACTGGGAAATCCGGCGGACACGCCCGAGCTGCGGCGGGGCGCAGCCCTGGCTTTATCAACAGTCAACACAGATGAAAGCCGTCAGTTGTTGCTCGAACGACTCAAGACCGCCCACCATCAGTTGGCGGCCACCATTGGCGCGGCACTGGCCGGCAGCCCGCCGGGCGCCGAGATACTTCTGAACACGATCGCCGAGGGGAAGGCATCGCCGTTGTTGCTTCGGGAGCCGGGTGTGCAACGACGACTGGAAGCCGTCACGGTGCCGGATCTGTCCGCAAGGGTGGCCAAGCTCACCAAGAACCTTCCGCCGCAGGACGAGATGACAGCCCAGTTGATCACCCAGCGGCGCAACGCCTACGCAGCCTCGAAACCCGAAAGCGAGCTTGGCAAAGCAGCGTTCGAGAAGCAGTGCGCCATTTGTCACCAGTTGGCGGGCGAGGGGAAGAAATTCGGACCGGATTTGGACGGGATCGGTATGCGAGGGCTCGACCGTTTGCTGGAAGACCTGCTGGATCCCAGCCGAAATGTCGATCCGGCCTTTCAGAGCACGATTGTGATCACCGATAAGGGACTCACGCGCACAGGCCTGGCGCTGCGCGACGAAGGCCAGGTACTGATCTTGGTCGACTTGGAAGGCAACGAGCTACGCATCAGCCACGGGGAGATCGACGAGCGACTCACCTCCGCCCTTTCCCCGATGCCCAATGCCCTTGAGAAGACGCTCAACGAAAAGGACTTCAACCATTTGTTGCGATTCCTGCTGGACGCCACGGAGCCGCCCAAATCACCAGACGGCGCCGAGAAGCAATCTCCGGCATCTGGCGAATGAACAGCATTCCTACTTGGTGCGCAGGTGCCTGACGATGAACGCAGCCAATCGAGCGGCGTTGGCTTCATCCCTTCCGATGTCCGGGCCGATGTGACGCTCGACCGGTACTCCGGCCTTCTCCAGCGCGTCGGCAAGCAGCACGCCGTACCAGTACGAGTGCGGATCGTTGATCGTCTCGGGAACCGGCGGGTGATCGGTGCCGACAATCGTTCTTGGTGCGTGATGGCGCACGAGCACCGGCGGATCGTCGGGGCTGACGAAGTTGATTGGCGAGCATTGCTTCATCGCCTCGATGACCTGCGGATCCTGCCGGTCCTTGGAGCGAGCCAAGTCGTAGCCAAACTTGCCAGGGAAGATCACTGACATGTCCTGGCCGCGGGCACCCAGGCGTGCCATCGCCCGGGGATCGAATCGCAACATGTCCACGGGGCCGGAAATATCGACGACGCACGAGAGCCGGCTCGAAAACGTCGTGATCGGGTCATTGGCCTCCGGTCGCGCAAGGTCGTCGTGGAGGCCGACCCACAGCGACAGATGCGCGCCGGCCGATCCGCCCATGGCACCGATTCGATCGGGATCGATGTTCCAGTCCTTTGCCTTGGATCGCACGAACTGTACCGCCCGCACGGTATCCTGCTCGCTGGCGGGGAACGGGTATTTCGGGATCAGGCGGTAGTTGATCGACACGACCGAGATGCCCGCGTCGAAAAGCCGATCGAAGAGCCCGTCGGGATAACCGGTGAACGAGTTCTTCCGGCCTCGCCGCCAACCGCCGCCGTGAATCTCGATCAGCACCGGAGAGGGTCTGTCACCGGCGACAATGTACGCGTCGAAGTTCTGTTGCGCCGAGTCGATCTTGCCGTAAACGACGTCGCGATAGACGGTCAGGTCCTTGCGATCGGCAAACGGGGCTTCAGCGTCTCCGAGATCCACCTTGCGTCCGTACTTGATGGCGACGAGCGCCGTGTAGAGCTTTCGCAGGGCAGCGGTACCTTCGTCGGGCCGGTACCTGGACGAGAAATGTTTGATGAACAGGGTCCAGTAGAGATGCTTTTCGAGATTCTCGACGCTCTTCTTTGCATCGTCAACGATCGCCTTCACAGCCTCGTCGTGGGAAGGAAAACCCTTCGATTCGGCCCTGTCCGATGTCTGGATCAAGGATCGGTAAGGGTTATCCCAATCGGTGCCACCCGGACCGCCTCTGGTAGCGCGCTCTTTCAGCACCCAGGGCTCGGGATTCTCGAACTTGGCCTCGTCGATAGCCTGCGTCCCGCGCCGAGGTTCGTCGTCTGCCGCGGGCGCATCCCCGGCGCAGCACAACGCGAGTGTGACGATAATCGCTGCCAGCGAGCCCGCAATACTATTCGTAGTCATTCACTTGCCTCCGCACATTCACGGTCGAGGAACCCAGCCGTTTCGATATCGCTCGGCGACCTCCGCCGCCGACAGGGCCTTGGCATACAGCCGAATCGGACCGATGTCGCCGCGGTAGTGCCGGCCCCCGCCGTAGGTCCAGCCAATGTGATACGTCTCGCCGACCATGAAGAATTCGAAGCCGGGTGTTCCGGTGTCGTAGGTGGCATCGCCTGCGGGTTCGCCATTCACGTACAGCGCAACTCGACCGTCGGCGTGGGTCGTTACGATGTGCAGCCACTGATCGTACGGCACGCGCCGCTCGATACGAACGTGCCCGGTGGCCTGCCAGCGGTCGGTTGGAGTCCGGCGGTCGTTCTGATAGTACAGCCGGCATGTCTTGTCGGATTCGTTGAACTGGTTGAAGGTCAGGTTCACGTTCCAGCGGTAGTTCAAGAGCGACTCGGAAGCGTTTGGGCCGTCCACCGGAATCAGTGGCCGGGTCCAAAACTCGTACGTGAACGCCTCCAGAGGGAATAGCGTCTTGATTTGGCCCATCGGCACTTTGCAGTCCAGCGCCTGGAGCCTCGGTTTCAGAGGGATCGTAGCACCGTCGTCCGCGCCGTCCAGTCGCAGGAAACCCCGACCGTCTTCCTGCATCCACCGGGGATCGCCAGCCAGCATCAAATGATGGCCGTTATGGCTGGCATCGTAGACCGCCCCGACTGGCTTGGTGTCCATCGACAGATCGATTAACACATCGGTGCTCGGCTCCAACTCGGCCGGCACGGGCCACGTGGTCTGCTCGGGGTCGTCGCCCGGCTCCAGCGCCGACACGGCCACGTCATCCAGCCAGACCGCGCCCATCCCATCCAGCTCGAAGCCCACATCGGTGCAGTCGCGCTGCTTGAAGACATCGGTGACGAACGAAAAATACGTCCAATCGCTGCCGCCACGGCCGTCCATGTAGAAGATCTTCTCGGGCTGTTCGCCGTAGGAGTATTTGGTACGGCATTGCAGGCCCCGGCCCGTCACGTCCCTGGACTTGTACCAGCCACGGACCCACCAGCGATCGGCATTGGCCTCGATGGCGTGTTGATAGATCTGCACCCATGCTTTTCCAGGGCCATCGATACGAAGCGAGTGATCGTCCGTTCGCCCAACCTTCTTGTCAACCTGCCCACCGCGCCAGATGATCATCGACTTGGGGTCCTGGCGTGTCGAGAGTTCGGCGAACGTGCTGCCGGCCGGGTCGAAGACCGCAAATTCGTCGGGCGACGCAGCAACCTTGGGCGCAATCGCCGACAACTCGTATATCGCCTTGGCCTCAGCCGGCGGCATGGCCGTCAGCGTGATGCCGAATCGACGTCGTTGTCCAGGCGGTACCGGGTCACCGCTGCCACTTTCACGATGATGGTAGTCGTACCCCCAGTGACACAAGCCCAATTGGAAATGACGCTTCGGGTCGCGCTTCCAGGCCACGTCGATCTCGAAACTCGGACAGGCGGACTCGTCGGGGTACAACACATTGGCGAATTTGCCCCAGTAGGTCTCGTGGTTGCTGCATTCAAGCAAGTGGTCGATCAACGGGTAGCGGTACCAGCGCCGGTCGGGGCCCTGGTACAGGTGCCAGCGATGGTCCAGGTCGTTCCAGCCGTAGGCCACCTCCGGTCCGGGTGGCCGGTTGTTCTGCGTCAACGGGTCGATCAACTCGAACGCATTGATCTCGAACGGCTCGGTCACCGTGAAGGTCAAATCGCTGTCATACTCGTATCGGTAGACGCCACGTTTCGAATCGTAACGCACGATGCATTGGTGGTCCGCCTTGGCGGTGCCGGGCCGGTCTGTGCGGAAGGTGAAGTGCAGTTCCTCGCCTTGCTTGGTGACATTGAACGCATCGGGCAAATCGCCCACCAGCGGAAGCACGCCGTGTCCCGGCCCGGGAGTGATGGCCGGCCCAAGCCACGTGTAGTAAACGGTCCGACCACCCGGTTGAAGCTTAATGCAGCTCTGAAACAGGGCCCCGGATCCATCGCGGGTCGCCTTGAAATAGCGACTGATCGGCTCGTGGCCATCAAACAGGATCGCTGTCGTACCGTCCTGCTCGAAACGGAAGTCCGGCCGATGGTCCGTGTACGGCGTGATTTCCGCAGCGATACGGCTCGCGTCGAACTGACTGACGATGACCTTGCTGCGCCAGACGGCCAGGCCCACGCGGCCACCAGCGTGCGGCGCACTGCGGTCCACGTAGTCCAGCACCTGATTGCCGTCGAGCGTCACCACGAAGCGCGCCCCGCGAGAGACGACCTCCAGCCGGTGCGGCTTGCCGACTTCGACAGCACAAGGGACCAATTGCAGGAACTCGCCGAGCGAGTCCCAAAGCGCCAGTTCGCCTCGATGGCCTGACAGGGCGATTCGATAGAAGTGAAGTGGATCCTTATGGTGCACCACGACGCCAAAGTCCCAGCCGGACGCATTCTCGCCGTAGTGATAGGCCCACCGAGCGGTCTGCATGATGGGCAACCGCCACGCCACGCGCGAGCTTTCATCGATGGTGAAACCGACCGTGATGCACGTGTCGGCTCCCTGATCACCCGGCACAAGGCGTGTGTCCCAGCAGTCGGCCCTGCCTTCGATCGTCAGGCACCCATCCTGCTCGGACCAGACGCCGGGCGTCGGCTGGAGGCCGATCGTCGTATCCATCGACTTAGCCGCAGTCCACTTCTCCAGCGGCACCGAGGACCAATCGGTCCAACCCGTCGCCGGACACGCGACAATGACCATCAACGATACGATGTTTTTCAAGTAGCGCATGGCGTGTCTCCAAACAGTGCGATGCGGATGTCGACCGGCATTCTTGGCGAGAATTCAACCCTCGAAATGTTGTAAGTCATGTCTGAATGGTACAATGCGCTTAGGTGCCGTGCAAATTCGGCTGCATAAGTACAAGTTCCAGGTCACCGCGCAATAACGCAGCTTGAAGTGGTGACATGGGGCCGCCTCGTCGCTTTACCGACCAACGGTTGAGGACGCAAGGGCGTTCACGCCCTTTCTTCGCGCAGCGGTATTAGCCCCGGGCATTCATGCCGGGGTGGACGGCCGAACCAACTCAACCAACCTTAGGCCCGTTCACGGGTCTTCTCGCTGGCGTGGTTTCAACCGTCCAGCCATCGATTAACCGTGGTCGTTCGTTGGCGTCCTGTTCCAGCCGTTCATGTCTCACCCAAACGGCATGATGCTCACAGCAAGCGACCAGCGGCGCGGATCGATGGCTCAAGCCGAGCAGCGAGAACCCCCGTGAACGGGGCTGGCGGTACACGGCGTGACGTCACCGCTACCCCGTGTTGAAACACGGGGCTAGTACCGCTGACGCGGAAACGGGTCGTGAACGACCCTAAGCACCACCGGCGTCTGGGCCCCGACAACGCACGCGGGATGAAAAAGTTGCGAAGGAACGGGGTCGGGAGTCGTTATTGTCGAAGAAACGTTTCTGGCAAAGACTCCCGACTTCTCTTCTTCGCCGTTGCAGAACCCAATGCAACCGGCGTGTGAAAGGGGCGTTCATTAACTTCACACGCAATGGTAGCATGCTTGCTTCCGAACAAACGTACTAGATCATTGCGGAAGGCCCAATCATGATTCTTCGGACTCTCCTTTGCCTTGTATTGATTCGGTCGGTGGCTTGCGGGGCGACCTACTACGTGGACAATCGCGCGGGCAGCGACGACAACGATGGCAAGACGCAGGAAACGGCCTTGGCAACGATCGCCCGGGCGGTAGCGCTGTCGAAGACCAGCGACACGATTATCTTGACGAACACGGGAATCGCCTACAACGAGCCGATTCTACTCGTCCGACGAGGCGGAACGCCGCAGAAGCCTTTCACGATCGAAGGCAACGGCGCCGTCCTGTCCGGGCTGAAGACGCTCGCTCCCGAGAACTGGAAGAAGACCGGCGACGACCTGTACTTCTTTCCCCTCAGTCAGACTCCCTACGGCCAACCGTACCTGGCCGACGGCGGAAAGAAACTCGTCAAAGGCAGCGCGTCCGACGCTTTGATCGCCGAGCAATTCTACTGGGATCGTGAGGCCGGCATCTCATTCAAATGCGCTCCCGGAAAGACGCCGGCTTCTTACGATCTCGGTGCGACGTTGCTTACCAGCGGCTTTGCCACTGCCAGTGCAAGCTACATCGTTTGCCGGAACCTGGTCTGCGAGTACTTCGCCAACGACGGCTTCAATATGCACGGCGACTGCCGGGGGATTTACTTGGAGAACGTGGTAGCCCGCTACAACGGCGATGATGGCATCTCGATCCACGAAACGGGCGGACTGGTCGTGCGCGGCGCGCACGTGCACCACAACACCTTCGGCCTGCAGGACGTGAACGCGGCTCGGTCCTTCTACAACGGTGTCCTGGCGGAACATAACCACATCGGTGCCAGTTTCCACGGCGGCTTCTACAGTTTGGTCGACTGCCATCTCCGCGACAACGCGGCCTATCAAATCGACATCGTGGCCGCTTCGCCGAATCACCTGATCGGCTCGGACAAAAACCCCATTTGCCGCACGACGCTGTTTGCAGGGAACGTGATCGTCTCAGGAAAGGACAGCCACGCGTCACTCCGCATCGGCGACGGCGCCCAGGCCGTTGTCGAGCACTCCGTCTTTGCCGGGGCAAAGACGGGCATCTTGGTCCAAAAGGGCGGCTCGTGTCACCTGACGACCAGCGTCATCGTCGATTGCGAATTTGCCCTTGCTTCGGACTCTGCCGAGGTCTTCCGCGACTACAACGTCTACCACCCCGCACAGATGAAGTGGTTGGGCGTCGATTACGGCCCGGACCAATGGACAGCGTTTCGCGGATTGGCGCTACACGACGAGCATTCCAGAAGTGGGCCAGTCAACGTCGCGGCAGACGGTACCGTCAGCTTCCCCGATGGATCACCCGCAAGAGAGATCGAGAAGCCCGTCGGCCCGACGGCACCAGTGACCTTCGGGGCCGAGGTCCGTGCCCCAGAACGCAAATGAATGTGAACGGCAGGGGAATGGGGGCAGGGGGATGTTTGAGTGAGAAATTCCCCTGCCGTTTCGCACTCTTCAGCGACTCGGCGATCGCGAGTTACCGGTATGCGAGTTCTTTCAGTCCATCAATCGCGGATTGTACTGCCGAGGACCGGCGACATAGCCCTGGTAGTCTGATTCGTCTAATGGTTTCGCGGTGTAGATATAGATGTGTCTGGCCGTAGGATCCCAGAGGACCAGTTCTTCGCGGTCGTCTCCGCAGACGTTGGCGGGGATCGCGTGATAGAACCCCATGCGATGCACTTGGTTGCCTCCCGGCGGCGGCAAGTCGGGAAGCCGACGCCCCTCTTTGCGTTTCAGGTCCCAGAGCCAGCCGCCGTTGTACAACAGGGCCGCTCTATCCGGGCCTCGCCAATAGACCGGTTCCATGCCGACGTTGGTAGGCGAGAAGTTAAGCTGGAGGCGGTCGACGATCTTGTTGGTCGCGCTACTGACCAAGAGCACATCGGTCGTGTGACCCGTATTGCGCAAAACCATCTCCGGTCCTGGCAGGTCGTCGCGCAGATTGGCGACGCGGACCTCTTGTCCGTGAGGCACCTCCTTTTCGCCCAGCGACAGGATGACTTCTCCCTTTGCGTCCATCACATGTCCGAAGCCCGAACAAATGGCCCGAACGTTGCCATCATCCCATTTTGTGATGGCGACCGAGTCCATGTTGCGACCAAGCTGTCTTTCCCACAGCGGTTCACCATCGTCGTCAATCACGAAGTAACCGCCGTTCAGTTCATCGCGCCCGTCGCCATCGATGTCCCCGACCGCCGGGATGTAGGCGGGACAGTGGCTGTACTTGATCAACTCGGTGCGATAGGTCCAGAGGACAGTGAGACGTCCGTCGATCGCCACATACGTGTCGCCGAGTTTCACCACGATGTCGCGTGGCCCGTCGGTTCCTCGAAAGTTCGCCACCAGCAACCGCTGGTGGACCCAGTTGGCTCCGACGGGATCCTTGCGACGCCGATCGGTGATTTCTTTCGGTGCTGCTTCGCGCAACACTTTCCCGTTTCGGCCATCGCGAATTTGAATGACGACGTCGGCCAACGATTGCCAGTCGGGTTCATTCGCTTTGTAGGATGGCTCTCCTGAGCCGTCCGGACAGGTCGGAAGACCCGTCCTACTTGCTCGATGCCAGAAGCAGATAACATCGGCCGCCCCATCGCCCGTCATGTCATGCACCGCCACGGACATGGGCCGCGAAGGATGATTGCCGCCTCCGCCGGCCGTCCACAGCGCAGTGCCATCCATCTCGAACGCGCCAAGAAAGCACGGTTTCATTCCACCGCGATGAGCACCGGTTGGCGCTCCGTGGTTGCAGCGATAGACCAGAAAGTCGCAACGTCCGTCGCCGTTAAGATCGCCGATGCGAATGTCTCCACCAAACGTGTGCTCGTTTCGCCTAATGAGAAACGGCTCCGGGATCGGCAGCTTCCGGTGCAGCAACGCATCCTCGCGCGGCGGCGCATGCGGAATGCGCGGTTCGGCCGACTGGGCCGGCAGCAGGCTATCGAACGTAACAACGACGACGAGGATGGAGAGAATTGAGTTGAATCGCAAGGTCACTTGACTCATCCCCCTAACTTGTTGTGTAGCTCCCACATTTCTCGAATCACTTCGTTTCGCGTGCGGTCGGTGGTGAATCGCTGGACGCTGCTTCCCGCACTTGGGCGGCTAGATCATTTGACTTGAGAGTGCTGGACCGACGAATCCCAGCGAAACGCGGCGGCGTAGAAGTTCTCGATATTGTCCAGCAGTTCGGTGAACAGGAGCAAACGCGGTCCCCCGTAAAGCGCATCCCACTGCATCAATCCTCACCACGCGTAGTGATTAGTCATGTGGGTGCAACGTCAAGGCAGTCTATCCCGAGTTTCCCGCGCCCCGTTTGCTTCGTCCATGGCGGGCGTCTATTATTGCGACCGCTACGGGATATTGCTATGACAGCCGGTCAACTCCAATAGGAGAACTCGTTGATGAGAAGCAACAGAAATAGCTCGCCTGCGGAACGAACGCTGTCTTGGACAACGCTTTTGGTTCTTGTGCTGTTATGCTCCCAGTGTATCAAGGCCGAATCGTCAGATGACGGTTCGGGCTTGAAGGTTGCCACCTGCCAGTTTCCTGTTTCGGGGAACGTCGATGAAAACGCAAAGTACGTCAAGGACTTGATAAGAAAGGCGGCGGCGAACAAAGCCGATATTGTCCATTTTTCGGAAGCGGCACTTTCCGGGTACGGCGGTGTCGACGTTCCGAGCTTCGACAACTACGACTGGGATAAGTTGAGAAGGCACACCCAGGAGATAATGGGATTGGCAAAAGAGCATAGCATCTGGGTCGTATTAGGCTCGGCGCACTATCTCTCGGCCGACGAGAAGCCGACGAACTGCCTGTATATCATTTCGAGCGAGGGAGAAATCATTGATAGATACGACAAGTCGATGTGTACGGGAGGCGATCTGAGAGTCTATACACCGGGAAATCATCTCGTGACGATCGACCTGAAGGGCATCCCGTGTGGGTTCCTGATCTGTTACGATTCTTGTTTCCCGGAGATGTATAACGTGTACCGACACCGGGGCGTGAAGGTGATGTTCCACTCGTTCTACAATGCGCGTCACAAGGGCAAGACGATCCTGGACGAGATCATACCGGCGGAGATCCGTGTTCGAGCGTCGGACAACCTCATGTGGGTCGTCGCAAACAACTCGTCGGCCAAGCATTCCTCCTGGCCCACCTGCATCGCAAGACCCGACGGATCGCTGACCGCACTCGAACGAGGTGTGCCCGGCATTCTGTATCGCACGTTTCCTGACAGGAAGGTGACAGACGAATTCCGAAGCTGGACTCACAACAACAAAACGATGGTTCTGCCAGCAAGCGAGGTCTACCATAACGGGACACCGTCAAATCACCCCCGAGCAACCGACCCGCATGCGTTGCCTTGAACACGATAAGACGGACAACCTGTTTCCGCCAACCCGGCACTGTTGCTGCAGTCTTTGGACAGGTAAAATGAAGAGGTGATCGCATCATCCTCTTTTCTCCATGGAGATGCCGCCATGGCCAATTCCGTCCTTGGTACGATCGACGGAGACATCGTTCGCCTCGACAATCGCCCGTCTCTTCCTTCGGGTTGTCGTGTGGAATTGACGATCCAGCCGCTCGATTCGTCAAAGCGACGCCGCGCAAAGGTCGGCGAAATGACCGGACCCGCATTCCGAGTGCCGGATGAAGCATTGGCACCGCTAACAGACGACGAGTTGCGGGAGTGGGGACTGTGAAGCTCTTGCTGAATCGTTTCGGTTCGTTACCGTGGACGGGGTCTTTGACGACCTCGGGGTGGATCGGCTCTGGTAGCGGCGCAAGGTGCCATTGCTCTCAGCATCCGGCCAGAAACGCCTTCTACGGACCTCTTGACCGAGTGCCATCGAGCACACCGATGCCCTCGTCGTCTCGATGTTCAGCGAACCATTGCTGGAGCGATGCCATGACGCCGGTCGCGAAGAATATCTTCTGCGACACGGATTTGCCATCGGACGGCGGATTGGATTGCGCCACTGCGGCGAACGCCTTTTCGGTGACATCCAGGAACTCTTCATCGCCCGTCAGCTTGCCCACGTAGGCCAGCGAATCGATGATCAGCATGTTCAGGCTGGGCGAGACGTTTTCATAGTACGGCTCGCCGCTGGTGGACGCGGAGTAAGGCCAGCCTTTGGCCTCCTCGTCCCATGATTTCAATACCCAACGAGCGCCGGAAATCAACGATTTCGCCACCGCGGGATCGCCTGTCGCCTCGTGGTGGTCTTTCAGCCCGGCAAGCAGCACGCCGATCAAGAACAGGTTATTCCCTCTCGCGCCGTAATGTCCGCCGCAGTGATCACTGGGCAGCACGTGCGGCCAGGCGCCACCGTCGTCAAACTTCTGTTCCCGCAATGGAATCGCCACAATCCGATTGGCTGCGGCGAGATACTCGGCGTCATACGTGCCGCAGTAGATCGCTATGATGGCTACCAACGACCAGCCGGCCGAACGCTCGTGAGTGCCGAGCCGGTCGAACGTGCGAGACATGGCCCAAGTGATGTGCTCGCCCAGGCCGATCGACGCTTCCATCACGCGCGCGTCGCCCGCCAGGTACCACGCGTCCATCATGCCGTGGGCCCAGGTATGTCCGTTGCGTGCGTCCGTGTGGCTGTCGTAACGATGTGACCATGTCGCACGCATGGGGTTTTGCGACCAGGTCCCTGTATGTCCGATTGAGTGTTGATGATTAGACCCAACATAGTGCGGATCGGGATAAGCGTGTACGCAGTCCACATCTGCTTGGTGCCGCGCCGCGGCGAGTGCGAGCCGAAAATACTCTCGACGCCCGGTTCGCACAAACTGCCTGAAGAAACCATGCGCGAGATCGTACTCGTTGTTTCCCCAATTGCGGCCTCGCTCGCCGAACCAATCGCCGTAGTTCAGGTAGCCGTATTCTCGCGAAGAGGCTTTCCGGATCATGTGCCGCTTGTACGCGTTGGCCACGTATGCATCCCACTGGGAAAACTGTTTTCCCTTTGGAACAGACACGCCTCCCAACGTCTTGGTCGACGCATACCAGTCGGCGGGCAGCACGGCGACGACCGGCATATTGGCATCTGCGTGCAACTGATCCACCGCGGTATCGCCCGCGAAGTCGAAAGTGACACGCGTTGTGAACGACATGCCCCACTTGAAACGGTACTTGCCGTCCACGAAGGGATACATCAGCCAGAACGGCAGATCCGTGCCGAAATCAGAACTCGGTTGCCGAGGCAGTAAGTGGATAGCGAATGACTCCCTGTCCGCATCGAACGCCTTAGGCCAACGCTGCCAGAACTCGTGCACCGCGACCGTCGCCGCGCCATCGTCGCCCTCGAATCGCACAACGCCCGGGTACCGGCCCGCGCGGCTGTCTGCCTCGCCGCGTCCCAGCGTGAACTCCTTTTCATTCAATTGGGTGACTCGAAAGCTATCAACGTCGTCCGGTAGCCCCTGAAGCGTACCGTCGTCGTCACGTCCAAACGCGTACGCCCGCTTCACGCCGCCGGACAACGTGAGCGGCATAGCAAGCGACGTGATGTCGGTAAATTCGGTCTTGACGAACGTGTTCAGGTGCGTGTGCGCCACGGTGACGCGCGGCGACCCTGCGCGGAATTCCAAACGCGTGATGTAAGCCATGTACGTCCGCCCAGCGTCGTTGCTGTAATCACCCTCGGCGCGAATGACGACTTTCTGTGGCCCGATTTCTTCGATTGTGATGTGTCGTGGAGGTGTGGCAGACTGCGAGAAGAGAGTACCGTGCTCGTCGTGGAGCATCACGCCGGTCGTTGCCGAGGCAGCAATTGGCTTACCGGCGACGTTCACGCTGCGAAAGATGTTGAAACGCTGCTTGTCAATCACGGCTTCAAGCAGACCCGTATTCACGCGGATGATGTCGGCGGATTCATCGACCTGCAACTGCGATGGAACCTGCTTCCCAGTCACATCGGTTCCCAGTTCGACGGCGTAGTCGGCCTCCTGCTTGGCGTCCAGGTCGACCTGAAAATCTGCGAGCACCCATTTCAGGCTGTCGTCAGGCCAAAAGGCCGTAGCCGTGAATTGTGCAGGCGTCTCTTGACCGCTGGGGGACAGCAAACGCAGATTGGCCAAGTCGTACAGCCCGCCTTGAGGAAGGGGCAAGCCAAAGGTGATCGGCGAGGCACGTCGAGCCACGCCCGCTTCCTCGAACACGTTCACTTTCACTCGCTGGCGTTGGATTGTCCCGGGCTGCCCTGGTTTGCGCGATGCCGAGAACGGTACCGGTGGACGAGGACGGCCAAACTGAATCGGCTCCTTGGGCGCAATCTGCTCGTACGTAAGCCCCTTGTCCGAGAGTTTCTCGTACTTCACCTTCTCGTCATAGTAACGATAGTCGGCCAGACTGCGCAGGCTGTCGGATCGACGTAGAGGCAGCTTAGGCACGGGGCGATCCACCAACGGGAGCTTCACCGCCGTGTGGGGTGTGCCGTCGCTTGTACCTGTGGCACGCTGCGATAGCAGGTGCAGGCCCAGTTCGACACGCCCGTCTCGAATCCGTAGTGGCGCATCAAGACTCACGAAAAGTGCCCTATCATGAATCGCCGCGCACGGAATCGTGTTGCCCCGCGTAAACGACGGGTTATGCAAACTCGTACCGACCCTGTCTCCTTGCACAGTGATCATCACGTCGACTCCGCCGTGGTACTCGTTCACTCGTCCCGTCGAAGCATCGTTGTCCATGTCCGCGTAGATGATGAACGTGGCGTTGGCGAAATTCGGCTTGTGCGCGAAGGCCACTTTGAACAGCAGCCGTTGGTCGCCCACGTGGCAGGCCGAAAGGTCGACGATGTCAGGCGCATGCTGCGTCGCCTCTTGGTCGCTGAACCCGCGATTCGGGCTGGCGGCGACTTGCGCTAATTGCTGTGGCGCGTCCACCGGCGTTCCGATCTTGTGCTCGACCACGTCCGGGATGCCATCGCGGTCGGTATCATCCGCGGCTGCAGCCGAGCACGTTAATACGATCACGCCAATCCAAGATCGTCCTGTCACGGCAATATTCTCCTCTTGCGGTTAGTTTGATTGAAGAACCGTCGCATGAGCCCAAGTCTATAGCCTCCATGGCTCGCGCATCGGGTAGGACAGCATGCGGTTGGCCTCGTCGTCGCCGACGAAGCGTTCGGCGTCGGGATCCCACTGGAGGTCGCGGCCAAGTGACATACCGATCGTCCCGATGTTACAGAGCGTGGTCGACCGATGGCCGACCTCGACCGGCGCATTCGTGCGGCGTCCCGAGCGTATGCAATCAAACCAGTTTCCGAAATGCCCCGGCGTCCCGTAGTCCTTTGCCGTGGCCGGCATGTTTCGATCCACGACCGAGCGCAACGATTCCGGCTTCGTCTCCAAACGCCCCTCCCGCCAGACGAACGCGCTTCCTTCGGTGCCTTCGAAAAGGACACCGAAACGGTGGCGGCCAGCCGCGTCGCCGTGGATTTCGCGGACCTTCGCTGCGGGGATGCCGGACGGCCTGGACCAATGGTTCGCCGTGTCGATACATGTCATCGTCACACCGTCTTCGTACTCGAAATCCACACGATAGTGAATCGGCGTATCGTAAAGCCCGTTGGTAGGAAAGATCGCCTTCGCGCGAACCCGCTTCGGCCCAACGTCATCGGCCCCATGGCCATGCTGGCCGCTGTCCAGATGGTGAACGCCCCAACCGGCGATGTAACCGACGCAATAGTCGGAGATGAAGTACCAGGAATGGATGCCAAAACACCGCTTGGACGTAAACGGCGACCAGGGCGCCGGACCCAGCCACATGTCGTAGTCAAAACCGTCAGGTACCGGCTGCGTTGGCTGAGTCGGACAACGCTGGCCGCTTGGCATGCCCAGGCGGATGGTGTGTAACCGCCCCAGGTAGCCGCCTTGGACCAGCGTGGTGGCCGCGTTGAAGGCCCACTCGGATCGGTGCTGCGTACCGTGCTGGAACACGACCCCATAACGGTTCACCGCCGCGACCACCGCCCGGCCCTCGGCCACCGTGTGCGTCAACGGTTTTTGGCAGTAGATATGCTTTCCTGCCCTGGCTGCCGCGATCGTGATGGGCGCGTGCCAGTGGTCGGGCGTGGCGATGTAGACGGCGTCGATGTCGTCGCGACCGATCACCTCGCGGAAGTCACCGCAAGCCTGGCAGTCCCGATTGCCGTAGTGCTTGTCGACTTGCGACTTCGCTGAGGAAAGGCGTGAGCGTTGCACATCACACACGGCAAGCAAACGGACACCGTCGAACGCCATCCCGGATTGCCAGGCGAATCCCATTCCAATCGCCCCGAGTGTGATCGTTTCGCTGGGAGGCACTTGGCCGTCGCGTCCCATCACACGAGCGGGCACGATGTGCGGTACGGCCACTGCTGCCGCTCCTGCCAACGTGATCCGACTCAGAAATCGTCGTCGTGACAAACGCTGTTTCGACGCCATGGTCTGGTCCTTCAACTCGCGGCCGGGACGAACTCGTAACGCATGGATTCACTTCATGCTACAATAGGCATTTGTGTGCCCACCCAACTTACATGCCGCGGTTTCATATCGCAACAAGCAACCCTTGGCAGGGAAGATGCAAGACGCACGAGAAGGCAGATCCAGGTGGCCGTGTCGTTGATCTGGCTGGCTGCTGTGCCCATAATGCCGAGGTTGCGTGCGTGTCAGAACGCGGCCTCGAACATACCCAGCAAGACTCATGTCAACAATTGACGCGATACTGCTGCTCTCACGTGCTCTAAAGGAAATGCATGGCGAAGCACAAAGATCCATCGGCGAACAGTTTCAATCGACGTCGATTCCTCGCGACTTCAGCCGCGGCGATCGGCTTGCGCGGCTTTAGTTCGTTCGCGACTGCCGGTGAGGTCGCGAAGATCGCACCGCCGGCCCGGCACGACCCGACATTGTCCTCCGTGGATCGGAACCAACTGGTCGTTGCACTGATGGGCGATCCTCAATTGCACATGAACCCACGCAGCCTGGAGCACGCGAAAACGGCCATGGATGACTTGGCCGAGATTCCTCACGATTTCCTGGTCGTGCTCGGCGATCTCGTACAGAACAAGCCGGAGTACTTCGCGGACTACGAGCGGATCGTCCTGAAGCCCTCAACCAAGCCCGTATACAGCATCGCCGGCAACGCGGAACTCGGCGCCGGCCTGGACGCCTACCAGAAGTGCACCGGGCTGCCCTTGTACTACACGATCTACCGCCGCGGAATCCGTTTCATTTTCACGAGCGTCACTGCCGTGACCGGTCCGAAGACACACATCTGCAATCTTGGCGACAAGCAACTCGCTTGGCTCCGTCGCGAACTGGCCTCGGACGTCAAATCGACGACTGTCATCGCTTTCCATGCCCCCGTGTTCGAAACGACATGGCACAGCGAGGACCGCGAAGCCACGCCGTTTCCCGGGTCGATGTATCTGAAGGAATCGGCCGAATTGCGGGCCATGTTTGCCCAGTACCCGAACGTCAAGCTGTTCGTTCACGGCCACTTACACCATGCCTACGGCGTTCGAGATGAGTTTGGCCGAGGCGAGTATTGCCTGGACAACGGCGTCCTGCATATCAGTGTCGGTGCCACGGCAAACAGCCGGGGAAGCAGCGTGCTGTTGATCGGTCACGACAAGATCACTGCCAAGGTACGCGATCATGCCAACGGACGCTGGCGCG
>JACKQG010003631.1_pt1 | contig 18694 bp, 15 predicted proteins | sample 8237621 | NCBI WGS metagenome assembly JACKQG01 (sample SAMN15677084, study PRJNA649215) | marine metagenome | biome: marine; feature: Black Sea; material: saline water; isolation source: suspended particulate matter (SPM) from the Black Sea western gyre | collected 2013-06-09/2013-06-10 | depth... | reverse complement strand
TCGGATCCGGAAAAACCGGGATATTATCCAACTCGCGATGAACGGCAGCAAACGAAATGTACCCCTTCAGTGCATTTTGATCATAGGAATTTTGAATATCAGAATATACTGAACAATAATCAGTTACAAGGATCACCTTATCTTTAGCTTTAATTATATCGAGATATCCTTCCATATATTTTCTTACTGTTGTAGGGGTGGGGTTACCGTCACCATGGTAGCCGTAATTAAGATCTTCCCTCGCTTGCCCTTCAATGGCTTGCAAATAGGTTGTGGCTGGCGCTCCGGTTGCATCACCATCCAATGAGACAAGTTCCTGCGCGTTTTGTGGAATCACGATAAAACCAGGGTGAAAATTCTCTGCGTAGTCTGAGATCTCTTCGATAAAAGCCCGCATCTCCTGTCTGAAATCGAGGTCAGGGATGTCGTTTTTTTTGCAGGCGAGGAAAATAAAGGATGTCATCCAAAAGAGAAATAACAGCTTTTTCATCGTGGATGTTTCGTACCTCTGAGAGAAGAAGACCTGTTCACCAGAATTGATTACTTGATCTCAGCATTCTCAAGGATCACTTTGTAAACATAACCAGCGCCAAAGTCTTTGTCCAATGCAACAACACCTTCAAATGTTACTTCATCGTCAACATTAATAAATGCCTTTGTTGTAACGGTAAGATCATAATAATCACCATCTTTTGTCCCGTCCTGAAGGTGAACCCAGTTCCGGTCCATAATGTAAGGGGAGAATTTTACGACTTTGCCCCTGATTTTTACGGTCTTTCCTTCATAGGATTTCCTGTTTGAATATAATTCTGCAATGGTGATACCTCCTTCGGCAGGCTGAATGTCAATGCCAGTCTTCTCAGGTATCGGCTGTTTGCCTGCTATTGAGGAAGAAGGCATCTGTCCTTGCGAGATGATTGGCTGATCGGTAAAATCCTGGACGAAATAAATACTTTCAAATGTCCTGCCAAGTTCATTGCTGGCAAAATTATTCATCTCGATACCTTCTGACCAGAAATAGGTTTCACCTTTCTGAACATGAGCTTTGCTAACGGCTATCCAGTACTCCTGATCTTCGGTGGAAACCAGCACATAAGTATAACTATCGGTCTGGATGACCTCTTCTGCAATGACCTGGCTCACATTTGGGGCGAGGTTCTCTACTCGCTCCCGGGTATTTGTATGACATGCGGTTAATAATGCAATAATTGCTACCAAGCCGACGTATATACTACGATGAATCTTCATATATTTGTATGTTAGAAAGGTTGAGCCTGCAAAGATAGATATTTACTGAGACTTTAACTCGTTTACTCATGTCATTCGGCCATAAATTCTACATTTTTGTCCTGGTCATAATTGTACTGTTTACGCTAATTGTTCTCTCATATTTCGGATTCAGCTACTACAGCCTTCCACTTGAAGAGAGGTTCTTTCATAATGCTTACAAAGACCTTAAACCTGGTGGTTTCTGGGGACATGGATTGGGTATATTGGGGACACTTTGTATCATTATCGGAGTTCTCCTCTACATTACCAGGAAACGATTGAGAGTACTCTCACGGTTCGGATTATTGAAGCACTGGCTTGAATTCCACATCTTTCTTTGTACCCTGGGCCCGATCCTGATTCTTTTCCATACATCGTTTAAATTTGGTGGACTGGTTGCAGTGAGCTTTTGGAGTATGGTGGCCGTATTCCTAAGTGGTGTGATCGGAAGATTTATTTATATCCAGATTCCCCATACAATTGAAGGGAGAGAGATGAGTCTGAATGAAGTTCAGGAGATGAAAACCAATATTGGGACGGTCCTGACTGAATCCTACAGCCTCGATAATGAGAGTCTTAACCTGATTATCGAATCGACTAAAAAGAAGGTTGAGCGATATCATGATAACTTCTTTGTGCGATTTGTACAAAATTTTATCAAGGATCAACGAACCATTCGTCAGGTCAGGTCCGTTGTTGGAAGGAACAACCTTTCCAGATCGGAACAAAAGCATCTCCTCCATCTTATTCGACATGAAATAACACTGAACAGGAAGATAGAACGACTTGTCATGATGCAAAACCTGTTCAAATACTGGCATGTGGCTCATTTGCCTTTTGCCTTCGTAATGCTGGTCATCATGCTGATCCATGTGACTGTTACCATTGTTCTTGGATACCGTTGGATATTTTAAAAATGGAAATACTCGTTGAAAATATTCTGATCTACTCCCTGGTTACCATCTTCTGCCTTGTGGTTGTGATTCTTTATTTAAGGAAGCAAAAACGCAATTCCAGAATAGTAGAGGAAAAGATCGCTACAGCAAAGCAGGATGGACTATTTGAGCCGATATCCCTTCACCCGGTGGTGGATGGCAACAGTTGTATTCAAACGGGAGCATGTATTGCGGCTTGCCCTGAGAAAGACATTCTGGGAATAAGAAATGGTAAAGCCACCACTATTAATGCGTCACAATGCATCGGTCATGGAGCCTGTTTTCATGCCTGTCCAACTGAAGCGATCTCTCTTTGCATCGGCACTGAAAAACGTGGAGTTGAGTTGCCACATGTAAACCAGACCTTTGAAACCAATGTCCCGGGAATATACATTGCCGGTGAATTAGGGGGGATGGGACTGATCAGGAATGCAGTTGAACAGGGTCGTCAGGCTGTTGAGAACATAGTAAAGACAAGCGGGAAAGAGCATCAGGCCGACTATGACCTGATTGTTATAGGTGCCGGTCCGGCAGGCATATCAGCCTCATTGACGGCGAAAAAATATAACGTTACCTGTCTTACCCTGGAACAGGACACCCTGGGAGGGACTGTTTTTACATTTCCACGATCAAAAATCGTCATGACTTCTCCAATGGATTTACCACTGTTCGGAAAGGTGAAACTCTTCGAGACAAGCAAGCCGGAACTCCTCAACCTCTGGCAGGATGTATTGAGCAAAAACGAAATCAACCTGAGGGAAAATGCAAAGGTTGAATCGATTACACGTAACAATGGATATTTTATGGTTATGACGCTGAACGGGGAGCAGTTTACGGCCAAACAAGTAATACTGACTATCGGGCGACGCGGATCGCCGAGAAAATTGGGAATTCCGGGGGAGAATATGGAGAAAGTGACATACCGTCTTCTTGAACCTGAAAGCATTACCGGGAAAAATATCATCGTTGTAGGAGGAGGCGATTCGGCAGTTGAAGCTGCCTTGCAGCTGGCAGACCAAAACAATGTCATCCTTTCATACAGGAAAGACTCATTCGGCCGCATCAAACCAAAAAATAAGGAGAAGATCAATGCCGTTTCCGCAAGTGGCCGGGTTAACATTCGGTATAATTCCAAGCTCACGGCGATTGACCAAAAGGAGGTAACCCTCTGTTCGGCCATAAAAGAAGGAGAGAGCGAAAAAATTGAAAATGACCTGGTATACATTTTTGCGGGAGGGGAGTTGCCAACCCAGTTTTTGTCGAAGATAGGGATTGCAATTACAAAGAAATTTGGCGAAGCTGTTTTAAAGCACTGATTATTAACTATATTTGAATGTCGTTCCAGTTTATGAGAATAGGGATTATATATACATTTTTTGTGCTGATCTTAACCTGTACGTCTTCTTTGACAGCTCAGATCTCTCCAGGTGATCTGGCTGAAGTTCATTCACATTTGGAGGGCATTTCCAATTGCACAAAATGCCATACGCTGGGAGCTAAAGTAACTAACGAAAAGTGTCTGGAGTGTCATCAGGAAGTTAAATCCCGCTTAATGCTGAAAAAAGGCTACCACTTTTCTCCAAAGATCAGGGGAAAAGAGTGTGTTTCCTGTCATAGTGATCATCACGGCCGGAAGTTTGAAATCGTTCGTTTTAATCCCGACAAGTTCGATCACAATCAAACCGGATATATACTGGCCGGAGCTCATTCAAAGAAAGCCTGTAAGGATTGCCACAAAGCTGAAAACATTGCCAATATTAAGATTCGGGAAAAGAAGTTCACCTATCTCGGCCTGACTCGTAGATGCCTGACCTGTCATGCCGATTACCATCAGCAAACTCTCCCTTCCACCTGCTCGGATTGTCATAGCAATGTCTCTTTTAAACCTGCTACGAAGTTTGATCATTCGGCTACAAATTTTCCGTTAACCGGGAGCCATCAAACAGTCGGATGTGCTGATTGTCACACTGTTACTTCAAAAAACGAGGTTCGATTTCAGGAATTTGCCAATATTCCCCACCAAAATTGCACAGAATGTCATACCGATGTGCACCAAAATAAATTCGGCCAAATGTGCCGTGATTGTCATACCACAGCATCTTTTAACAGCATCATGGGAATGTCGGACTTCAACCATTCAAGAACCGGTTTTCCACTAGAGAACAAACACGCTGAACTGACCTGTAGCTCCTGTCATAAACGCCATTTGACCGATCCGTTGAAACATGAAAAATGTACTGACTGTCACGCCGATTATCATTCAGGGGAGTTTCTCAAAGAGGGTGTTGTTCAGAGTTGTTCCTATTGCCATAGCACGAAAGGTTTCGCGGGATCTTCATACACTATAGAGCGACACAATGAGGGTACTTTTCAACTGAAAGGCGCTCACCTGGCGACACCCTGCTTCGTTTGTCATAAAAAAGAAGAAAAATGGAGCTTCCGGGAGATTGGGATGAATTGTGTTGATTGTCACAATAACATACATGATCCCTTCATCAGTGAGAAATACTATCCCGAGTCGGATTGCCGGAACTGCCATCAGGAGACTCGATGGGCATCAATCAACTTTGATCATTCAGTGACGGAATTTGTTCTTTCCGGAGCACATACCACTCAAACATGCCGCTCGTGCCATTTTAAAAATGATCAGAATGGTGTTGAATACCAGGTATTTTCAGAACTATCTTCACATTGCACATCGTGCCATCAGGATATTCATTACAAGCAATTTGATTTGGATGGAAAAACAGACTGTCTGAGATGTCATGCAGGGAATCTGTGGGAAATTCCAGGTTTTGATCACAACAAAACAGCATTTAAACTGGAAGGTAAACATGAAGGTCTTGCCTGCACCAAGTGTCATAAACATGTTCGAGCAGGAGAGAGCTCATATCTATTATACAAAATAGGAGAAACAAGATGCGAATATTGTCATTGATTATTGTTCTGCTGGCGATTGTATTTGTTTCAGCGAACATGGCTACAGATTCTCCGCATGGAGAGGATTTCAACGTCCCCTGCGAAGAGTGCCACAGCGCGAAAGGGTGGAAACTTGATAAAGAGATCTACTCCTTCAATCATAACGCGACCGCATTTCCACTTACCGGACAACACCAGGTGATTAATTGCAGGATGTGTCACCTATCCCTGGTTTTTTCCGAAGCAATGAGTGAATGCTGGGAATGTCATACAGATATGCATGAACAATCGGTCGGACCAGATTGCGGACGATGTCACACTCCGGCGTCATGGATCATCAATAATATTACTGAACTTCACCAGATGAGCAGGTTTCCGCTTCTCGGGCCACACACAACAGCCGATTGCTCGGGCTGCCATCTGTCAGCATCCTTGCTTAATTTTGAACCGCTTGGGATTGAGTGTGTAGATTGTCATCTGGAAGATTATAATGCGACCACATCCCCGAACCATGTACAGGGTGATTATTCGATCAATTGCACGGAATGCCACTCTGTATATAGCTTCACATGGACAGGGACAGGTATCAACCACGATTTCTTTCCACTTACGCTGGGTCATGAAATCCATGATTGCCAGAAATGCCACATCAGTGGAGATTACACAAATGTATCCCCGGAATGTGTGTCGTGTCACCTGACCGACTATGAAGCTACTATCAATCCCAACCATATCGCCAGCGATATCTCTACAGCCTGTACTGATTGTCACACACTAAACCCGGGCTGGAAGCCGGCCGAATTTATTATGCACGATGCCCTGTTCTTTCCTGTTTATACCGGGAAACACCAGGGAACCTGGAATACATGTGCTGATTGTCATGCCAATACCGGCAATTACACCATTTTCACCTGCATTGACTGTCATGAACACAATCAGCCGGATATGGATGATGAACATAATGATATAGGGGGGTATGCTTACAACAGCCTTGCCTGTTTCGAGTGCCACCCTACCGGGGAGGCCGAGGGGAGTTTCAATCATAACACATCCATTTTTCCGTTGACAGGTGCCCATGTGACTACTTCCTGCAGCGATTGTCATACAAATGGTTACGCCGGAACTCCAACGGAATGTTCTGAGTGCCACATCAATGCATATAATCTAACCACTAATCCAAACCATGCATCTATTGGTATCACCATCACATGTGCCACGTGCCATACGACCGATCCGGAATGGAAACCTGCAACCTTTCCAACTCATAATCAATATTATGCCCTGGAAGGGGCGCATGCCTCAATAGCAAACGACTGTTTTATCTGCCACCAGAATGACTACAACAATACACCAAATACCTGTGTAGGGTGTCATCTGGAGGATTACAACCAAACGACAAATCCTCCGCATGCATCTGCCCAATTCTCCACCGATTGCATACTCTGCCACACTCAGAATGCCTGGGCTCCTTCCACGTTTGATCATGACGGGCAATTTTTCCCGATCTATTCAGGAGAACACCAGGGGGAGTGGAATACCTGTAGTGACTGCCACGTAAACCCTGGGAATTACGCCGTCTTCAGCTGTATCGACTGCCATGAACACAATCAACCGGATATGGACGATAAACATAGTGGTGTCCCGGGGTATGCCTACAACAGCATTGCCTGTTTAAATTGTCATCCCAACGGAAGTACCGGCAAGATGATGGCTCCAAAAGGACTTCGAATTCAGGACTAAGATACCGGAAATGAGATATTTATTGATTATCGTCTTTGTTTTCATAACTGGATTGACTTGTCGGGCTCAAACACAATCTGAACAATTGGAGGGTACAGTATCATACCTCACTTCTCAAAATGTGTACGTGAAATTCAAATCAACCGTTGACATCTCTATCGGGGATACTCTTTTCACGAAGCAGGGAGATTCACTAATACCCGTGTTGAAGGTAAAAGATCTCTCAACAATTTCCTGCGTATGTATACCCATTTCTGCCCGATCGCTGGTCGTATCAGATCGGGTTTTTCATATTAAATCAAAAGTTCAGATAATACCACCTATCCCTATTGAACCTGAGGACAATATAGCGATAATACAAGATTCAATCAGGCCAATTCAGGACACCCTTAAAATAGAGCCTGCCAAAAAAGTTAGAAGGACTCAGGATATCTATGGCTTTGCTTCTGTTGCTGCCTTTTCTGACTTCTCAAATACACCTGCCGGGAACTCACTGAAGATGAAATACACACTCTCCTTCAACATGGCAAATATAGGTCACTCCAAACTATCTGCAGAGAGCTACCTCACATTTGTCCACAGGGGTAATAACTGGAATGATATTCAGGCGAATATTTTCAATGGGTTAAAGATCTACAACCTTTCGTTTAGTTATCAATTCAACAATCATTTTGAACTTTGGCTGGGCCGGAAAATTAATCCGAAGATCTCAAATATGGGTGCCGTGGATGGGATTCAGTTTGAGATGAAGCTCAAACCATTTACTATCGGAATCCTTGGCGGTTCAAGGCCAAACTATCCTGATTACGGTTTTAATTTCAATCTCCTGCAGTTCGGCGCATATGTTTCTCATGAGCATGCAACAAAAAACGGATACCTGCAAACTACGCTGGCTTTTGTCCAACAAATGAACTCCGGGCTTGTTGACCGCAGGTTTGCCTACCTTCAGCATGCAAATTCCATTGTACGGAATTTGACTTTTTTCGGATCCGTAGAGGTCGATTTCTTTAATAAAAAGTTCAATCCTGAGGATAGTACCATAAACAAAGACAATTCTCCAAAACTCTCCAATCTCTATTTGTCCCTGAGGTATCGGTTACTGAAAAAAGCCTCATTCACTTTTTCTTACAGCGCCCGGAAAAATGTTATTTATTACGAAACCTATAAAACTTTTTTGGAAGAACTCCTTGATACGGAAACGTTGCAGGGGTATAGACTTCAGGTAAACTACCGACCGGTAAAGAAGCTATCGATTGGTGTATCGGGTGCATACAGGTTTCAGAAGAAAGATCCGAGGCCGACGAAAAATTTATATACCTATATCACCTACAGCCAGATTCCGGCAATCAAAATTTCACCTACAATCTCATTCATTATCCTTGAGACGGGATATCTATCAGGTAGAATTTACAGTGCGGGGATCTCCAGAGATTTTTTCTCAGGAAAGTTTTACACAGGTTTGGCTTACAGATATATAGATTACCGGTTCAACAACTCCGGGTTTGCTCTTGTCCAGAATTTAGCGGAACTCAGTCTCACCTGGAGGATCATCAAAAAACTCTCCTTTTCAGTCTATTATGAGGGCACGTTTGAGAAGATCAACCAGTACAATCGCACCTATGGAAGGCTGAATTTCAGGTTTTAGAATTGGATTCTCCAGGTTCCCATCGGGAAGAATCCCATCTGGAAGTAGTAGCGGATCTCGCCGGTTTTTGGGTTGATGCGTTGCAGCGCGATGTTGGTATAATTGGTACGGTATTGCAGGTCGAGCAGGAATTCAAGGTTGTATTTCGGCATATTTCGCTTGATACCGAACCGAAAAGCGATTCGTTTGTAGGAGGGGAACCGGGGCTCATAAGCACGGTTCCAGTCGGGGATTGGTTCTCCTGTTGCCATACTGGCCGTCACATCGTAAGGGATATATGGATTTCCTCCGGCCCAGGTAGCCCGAAGTCCGAATGACAATATGCCCCATTTCCGTTTTCCAACCACAAATTCATACCCTCCTACAGCATTCATCGCATAATTTACATTGAAAGCACTGTTTCGTTCTATCTTATCGTATCCTTTATAAGTTGAGTTAAAAAGGGATGCTGTTAGAAGAAAGTAGTAGTTCTTTTTGAAAAATCGTTCAAACGTAAATTCCACTCCATAATTCTCTCCACTTCCCAGGTTGATCAAACTGTCAGCATATTGCCTGTCGAGAAAAAACTCATGCCCCTGGTTGATCAGAGCAAATTCCGGGATAGAACGTTTCACCGGAATGTCATAGAGGTACTGGTAGTATGTTTCAACTTTGAATCTCAGGTTGTCAGTGAGCAGGTAGTTATAGCCAACAGCCACCTGCCAGCTGCGTGTAAAGTCCATTTCCAGGTTTGGTTGTGTGATGTTGCCATCAGGATGATGAGCCAGCAGGAAATAGATCACCCTGGGTTGCATCTGGCTGTACAGGCCGGTTCCGAAGTTCAATGAATGCCGGTCGTTGATGATCCAATCGAAGCCCAAACGGGGTTCGAGTGCCTGGCTGTTGTTCAGGGTCAATAGAGAGCCAAAGAGGCCGGTGGTAATCGAAAACCGGTTGGAGAAGGCGTGTCTCCACTGTGTAAATGCTCGGAGAAAGCTCATTTGTTCATTGGAACCTGTATTCACCAGGAAGGATCCTTTCCACATCATACTGTCGGCAAACGACATCCAGAAATAATCGACAAAAATGCCTGCGTCAAGGCTATTTTTGGGGGAAAATTTCCGAAAAATCTGGGAAGAAAACGAGAGTTTGATCTCTTCCGTGCGCTCACCTGCCCAGGGGGAGGGGGTTGTAATTACATTGGAGAAGGTGTCAATCTTTGTATATACTTTTGAACCAACGATATAGAGCATATTTTTCCAACGGGTTTTCGGTGCGACCATAATCTGGTGAGTTACGCCAAAAACACCCAGGTTCGATCCATTTGCCAGGTTTTCACCATAGTCGGGAAACATCCACCTCTCCTGTGATTTTTCACTGTCGAAAAGCTCAATGTAACTGAGCCCTCCCATGCCTGTGATTGTAAATGTTCCGGCTTTCCTGGTGGGAATGGTAAATTTTACATTCAGGTCCTGGTATTGAGGTACAAGGTTCAAATTGATTCCCAGGTAACTAATCAACTCCAGCATAGAGTACCGATACGCAAAAAGATAGGAAGCTGGTGACTTTTTTGTGAAAGGACCCTCTGTCCCGAATTCCAGCCCATTCCAGCCAATTTCAAACCAGTATTCCCGGCGGTCGTTGTTCCCATTCCTCATACGCAGATCGAATACACCCGCTACCGTATTTCCATACTGTGCCGGAAATGCTCCAGAGAAGAAGTCTGAGTTTGTTAACAGGTTGTTATTGAGCACAGTAACAGGTCCGCCAGTGGTTCCAACTGCAGCGAAATGGTTGGGATTTGGAATCTCCATATCATCCAGACGCCACTGCAGGCCCATCGGACTGTTTCCACGAACGATGATATCATTTCTGTTATCAACACCGGAGGTGACTCCTGCAAAATTCTGTGCCATTCGGGCCGGATCGTTGTAACTACCTGCAAACCTGAATGTTTCATCTACACTGAAGTTCCTGACACTCACAGTGGCCATCCGGTTGATCGGTTGATATTTCTGATAACGCCCCCTGATCTCCACCTCTTTTGCAGTCAGAACCTTTTCTTTCAGGTAGACTGTGATGACACTTTCCTTTCCGGAGCTGACAATGATATCAGGGGATTCATATGTCGCATAGCCTACGTATGAGACCTGGATACGATGAGTACCTATTGGAATCCGTTCCAGCCTGAAGTGCCCTTCATTATCCGAGACTGTGCCTACCAGGGAGTCGATGTCAATCAGGATTACGGTAGCCCCGGGAAGGGGAGAAAGGGTTTGCTGGTCGAGAACAATACCTTTAATGGATTGACGGAGAATTGGTTGGGAAAAAGTGTGACCAGTGACTAATGACCAGTGAATAGTAAAAAGTATACAGAGCAGGATAAATGTGGAGCGATGATTTTTGTGGAATGACATAACATGCGTTATTCTTCCATGAGTTGGTTGACCTCCTCTTTGGTGAGGCGGCTCCACTGGGGGTTAGTGAACTTGCTGCCGTCCCAGCCAAAGGTAACACGGTCAAAAGTTTCTTCGTAGAAGGTCAGTTTACTTCTCAGATCAGGTGTATGTTCAATGAAGATAAACGTTTCCGGCTGTTCATCAATGTGTTTCATGATCCGTGTTGCCAGAGGTGCAACCCATTCTGTTACAGGTGTTCCGGGATTTTGTCGATAGATCTCTGTCGCGATTACCAGCCTCTTCCCATCTCGTCGATGTACGACCTTCAATCCACATCGAGAGGGGATCTCCCATTGCCCAGGAAAATCGAAGTAGCAGTCCATATAGTTATTGAAGGCGGGATTAGTCTCCATTAAAGTCAGACGTTAAAAGCATGATTTATCCAGTTATCCAGTCATCCAGAATCCACGTTTTTTCCAAAGCTGACGTCAATCAGATCACGGCGCCGGGGTGCATAGGTCCCATCTTCCACTTCCCGGTTGATGATCCGGCTGATCAGGTTTAACATCTTCATGGTCTGGGGTTCATCCTTATAGAAGGTATCCCAGGCATAGTAATAGAGTTCCTGTAACCGCTCGGGCGACATATGCTTTGGCTGATAGACTACTTTCCCGGCATTATAATGGTTCCAGTCATGATCGAATATTCTGTTTTGCTTGACCAGATCGGAATATGCTTTGGTATGTGGGAAAGGAGCTAGAATAGTGAATTCAGCCAGATCGAGGTTAATCTCCAGCAGGAAATCGATCAATCGTTTGATGTCGTCTTCTGTTTGGTTATCAAGACCTAGCAGGATTGTTCCCTCCACGGCAATTCCATAATCGTGATACCGTTTGATCCGGTTGCGGATGTAATCAGAGGTGTCAAATACCGCCTGATAAACGTACCATGCTCCAGCCTGGGCAGCGATGTCGAGTACTTCATCTTTGTCCTCTATCGTATGACTTACCCATTTCTTCTTCAACGGGATCATCGCTTTGAAAAGTTCTATCTCCCATTCAGTATCCAGCGCCAGTGAGTTATCTACAATGAAAAGCCGGTTGTTGTCTATCTGCTCAAGCTCCTCAACCACCCGGTTAATCGGGCGGGGACGAAAACCACGACCTCCCAGGTAACGCACTGCACAAGGATAGCAATCGTAAATGCAGCCACGGGAGGCGTGAAAAAGATCCACCATCCGGAATCCTTTATGGTAGTAATGATCCTTCTTGAGAATATCCCGGTTCGCTGGTCCCACCAGATTCATCGAAGGCGGTTTAGCCATGAAGTTGTATATCTTTTTGAGTTCATTCCGGTTGAGATCATCAAAGACCTCCTGCATCCTGCCTTCGACCTCCCCCAGGAAAATAGAGTCGGCATGATCCATGGTCTCCTCAGCATGCAGCATCGTGGAGATCCCACCAAAGATGACCTTCTTGCCCAGCTTTCGATACTGATCTGCGATCTCCCAACCCCGCTTGACCTGTGTGGTGAGCATCATCGAGATTCCAACAAAATCCGGGGAGTCGTCTACGGCCAGTTCCTCCACGTTCTCATCAGTGAAATCGATCTCTACATCATCGGGGATATCGGCTGCCATCACAACAGGGCCGTGTGGCGGTAGATTGAATATGGTTTGTTCTTCCAGCTTTTTCCAGCTGGGATAGATCAGTTTAAACTTCATTCGTCAACATCATTGATTTGATCCTTGCAATCCGTCATGTTTCGGATAATCTTCTCTTTTTCACTCCAGCGTGGAATCTCCATCGTTAGCGCTTTCCTGAACAGACGGATTGCTTTTTTTGGATTTTCGGCTTTCCTGAAGTAGTCGCCACTCAGCGACCAGACTTCATAGAAGTTGGGATTAGAAGTATGAAATTCATCAAAGAACACCTGGTCCAGCGGTTTTACCTCCTTCTCTTTCAGAACGTTCAACAGGATTAATCGCATTTCACGAAATCGAAGAAATGACTGGTATTCTGCTGTTTGGAGGAACTCATCAGCAGGAATCGTCTGGTCCGCTTCGATGATCTCAACCTGCTGCTGTAGCGGTGCAAATGTATTAAAAATTTTAGTGAGGTCGTAGCAAACATACTCACCGAGCTGGTATGGAGAGGTTGATATCCAAACCTTTTTTTCATGGGGCTTAAAGATGATTGAGTGGTGTGCAATCAGTTGATTGATGGCCTTTTCGTTTCCCAAACCGATTTCCTTATCATTAAGTCCCAGTTGATCCCGAAGCAGGGTTGCTGCATCGGCTACATCCATCGGTCTTCGCATGGTAATCTGCTGAACTACACGTTTGCTCCGGTAGAGAGAAGCGTTATCCCTGATATTCTCCTGGTTCAGTGGATCATCCTTGAATGTATCAGACTGGAAGTGATTCGTACAGATAAGGTAATTATTGGAAGGTTCAACCAACATTAATCCAAATGGTGCTTTCTCAATGACTGCGGCACGGTTTTCGTCTCCCGATCCAATTAAAAGAGACTCCGATACAAACGTCTCCCGGTCCAGAGAAATGTGATAGGCATCTTCGATCGTAGCTGCATATTGCAGGATCTCACGTGCCAGGATAGAAATGGGCGTTCGGGCCGACAAGGGTATCTCCGATTGCGCTGCGTTAATGGTCACAGTCAGCCCTTTTTCATTCATCCCGGATACAGTACCTATCATCCCGCCCCAGGTGACCATCATGAAAGCGTAGCCATTATCCGGCCGGGTAAAGCAGACGATCTTGTTTTTAGCGAAGTCATCGCCCATGTAAAAATCAAAATTCCGGCCGATGAGCAACGACGAGTCGTTACTATACTCATTCCATACACCGAAAGATGTACACCCGACGAGCATCAGGTCCTGCAGGGCATGGCCGATATCATGTGCTGAGTGATAGTTCAGCATCCGCTGGTAAGGAGTGCCGATGAAATTGAATACATCGCTTGAGGAGAAGGATATTCCGTAAATTTCTTCTTTGTACTCTTTCATCAGATACCGATCAAGGTCCCGGTTAAACCAGTAGATAAAGTACTTCAGGAAATGAAGGTAAAAATTGGAAGGGATCATCTTCCGGATCTGGCTTATGAAGGCCTCTTCCTGTTCGTAGATCAGTTGTTTGGTCAGTTTGCCGTTTATTACGCCACGTTCGAACGGAGAGCCCTCCAGGTAAAGCTCCCAGAGACCACTACGACTTTGCTTCAACCAGTTTTGTTGACATGTGTATAGGCTATCATCCTGCTTTTTAACGACATAGTCTAAAGAGTTCAGATTTTTAGGAACCGGTGGTGAGATCGAAGTCGCAAGCGCATACCAGAGTATCAATATCCCGATAAGCAGGATCAGGATCCCCGGGATCAGATATCGTTTCTTCCGGTAAAATGAGCGTTTAACAGTCATGTAGCAAACGATCAGTTAATGCTACAAAAATACATGGTAATTTTGACTTTGTTATATTTATTGTTTATATTTGCAAAATATAAATAAATATCACGTCATGACAACATTCACCAGTACATTGCCGGAAGATGTTCTTGCCAAATTGAGCGAAATGGCTGGGAGGTTGGCTATCCCCAAAAACAGGATCATTGAGAGGGCACTGCGGATCTATTTGGACCAATTAGTCAGAGCTGAATATACAAAGTCGTATAAACAAGCCGGAGATGATGATCATATACTTAATATGGCTGAAGAAGGTATGGCCGATTACCTTGAACAACTGGAGTCGTGAAACAGTGCGAGATCTGGTATGCCGACCTCTCTCCGATAGAAGGCAGTGAGCAAAAAGGTTTTCGCCCGGTTGTTATCATCAGTGGGGATCTCCTTAATAAATACCTTCAGATTGTTATTGTATGTCCGTTAACCACCAGCATTAAAGGTTATAAAGGGAATGTTATCCTGGATCCAGACGATCAAAATGGTTTGTCGAAGAAATCAGAAATCATGACTTTTCACATTCGCTCAATTTCAAAAAACCGGTTAATTAAGAAAATGGGCAATATCACGAATGATCAATTGGTACAAGTTAAGCAGGGATTAGAAGATATACTAAGATACTAAAGGGATTGTTTAATTGATTTGAGAACATGTGGTAATCCGAGAATCTCTCCACACGTCATCACGGCACCAATCGTCACCCCGAGCGCACCATGTAAATTGACATTCTGGCCTGTAAAAAAGAGGCCGGGAATTTTGGTTTTCGGAAATATCGTGGTTTTCTGTGGATTATTGGCATCTTTCACAATTCCATACATCGATCCCTGTGGTGTTCCGGTATAGTCGCGCCAGGTGAGAGGAGTGGAGATATCGATGGTAACCACGGCCTTTTTCAGATCCGGAAATTTAGTGTAGACAAGTTCAAGCAGTTGCTTTGCTTTTTTTGCTTTATTGACAAAGTAGGATTTTTCTCTTGCCCCTGAATCGCTCTTTTTCCAGGTTTTCCATTCATCAAAAAGCATGGTGCTCATGATCACTGCCGTACTGGCAAATTTCCCCTGGTCTTTCTCAGGAGGTGTCATGAAAAGGAAACTGTTTGGCCATTCAGCTCCCTGGGAAGGCAAACCTGACCAGATGTAGTCTGTACGATAATGGTAAAAGTTGTAATTAAGAAAAGGGAATGTTTCGGATTTCAGGCCCAGATAGATGGAAAAGACAGAAACGGAATTGGGTAGTGACCGGATCCTCTCCTGATATACCTTTTGTACCTGAATTCCTTCCAGCAGCTCCAGGGTTGCCACCGGATGAATGTCTGAAACCACCTGATCTGCAACAAACAGCTCTCCATCTTTTACAGAGACTTGAAATAAATCCCCTTTTTTGCTGATTTTCATCACCTTTTTCCTGGCCAGGACTTGTCCGCCATTAGCCCGGATCCCTTCCACAAGGATATCAGCAACCTGCTGACTTCCACCGGCTAATCTCCATGAAGAGGAGATCAGGGAATGGTTGATCAGACCGAACTGAGAGAGGGGGGTAGTAGCCGGATTGCCGGCATAAAGAAAATTATTCCCTGCCAGGATATCAGCCAAACGGATGCCGGATGCCGGATGCCGGATGCCGGATGACAGATCAGAGAGATACGAGCTGGCAAGGATTGATTGAAAGTGGTCGTTGTTTGATTCCGGTGGCAATTCTACACTGTATAGCGGGTGGGAATCAGCGACCTCCTGCAAATTATTGGTGTATTTTTTCAGGGCTGTTTGTTCATCCGGGAAATAGGGGAGGAGTTGTTCTCTGAAGTTGTCAAATCCCTGGGCAAGAGGGTATTCTGTCCCAAGATACGAGATTCTGTCAAACCCGTTTTCGTCCATCTTCCGAAGATCCAGCCTGTCACTTAATTCAAAGTATTTCCAGTAATTGGAAAGCGGTTGTCCGGACGCCAGGCTACCGGTATAATGCATTCCAGTATCAAATGTAAACCGATCTCGTTTGAAAGTCTGCAGGCATCCGCCAAATTTTCGATGCTTCTCCAGGACGGTAACCTGCAAACCCTCTCTGCTAAGAAGAAATCCCGTTAACAGGCCGCCGAGGCCTGAACCGATGATAATGATGCTATTGTGCATGATTGCACATTATTGACATGGATTTTACTAGCTTATCAGTCTCCTGACTCACAAGTTCACCACTTCACCAACTGGTCAGGTGCAAAGATAGACATATTTCGGGTGACACATTATCAGTAGAGTATACCCGGAGAAGCGGATAAAAAAGGGACGGTAGTGAAATTTATAACAAAATAGTTGTAGGTTTGCAAATGTAAATCCAGCATGGTGCGAAACAGAAATCAATTAAGTCCTGATCCAATATTTACCTTAAGTGTGGCCTCCAGATTATCAGAGGTTCCATGCCATTCTATCCGACAATATATTGATAAAGGATTGCTTATTCCCTTCAGGACGGAAAAACAGAGACATCTTTTTTCAGAAGTAGATATTTCGCGGTTGAAATGTATCAGAAGAATGATCAAGGATGGAGGATTGAATATCGCTGGAATAAAAGCGATGTATTCGTTGATCCCATGCTGGGAGATCAAGCCCTGTTCTATTCAAGACAGGTCCACCTGTGAAGCATACCATCAGGTAAATGCGCCTTGCTGGGAAGCATCTCAGAAAGGACCAAATTGCAGAAATACGGATTGCAGGCTGTGCGCTGTATATAGATTACCAGAAGAGTGTCAGGATCTTAAATCGCTATTTAAAAGGCTGCTCGATCAAAAACAATCTTCCTCCTGATACAATAACCACATTTCCCCGACTGATGATCGATTTATTCAACAATGACACGTTCTCCTGACACGATAACAGAAGCAGCAGGTAAAAAACCTCCCCTGAACAGGAGTTATGGAATCTTCGATGACATCAAGTATTTCTTTCTGAAAACCCCGAAAGTAAAAACACTGATCAAATTCAATTCGAAAGAAGATAGGCATAGATACAATGAAAGCATCATGCAACGGATTGATGTGGACGTGGATAAATATAAAATGCTAAATATCCACAGGATTGGTGTCGAAGCGCCTGCTAGCTATCTGTTTGGGGAGTTAATGAGGTGGAATGGGGACTCCATGTGCTGGCCGAATCACATCGCCAAAGTAAACCTGCAAGACAACAAGCTTGAAAACATTCAAGTTACTCTGTTTGGACGCTCAACACCTCATTCTAAGAAACGAAAAGGTATATTTGGGTCACATGCACTGCAATTATTCATTCTGAAGGCTATTCGGATACAACAAACACCTGCCCCATATGACACTGATAATGCCCGCTATATGTTATATCAAAGCAGTGGAGGTTATCCAATTGGTGTTTTCTGTATGTATGTCAGGACATCCATCCCGGAGAGAGGAGAAAAAGAGATGGCTCAGCTCTTTATCATGGTCAGTTTTAATTTCTACGGGAAAAAGCATTCAGCAAATAAGAATTTGGTTAATAGAATCTGGGAAGGAGTCCATAACAGGGTAACAGCACATGTGGCATACAGGTTTAAGAGACTGTGTGAGTGGAAGTTTGAGAACTTCAAGCACCCCGACGGCCTCGACGTATAATCATAAATACATTCGACGAACGTTTGCCCTGATCCACCATTTCAAAAGTAAAACCAACAGATTCTGTCAGTTTCATTATCTCTTTCGCAGAAACAAACCAGAGCTGGTTATTTGCATCCTCCGTCTTATTGAAATTCAACATGCGTGTAGAGAAAAATTCCGACAGCAAGGTTCGTTTGTGCCGGCTATCCAAATCTGCATTCCCTTCCCGAATTACCAGTACACCACCGGATTTCAGGTTCGCCATACAAGCTTGAAGCAAGGTCTTTTGTTTTTCGGGCGAAAGGTAATGCAGGACATCGCCAAGCAGGATGCCATCGGTTGGAGATATCTGGTAGGTTGAAACATCATCGTGAATAAATTCAATTCGGCTATTTTTCAGGTAGCCATTTTGAGCGACGACGATCTTCTCTTCATCAAAATCGACACCCGTTAGCGTGCGCTCATCTGAAGTCAGCATCAACATGTAGGTGATGTAGCCATAGTCGCAACCCAGGTCGAGAATTTCACCGTTTTTCGGCAGGAGCTGATCGTAGAGTCGGAAGTTTTGCTCCAGTTTCATTTTGATTCGGACATACCACTCCAGCACCGGTCCTTTGAAAATGTAGTTCAGGCGAACGGAAAGGCGATTATATGCTGGTGTACTATGAAGTTCCTTGAATTTTCGGTACTCCTCGCGATAATATCGCCTGACCTGTTTGGTTCGTTGGGAGTAGGTCTCCCCAAAACGGGT
>JACKQG010003630.1_pt1 | contig 18696 bp, 16 predicted proteins | sample 8237621 | NCBI WGS metagenome assembly JACKQG01 (sample SAMN15677084, study PRJNA649215) | marine metagenome | biome: marine; feature: Black Sea; material: saline water; isolation source: suspended particulate matter (SPM) from the Black Sea western gyre | collected 2013-06-09/2013-06-10 | depth... | reverse complement strand
GTTGAAATGGTAATTTGTAGTATACTTTTATATCAGAGGTTGTGTGTATAACTACATCAGTATTTAGGGTTCTAGGCATTCCTTGTACAGTGCCTATTTCCCATTCATCAACAACAACTTCAGAATCTAAGCCTAAAATGTTCTTTGTAACTGTTTGTTCTAAGACATTACCAGCGGTGTCTTTTATGTATATTTTTGCATTGCCAGTGTATGGTTGCTCACCTGTAACACCTGTAGTTACTCTGCAGAACCATGTTTCTCCTTTTTTCTCGCAAGCTCCTTCTGACATGCCACCACCAAACTCTGAGAAGTTTCCTTGAATAGTTACTTCACCTAAATCTTCAGTTACATTCACAGTTACAACCATGTCATCACCTATTTTTACATAATCTGTGTTGTCTGTTCCAATAGTATAATTTTGCAGTGTTGGCTTTTCGCTGTCACAAAACAAATCGATTCTCATATCATTTGCTAAGATATTGTATGCATCATCCATTGTTTGATCAGGCAATATTTTTAGTGCGATTCTTTGTCCAGATCTGCAAGTTGTTTTTGCTCTTCCATAGCAAGTCATGTCTTCGCATGTGTGAACAAAATGTTTCTGGTCACCTAATGAGTAGCGGACTATTTTTTTTTCAAAAGTCGCTCTTTCATCACCAAATTGTATTCTTATTTGAGCATACTGATTAGAAGGTATAAAGCAAGTCGTATTTAGACAGGTTTCAGTTCTTAGGTCAGTTATGTTTGGAGCGGTGTTGTCAATATCAAAAACGTAAACTTCTTCGATGTAAGTGCTGTTAGTATCATTGTAAAGAGTAATTGGCATGACAACTGTATCTGAAGGTAATAGAAAAATAATTCTTCGTATGTAACAAGTAAAAGTATCATTTGCTTGTTCACAATCCGATGCATGAACAACCATATCCCTATAACCCTGATCATCAACAATTGCGTCGTTTCTATTTAGTCCGGAGATGTCAGCTCTAAGCAGCGTGAAGTCTTCACCTGTAACAATTATCTTCATGTCAATGTTAGGTACTCTGCCTGTTGAGATTGCACCAATAGGTTCGCCATGACTTAAGAATTCTAAGAACTCAAGACCAGTAATTTCTAGAGCACTTACAGAAGAAGCTAAAAGAACAAACGCTAATAATGATATTACTACTCTCTTCATCAACCGACCCTCTTTCTACAAGTTTATCGAGGTTAGTACTTATATAGTTTTCTATTAAGGAGAAGCAGGAGGAGTAATAGTTATGATATCTCTATGTCTTTGTATAAACCTATTAGCCATCTCTGGATGCTCGTTTTTTAGAAAGTTTAACCTGGCAGTATTCACATATCTTCTTGATGCAGGATTTTCATAACCGGATTTTTCAAGAGCTTTTATGAATTCTTCTGGTGTTGCTTTTCCCCTCACAACTTTATTAGCTAGTATATCCAAGTTAGATAAATAACCTTTTATACCAAGTTTTTTTGCAGTTAAATACGCAAAATTATAAGCTCTTAACTCAGTAAACCAACCAGCCGTAGATCTTAAATCCAATTTATGAGCAATTTCATGGAATACTACTCGAACTCGCGACTCAATAGCAGAATTAGAATGAGTATTCAGATTAATTTTTCCAGTGTCTGAATAATAACTACCGCCCCACTCTACTTGTTTATGATAATCATCTATAGTCATTCCATGATAAAAGTCAACTCCTTCTAAGGCTCCATCTTGTACTGGGTGATAATTCTTTTTAATCAAAGATCCTAAATAAGAATTTTTTTCTGAAACAAAATCAACAAGTTCTCTTTTTATCGCATGACCTATGAATGCGTCTGCTTGAACTTTGGATATTTCTCCAAGTTGTAGTTTAACCAGTATTTCTATTTCGTTAAGATCATGAAGCTCTTTTCCTGCAATACTTTTCTTAAGATAAGGAGCAGCATCTCCTAAGCTAACTTTGCCTGTCTTAAACAAGTTATATACTGCTTCTTCTTCACGAACAGACATTTTTGCAGGGTTTAATGATCTCAAGAACAAGCTTGTGCTTTCAGCAGTTGCAGCAATTGCACGAGAATCTAACAAATCCTTGTTCCAAGCACGCAAAGCATCTACATGTATATCTTTATAAGCAGTATTTAAATCAACTAATACTCGAACATAATTTTCTCCCACTGGTCCAAGAACTTCTCCAACATCCAACTGTCCATTTGTTCTGACAACTTTGACTTCTATTCCAGGTGGAAACTCTTTTGTTAAATCATCAACCCATCTAACATATTTATGGTTAAAATCAGGTGCATGCCAAGCTTCTACACCATCAATTTTAAAATCCCCATCAACCCATTTCACTTCATCAACTTGCACAATTGATTCTTTCTTGATAGGCCCAATAGTTTTCCATTTCAGTTCTAGAGTTTTGTCAGGTAGTTCGCCCCCAATCCATTCATCATATTCATTGAATCCACCACCCATTCTCCTGGCTTCATCAGGATTTAATTCTATAGTTGCTCGATACTGGTAGTAACCATCAATATCACTAATCTGAGTTTCATGTGGAGATAGCAAAATAGCCATATCTTCATCCCCTCTAGCAATTGCTTTATCAGCCAATTCTTTTGTTTGATATTTGGTATATCCTTTTGGTAGAATATCAGCATTTCCTTTTAATATTCCTTCAGGCATGGACTCTTTGTTAAAATAATACATATACAATCTTATTTTTCCTGTTTTGGGATTAAAGTTGCCTGTATACCAATCATCAAAACTTGATTGTATATAAGAAACCCTTACAGCATTAGTGTTTTTATCAATTAATTGTTTGTTTAAAGCTGATCTTGCTTTTTCGATTAGACGAAAGTCATTCACATCTTCACCTTTCATCGCGTCAAAATAATCGTCCGAATACATCTTAGTTGTAGGTTCATCAATTCGTTTTGCAATGTCAGGAATTATATCTCCTTTTTTCAAACGTTCAAGTTCTTCAAAGGAAACAACCTTAGCAGAGCCTCCTTTTTGTCTGACCATTGATCTGACTTCATCAACATGTTGTTTTGGTGTTGCGATTATATCAACTCTCATGCTTGGAACAGACACTTCTCCTGGAATATCACTTACAACTTGCCCTATTTCACTATGCATCTGTTTTCCAAGAACAACAACAGGGATGTCAGACAAACGATTATATTCTGCAATTTCTGCTTTGGACATTTTTGCAAATACTTTCTTCATCTCCTTTAGTTGTGGTATTCTCACTTCTGCTGCTTTGAGTTCTTTCATTATTGGTGCATGGTCTGGAATTTCTTTTATATTGTACTCCTTCAGATAACCTTCTAAAACTTCAATTCTTTCATCAACGTTTGAAGGCCTGATTGAAAATCCATCCATACTTTTTCCATCATATGGTTTTGCTGCGCCTTCAGCATAATCCTGCGTTGTTCTTAGACTTTTCTGATGATCAAACGTCACTACTGAAACCCTTTGTGAATTCATACCAGTTGTTCCACCTGATTCGCCTGTGAACATAAGTCCTCCTCTTTCCTTGACAACTTTACCAGGCAATAAATCCCCTCCCATGTCAAGAATTGAATCTAATGATTTCCCGTTTGTTCCATGTACATAGAATTCAAACCCTTCAGGTTTGCTTTTCAGGATATTATGTGCTTCTAAGAAATCCGCGTTCATATTCCTGGTTGATACTGAAATTGTTGTCTTCGACAAATCTTTTCTTGGTTTTGGAAGCTCAGGCGATTCATCAAAGCTTGGTTTATGGTTTGGGAATAATTCTTCTGAGAACTCTTTAGCAGTCTTTGAATCTGCACTCACTTTTTGCAAATGCTTTTTAAGATCATTTGCACTCGCAATTTTAGATCCATATTCACGTTCATAAATAACATCGCCTCTTCTGATTAAACCAAGACCATGTAGCGCATCATCAGATACCTCTGTAAGTAATCCTGCCGCAGGCTTAAAAGCATTTTTAAAAAAACCTTTTGCAAGTCTAAAAACAGTTGTAGTAGACAAACCAGTTCCAACACTCGCACCCATTGCCATGAACGGATGCTCTTCAGGATCATAATTATTCATAACCATAAATCCGCCGGCACCGGTATCAATCACAAAGTTTTCAGCAACACCCAAAACTGCACCCCAACCACCTGTTGCAGAACTAAAAAATGTTCCTCCAAAGCCACCCGTTGCAGCACCCAATAATATGGCTCCTGGACTAAGGCCTTCATCAACGAATCGTAATATTTTTTCAGAATCTTTCAATTGCACTCTAGCAACTTCTCCTTTGAACATTGCTCTTTGCAATCCACCAATATCAACAGAATATTTTGTACTGTAGGCACCTGGTTCATAAGCAAATATGGTCTTACCTGTCAAAGCTTCTAGGTCAAACTTGAAATCTGAGCCATATACTTTTTTTGCGGATTCTTTGTTTTCTTCTAAGAATCCAAATACTAAATTGTACTTGTCGTTTTTGACTCCGTAATCTTCTCCATTAACATTTATGATGCTTCCAGCCATTCCAGCCATACTGTTTGAAAATTCATTACTAATTCATCTTCATAATTTTCTTTAATGAACCCTTTTACATATTCAAAGGCGTTCATTTGTTCAAATATATTTGGCTCGAGTTGGTTGGTGTTTTCTAAGCTCTTCAAATAGAAAAGGTTGTTAAGATTTTTCAATTCATTCTCAAGTTTAAACTCTTCTAACTTAGATTTCTTCAATGAATCTTCCAGTTGTTCTAAATCTCTCCCTAATCCTTTCTGGCTTTTAATTGGCGCAAAATAATCTATTCTTTTACCATCAGGATCTGTGAATCTAGTATCTAAATCAGTGTTGATTTCTATAAACCAACTGTCTCCTACAACTATTTTAAAATCCGCGAATCCTTTTGAATCCGCAGTTGGTGTTTTTGCAAACCTTGGTTTTTTAGGAACAATTTTTCCATCTTTCTTTCTCATCTCAAAATTGATGTTGGAGGTTTCAACTGGTTCCATCAAATTCTCTTCAGTTATTTCTCCTCCAACCATGTATTTAATACTTAGATCAGCAACATTACTAGATCCATTTATCGCATCAATCATGACTAGAATAAATTCTTCATCTTCATCTAATACAAACTCTGAATCAACTGATAAGCCTTGGTATGTCATAAACATGTCATCATATTTTGCTTCGCCTATTATCTCAATATCACCAATTTGCGAAAAGGTTGCATCCTTATTTTGCAACTTAACATAGTAATAACCAGAGAGTTCTAAAGGTCCTTTGCCAAACAGCATATTATTCTCATATATGAAAACCGCTCCTTCTTCGTATACAATGCTTTCAATTTCAGTGTTTGGAAATACCTTGATTGGTTCTTCATATGTAGAAAGAAAAATGTTTTGAGTCATGTCAAAGAATGAACCACCTTGATAAATTGTGAATACTCCATCTTTGAAAGCGAATTCGCCATCAATTTTATACTTTGGTTGATAACTCGCAGTTTCATTGTTGGGGTGATATATTACAATAATTGTGTCATTGCCATAAATCTCTTTGTCAGAATTAACTATTAATGTTCCAGTATTCCAAAAAGTAATAAACGTATATCCTTGGTACTTAATTGTGCCTTCTTTTTCTCCCTCTATAATTATTGGCTGGTCATCCAATATTAATGTAACAGCTGTTTCAGGATTGAGCATTTCGCTTTCTTGAGCGATTGCTAGTGGAACTAGTAAAATCAACAATGTTAGTAAGTATAGTTTCTTCATTTTAGTTTACCGCAAAATCAAACGAATATGGCCCTGTGTCTGTTTCAACTATTAATCTGTAAATAGTTGTGTTTGCATCATGCATGAATGCTGTCGCTTCTATATCAGAGTCTTCTAAATCGATTAATGATTCTGTGTCTATTGCAAGCTCATTGACTAGTTCGTCTCTTGCAGCCAATATTTTTCCTAATGGAGAAGTTAGAGTATTGTCTAGTTCTAAATCTCCATAGTTTGTGTATATCAATATCTGATCTTCTTGAATATCCACAGTTATTACAAAATCATTGTCAACTTGGTCCATTGTCGCATACAAGCCAGACATGATATAGTCAGCAATTTCTAGTTCCATATATTCTTTGGTCATTGATTTTTTATTTCCTTGGTACACATAGTAAGCAATTGGTCCATATTCAAGGTTTATTACTGGTGTGTTTGGAGTTATTATTCCCCCTTGTTTTCCGATTAATAGAATTGATTGGGTTCCAATTTTTCCAACATTGTAACCTATAAACATTGCTTCAAGTGAATTACTATTGCTAGAATATACAAAGTCTCCTTGGAAATCTAGGAATGTTTCATCAGCAATTTCCTGTTTTTCTGCAAAGTTGAATTCTAGATCTTCAAATTCTAAAGTATAAATATTTGATTCTGCGTTGTATGGTAGAACTTTTAGATGAATATCAAAATCCACAAATCCCGATGTTAGCGTTCTTCCTTGGATTAAGTCGTTTACGAGTGATTCGGATTGTTCAAACAAAAATCCTAATGGATGTTTGACTCTGATGAAATAGTCTTCTTCTTCAAAATTTGCTATAAAACGAACTTCTTCTGAGTCAATAATTGTTTCAACTGAAGCACTACTTGCATTTCGCTCAATACAAGTTGACAGTTCTTCTAATACAAAATTTGTTAGCTCTGACACCATAAAATCTCTTGATGGAGACGTATCTGCACCATTAAAGAGGTGATATGCAATAGTGTAATCATTCACTTCTAGAATATTATCATAATTGTATAGAAACCCTCCATTCAACGATATCTTCGACACTGCGTCTTGTCCGATATTTGCAAAGCACGTCCTGACAAACTTGTCACCTCCTGTTGCATCCACATCAACTTCGACGCCAAATAATTGTCCCCTGAGAAAAAATATTAGTAAGAAAGCTGCTAATAGCACTATACCTAAAACTACGAAGATTGTTACTTGCCCCTTCTTACTATACATTATAATAGAAATACGGAATTAATACTATTTATGTTTTTCTATAGAATTATCTTATCTTGCCTTCGACATCCCTATCTATTGTTACTGCTTCTTTGCCTGCTTTGAGTTCTTGTTTTTCAAAATAAGCTTTGCCTTTCTTTGCTTTTAATTTTACTTCTAGGAATTCGTTGAATGTGATTTCTTTTTTGCCTGGTTTTGCACCATCAACTAGTACTTGTGTTCCTGGCTTTGCATTTGCTAGAACTAAACCTACTTTTCCAACTCTATCTTCTGCTGCTAAGAGCATTCCTTCGCTTTTTTCCCCTCTTAGTTTTGCTGGTTGCAGGTTTGTTACTACAACTATGCTTTTTCCTTTGATTTCTTCTGGTTTATAGTATGGTCTTAATCCCGCCACTAATTGTCTTTTTTCTCCAACATCAATTTTTAGGATGTATAGATTATCTCCATTTGGATGTGGTTTTACATCTTCAACTTTTGCAACTTTCAAGTTTAACTTTGAGAATGGTGAGTTGTTTTTCCCTGAGAATTCATCTTTGAACTTTTGTAAGTCTTTATCTTCTAGTTTGTGAAATAGTAATTCTTCTTTGTTAATCTTTTGTCCTGCTCCAAGCTCTTTGCCTAAATCACTCCAATCTTGTTGTTTTAAGTTTAGTTGTTTCTGGATATTTTCACCTGTTTTAGGTATGTAAGGAGTTAATAATACTGATAAATCTCTTGCTATGATTAATAGATTTGCTAAGGTGTTGCCTGCTTTTTCTTTGTCTTCTTTGATGATTCTCCAAGGTTCTTTTTCTTGGAAGTACTGGTTTGCTGATTTTGAGATATTCATAATTTCTTTCAAAGCCTTCTTTAATTCTATCTTATCTAGTAATTCTTCAACGCTCTTGTATTCTTTTTCTAGGTTGAGTTCTTTCTTTGTGAGCATAGGAACCTTTCCATCAAAGAATCTATTTGTGAATGTAATTGTTCTGTTAACTAGGTTTCCTATATTGGCCACTAGTTCGTTGTTTAGTTTTTCTTGAAAGTCTTCCCATACAAAGTGAGTATCTGTTTTTTCTGGTCGATTAACCATTAAGTAATATCTCCAGACATCTGCAGGTATACCTATGTTTTTTGCGTCACTGCCAAAAACGCCTTGGTGTCTTGACTTTGAGAATTGCCCGCCTTCATAATTCAAGTATTCATTGACACTTATTGAATTTAGTAAAGTGTAATTATCTCTTGTGCCAATTAGGAATGCTGGAAATAGTATTGTGTGAAATGGAATATTGTCTTTGCCCATGAACTGGACTAGTTTTACATCTTTTGCATGCCACCAGCTTTTCCAATCCTTCTTGCATTCAGCAGTTATTCCTATGTATCCGATTGGTGCGTCAAACCATGAGTAGAAAACTTTTTTTTCAAATCCTTTCAATGGAACTGGAATACCCCACTTTAAGTCTCGAGTCATACATCGTGGTTTTAATCCTTCTTTGAGCCATGCGTTAGTCATAGTTTTAGCGTTTTCGCTCCAGTTCTTTTCTGTGCTTTTAATCCATTTTTTTAGTTCAGGATTTAGTTTTGGCAAATCTATGAATAGATGTTCTGTGCTTTTCACAACTGGCTTTGAGCCACAGACAGAGCATTTTGGGTTTATTAGTTCAACTGCATCCAATAATTTACTGCAATTCTCGCATTGATCTCCTCTTGCGTGTTCGTAATTACAATGTGGACATGTTCCGCCTACAAACCTGTCTGCTAAGAATTTTTTGCATTTATCACAATAAACTTGCTCTAGAATATCTTGTTTTATGAATCCATTTTTATTGAGTTTTAAAAAAATATTCTGTGCTATTTCGTGATTATGTTTTGAAGATGATCTCCCATAACAATCATAATCACATTCAAACCAGTCGTATATTTCTGTGTGAATCTTGAAATATTTATCTACGAGTTGTTTAGGAGTTAAGCCTTCTTCTAATGCTTTTACTTCCGCGGTTGTGCCATGCTCATCTGTTCCCAGAATGGAAATTACATTGGTCTTCTTTAATCTAAGAAAACGTGTGTAAACATCTGCGCTTACTACACATACAAGATTCCCAAGGTGCGGCACATTGTTTACAAAAGGCAATGCACTCGTGACCAATATTTTTTCTTTCATGACGCTATTGAGAATATGTGCATATTTAAAGCTTGTTGTTTAGAATATTCTTTTGATAATAAACTTAATCAAACCATTGATACTGCGTACCATAAAAATCATTGCTAGTAGTTATTTTATCTAGAACTTTGTATCGTTGATTAACTGAATCAAATATTTCTAAGAATCTCAATGGTTCCTTTCCAAAATGAACTTTAGAAATAACTCTTTCTGCTTCTTGTCTTCCTTCTTTGGTCATTACTTGATCCCAAGATACAACATCACAAATCCATCGCCACTCTGGTTGATTCGCGCCTCTTTGTAATAGAACAATGTATGGTAAACTTCTTTCCATCACACGATCCTCTATCAGTAAGTATCTTGCAAACTTGTCAGGATTAGTTGCTTCCCATCCTCTTGAATTATCTGGTAGAATTGCCTTGTACAACCTACGTATCTCTGCTTCTGAATCTTCCTGGGTCATAATTTTTGGTAGTTAGAATTTTTATTTAAACTTGTCGGAAACTTTGAACATTTTACCGTGCCCTGGAATGATGTAATCCGCCGTTTTTAAAATCTTTTTTCGACTAACATTGTATGCTTCGAGACTCCATAATATAAATTCAGGAGGATGATCTTCTAAATCACAATCACCTTCTGTTGCCAATGCGTCTCCAGAAACAACTACTGTTCCTTCATCTGTCTTTACAACAACCGAGAGGTGTTCGTTTGTGTGTCCGGGTGTGAGAAGAATACTTACATCTTTGGCAATTTCTGTTCCATCAATGAGTTCAAACCTTTGCATCTGTCCTTTTGCAGGCGTATGTGTTTGACCTGGATAAGTATTTATGAATTTGTAATGAATAATTGCGTTTTTGAAAAGATATAAGTTAACTGCATGATCAATATGCATATGAGTCATTACAACAATGTCGATGTCTTCAGGTTTTAATCCTTCTTTGCCTAAGTTAGTGATAATTTCTTCTGTGTTGAGAAAAGAACCGGTGTCTACTAGAACATTCTTATCAGTTTTGATTAATGTTACCGATGAACTAAGATGAAAGGTTTCACCTTCATGATCATGAATTCCAACTATGATTTGTTTAATTTCAGCCATATGTTATCATCCTTTTAATTAGAAACTAATCTCATATTTATACTTTCTTATACGCAAACAAAACTCTGTCTTGATCTTGTACTTGGTAAACATTGACTCCGTAGTTGGTTGGTTTGTCGTTGACATAGTATACCCAAGAGTATTCATCATTCACACATACATCTTTTACGCATTTGATGTATTCTGTGTAGAAGGTTTTCTTTGTTTCAACTTCATATTTGAGTTTTAAAACATCTAACAATGTTGCATCTTCAAAATAAAAGTTTGATGTTTCCTCTTCTCCTAGAATGCTTAGAGTCAGTGTGACTTCCCCTACACTACTTTGATTTTGACACGCGACCACGCTTAAGCTGAGCAATAAGATCGCGACAAATAGCCCTTTCGTTAAATTGACCTTTTTCATGTATGAACCTCTTAACTCTTGGTAAAGCAAACGCAAATACTGTGTTGCTTATCAAATGTATAATTATGAAGGGAATTGCTGTCAAAAACACGACCAATCCAAATGGGAATATTAGTAATGAGCTGAAATTCAGCACTACTTCAAATGCCAAGGTTGCAATAATCATTATCACAATCGTCTTCAGATAACCTGATTTCTCCCCTAAAAAACCTCCAAGGTATCCTGCTATGCCAAATCCTAATGCTTGAAATAGTGTCCATGGTCCATGTCCTCCGAATACGAAAAAATTACTGGCAATTAATGCTCCGACTCCAACTAAGAATCCTTTCTTTTTTCCAAATAACCATCCAGCTAAGATTGCAAAAAAAGTTATTGGTTCTGCGCTTGGGATTGCTTGCATTGGCACTCTTAACAACCCTGCTCCTAAGATAAAGGATGCAAGTATAACTGCTTCTCGTAAGTTTAAGAGTTGTGCTTGTTTTTGCAATGCGTGCAAGGCTACTCGCTGTTTAACATCTTCTTTGTTACCTTGTTTCTCTTTTTGTTCTGTTTTCTTTTTTTGCTTTAACTTTAGTTTTTGCGCCATCTTACGATTACGATAATTACTATTAGTACTAAAATAATATTACCAACTATCAACAAAACAACGTATATAGGACTTAAATCTTCCGGTTGTGTTTGATTTGAGTTACTTGATGTAAAGTTGAGTTGTGGTTGACTATTACCTGGATTAATATTTTGTGCACCCGCATTTGGTAATCCTGCAAGATTTCCATCTTGTGTTTCTTCGTCACAATCAACATTCAGAGTTGTACGATATTCATCTCTTTCGTCTGAATAAACGAGTGTCGTTAGTAAGCTGTATGATCCTATTGCTGCGGACGGAACTCTAAAGCTATAACTTTTTGATGTACCTTCATTTTCGTCTACATCGAAAGAATCCTGGATTGAAATGTCCATATCATCGTTGATTATTGTTAAGCTTACATCTTCATCATCCTTTCCAATGTTATCAATTTCTATGTTTAATCTATAGCTCTTCCCACATTCTAAATCTACAGTTTCAGATATGCCTACAGCTAGTTCATGACTTTCTTTGTCAACTTCTACTTCATATAGTAATACTTGTCTGTATGGAAGTTCTAAATCTCCTGTTACTGTGACTTCTAGTTCGTAATCTCCTTCATCTGCATCTAATGGAATTTCTAGTTCTAGTTCTAGGATTTCATCTTTTCCATCACCAATGTCTGTTGAATCGGATTGTTCTTCTATATCATCATTGTCATCAATGTCTCTTATGATTGCTTCGACTTCTACATCTTCTAGATCATCATCCTCATGTAGATTTCCTACTTTAACACTTAGAAGTATTAAATCACCTGGTTTTACTTTGAATGAATCTCCTTCTTTTAATGTGTCTTTGTCACCATCAATTTCTACAGAGACTTTTTCTACATCTAGAACTGGTTCACAAATATCATCATAATCTGAGAATGGTGGTTTGGTGATTGGGTTCCAAGAATTATCAAATGATGTATATGATAAACCTATTACTTTGTCATCTGTTTCGATTTCATAGTCACTTGCTCCAACCATTGCGGATTCAAAATCGGTTTCTGCACTGTTTATATGCCAAAAAGACCAATATTTTCCTGCGTCATTGTCACTTGCAACTCCTTCAACAGAATTTAAGAAATGACCAATACCTACAGTATATGACCAATCCATTGTTAAGCTTGATTCTTGAAATGCATGATAAGCTGTTTTCCCATCATCAATATTCACGCATTCTGTATTTAGTGAGCCATCTGCAAGCAATACGACTGTTCCGACGTTTGCTGCTTGTACAACCACGATTAAAAGCATGGCTGCGAACATGTATATGAATAATTTTTTTATTTTTAACACCCCGTTGGATATGATATCCAATAGAAAACTATTTATACTATTTAAACCTTTCTGTTTTCATGGTTGGTAACAAATCGAACTATAAGAAGGAAGACATTATTAGAACATTTCTGTGCATGGAAGAAAAGCCAATTAGTAGAGTTGAATTAGTTAAGAAACTATCTTTAGGAGAAGGCACTGTGCGCTCCATACTAGATATATTAAAAAGGAAAAAATTACTTGATTCTAGCAAGCAAGGACATAAACTTTCTGCTCAAGGTTCAAAAAAGAAGAAAGAATTAATGAGGAAGTTTATTGGTCCTAAAAAATTGAAGTTAAAAGAATACAAAGAATTGAAGAGCTGCGCATTATTGATTAAAGATGGTGGCAACGTTAAAGTAAACCTTGACTTACGTGATGAAGCGATACGTGCTGGCGCTTACAGCGCGATTTTATTAAAGTTTGAAGATGATTTAAAGATTCCATTCCTTGGACTTGATTATAAAAAAGAAAACCCCGAAGACTATAATACAATAATAAAGAGCTTTGAGTTTTCAACCGGTAATTTGCTAATAATTAGTTTTGCAAAAGAAAGTAAAGTGTGTGAAAACGCAAGCTTAGCGGTCTTGGAGAAAATTAAGCGAATAGTTCTATAGCTTTGAATGAGTTAGAAGCATTAAACATATTTATATAGTAAATATACAACTATAAATGTTACAATGAAAGCAAACACCATATTTATGATATTAATAACAATTATCGCAGTGGGCATTCTAGCAGCTTGCACACCTGTCGATGTAGACCTTGACAACAAAGCAGATGTAGCTAAGAAATTCGCTTCATATGCAGAATTTAAGAGCTATTTAACCGAAAGCCAAGATAACGGCGGTGGAATGTATGGCTCAGTTGGCATGATGCTCAGAGGCGGAGCACAAATGGCTATGATGGATACAGCCGTTGCAGAAAGTGCAAAATCCGGATCTGACTCGTATTCTACAACCAATGTTCAAGTTGAAGGCGTTGATGAAGCAGACATCTTGAAGAATGATGGTAGATACATATATACTATATCTGGAAAGAAAATAATCATAGTAGATGCGTACCCAGCAGAAGATGCAAGCATTTTATCTGAAATTGAATTCGATGAAGCTGTCAGAGAGATGTTCATCAACGAAGATAAATTAATTGTCTTTGGTATTGCAAGATCCCAAAGGGATTATACTTTCTCAACAGAAGTTCAATCAAAGATGATAGCTCCAGATATAATGCCTCAATATTACTCTTCAGACACTTTGATAATGGTTTATGATATAACTGATAGATCAGCACCAGAGCTTGTAAGAACCATTGAAGTTGAAGGCGATTATCAGGATTCAAGAATGATTGGAGACTATGTATATACAATAGTTAACAACCAAGTACGATATTACGAAGAGGAATATGTAATGCCAATGATTAGAGATGGAGACGTTGAGCGAACAATCGCAGCAGAAGATATTTATTACTTCCCTAACCCAGATTCTTCATATAGATTCACAAACATCTTGTCTTTGAACACTCAAGATGATGATGAAGCTGTTGAAAGTGAGACTTACTTGACTTCTTACAGTCAGAACTTGTTTGTTTCAATGAACAACATTTACTTCACATTTGAAAAAAGACCTAATCCGTGGGTTTATCAAAAAGCAATGATAGAAGAAGTTTACATGGAAATAATGTCTGATGATTTCAAAAGCGATATGAAGAAAATTTTGAACTCAGGCGAAGACGATAATGAAATGATGAATGACGCATACAGACTACTATCTGATTTCACAGAAGATTTTACTAGAGAAGAACAACAAGAATTTAGTGAAAAGATGTTGGATAAAATGGCTGACTTCCAGAATAAAATGAATAAGTTGTATGAAAAAACAGTTATTCACAAAGTTGCTATAAAGAATGGTAAGATTGATTACAAAACATACGGAGAAGTTCCTGGAACATTATTAAACCAGTTCTCAATGGATGAGTTTGATGGAAACTTTAGAGCAGCAACAACTACTGGCCATGTTTCAAGAATGGGCGAATCTAGCTCTGCAAATCACATCTATATTTTAGATGAAGATCTTGATATGATTGGTAAAGTTGAGGATTTAGCTCCTGGCGAAAGAATTTATTCAGCTCGATTCATGGGCAAGAGAGGGTATATAGTTACCTTCAAGAAAGTTGATCCATTGTTCGTGATTGATTTATCAAACCCTAGAGACCCTACTGTATTAGGAAAGTTAAAGATTCCTGGATACTCAGATTATTTGCATCCTTACGATGAAAACCATTTAATTGGAATTGGTAAGGAAACAGTTGAAGCTGAGGAAGGAGACTTTGCATGGTACCAAGGCGTTAAGGTTTCAATCTTTGACGTTACAGATGTTTCCAAACCTATAGAGCTTGCTAAATATGAGATTGGAGATAGAGGAACAGACTCATATGCTTTACATGAACATAAAGCGTTTTTGTTTGATAGGGAGAAGAACTTATTGGTTCTACCAATTAAGTTGGCAGAGATTGATGAAGAACAATACCCTAACGGCGTTAGCGATAATACACATGGAAGTTTTGTATGGCAAGGAGCATACGTCTTTAACATCGATTTGGAGAATGGTTTAGAGCTTAGAGGAAGAGTTTCGCATAACGAGGATGATGAATCATACCTAAAGAGCGGATACTATTACTCAACACCGTACGCAGTCCAAAGATCATTATACATTGGAGATAACTTGTACACAGTCTCAAGTGCAATGATTAAGATGAATAACTTAGACACATTAGAAGAAGTAAATAGTGTTGAGTTACCGTACGAGCAAAACAACTACCCAATATATTATTAATTTTAATTTTTTTATTTTTCTTTTTCTATATATTTTCGGTTAAAAGCATTGATAACCACAAGTCATCCGCAAAATTTTCAAGACGAGAAATGCAATACACTGGACATCCTGTCGCAGCACTTAATAATAAATAATGTTTCTGTAGGATTATAAGCCCTGGTCGCCTAACCTGGTTATGGCGAATGGCTGAAATCATGAATTTGGCTGCACCTAAATTCATGGTTCTAAAAATCCTAAAAAATTTTTAGATACCACCCAATCTTTGGAGTGGGAGGGTGGTCAGAAACCATTTTGACTACCACAGTCTTGCGAGTTCGAATCTCGCCCAGGGCGTATTAAAACATAGAAATTTAAAAACTTTGTGATAAAGAAAAAAATTATTTCTCTTTTAATGCCTTCATCTTCTTTGTGACTGCAATTTTAGTTTCACATTTTTCACATGGAAAGATAACAGCTTTTGCGCCTTTGTAAGACTTTCTAATGAAAGGAACTTGTACTTCGCTTTTATGTTGGCAACTTGGACAAGTATATTGTATATTACAGGTCAAAGTATCTTCATACTCTTTTTTCTCAACTGTGTAATTGCACGCAGGACAAACATATTCAATCGCTCTAATTTTAGCCTTGCCAGTCTTTGCATCTTTTGGTTTGCTCATCAAAGCTTTCTTGCACTTAGGACATTCTTCTTTGAAAACCCAAGCAATTGTCTTACCATTATCCATTACTCTTCTTGTAAAATAAACACATTCATCCATACTGTCTGGAAACTTTAGTACCATATTACCACCTCAAAATATTGTTAGTATACCGCTTATTATAAATTCTACTGCTAAAGCTGCTAAAATCAAACCCATTATCCTTGATAAAATCTCTGCTCCCTGATGACCCAATACTTTGTGCAAATGATTTGAATATCTCATTAGCAACCAAAATAGTATTAAGTTCAAAGCAGCAGCTATTAAAGTAACCCAATAACCATACAATGATACAAGGATTATTACTGAAGTAAAAACACCTGCACCAGCAATTAAAGGTGTTGCCATGGGAACAGTTATGTCCTGATCATAATGTTTGTACTGTCTTCTAATCTTAAAATCCAATACATATGAAAGACCAATTATTAATAATATAATTCCACCTGCAATTTTGAAACTCCCAAAAGAAATACTGAAAAGATTCAATATTTGATTACCAAATAATATGAACAAGAGTATTAAGATACTTGCAACTTTAATAGCTCTATTAGCTGAAAGCCTCATTTTTTTAATAGAAAATTCTTTTGTCAAAGAAAAGAATACAGGTACACCTGCAAAAGGATCCATTATAACTAGAATCATGATAAAAGATTTAATAAATTCATTAAACAAGTCTTTTCACCTCAATACTTATGGCTTGTTCGTTTACCCGGATGTACTTTGGGCATTCGACAAACTCTAGTTTTTTTTCATTACAGTACTTTATTAATTTTTCCTTTTCTTTTTCGGAAGAATATTTTACGACTACGTTTAAACCTTTTTGTTCTCGGTGGATTATGTCGTAGTCTTTGAGATCTTCTTTTATCTCTTTTACTTTATCATTGAAGAAATTTAGTTTTTCTTGTAATTTTGATAGTTTACCACAGAGTTTTTCACAGGAAATATCGAATTCAAATTCTTTGAAGAAGTTGTATGCTTCTTTGTCATCTGTTGCTATGAAGCCACCCTCCTCCATGTTTAAAGGTTTCCATCTGCCAAAGCTTCCAAATAATATGTCGCCTTCTTTGGCTTGCTTTGTTCCAATACTTCCTGAAACATCATTGATTAAGAATAAGTTGTTGTTTTTACATTGTATTGCTATATCGTCCATGTCTTGTAATACAAAGTAACCAGGCATTGAATTGATTAGTAGAACTGCGTTTTTTTCTGTTATTTTGTTTATTAAACCATAATTAGTTGTTAGTTTGATTTGATTTAATTTAAGCTTCTTAATGTACTGAGGATAAGTAATCCAACCGCCCTGATCTTGGATTAGGATATCGTTTAATCCTTTTTGCTTGACATACTTTAAAGCTGCTAGAATTGCAGAGTTTCCTCTGGCTGTGAAGACTACATACTTTTTCCCAGTTAAATTCTTTATTTCCGACGAGCAAGGGGTTTCCATTAAGATAGCAAAAATTTATATATTAATAAACCTAATGGTTATGAATATGATTAAAAGAAACGCATGGTTAGCAGCAATTCTAAACTTCATAGTGCCTGGAATAGGATATATCTATGCCGGTAAAAGGCTTGTGTTTGCATGGGCAATACTGGTTTCAATGGTACTACTAGGCATATACGCATATGATAAACCGTTCTTACTAAAAGACTGGCTGTTTAACCTAACTACGATAATTCTTTCTTTAGCATTCGCATACGATGCATATAAAGAAGTAAAGAGTTAAAGCTTTGATGCAAGTTGAAGTGTTAAAAACGTTTATATACTTGTTCTACCATTAATAGTTGTAAATGAGGTAAACTAAAATGAAATATATACTTTTAATCGGAATAATGATGTTATCACTGTTAGCATACGGCTGTACAGAGACTATTGAAGAAGATGTCATTACTAACTATGAAGAATGCATCGCTGCAGGAAATCCTTCATTGGAAAGTTATCCAGCATTATGTGTGCACAACAACGAAACATTTTTTGAAGAAATAACAGATGACCCATTTCTAAATGAAAGAGGTTGTGTTGATGCAAGCGGAACATGGCTTTCTGAATTTAATGAATGTGAATACATTTCAGAGGAAACATGTGAAGGACTAGGCGGAATTTTTAGTGAATGCGCTTCAGCATGTAGAAATGATCCTGCAGCAGAAATATGTACAATGCAATGCGTACAAGTCTGCTCGTTTGAATAAAATAATAGAATATAAGTGCTCTGCTACTCGCTCTATTTCATAGAAATGCTATTTTGCATCCTCTAAGAGTTTAAGGGCAGAGCAATAGTTAATAATTTCTTTTTATTTATAATAGTTCTTAATGTATGCTTGATGATAATAATATTTAAATAAAAAAAACTTCTTCTAATAATTTTAAGTTGACAAAAATATATTTTCATAATAAAGACATTATTTCTATGAGGGATTTTTCAAAAGAAGAGATACTTCATGTTCTAAAAACAGCTAAGAAAATGGAGGATGGAAAATTTTCAGACCTTCTCAATGGAAAAATTATGGCTAGTTTATTCTTTGAGCCAAGCACGAGAACGAGACTAAGTTTTGAAAGCTCTATGAATAGTCTGGGTGGGCGAGTAATTGGTTTTTCAGATCCAAAACAAAGCTCATCAGT
>JACKQG010003629.1_pt1 | contig 18696 bp, 26 predicted proteins | sample 8237621 | NCBI WGS metagenome assembly JACKQG01 (sample SAMN15677084, study PRJNA649215) | marine metagenome | biome: marine; feature: Black Sea; material: saline water; isolation source: suspended particulate matter (SPM) from the Black Sea western gyre | collected 2013-06-09/2013-06-10 | depth... | reverse complement strand
TCCCGGAGCATCTCCTCGTCCTCTGGGGTCATACTCCGTTCACCGGGAACGTTCTCGTTTTCGATGAGCCGGTTCTCAGCCACGTCAGCGAATCGGGTGTCGATGGCCCCCGGGCAGAGGACGGAGACTTTGATCTTGGCCTCTCTCTGGGCCAGCTCGTAGTGCAGTGTCTCTGTGAGGGCGACGACGCCGTGCTTGGAGACGCAGTAGACTCCGTTCTGGGAGGCCCGGGATAGCCCCCGCATGGATGCGGTGTTGACTATGTGCCCCTCGGCGTCCTGTTGGAGCATCATGGGCACGAAGGTCCTCACGCCGTGTATCACCCCCCAGAGGTTGACCCCCAGGACCCATCGCCAGTCCGACAGGGTGTTCTCCCAGACCGTGCCCGTCGTCATCACGCCCGCGTTGTTGAATAGCAGGTGCACTCCACCAAACGCATCATGTGCCCTCCGGGCCAGTTCCTCTATATCCTCGGCCTTCGAGACATCAGTCTGGACAGCCAGGACCGTGGCTCCCCCTTCTCTCAGCTCCGCTTCGGCTCTGGCCAGGGCTTCCTTGTTGATATCGGCGAGGACCACCCTCATACCCTCCCGGGCGCAGACATCAACGATGGCGCGCCCGATCCCGTTGGCGGCGCCGGTGACCACCGCCACTTTATCCTTGAAATGTCTCATTTTCCTAACCTCGCAGTTAGTCACATGTAGTATTGGGGAGGTTCGGAAAAGAGTTGGGTCTTGGATGCTGGTGGTATTAACGATGATTCACGTGTAGCACTGAGACTTTCTTCATCTGCGAGTAAATAGTTATATCAGAAAAATAACCAGCTCCCACTGACATGAAGGTCCTGAACATCGACGAAGTGGAAGGGGACAAACTCGGAGCCGGCACCATCAGGAAGATACTGGTCTACTCCGAGAACCTGATGCTGATGTACACGGAAGCGGAGCCCGGGGGAGAGCTGTCTCACAGCCATCCCCATGAGCAGATGGGCTATATCATCAAGGGGACAACACAGCTTACGGCGGGGGGAGAGACGGTGACTCTGAGGGCCGGTTCATCGTTTCTCCTCGAGCCCAATGAACATCATGAACTGAAGACTTTGGGGGATGAGACATGTATCGTTTTGGACATCTTTCACCCTCATAGAGAGGATTACGTTCCTAAGAAATGATCAATCATATATATTCAGTCAGCATTCCCTCTATATTTTCGTCATAATGATTTGAGTGTCCAAAACGTTATAGGCTCATAGGATCAGATGAAGAGCATGGTTCTACTGAGGTAGTAGAACCTAGCTCCGAGTTGGGGAGCTATACAAGTACCATAAAAAAGAAGATGTGAAAACCGTGTTAATGATAACCTACTACGACTGGTTCGGTACACCTGAGGCCCATACAAAGTATGTAGAAGCTACGAAGAAAGCCTGTGAGGATACGGAAGGCATCAAATTCAAAGGCAGCTACGTCCCACATCAGGTACGGTATCACTACGCTTTCGTGTACAAATGCGACGACTACGGGAAGATGGGAGAAGTCAATCAAAAGGTTCAGAAAACCTTCCCTAGAGACAGGAATCAAATGACCCACGCAATAGTCGAAGTAATGACCAAAGCCTGAGCATAAAAACTGACAACATTACCCCCTTTTTTCTTGAAACCACCCAGATGCTAATCCAGTATGGATGCGTACTGATTTTAGTTTCAAATTAAAAAGTAAGGAATATCAGCAGCCGAACACATCTCCATCGTGAAGGATATTGGCTGAAGCTTACCACTACGTCAGGTTCAGGTGGGGGAGTAGGCTTGATCTCGAGAGGGCATCCGAAGAACTTTCGCAGAAGTTTGAGGTGAAGATGTTTGCGAGACCCAGTTACGAGCTGGAATTGACTCTACGGATGGATGAGAGAGACGAACTCCTAGTCAAGTCTGAAACCCTCACAGCCTTTCTCTCGCCCTTCAGGGCCGTCTTATCACAAAAGAAGCCCGCGCCATTCACGTCCAAGGACATGGAGCTGAGGAAGAGGATAATCGAACTATACCCCAAGGAAAGGCCGACTCCCCTCCCCATGCAGTTCAGTTCGGAGCCCCGATTCGAGATAATCGAGAAAGAGGAATAGAGAAACCCTGCCTTCGATTTTCTAACCATCGCAATATGTGCAAGTGCATTTTTTCGCGCGCGAATTGAAAATTATATTACTCAAGTTAATGAAAGTAACGTGCACCATGAACAAGAACGATTATTCAGGATCGGAGCATAACGGGTTCTATCTGGAACCCGAAAAAAAGCTACCCGTCAAAGGATTCGACGTCGTGATAGCGGGAGGCGGGACCGCAGGTCTGTTTGCCGCCATCTCAGCGGCCCGCCAGGGCGTCCGAACCTTGCTGATCGAATCCAAGGGATACTGTGGGGGCATCGCCGTGGAGGGTGGTACGGCCATCCACAGCTTTTATAACCTCTACACCGCGTTCCCGGGTTGTGAGAAACGGAAAGTCGTCCAGGGCATCCCCGAGGAGTTCATGGACCGCTTAACAGAGATGGGCGGCTCATCCGGATACCCCGAGATGGAGGGCGGCCGCGGCTACGACTCCGTCTGCACGGCGGTTGACCCGGAGCTCTACAAGCTCCTGGCGTTCAGGATGCTGAAAGAAGCCGGAGTACGTGTGGCGCTAAACACCATGCTGACCGGGGCCATCATGGATGACACGCGCCTTAGGGGAGTGATCACGGAGAGCAGCGCCGGGCGTGAGGCATTCATGGCCGACAGCTTCATCGACTCCACGGGTCACGGTGAACTATGCGCCCACGCCGGAGCCGAATACAATGTCCCCAACGACTACTATAGCGCCAATTGTTTCGGCCTCGCAAACGCATCCATCGACGACTACCACGCCTTCCTCGAATCCCACGCCGCCGTGGGGCAGGTCTGCCGCGGCCCCCTCCGCGGTGAAGATAACAAGCTTATCCGCGTGGGTGCGGAGCGTTTGATGATCCCCGGTCTTTCTGATAAGGCCAAAGAGATCGGCGTCTCGATGGTCACGACCACGGTGCGTGACAATTATCTCATGTTCGTGAAGTGCAATTATTGGGTGCCCGGCAGCGTCATGAACCGGGACGACATCTCACAGGCGGAGATGGAGCTCCGCGAACGCATGCTCAGGGCCGCGGAGCTTTACAGGGAATATGTCCCCGGCTTCGAGAAAGCATTCATCGCACGGACCAGCCCGGGGCTCACAATCCGCCGTGGACGCTTGGTAAGCTGCGATTACGATCTCACCCACGAAGACGTGATCAACGGCCACCACTTCGATGACGACACATTCGTATACGGGTTCCACGATATGGCACCCCGATTGCAGATTAAAGACGGTGGCACCTATGGGATCCCTTACCGCGCCCTCTGTGTGAAGGGAATAGACAATCTCTATGCTACAGGCATGATGATCACATCAGATCACCGCGCGCATATGTCGACACGAAACACGGTATGCTGTATGAGTCAGGGACAAGCCGCAGGTACAGCCGCAGCACTCTGCGCGAAGATGAAACTGGATAGTCGCGGTCTGCCTTATGATCAGCTGCGGGAGACACTTGAGGTAAATAAAGTGTACTTTGAGTGATGCGAGCGCGAGCAACATCTAGAACTCGAGAGAAAAACATCGAGGCAGCAACTCATCTTAAACTTATTCAGACCCCATGAGCGGGATACAATGAAACTGACATCTTAACTGCTGAAGAAGTGGGTGTGCCTGTCGCCACAACTAGGAGGAAACGCACAAGCAGTAGCTGAACACGCCATAATGTTCATGCATGTTCTGTTGAAAAGAGGTCTCTGCAGTCATAATGCGACAGTGCGAGGAGATTAGCCCCAGTTTGAGCTTGGAATGAGTGGGACGGTAAGGGAGTTAAGCAGTAAAAATTTAGGTATCTTGGGTTTTGGGACCATCGGCAGAGAGGTAGTAAAACGTGCGAGGTGTTTCGGACTTTGAATGATCTACCATAACAGAAATAGACTCGGAGAAAGGGAAGAGGCTGCTCTAGGTGTTTGAGGAGCTGGGCTTTGAGCATAGCCAATACGTTGATGGGGCTTCTTCCCGGGCCTTTTCTGTGGTAGAGATCTCTGAGCAGGCGTCGGATGTGTTTGGAGTTGACGGAGTTTAACACCTGTTTTATCTTCACTTTCTTTCCAATCTAGATATGGGGGTCCTACTTAATTTCTGAACAGCCTAGCGCGCGTGATCACTCGCTCTCGTGCGAGTTCTCATCGAGATACTTCTCGATTGCTTTAATTCCCACGATTGAAAGGGCTCCTTTGATGCCCTTAAACTCCATATCAACGTAATTCCGAAGACGTTCATCAAGATCATCGGGAATCGAGATGGCGATTTTCTTCATTTTACTCACCTTAAATATATTATAGTCAACATTAATATATCTTATTACACTTTGGTGTATAAAAAGATACTATTATATACCATACGACCCTTTAGTGTAAGTGCGGTGCAATAGCACACGACCTTTCTTTTTGCGCGCGCGTGGATTGAAAGCGAATAGTAGATGCGTGAAAAAATGATGAATTTCAATAACAAAACAGAGGTGCAAAAACACCTACCAGAAGACCTTCTAACCAAAGTCACGATTTTACTTCAAGATACAGGTTATGTCACCATAAGCCCAATAGAATTGACTAAATATGATTGGCGTCGATTTAATGAAAAAGTTAAGCAAATGGGCGGTCTTTGGACTCTCGATGGCGCGCGCGCACATTGGAGCATTCCCTGGTCACAATAAAATCATGCGAGTGCCAAAGTGGTTGTTTTAGATTCTTGGAGATGAGAGACCAATGTTAGAAAATGATATTGCGCGAAAAAAGCGCCGTCTAATTATCCTTAAGGGAATAAGCCAGGACCTTAAAAATTCTGAGATCTCAGCTCAGCTCGGATCCACTCGAGGGCTCATAAGGAGCGACGTAAGGTTCATGCGTTGTAAAGGTGATCTCGGGCTCATACAGGCGGAGAAGACCCAAACACAAGTCCGTGAAACTAAAGTTTTACTCCTTACAAAGAATAAGAGGCATCTCAAACAAAACAAGAGATTTCTAGGTATGACTGGGATAACCCTTCACGAGAAATCATTTCGCAACATGATCGATTTCAACAAACATGAGCTGATGAAGATCCTTAACTCTAAAAATCAAAACACTGCGATTTCGAGCCTTCCTAAAAGCATCAGAAAAACTTTGAAAAATAATGGAATCATCACAGATGGATGGCACAAGTGCGAGATTACGGTAAAAACCCTTGACTACTTATTCCGATGACAATTAAACAATACTTTTTACATGCGCGCAGTTGGAATCATCAATCTTATCTCTAGAAAAATAATAATCGTTATTGTAGGTGGAAGCCATCCTAGGCAAAACATGACGTTTGATATTATTATTACTGGCGACAATTTTAGCCCTATTGAAAAATCGATCTCCTATGAGAATCATGAAGGAATCTATGAGGGCCCAATCATATTTTCTTGATCCGGTGCGCGCACAAAGAATCCTGACACAAAAGGTGAGTTCAGATTTCGTAGTGAAACATGAAACAGATAACCCCAGACGCCATCCCAACCCTTATCCTCGCGTGCGCGGGGTTTCGACACCATTACTCTTCTGTTTCGACTAATACCTTGTCGACGCTGTGGATGACGGCTCCCTGCTTCCCCATGTGCTCCTTGAGGCTGTCGTAGATGATGTCGCCGCCTTGGATGATCACTACCAAGCTCTCTGTTCTCTCGTTCTTCTCAACGAGGCTGACTTCCACATTCTCGACCCCCGGAAGTTCCGCTAAGAAAGTGGCGAAGACCGGGAGGGAGGGTGTACGGGGCTTTAAAACGTCGAGGACCAACTCTTTGATCTTGGGTTCAGCCAAACTCTTCACAATTACTTACGAATCATGCGCGCGATTAAATGGATTACGCACATATAGTTGCCAGAGTCGACAAAGAATCATGACACAAAATGGTGGATTCAGACTTCATGCTGAACCTGAGGGTGGGTGGGCCTTTTAGTCTCCATGCAAGAAGAGAGATTATTGTGACTAGGATCAGAATATTGAAAAAAGAATAAATGGTGTGAAAGGAACCAACTTATTCGATCTTGGGAGGATTTGGAATATTTTTCTTGTCTTTTTCTAAGATATGATCAACGCATATCGTCGTCTTTGTCGTCGTCATCTTCGTCGGTGTTATCTAGGCATAGTATGCATTTTTTGTCTTCCACGGAGCCACAATATTCACAGAACTTTGTCCCACAGGTTTTACAGTTAGTAACGGTATCTTCCTCTTCACCGCAGACTTCACAAATAGGCATTGTGCTCACTTTTTTCCTCTTCGCTTCGAACTGCTTTCAGGTTGGGTCTTCTTTTTTCCGCTCTTCTTACCCTTGGACAAGATAATCACCTTGGGTACATATTTGCGATATGGGATACGATAAAGTATGTTATGTTGTTTAGAAAAGGCAACTGATTAAACTTTGAATCATTGTCCTGCACTAATTATTTATTTTATTAATTTAGTTTTCATGAGGATTCTCATATACAAAAAAATGCATCATTCGATCAAAAGTTATTTTATAAGATAATTTTGTTTCATCGAATAGGTAAGAAAATATTTTTATCTCATATTCAAGCACATCGCTGAAATAGTTCAGTGAAGTAGGGCAATTAAATTCAAGGCATGACTATTCAGAAGATGTCGCGGGAGATGAAATAAATAGGTGAAAATCGAAGGGCGGTTAGAACATGGTCATGAGAATAAGGGTCACTCCAGCTGTGGTTAACTGCCCTAGCTGTGGAAATAAAGATCTAGCGTGGCATCGCAACGATCACCACGATGTGTTTGAGTATCGTGCTCGTTGTCCTAGCTGCACGTGGAAAGGTCTTTTTCGAGAGTTACATTGTGAAAAGTGCTCTAGGAACTGGATATTCACCCAGACCAGCAATGGATGGCGATGCCATCGATGCGGTCACTTCCAGGAATATTCTCCTCCACAATTCAATGATGACCCCTAGCCTCTCTGCGCACGGTCAGAGTTGACAAAGAACTAGGAAAAAGGGGAAAAGTTAAGCTAGTGACCCATTAGGATGCTGGGCCTTAATCCGTGCTCATCGCCAAGAACGTATTTGACCCACTTTAGAGCTAGATGAGGTGTTTCGGACCTAGAATGATCTACCATAAAAGAGAAAGACTCGGAGAAAGGGAAGAGGCTGCTCTAGGTGTTGAGCATGTGGGCTTTGAGGTCCCATTCGGGGTTGTATTCTACGGTTCTTCTTGGTCCGTGTCTGTGGAGGTCTGTCCAGAGGGTGGTTTGGATGGGGGTTAAATCTAGGCTCTCGAACAATAACTTGGGAGAACCTGCTTCCTTCATCCTATTTCCAAGATGATGGAGTACGGGTCTCCCAATAAACCTGAATTATTTAATCCGCCTGCACGAGAATGTCCTTCCCAACTCTCATCCGTTTGTTCACCGGGTGCGCCGACAGTCACAGATAAATGAAGAACATTGGGAGTAGGTCGATTATTTTCTGAAGCTGTTTATTTTTATATCTATCAAGATTAATATCAGTACAAATATTGCTTTCTAGGAGATAGCAGGATGATTTAGGCGGTTTCAACATGCGCGGTCTTAAGTTATTTTTATTCGTAGTGTTTATAGTGATTCTAACCTCTCTAGTTGGACTTCCTTTTGCATTTTCAGATATTGCATTGGGGGTTAATGGAAACAGAGCCATATATTCAGAGGGCGGTGCGGCGATAGTAACGTCCGGAAGAGCGTTTGACAAAGTGTTAATTCAAGGCACTGGTGTGACCGCCGGAGGCAAGGTTGACATCTATTGGGATAGTGTATCGGCGGAGGATGCTTCAACCGGATCAGGTTACAAGGCTACAGCGACAGGGACAACATCAGGGACTTTCAGCCTCAAATTGACGATACCGTCTACATCCGTTGGTCCCCATTATGTGTGGATTCAGGATGTTACCACAAGGGAGACGATAGGCAGCAATGTGTTCAATGTTTTACCAAAGATTACGTTGAGTAGTGATAAGGGCTACATTGGAGATAACATTGAGGTAAAAGGTTATGGATTCGAGCAGGATTCGAATATTGACATTAAAAGTGCCAATAACACCGATATTCAAATCATAGGAAGCGATTCAAGAGTAAAAACAGACCTTGCAGGATATTTTATCTGCAACATACGGGTGCCTGACTTTGAATACGGTTCATACAACCTGACAATATTCGATGAAGATAACAACCTGGTTAACACCAGCTTTACGGTTAATGCTATTATCGATTTAACCCCCGCGGAGGGTCCCTCGGGCTCCATCATTCATATTACGGGTAGGGGGTTCAATCCGGGCAACACTATTAATAGCGGCAACATTTTGTTCGATGATGTTGCGGCTAAAATAGTAACGGAGGGGCCAATCAAGGTCTCGAACAATGGAGAGATAAGCGTTGAAATATTGGCTCCATCCATCTATGCTACATCATATCCAATAGAGATTATTGATGGAGCAATCAGCACGAGTACCGATTTTAAGGTTACCCATAGTACTCAGATTTCTATCAGTCCAGATTACGGGCTCCCGGGGGAGGAGATAACAGTGGAGGGCTCGTATTTTTCCAATCAAGTGGGGAATACAGTCAGCGTTTTTATTGATGGCGTAAGGATGGATCAGAATGTTAGCGTGGATCAATATGGGTTGGTCTCTGGTGAAATTGTTTTACCAGCGTATCCGTTGGGAGCGAGTTATGACATTCGCGTTGTTGATGAATACGGGTTGAAGGCCACGACTCAGATTGTTTTGGATTATGTGGCATTCACCCTTTCAGAATACTCGGGAGCCACGGGGTCTGCAGTAGATATCAACATGATGGGTTTATCTTTATTGGACGTGGACGAATACGCCGTTCATTTTGGTGAAGACATCGTAATTCCCCGTACAGATATAGATAATGGTCCGTCCACCTCGGCAAGTTTCTATGTTCCGCATAACTCATTGGGAATTTATGAGGTTAGATTAGTTACCTATCCGGATGATGTAATTACTACAACGAAACGATTTAATTTATCAGATCAATCGGTCTTAACCCTGTCTGCAGAAACGGTAACCAGGGGCGGCAACATTACATTATCCGGCAAATACTTCCCCGAGTCCGCCGCATTAACGCCAATATGGTCCATGCATAATGGGACTTGGTCTGAGGATATATCGGATTACATCACAGATCAAGGTCAACCCGTTAAAACCTACCTAAATGGGACCGTAAAAGGTTATTTTGATATCCCTTTTGATATTAATAGAGGAAAATATGTGATTAACTGTTCTACTTATTCGAATGATGATTTATTATTACAATTTGCAGAACTTGAAATTAAAATTACGTATGATGTTCTTAATGTATCCACTAGAATGCATGTTTATCATTTAGGAGACACAATAACCTTTGATATTAATGCACTTGATAAAAATACATCATTCACATTATACATTAATGATCCTAACAATGAGCTTTATTGGACATGTGCAATAACTCCAGATGAATGGATTAAAAGAGAAACCAGGTGGGGTTTACCGATTTATGATCAACTGGATGACCTGTACAACAATAGTTTTACGTTGCCAAATGATAGCGTTCCAGGTGATTGGACGTGGGGCATTCAAACCGATATGAATGTTTATCAAAAATCTGGAATGTTTATTGTTGAGGAGCATATGGATGATCTGATACTTGATAAACTGAATACAATTATTGATAAATTAGCTAATATGTCTGCCTCTAATTCAAACTTTGAAACCATAACATCGGCAGCATCCATTAACATTACTTTATTACAGCAGGATATGATTGAACTAAGTGATGCTCTACATCTATACAACGTTGATGAGCTGGATAATGCTCTGCATAAAATAATTGTAGATATAGAAAACCATAATCTAACATTTAATAGCATATCCGCCATTTTCCCTGGAATAGATAAAACATTTAATGAAACAATTGATAATCTGAGTGAAATCAACGATAAATATTCTGACGTTGAATCCACATATAATGACATGTCATCTGTTTATAATGATAAATTCGTTAGGAACACACTCGTTAGAAGTTTAATCTTATCTTTTGTATCCGCTTTATTCCTAGTATTATCAGTTTTACGGCGAGCAGGAATAAGTTTTACGTTTAAAGTCATTTGATGAATGTATGCGTGGACCTCACCGCGAGCGCGATGGGTCGTAAAAGCAGATGCAAGGATTCCCTCTAATCAGAAAAATCTAATTATTGAATCCGCCCGCGCGCAGTATCTGGATAAAATTCAACGCCCCCCACACCATAATAATAAACACCAGACACAATCACACACCAGAGATGAGGATCGCTGTAATCGCCGACAACCTTACGGGAGCACTCGATACAGGCGTCCAATTCACCCAATGGGGCTACACAGCCCAACTGACAGACGCTCCCGAACGCAGTGCTGCGGAAGTAACGATCATCAACACGGACACTCGAAATAAGACCCCTGAAATCGCCTATCGCATCACCTACACTGTAGCGGAGAGACTCGATCAGCACGACATCATTTACAAGAAAATCATAGCACCCTCAGGGGAAACCCTGGACCGGAACTTCAAGCCATTCTCGACGCTACGGGAGAAACCAAGGCAATACTCACGCCCACATACCCCCCAACACACCGAAGAGTCGAAGGCGGACATCTCTATATCGCCGATAAACCCATCACGGAGACCGAGTACATCCACGAATACCGCAAAAAAACCAGTTACATACCCGAAATCCTAGACGGAAAAGCGGTCGTACACGCCATCAAAATACACGAAAACATCCCGCCAAAAGGCATCATCATTATCGACTCCGAGACCGAAAAAGATCTACTGGAAATAGCCGCCCGACGTACGCGAGTTTTGGCAGGATCAGCGGGGCTTGCAGATGCCCTATGCCAGACTCTTAGAACCCCCCCACCGGTCCTAACGGTCATCGGGAGCATGCGAACCGAAACAAGAACCCAAGTGAAACAACTCCGAAGAAGATTGGGCGCTGCTATGATACCCCTGAATACGATCAAGGCCCTCAACCAAATCCCCCAACCTGAAACTCTCCGCAAGGCAATAGACGCGCTAAATCATGGACGGGACATTATACTAACGTCAACCCCCTCTACGGAAACTATAGGAAAAACGAAACAAGAAGCAAAACGAATTAACATATCCCCAGAGGAACTCGAATCTATAATCATGACAACCCTAGCGGAAACAGCTGAATCTCTACTAGACTACACCTTGTCAGGTTTGATCATCACGGGTGGAGCGACAGCGCTGGCCATCACTAAAAAACTCGGAATCGAAAACATACGAATCCTGGACGAGGTCCAGCCAGGAGTACCCGTGATCAAGCTAGACCACCTGACAGCTGTAACAAAAGCGGGAGGATTCGGTCAAGCGGATACCCTCATCCGAGCCACACAGTACCTAAAGAGGAGACACGGTTGAAGCCAACTCTAGCCATAACTATCGGAGACCCAGCGGGCATAGGACCTGAGATCACTGTAAAAGCCCTTGCAGATCCTGAAACTTACAGGCTCTGCAACCCAGTTGTGGTCGGCGATAGCCATGCTATGCGGATGGGCATAAAAGTAGCCAGGAAGAACCTCAAGATTAACATCATTGGAAAACCAGAGCAGGCAATATTCAGTCATGGAACCATTGACCTCATTGACCTGAACAACATTGACCCAACTAGGATCAAAATGGGCGAACCCGCAGCCATGACAGGTGCAGCCAGCGCCCAGTACGTCATCCACGCAGCTGACCTGGCATTAAATAGAGCAGTGGACGCCATCGTGACCGCTCCTTTGAGCAAAGAAGCATTGCATATGGGCGGATTCCATTACCCGGGACACACCGAGTTACTGGCCGAGAAATCAGGCACCAGTAACTACGCGATGATGTTGGCCACAGGGAATCTCAGAGTGGTACACGTCACCACGCACATACCCTTCAGAGAAATTACGAATCACCTCACCACTGAACGAATATACACCACCATACAGATCGCACATGAAACATGCCTCAGCCTAGGCATAGAAAATCCCCGCATAGCCGTTGCTGGGCTCAACCCTCACAGCGGCGACGGAGGCTTATTCGGAGACGAGGAAGAACGTATTATCACGCCAGCCATCGAAAAAGCGAGAAAAGAGGGTTTAGACGTAGATGGACCAGTTCCCCCAGACACGGTATTCGGTAAAGCGGCGGGAGGTCAATATGACATCGTAGTAGCCCTGTACCATGACCAGGGGCACATACCGGTCAAGCTTCTTGGCATGAAATACGATGATGGGACCGGTATATGGACGAGCATCCGTGGAGTAAATATCACTCTCGGCCTCAAATTCATAAGAACCTCAGTTGATCATGGCACAGCCTATGGCAAGGCAGGTAGAAAGGAGGGGACAGCGAACCCGGATAGCCTGAAAGAAGCCATCCAATATGCTGTCCAGATGGCTAAAGCCCAAAAAAAACAATAAGCCCCTAGGACTCTTTCAAGCCATGAAGCTCCCGAAGATGGCTAAAGCCAGGCAGATATTTCATCAGCCGGAGATCGCTGACATCCACGCCGAGATCATTTTTGAATTAGAGAAGAAGGGCCTCAAGGACCGGGTGAAGCAAGGACAGCGAATCGCGGTGACCGCTGGGAGCCGGGGAATAGCAGACATACACTTGATTCTCAAGACCATCGTGGCCGAGCTTAGGGCGCTTGGAGCCGAGCCGTTCATCGTACCCGCCATGGGGAGCCACGGAGGCGCCACCCCCGAAGGGCAGATCGATCTGCTTCGCAGCTTGGGCGTCAGCGAGGAATCAGTGGGAGCCCCCATCGAGGCCGGCATGGAGGTAGAAGTGATCGGATCCCTGCCGGATGGAGTAGAGATCTACCTCAATTGCATAGCTCTGGAGGCTGATGGGATATTCGTCGTGGGCAGGGTCAAGCCCCACACCGATTTCAAGGGGGAGATCGAGTCGGGTCTATTGAAGATGCTGGCGATAGGCCTCGGAAACCAGAAGGGAGCCGAGATGATCCACTGGCACCAGTACGATGGCTACCACAGCATTCTTCCTGAGGCTGGGACGCTCATCGCCGAGAAAACCAACATAGTTATGGGCTTGGCGTTGCTGGAGAACGCTCACCACAAGACGGCGGGGATCCATGCATTGCACCCGGAGGAGTTCTATGAACGAGAAAAAAGGCTGCTGGAGACCGCGAAAGGTCTGCTCCCCCGGCTGCCCTTCAAAGACTTTGATGTGTTGGTGGTTGAAGAGATCGGGAAAAATATCAGCGGTGTGGGCATGGACACCAATGTCACGGGTAAGTTCTGGATGCCCGGGGAACACGATCCAAGCGCACCGGAGATCAAGAAGATAGCTGTGCTCGATCTCTCGGAGGAGACCCATGGAAACGCCATCGGCATCGGTCTCGCCGATGTGACCACCCGGAGGGCGTATGAGAAGATCGATCACCACCAAACCTATGTGAACTGCCTCACGCAGGGGAGCTGCGAGACGGGGAAGATCCCGCCTTTCCTGGCGAACGACCGCGACGCCATTGCCACAGCCATTAGGATTAGCGGACCCATTGAACCTGAGAGGTCCCGCGTGATCCGCATCAAGAACACTCAGGAACTTGAGACTCTATACATCTCGGAGGCGCTTGTGGAAGAGCTATCGGCGAGCCCCGAACTCCAGAAGCGCTTGGTGCTCTTGGAAGAGCCTAGAGAGATGCAATTCGATGTAATGGGTTATCTAGCAAGATGACTGGGAAAGACTGCTGGCCGACCACCCGTGCGCGATGTGTATACGTTTGTTTTTCTGTGAATAACGAACCGACTGGCAGACTGCCCAAAACGTTTTAGACGCTAAGGATCAGATGACATTCAAGGTTCTACCTGTTGTGGGGCATAGCTCCGAGGGGGAAGCTATAGAAGTACCAAGAACAAAGAGGAGAGATAGAAAAGTGTCAACCAATAATTATTACGCCTTAAGGGAGTTATGATATGAGTAAAGTTTTCCCGATAACTCCAGCGTCTAACGGGGTTTTATCTGTAGTAGGAATCGTTCTGATACCCTTAATTTTGGTAATGGGATTGGTCGCTTATTCTGCGAGAAACACGAGATTTGAGGTGAACGGTGAAGGTCTTCGCATTAAGGGAGCGATCTATGGGAGGTTCATACCCAAGGAGTCCATTATCATAGGGGATTCGAGGATGGTGAATCTCAACGTTGAGAGAGAGTTAAAGCCCGTAAGGAGGACGAACGGGATAGGTTTACCGGGTTACAGTGAGGGATGGTTCAAGCTGGCAAATGGCGAAAGAGCGTTGCTGTTTGTAACTGATAGGTTTAATGTCGTTTATGTGCCTACGACGGAGGGATATTCGGTGTTACTTAGCACAGTTTACCCTGAGGAATTTCTTGAATCCTTAAATGAGGAATGGAACGGATACTAGGACTGGACTCTTACTTCCCATTCTTGCTTGTTGATGATGATTAAGCTAAAGTCTGGATAAGAGTTGGGGATAAAGAAAGGGGAGAAAGTCATCGGTCAACTGAGGTCTATTTCTTGAAACCACTCAGATGCTGACATCAGTGAAGTAAAGAGTATGGGGATTATGAGGCTCCTTCGTGAGGTATAACTCATGGAAAACGGTTTTTCACTCAAATTTTCCATAGTAGGCGTTCAACGCGTCCACCACTTCGTCCCGTGGCACCAAGGCATGTATCTTCGAGGATAGACCGCCCGGGATCCGCCCCTTCTCCACCAGTTCCACCCCGGCAGACCTCACCATCCCCGTTACCTCCTCCATCGCCTTGCTGTGCCTGAGGAACCATCCGCCGGGGATGAGGATCTCGCCGGCGTACTCCCTCCCGAGGTTCCTGGTGGCCGCCTTGACGTGGGAGATCAGGGGGTCGAAGTTGTCCATCTCGGCGAAGCCCGAGGCCGAGAGGAGCACGACTTTACCCCGCTTCACGTCCTCCCGTACGATGTGCCTCGTGTGGTCGTCCCGCAGCTCGACCCTTCCCTTCAGCAGGGGGATGAGCCTGTCCAGAAAGGTCTTCATGGGGCCGGTCATCCCGTCCACGTAGACGGGGGTCGCCAGAGTCAGGATGTCCGATTGAGCGACGAGGGGTAGAAGAGTCTTCATGTCGTCCTCCTGTATGCATTCTCCCGGTGTCCTTGTCCAGCACGTGAAGCATCCCAGGCATGGCTGAATACTCTGTCCGTATGCGTCAATTCTGGTTACCTCTGACCCCGCTTTCCTGAGGCCCTCTTCGAAGATGTCGAGTATTGAGACGTGTACCCCTTTTGCGGTGTGAGGGCTCCCATTCACCAGTAGTGCCTTCATCTTAGCCACAGACTAGATTGGGGCGGAAGTGAAGAAAAGAGTATGGGGATGATGATTGATGTGGACTCTCGAGAACCTTTTGTTCCTTTAAGAATCCCGCGATGTGGTCCGCGTATGATTCCACGGTATCCGGATAATATTCAGAGAACAATCTGGGCTCGATGTGCTCCATCTCACGCGATTATAACAAATTATTTTACAAGACATTTTTCAACTGTCGTTCTAAAATGCAGGTAAACTCAACCGTCATACCCTTTAGGAGGAATTCAAATGACAAACCGTACCGCCGAAACATCGCCACTTATTTATGCAAGAGTTGCGCACGTGAAGTTATATTTATGCAAGAGTTGCGCACGTGAAGTTATATTTATGCAAGAGTTGCGCACGTGAAGTTATATTTATGCAAGAGTTGCGCACGTGAAGTTTTATTTATGAGACACTAATACCCTACTTTGTGAAACAAATTGAAATATGAGATCAAGTATGATCCCAGCTACTCAATGCTGGTTTTAGATCTAGAGGATGGAGAAAGAATCACGGGAGAAGCGGGTGCGCTAACCTACATGACCCCCAACATCCTTGTAGAAACTCGTACAAGATAAAAAAGTCTACTTGGAACGCTGAAAACAAGCATCTTAGGCGGTCAAAGCCTCTTCGTAACAGATTTCACCTCAAGGGGAGGCCCAGGTCAAATCGCCCTCGGAGCTGCTCCTATTGGAGATATTAAGAAGTTTGAAGTAAACCCAAATCAAGGCTGGATCATCGAAAGGTCCTCTTACCTAGCATCATCAAATCAAGTCGACTTAGATATTAGATGGGAAGGGTTTAGTCGAGGTCTTTTCGGACAGGGCCTTTTCATGGTCAAGACAAGCGGATCAGGAGACCTGTTCATCAACACATTCGGAGCAATCGATGAACATAAACTCGGGCCCGGAGAACAACTGGTGGTCGATAACTTTCATCTAGTCGCTTTCAGCGATACTTGCGAATACGAAGTACGGAAATTTGGCGACTGGAAAGAGACGATATTGAGCGGAGAAGGCCTAGTCACCCACATCGAAGGCCCCGGAACAGTCTACATTCAGACAAAAAACCTTCGAGAATTCGTTGACTGGCTATGGGTCTTAATCGGACCGAGGGTCGCTCGTCGCGCGACTATGCGCACGAGATAAGCCCTCGCGTCGCGCGCTCTTCATAGCGGCAGGTGAGCTTCGTCGTTAGCCCGCACTGAGATTTAATAATCGCTGAATCGAGGTTGAAAGTGTATGTCCGAATCGGAATATGTTCTCACTGTTTTCAAAAGATATTGGAAAACCCTCCTCAAGTGGTTATTGCGCATACATGATTTGCCTGAAATCACCGTTGATGATTTATTTGATCGCGTAAATTCTGATCAACCTCCACTATTGATTGATATTCGAGATGCTGCGGATTATAATGGAGGCTATGGGCATATTCCAAATGCCCGGTCAATCGATATTTTATAATTAGAGTCCAAGTTAGAGGATCTCCAATCATTCAAAGACAAGGAGATAGTGACCATGTGCCCTGGAGGCGGATTGTCTTTGGCCGCCGTTGAAATTTTAACCGAGGCAGGTTTCACAGATGTCAAGAGCCTGAAAGGGGGCACAGACCTATGGCACAAGAAAGGCTATCCCACCACCACGTCATAGAATCCGGGGAACCTCTTCCAGAGGTTGTTTAAATGCCTTTTAATCTCATTATGCGAATACTAGGTCGTTAGGGCATGTCCATAGCGAAATACTACCTCAAACCCATGATAAAATATTGGAAAACCATCTTGAGGCTACTAACTTCATATGCAAAATCTGAATGGGGGGAATGGTCTGAGATCACCGTTGAGGATTTATTCGATCGCGTAAACTCTGATCGGCCTCCGCTGTTGATCGATGTTCGATCTCCTGCGGAATTCGATGGAGGCTATGGGCATATTCCAAATGCCAGGTCAATGCCCGTATTGGAATTAGAATCAAATTTCGAGAACCTTGACTCATTCAAAGAAAAGGAGATAGTGACCATGTGCCCTGGCGGTGGAATGTCTCTGGTTGCCGTCGAAATATTGGAAAAAGCAGGTTTCAGAGATGTCAAGAGCCTGAAGGGGGGTACGGATCTGTGGCACAAAAACGGGTATCCCACCACCACGTCTAAAATTGATGAAAAAGAATGATTCAATATGAAGGGATGTATATCTATGGCAGCCTTCGCGGTCGCGAGTAGAGGATAAGGCGTAATCAAAATGGCTAAAGTTCACAAACGAGTGGATGCACGGGGTCTCTCCTGTCCCATGCCCATTCTAAAGTCCATGCAGGCAATAAAAAAAATGCGCATCAATCGCGTGCTTGAGATCCTCACCACCGATCCCGGCAGCATAGCCGACATCCCCACATGGGCTAAAGCTACGGGCCAAGAACTGATTTCCTATGAGGAACGTGGTCCAAACGACTACCGATTCCTAGTCAAGAGATTAAAATAAATTCGCGCGCGCAATTCATGTGTTCAAGTATCACATCTTTTTCAGGTTCTGCTTCAGGTTCTGAGCAAACTCTTCCGCATGTTTTTGAGGTCTTCAGCGTTAGGTCTACCCTTGTTCATTCCCCCAAGATATTTAAGAAAACTATTAGTGTTAAAACCTGCACAAGTAAACTCATCAACAATCATGTAACCTTTAGAATGCAGTTTTTCCCTAAGCGACGAATGATTTTTGGAGAGCGACTCAAGATTTGAACTGGTTGAGAAAATGAATGCTTTCCTGTCGGTGACTTGTGGTAGTTTATCGGCAAGGTCTAGCAGAGCTTTATGGTGTTTTTCATCATATATCCCAGAGCCAAAGCCTATCAGACTATACTCTTGAAGCTCTTCAGGGTTTATCTGCTGTGGCGTCTTTATTTGTGCATCAAGAACTTTTGCGAAGACGTTAGCGATTTTCTCAGTATTATTGTGATGATACGAAAACAAAACCAACAGAGACTTCATTGGCAACACAACATACTCTGATATTTAATTTGAGTAGTAATATTATCGGTATTTTAAATGCGCGCGCCAAGTGGCTTGAATGAACTGTTTCTAGGGGTATGCTGATTGTTAAAGGATTCAATTCACCTGCAATCGCTTCAAGGTCCTAAAATAACAGATATAAACGAAGTATAAAAAGCACAAAAACCGCGCGCGTAGAGTCTGTTCACCGACCGCAACAGGTACGACTTTTCAGA
>JACKQG010003627.1_pt1 | contig 18703 bp, 12 predicted proteins | sample 8237621 | NCBI WGS metagenome assembly JACKQG01 (sample SAMN15677084, study PRJNA649215) | marine metagenome | biome: marine; feature: Black Sea; material: saline water; isolation source: suspended particulate matter (SPM) from the Black Sea western gyre | collected 2013-06-09/2013-06-10 | depth... | reverse complement strand
GCCAAGCTCGGGACTGGGAAGCCCTCGGCCCTCGTTGCCGCTGCTGAAGGTGGCGACGCGGGTGGCATCGGTTTGGAAGGCCAGTACCATCAGATCGTAAATGGTCCTGAAGTATTCCCCCGCCTGAGTCTGAGGAATGTCTCTATTGGTCCGCTTGCGGTCGGTCTCGGCGATTTTCGGGCGTGGTACGTCGAGCCAGGCATCAGCCCTCTCGGTGCGAATTTCGGTCTCGCGGACGGAAGTGAGGTACTGGTTCATTCGCCCCTTGTCATCCGCTCCAATTTTTTTCTCCAGCTTACGCACTTCCTCGAGGTTCGCGTCGAGTACGCTGCCCTTGCGTCGAAGGGCCCGACGCTGGTCATCAGTACCATTCTTGGGTTCCTCGAAAAGGTGAGCGAAGATTTGCTTGCATCGGCTCATCGCTGGTAAACGGATGCCGTCGGCTGTCCAGGCAAGTGATTCCCCTGCGTTGGCTAGCTCGAGCGAATGAAAGCGCGTGTGTGGTGCCGTCAGTTCGGCCATTCGTTGGTCAATGGAAATTGTGTTACTGTCCGAGGGGCCAAGTTTGCCTCCGGTCAGCCAGATTTTCTGGCAGTTGTGGTGATGTCCCAATCCACCCGGGTGGTGGAGGCCGCTGATGGGGGTGACGACGCTTCGGTGCTTCTCGAGGGGTTTAAGGGAACGTGAAAACTCGTAGTCCGCTCCATCGGCAATAATCTGGTAGTCGAGGGTGTTGACCCCGTTGGGAAGGTAGATGAAGGCGCTTCGGCGAGGCATGATTGGCTCGGCCGCTCGGAGGGGAGTCATACAGTCGAGGAGGGGGAGGGCAATGAATGTACCGAGTCCTTTCAGGGCGTGCCGCCGGTTGATCAGCCAGGATTGTGTGTTTAGGTTACTCATGATTGCTTAGCGTTTTTGGATGAATTCGGACAGGGCCACGGCCCGGACGATGTCCTTAAGTTTGTAGTTCGTTCGTTTCGCTTCTTCAACGATGGAATGAATGTCTTCTCGGTCATCGATGGTAAGGACCCGGCGAAGGGCATAGGTGCAAAGGTGCTCGACGAAGGCTTTGAGAAAGCGGTCACGGTCCTCGATGAGCAGGTTCTTGAACTCGCTGGCATCGCTGAATGTTCTTCCGTCCGGCATCTTACCGCCTGGGTTGACCGGCGGGTTGGACCCCGTGCCCTTTTCTACGCGCTCGTGGGTGCGCCATTGGCCGATGGCATCAAACTGGTCGAAGGCCAAGCCGAGGGGGTCGATGTTTTTGTGACAGGCAGCGCAGTTCGGGTTATGGGCGTGAGCTTCCAGCTTTTGTCTAATGGTCGCCTTGGGGCTGTCCGGCGGGTTCGGTTCGATCGGGTCGACGTTGGCGGGAGGTGGAGGCGGGGTTTTGCCGAAGATGGTCTCGCTGACCCAGACTCCACGGTGCACGGGGCGATGTCGCGTGCCATCGGAAGTAAGCCCAAGGATCGCCCCCGTGGTGAGAAGTCCGCCACGGTTGTCTTCGGGGCGGAGGGCAACCCGCTGAAAGCCTCCCTTGTTCGGTTCGGGGAATCCATAGAAGTCGCACAGGCGAGGGTTGGCCATCGTCCAGTCGGATTGAAGAAAAGAGTCGATGGCTAGGTTTTGACGGAAGACTTCGTCAAAATATTGAACCACTTCCTCTCGCATGCTGGCCTCCAGCCAGACTTCGTAGTCCGGATAGAGTTTCAGATCGGGCGGAAACATCCCGAGCTTGTGGAGCTGAAGCCATTGGCGGGGAAAGTCCTCGATGAACCGCTCGATCTTGGAATCGGCGAGCATCCGGTCTACATGTGCCGCGAGGGCTTTTTTGTCACTAGTCAGTTTGCTCTCTTTTGCCGTATTAAAGAGCGATGGATCCGGCATGGAACTCCAGAGGAAATAGGAAAGGCGGGAGGCCAGTTCCCAGTCATTGAGTCTTTCGCGGGCTTTGACGTCCCCTTCCACGAGGTAGGTGAAGTTCCGTGAAGTCAACATCCCGAGCAGGGCCACCTGATAAGCGTCGAAGACCTTTTCCCCAAGCTTTCGTTCTTCCTCATAGGAACGAAGATAGGGTTGCAGTTCGTTGATCTTCACTGGGCGGCGCCAAGCCCGTTCAGCGAAATTTTTCAACAGTTGAGCGACTTCCGTACTTGTTGCGTTGTTTTCAGGGAGCAATCCATTGCGGGTTGCCTTCTCGGACTCGCTTACGATTGGTCCTTCCCATTCGATCCAGTCCAGCAGGACGAAGGAGAAGATGCCGTCCCCCTCCTCGTCGAACATCTTGGGAGCGATCGGGTTGAGCAGGGTGGTTTCGCTGCTGTGGGTGAATATGTAGCTGGTGCTGGAAAAGGCGTTTCGGTAATGAGCCCCCTTGCGCCGATCGATGATGTCGGATGCAATAAGGTTGAAGTCCAGGCTGGCGGGCATCTCCAAGAACACTTCGAATTTGAGGATTTCCGGCTTGTCTTCGGGGCCCATGACATCGAGTTCCAAAAGTCCCTCGTTGGCCGCCTCAAAAGTCCTCTTGCCAATTCTCAAGTGAGCGACTTGGCCACCTTTGGGACGAATGCCACTGACTTGCATTTTTGCCCGATAAAGCCCGCTGTGCTCGGGGCCGGTTCTTCCAAACCAATTATGCCTGAAGGCTTGTTGCAGTCGCCCTGGGAAAATCAAGGCACGCAAGGGCCTCTTGATACCGAATTGATCGAGGTACTTTTGTTGCTGCTTACCTCCATTATAGTGAATGTCCGCTGCCGTCATTCTGACTTTCTTGGCTTCGACCGGCTTGAGCGGAAAGGCCCGTGCTAGTACGGTTTCGGCGGCCTTGTAGTACCGTTCGACATGCGAGGGTGAAAGTGTAAGCAGGGAGCCGATGCGCTCGAAACCGTGCCAAAGCGGATCCGCGTTCAACTCACCTGGTTTCGTGGGATCGTAGCGGACGCCCAGGAGATCGTGGACCGTATTCCGGTATTCCTTGCGGCTGAGCCTATAGTGGGCGACCGGTGGTCGGGCGGCCATACGGGCGGCACGGCCTTCGCTAATTCTGGTGTCAAGCTGGCCAATGACCGATGCGATCTCGCTTTCGGTCGGTCGGGGTTCTTTTTTCGGGGGCATTTCCCCGGCATTGATCCGTTCCACGATCTCCGCCCAGAGATGTCCGTCCGCGCCCACCTTGAAATCCCGCGAAAGCTTGTCGATGCGCAAGTCACCTTTTTCCTTCTTTGGGCCGTGGCAACTGATGCAATGGTCGTTGAGGAAACCTTCAAATGATTTGTTGGCCGATAGCAAAGTAATCGGCAGTGAAATCATCAAAATTATGGCTCTAAGCATACTGAAATTTATATTTTCAAAAGGTTCTTGATTCAAATGTTATATGAATGTTCTTAGAGAATTCTTTTTTGGGCTCATTGAATAGCTGTCACAATTGACGAGGACTCAATACTTCGGAAAGATGGCAGGAGTAGGAAAGCGTTCTTCAGGCTTGTTTCCTCCGAGGTATTCCTCACGTGGTATTTGGACCTGTGGCCAGCTTCCTGGACAGATACGGACAACCCGTCCGGGACGGATGCCTTCGATGATCAGGTCGGTCTTGAATCGAATCCGGATACCGCTGCTGCCAAGCGGAGCATCGCCTTCGAGCCTTGTGACCTCAAGGATTGGGCCTCTGCAGGCCATATGGCCGGGGCCGCCCCGTGGGTGTGTTTCAAGGTGTTCTCGACGGGATTCATCATTGCGGAAACGTCCTTCTTGAAGTCGGCGTAGAGGGAATCATCCATGCCGCCGAAGAGGGTGGCGGTAACGGTGGCAGTGCCAAATTTACCATACTCTATGGCATCAACAAAGGCAGGCATCCAGCGGCTCCGGATGAACGCCTTGTGCGTCTCGGTCTGGTTGCGGGCGGCCCGTTGAATCGAAACGTCGTCGAGCCAGACGTCGGAGACGTGAAAGCGGGTAAAGACACCGTCCGGCGTGGGCCTCCAGGTGATGCCGAGCAGGACCGCCTGGTCTTTGAGGGATTTCTTTCCGCTCTCAGGCCAAGTGCCTTCGTGGACGAGGTCAGCCACTTGAAGCTTCTCCAGGCCTCGCCATATGCGGGTGGCGGCATCGAAGGTCATCGTTTCCTCTTCAGCCTTGGTTCCGCTGTTCTTGGATTCTCGTCGGGCTATGATTTTGCCGGCGCCGTCTTTGATATTCACCTCCTTCAGCTCCCATACTTTGCCCTCTCGCAGGCAGTGGCTTGCTTCGTCTTCAAGAAGAATCACGTGGTTTTCGGCCGGGGCGATGCCTTTGCCACTATAGCCGGCGGTCTTGTTGCGGTTGTTGATTGGCAACACGGGTACGGCGGAGAGCTTGGGATCAGGAGGGAGAAAAGCCCGTACGTGCAGCACGGTGCCCAATGGAATGTCGCGGAGTTGGGCAGGAGCATTGTGGTAGCGAATGATCCCGTAGGGTAACATGGCGAAGGGGTGCGGCTTGTTTCGAAAGTACATGCCTTCACCTTGTATGCGGATGCTGCCGCGACGGTTGGCATGGTCCACGAAAACAAGTTCTCCACGGTAGGAATGTGCCTTTTCAAGGGGAGGGAATTTTCCCGTCTCCGGCCGGAACGGTTGTTCCTCGGGGCGTGCATTGGAGACGAGTATGAACAGGACTAGGTGTAGTGTAGAGACCCATCGGGCAAAGTTTAGTTTCATAAGGATGGATTCCGTCGGTCTAGTATTTCGGAAAGATGTCCGGGGTTGGGAAACGTTTTTCGATTCCGTCCCTGGTGTGGTGGATGTATTCTTCCCGGGGTACTTCCAGTAGCGGCCAACTTTCGGGACGGATTCTTATTACTTTTCCGGGTCTAAAGCCTTCCGTTACGAGGTTGGTCTCGAGACTTACCTCAATACCACTGCTTCCGGGGGATCCTCTTTTATCGGTTTTTGAAACCTCTATTAAAATCCCCCTGCTTGCCATCTGGGCAGTGCCTGCAGTCCCTCCCGCCCAATGTTTCAAGGTGTTTTCCGAGGAGGCAAGCATGGCCTTTCCCCCTTTTTTGAAATCGGTGTATAAGGAGTCATCCATGCCACCGAATAGGGTAACGGTAACTTTGGCCCGTCCAAACTTGCCGTATTCGACCTTGTCCACCCAGCCTGGCATCCAACGGCTCCTGATAAATGCCTTGTGGGTTTCGTTTTGGATTTGAGCGGCCCGTTCCATGGCAAGTTCATCCAGCCAGATGTCGCTGACGTGAAAGCGTTTGAAGACACCGCCCGGGGTGGGTTTCCAGGTAATGCCAAGAAAGACCGTTTGGTCATTGAGATCTTTTTCCCCGTTTTTTGGCCAGGTTTTTTCGTTCATGAGATCGGTGATACATAGTCGTTCCCGTCCCCGCCAAAAACGGGTGGTTGCGTCGACGGAAAAGGTTTCCTCATGAATCTGCCCTATGCCTGCTTTGGGCTCCCTGCGTGCGACGATCATGCCGGCTTTTTCCTTCAGCTCCACTTCCTGAAGTTTCCAGACCAATCCGAGGCGTTTGCAATGGCTTGGCTCGTCTTCAAGTATGTAAACGTAGTTCTCAGCCGGTGCCACGCCTGTTCCTGCATTGCCGTATTTTTTTAGCCGGGTGTCGGTGGGTAAGACCGGTACGGCTGATATCTTGGGGTCGGGTGGAAGAAAGGCTTTTACGTGCATCACCGTACCCAAAGGGATATCCCGAAGATCGGCCGGAGCTCCCTGGTAACGGACCAAACCGTAGGGGAGTAGGGCAAAGGGGGACGGGTCGGTAAATCGAAACTTACCGTTCCCGTCGATGCGTATACTGCCGCGACGGTTGGCATGATCCACAAAAGTGAGCTCGCCTTGGTAGGAATGAGCCTTTTCCATAGGTGGAAACTTTCCAGCCTCGGGTCGGAAGGTATCTTGTTCGGCAGGCGCCTTGCAAACGATGGAGAAAATGCCGAGGTGTAGTGTGGCAATCCATCGGATGGGGAATCGTTTCATAAGGGTGGAAGTCCCTCGAATCAGTATTTTGGAAAGATATCCGGAGTCGGGAAGCGGTTCTCCGGGCTATTGTTGAAGAGGTATTCCTCCCTGGGGATTTGAGACTTCGGCCAACTGTCCGGACGGATGCGAACGACCCGTCCGGGACGAATGGCTTCGATAATCTGGTCGGTCTTGAAATCGACTTGAATGCCACTGCTGCCCAATGGAATGTTGCTTTCCTGTTTGGTGACTTGAACAATCTTTCCACCCGATGCCATGTGACCAGGGCCGTAGTGGCTAGCGGTGTGTTTCAATGTATTTTCCGCACCGTTTATCTGTCCGCCAATATCTTTTTTGAAATCGTCGTACAGTGCCTGATCCATCCCTCCAAAAAGGGTGAGAGTCGCTGTGGCCTGACCAAACTTTCCGTACTTTACCTCATTCACATAGGCGGGCATCCAGCGGGTACGGATGAAACTGTTGTTCTTCTGGGTCAGGAAATAGGCAGCGTGTTCAATGGACTGATCATCCAGCCAAATATCCGAGACATGAAAACTGGTAAAGGCACCGCTTAGTCCATCCCCAGGTGCGGGTTTCCAGGTTATACCCAAAAGGACAGGTTGGTCACTTAGATCCTTCTTTCCATTTTCAGGCCATGCTTTCTCCTCGATCAGATCCGAGATGCGGATTGATTCGCGTCCCCGCCAAATACGGGTGGCGGCATCGAAGGTCATGGTTTTGGGCTCAACTTTCGTTTTCTCACCGTCTATGGGTTGTCGACTGGCCACGATCGTGCCAACGAGATTGTTTAGCTTCACTTCCTGGAGTTTCCACACCAAACCGTTTCGTCTGCAATGACTGGGTTCATCTTCGAGTAGAAGAATATGATTTTCAGATGGGAAAATACCGGTTCCCCGGTAGTGTCCGGCATCCTTATCTTTATTGTTGGGAGGGAGTACGGGAACGGAAGAGGTTTTGGGGTCGGGTGGTAAAAACCCATGGGCATGCATCACCGTGCCAAGCGGGACGTCGCGAAGATCGGCGGGAGCATCGTGGTAACGGACCATGCCGTAGGGAAGCAGGGCGAAAGGGTGGGGGTCATTCCGGTAAAATTTCCCCGTTCCCTCCACGCGGATGCTTCCGCGCCGGTTGGGGTGGTCCACGAAGATAAGTTCTCCCCGATAGGCATGGGCTTTTTCAATCGGTGGAAATTTCCCCGTTTCGGGGCGGAACGGTTCACTTTTCTCTACGACCGATGCAAAGACGGAGGTCTCGAAAACAAAGGCAAAAGCAAGCCAAACCAGATATTTTCGGATCATATTGCGATGACTTGGTTGCTGTCGCCAAATTGTTCCGTCTCCACTCCCATCTGTTGGGCCATGAGAAGAAGCAGGTTGCTCATGTGGGCATCGGAATTGACCGGGCGGCTGCAAAGTCGATAGTGGTCACCCGGTTTGTCGAGGGTGTAACCGTCGAAATGACCCTGATTGAAATCAAGGTGACTTCCGTGCTTCAAGCCCAAGTCTGAACCACCGGCAAAAACGAGGGGCAGGTTGGCATTTCCGTGACTGTGGCCGTAGGACATACCGCTGCCGAAAAGAGACATGGTTGACCCGAGCAGAGACTTTCCGCTTAGGTCCTTGGTTTCTTCCAAACGGGAAAGGAAGTAGCTGTATTGTTCGATGGCGAAAGTATCGTAGTTCGTCAGCTTTTCCATATAGCCCTCATCGCCCCCGTGGTGACTAAGTTGGTGGCGGGACTCGGTGATGCCGATCTCGGGTATGGCGAAGGCATCTCCTTCTCCTCCCAGGCTGAAGGTTGCGACCCGAGTGACGTCGGTTTGAAAGGCGAGAACCATGAGGTCATAAACGGTACGGAAGTAATCCCCCGCCTGGGCTTTGGTGACTTTACGGTTGGTGCGCTTACGGTCGGAATCGGAAATTTTGGGTAGAGGGGTGTCGAGCCAGTCGTCCGCCCGACGCGTACGGATTTCCGCTTCGCGCACCGAGGTGAGGTACTGATCCATGCGACCCTTGTCCGCCTTCCCCATTTTTTTCTCCAATCGACGAACCTCTTCCAGGTTGTCATCCAATACGCTTGCCTTGCGACGAAGTCTTTTGCGCTGGGCATCAATCCCCCCTTTGGGTTCCTCGAAAAGGGAAGCGAAGATTTGGCTGCACTGCCGCATGGCGGGCAGTTGAACACCGTCCGCAGTCCAGGCCAGAGAACCCTGAGTCAGGGCAACTTCAAGGGAGGGGTGGCGGGTGTGTTGGCCGGTTATTTCGGCCATTTTTTGGTCCACCGAGATGGTGTTACGGTGAGCGGCCCCGATTTTCCCTCCTGTCAAAAAGACGTTAATGCAGTTGTGGTGATGCCCGAGGCTGCCGGGATGATGAAGGCCGCTGACCGGCGTGATGGCGTTACGATGTTTCTCCAAAGGTTTGAGTGATTGGGAGAATTCGTACTCTTTGCCCGGCTCAGTGATCTGGTAATTGAGGGAATGGACACCGTTGGCGAGGTAGATAAAAGCGCTCCGTTTCGGTGTGGAAACCTTTTCGGCCGCTTTGAGCGGAGTCATGCATTCGAGCATGGGCAGTGCGATACAGGTACCCATGGCCCGGAGGGCATGGCGGCGATTGATCAACCAGGATTGTGATAAGTAATTCATGTTCTTTTCCTTTTTATGTTTTTAAATTCTAGCGTTTGCGGAGGAGGTCGGAGACGGCCACTGCACGGATCATATCTTTAATCTGATAATTCTTTTTCTTTGCCTCTTCTTCGATGACTGAGATGTCATCCTTGTCGTCAACGGTGAGAACGCGTCGCAGGGCATAGGTGCAAAGGTGCTCGATAAAAGCACGGGCAAAGCGGTCCCGATCATCGAACAGCAATCTTTTGAACTCCACGGAACCCTTGAAGGTTCGTCCGTCCGGTAAGGTTCCCGAGGCATCGACCGGGGGATTCTCTCCTTTCCCGGTGGGTACGAGTTCGCGGGTTCTCCACTGTCCGATGGCATCATACTGGTCGAAGGCCAAGCCCAGCGGATCGATCGTCTTGTGGCAGGCGGCGCAATTGGGATCTTTGGTGTGGGCTTCGATGCGTTGGCGGATGGTGATCTTATCTCCTTGCGGAGGGACGGGTTCGATCGGGTCGACGTTGGCCGGTGGGGCGGGCGGGGTTTTGTTGAAGATGGTTTCGCTTAGCCATACCCCGCGGTGTACCGGGCGGTGGCGCGTACCGTCCGAGGTCAGTCCGAGAACTCCTCCCATGGTGAGCAGTCCCCCTCGGTTGTCTTCGGGCTTGAGCGAAACGCGCTGGAAATCGCCCTTCTTCGGTTCGGGCAATCCGTAGAAGTCGCTGAGGCGGGCGTTGGCCATCGTCCAATCCGAATCAAGCAGGGATTCAATGGGAAGGTTATTGCTTAGTAATTCCCGGAAAAACTCAACCGGTTCGTTGCGCATACTGGTCTCGAGCCAGTCATCGTAGGTGGGGTAGAGCTTTTTATCCGGTGGAAACATTCCCACCTTGTGCAGTTGCAACCATTGACGCGAAAAGTCGTCGATGAAGCGGTTGATCCGATCGTCCGTCATCATCCGGTCTACCTGCTTATTCAGTTCACCGTCTTTCAGGTTACCGGCCTTGGCGGCAGCGAAGAGACCATCGTCGGGCATGGAACTCCAGAGGAAGTACGAGAGCCGGGAGGCAAGCTCCCAGTCGTCCAAGTGTTTCCGGGCCTTCGGATCGCCTTCCACCAGGTAGATGAAGTTTCGGGAAGTCAGCACCCTGAGCATGGCCGTACGGAAGGCATCGACCGCTTTTTCTCCCGCATCAAGATCAGCTTGGTAGGATTTTAGGTAGCCCGACAGCTCGTCTTTCCCTACCTGCCTTCGCCAGGCCCGCTCGGCGAAGCGTTGCAGGTGATCGGTCACCGTTTGGATCGTGGCATTATCATCCGGGACAATACCTTCCCTTTTGGCTTTTTCCTCCTTCGATACGAGCGGACCTTCCCACTCGACCCAATCGAGGATTACCGTGGAGAAGATGCCGTTTCCCTTGTCGTCGAACATCTGCGGGGCGTTGGGGTTGAGGAGAAGGGTCTCGCTGCTGTGCGTGAAGAGATAAGCGTTTCCGCTGGAGAGCGCGTTGCGGAAAGCCGCGCCCCCTCTCCGGTCGATCACGTCCGTGGCGACCACGGCAAAGTGCAACCCCGTTGGCATTTCCAAAAACACCTCCATCTCATAGACCTGCGGACTGTCTTCGGGTGCCGTGACGTCGAATTCGATCAGGCCCTCCACGGTCTCCTCACTAGTCTTCTTGCCGATACTCAGGTGGGCCGGTTGGCCGCCGGGCGGACGGATGCCGCTGGCTTGGAGGCGAAGTTTGTAGAGCCCGCTGTGTTCCGGGCCCGTCTTGCCGAACCAATTGGAGGATAGAGCCGGTTGAACTCGGCCTGGGAAATGGAGGTAGCGCAACGGCCGCTTGATACCGAGCCGGGCGAGGGCCTCCTTTTGTTTCTCCCCGCCCCCATACCTCAAATCCGCTGCCGTCTTGCGTACTTTTCGCGCCTCGGCGGCCTTGGTGGGAAAAGCCCGCTCGAGCACGATCTCCGCGGCTTGGTAGTAGCGGTTGACGTGCGAAGGCGAGAGCGAGAGTTGCGAACCGATTCGCTCATAGCCGTGCCACAGGGTGTCCTCATTCAGTTCGCCCGGCTTGGTCGGGTCGTAGCGGACTCCCAGGAGGTCATAGACTGTATTCTGATATTCCTTCCGGCTCAGGCGATAATGCGCCACTGCCGGGCGCGCCGCCATCCGCGCCGCCCGACCTTCTCGAATGCGCTGATCCAGTTCGGCGATGACCTTGCCGATTGCATCGGCGGTTGGCCGCGGTTCATCCTCGGGGGGCATTTCACCGGCATTGATCTTCTCGACCACTTCGGCCCAGAGTTGCCCATCCACGCCGGACTTGAAATCACGCGACAATTGATCCAGCCGCAAGTCGCCCTTCGACTTCTTGGGACCATGACAGCTCACGCAGTGCTTGGTGAGAAAACCCTCAAAGGGTTCGGCGGCTGAACCGGTGGACGCCACGGCAAGCAAAAGGATGGAGGAAAAACGTATCATTTTAGGGTTTGTAACCTAGTAATTTTTAAACGCATGAACAACAAAGGAAACCATCCTTCAGGGAAATTTCCCCGAAGGTCGTTGATCCTTTCCGCTAGGCAATCAATTCGCTGATGACGTGCCCGTGTACGTCTGTGAGGCGGCGCTGGATGCCATTGTGGTAGAAGGAGAGGCGTTCGTGGTCTATGCCGAGGAGGTGGAGCGCGGTGGCGTGGAAATCGTAGGAGTAGGTGGGGTGTTCGGCGGCTTTCCATCCGAGTTCGTCGGTTGCTCCATAGCTGATGCCTCCTTTGATTCCTCCCCCCGCCAACCAGGCGGTGAAGGCTCCTGCGTTATGGTCGCGCCCGAGGGCTCGGTTGCCTTGAGCTGCGGGTTGGCGCCCGAACTCGGAGGTGCAAATGACGAGGGTTTCATCGAGCAGACCGTGGGACTTGAGGTCCTTCAACAAGGCGGAGGCCCCGCCGTCGAGGACGCGTCCCCAGTAGCCGTGGTCGCGGGGCAGATCCTCGTGGCTGTCCCAGTTGGGGCGTATCTTTCTTGCGGTGGTGTTTTCCGCACCGCAAAATATTTGCACGAAGCGCACGCCGCGTTCCACTAGGCGCCGGGCCAGCAGGCATTGGCGGCCAAAGGGAGCGATGTCCTCGTCCTCCAGTTGGTAGAGCTTGTGGGTGGCGGCCGATTCTCCCTCTATGGCTGTTGCCTCGGGGGCGCTTAGCTGGAGCTTGGCAGCCATTTCGTAGGCCTTGATGCGGGCTTCCAGCTCGGAGTTGGCGGGCCGTTTCTTGGCGTGTCGCTTATTGAGCAGACCGAGCAGCTGGGCATCGCCTGTCTTGTCCTTGAAGTCCTGCGGGGGAAAGAGGTCGGCCAGCGGGGCCTTGCCCGCTCCGGCTTGCATGGTAGTACCCTGTTGCTTGGCGGGGAGAAAACCGGCTCCCCAGTTGATCACGCCACCGGGCGGGAGTCCGCGGGGATCGGGTAGCACTACGTATGCGGGCAGGTTGTCCGCCTCGCTGCCTAGTCCGTAGGTGACCCATGCCCCCATGCTGGGAAACCCGGGCAGGATGAACCCGCTGTTCATCATGAACATGGCGGGCCCATGCAAGGCGGACTTGCTGTGCATGGAGTGGACGAAGGCCATGTCGTCGACACAGGTGGCGAGGCGGGGAAATAGGTCGCTTATCCAGCGCCCGCAGGCACCGTGCCTACGAAACTTCCAGAAACTACCTTGGCAATTGCCCGGCTTGGAGGCGAAGAACTGGAGTTTTCCGTCGGGGTCGAAGGGGGTGCCGTTGCGTTTGGCCAGCTCGGGCTTGTAGTCCCAAGTGTCCACTTGGCTGACTCCCCCGGGGCAAAAGATCTGGATGACCGCCTTGGCCTTGGCCAGATGGTGCATCGCAATGTCGCCGCCATGAGCTTCCTTGGCCCACAGACCGCCCAAGGCCATGGAGCCGAACCCGCAACCCAGTGACTGGAGAAAGTTTCTACGGAATGGGGAGAATTCGTCGGTTTTCAACTTCGAGAAGGTTTGCATGACCTAGTCCAAGGACCACGGTTTCCGCATGTCACGGCTTCGCAGCCGGTTTGCTTCATTGTCGTTCAGGAAGTGTTCCTTGACGGGATTCCATTTCAGGGGGCGGCCCAACTTGATGGATAGATTCGCGAGGTGGCAGACGGTGGAAACTCGATGACCAATGTCGACTGGGAAATACGGATCTTTTCGAGATTTCACGCAATCGAGGAAGTTGCGATGCTCTCCGGCCGGATTGGTGAACAGACGGGTTTCCCCCTTCTCGATCACCGAATTGAGAATCTTGTCGGAACTGGCTTGGAGTTCGGCTCGCCAACCGAAGTTGCCCACCCAGCCCTTGGATCCAATGAATTTCAGGCTGGGGTTGCCGGAGGTGCAGGTCATAACTACCCCGTTCTCATAGCGATAGCTCACGTCGTAGTCCTTTACTGTGTCGTAGAGGCCACCTTCCCAGTGCGTTCCCTTTCCGTCGATTTCCACTGGTCCGGATCGTTCGGTGTCGTTCGCCCACTGGGCGGTGTCGAACAAGTGGGCACCCCAGTCACAGATGATGCCGCCCGAGTAATCCCAAATCCATCGGAAGTTGAAATGGACGCGATCCTTCGTGTATGGGGCCTCGGGGGCTGGCCCCAGCCACATGTCGTAATCCAACTCACTTGGAACTGGTTGCGGTGCGGGATTGCCCGGTCCCTTGGGTTGCTTCGGCAGAATGACTTCGATCTTCTCCAGTTTGCCGATGCGGCCGTTGCGGACCAGCTCGGCCATGCGGTGGTAGACCGGAATGGCCCGATCCTCCGTGCTGGTCTGGAAGACCTTGTTGTGCTTCCGCACTTCTTTGATCAGGATTTTCCCTTCGTCGATCGTCAAGGTGGGTTTCTCGCACTGCACATCCTTGCCGCTGCGTAGGGCCAACACACTCATCAGAGTATGCCAGTGGTCGGGGGTCGAGATCATCACCGCATCGATGTCCGGGCGGGCCAACACTTCCCTGAAATCTTTCGTCGTGGCACAGCCTGCCCCGGAGTCGCGATAGAAGGAATCCACCATTTTCTTGGCCCTTTCCATGCGCTTGGAATCCACGTCGCAAACCATCACCACCCGGGCGTCGGCTTGCTTGAGGTAGGCCCGGAGGTTGTGTCCCGTCCCATGTCCGCCGACGCCGATGCAACCCACCGTAATCTTCTTGCTGGGAGCATCGGCCCCGAATAGCCTGGAGGGCAGAATGGTCGGGGCCACACCGGCGGCCAAGGTGGTCTTGAGGAAGGATCGCCGATTGGGTAGGGGTTTTTTCATGGCTTTACCTTTTGATTGGGACGGGAATCATCTTGATTTCCTTTAGCCACTTGAGCGAGCCCTTCTGCCAGGCATCCCAGCTCGGTCCCTTGTAGCCGTTCAGGCCGTGGCCACCATTGGGTAGCTCAAGGTACTCGGAGGGAACCTTGTTTTTTTGCAGGGCCTTGTACAAGGCGCGGCTGTTCTCGGGCGGCACTGGGCGGTCGTCGACTGCATGGGCGAGGAAGATGGGGGGCGTTTCCTTGGTCACTTGCTTCTCGTTGGAGAAGAGCTCTACCAGTTCATTCGTGGGGGTTTTGCCCAGCAAGTTGCGTTTCGATCCGCCGTGGGTGTGCTTGCCCATGGTCACGACGGGGTAGACGAGGATGGAGAAATCAGGTCGGCAGGAGAGTCGATCGATTGGGTCCTTCGCCTTGGTCTCGCCCTTGTCGAAATGAGTGGCCGCAGTGGATGCGAGGTGCCCGCCTGCGGAGAAGCCAATAATCCCGATTCGCTTCGGGTCGAGACTCCACTTCTTGGCGTTGGCCCGCACGGTGCGAATGGCCCGCTGGGCATCCATCAACGGTACGAATGAGCGTCCTTTTGGCAGACGGTACTGAAGTACGATACCTGTTATACCCTGTCCATTGAGCCAGGTGGCGATGCCATGTCCTTCGGCACCCATGACCTGCATGCCGTAGCCTCCTCCAGGACAGATGATGACTGCGGTGCCGTTTGGGTTGGCCGGTCGATGGACGTGTATCCAGGCGTCTTCTTCCTTGAACTTGCCTTCCCCGATCGGGGCGTGGTTGTTCCAAAGCGCAATTTTTTTCGGCTTGGGAGCCGCGTGGAGACAGGGGAGGATAAAGAGGAACAGTGGCAGGAGGAGGATGCTTTTCATTTCTTTTATGGGATTATTTTATTCCTTCAAAACCGAGTATGCCGAGGCTTTCGGCCATGCGAACGGGGCGTGACAGGGCCTCCTTCATGCGGGACAATTCGCCACTCGGGCGACGGTCTGGGCAATCGGGGTGAATTTCGTGGGAGTCGATCAAGCCCAGCAACTCGAGGACGGCCGCGGTGCTTTGCTTGTAGGCTGCGGCGCTTCCGTTCTCGTCCAACCGGAATACGGCGTCCTCCAGTGACTGGATGGCCTCGAACACCTTGTATGCCCTGGTGTCGAACCGGCCGTTTTCGTTTTCGAGCCACATTCGTTTGGCGGCGCAGATCAGTGGGCATGCCGACACTCCCGCCCCGATCAGGTTCGGTTGGCCCATCCTGATGGCGGACGCGATGCCGTAATCATCGCCGCTGTGTGGAGAGAAGTCCAGGTTCAGGTCGCGGCACATGGCGGTCCAGTACAGAAAGTGCGGTTCCTCCAAGGTGGATATTTTGCCGCCGACCACTTTCTCGTGGTTGGCCAGTTCGCGAAGAAGCCAAGGCTCGTAAGGTGTGGCCCAGGGAACGAACGATGGTTCGAGGGCGTGTACGATGGCGGGGACTTCAACGTGTTCGAGGATGTCGAAGTAGGCGTCTCGCCTTTTTTCGGGCTCGAGAGCGTTGAGCTGACGGGAAGTCATCAGCATGACCTCGATGTTTTGAAATTGCTGGGCGATCTCTAGGTGCGGGCGGTACCAGTCCGCCTGGAAGGTCTCGCCATCCGCCCCATGGGCCGTGGTTCCACAGATGATCTTGTGGTCGGGAAAGAGGTTCCTGAACCGTTGGATGACCTCCCGGTACAACTCCGTCGAGAGGTTGAAGATGTAGCCGGTGTCTGCGTTGAGGACGAAGACGATTTCGATATTGAAGCACTCGGCGCAGGATATCATCCATCGTATGCTGCGTTCGAAACCGGCCCAGTCGGGTTGCCCGTCCTTAAATGGAAGCAAGGTTGCGACGCAGAGGCGTCCGCAAGTCCGGTGGTCAGTCAGCAATTCTTCGCCGACCCAAGCCCAGGGGGTTTCTTTCCAAGTTGTTTCAGGAGAAAGTTCCATGAAGATGAGTTAACTGTTTGGTAAAGCTAATCGAGAAATTTGAATTCATTCGCATTCAGTTGGTCTGTATTATAGAAATGATATCATTTTGATATGTATGTTTGTCGATTCCATTCCGAGCTGAATGGTCGAATCATTCAGCGAAATATCCGTCCCTGAACTTCGGGATCGACCATTTTAAAGGCAAAAACAAAGATATGTTTACCCAAGTCCAGTATGGCGCGAAGGAATACGATGAGGCCCTGGCTCTTCGGAGCGAGGTTCTTCGAGCACCTCTAGGGCTTGAACTCGGTCGAGAGGAATTAGACGATGAGAAAGACTCGTTTCACTTGGTCTCGTGGCGCGACAATGCAATAGTTGCGTGTCTCGTTCTAATGCCCCAGTCCAAAAAGCAACTCAAGATGCGCCAACTGGCTGTCCGCGAGAACTGTCGGGGTGAGGGAGTGGGTCACGCATTGGTAAGTTACGCCGAATCCTTCGCCCTGGATCATTCTTACAAAGAAATTGTTCTTCATGCGCGTGAGACCGCTTTGGGATTTTATGAGAAGATGGGATACGAGGTCGAGGGGGAATGTTTCATCGAGGTCACGATCCCGCATTTTTTCATGCGGAAGAACCTCTTGAAAGGCGAGGGAATGCAACTCAAGACGCCATTAGGCAACGGTCATTGAAATGAAACTCCTTTGCCTTCACGGAAGCGTTCAGGATCATCGGGTCTGGCAACCGTTTAAAGAAAGTTTCAATTCGCCAGGCGCGGAGGTATCGTTGGGTTGCGAAGATTTGTATCAAAGCGACCATTTGGGGTTTGAGGATTGGACCTGGAAATTTTGCGAGCAAGTGGAAAGGGATTCTTTCCGTGAAAAACCTTTTCTTCTTGGCTATTCCTTGGGCGGAAGGCTTGCCTTGCATGCCTGTCTGGCAAGGCCGGATTTGTGGAGCGGTGTGATTATTGTCTCAGCCGATCCGGGCTTGAGTAGTCCTGAGGAGAAAGAACTTCAGTTGCGTAAAGATCGGCAATGGGCCGAACGGTTCAGATCCGAACCTCTCGAGGGTTTGCTTGATGAATGGGATGATCTTCCAGTTTTTTGCGGTCGGCCCAATGCCGCCCCCCGAAATTTCAACGATTGGAATCCTGAAAAGATCAGCGGCTTGTTCGATGTTTTTTCAAAAGGTCGGCAACGAGACTTGTTGCCAGAACTTCGGAAACTTAAAAAGCCTCCCCTTCTTTTCATTTCCGGACAAAGGGATGAGAAATACACGCAAGTTGGAAAAGAGTTGTCGGAAGCTTGTCCGATGGTCGAACATCAGATCATCCCCCAGTCCGGGCACAGGGTGCCTTGGGAAAAGCCGGAGCCATTTTTTGAAATGGTCTGGGAATTCATGGGTTCGGTTTTGAGGAATTCACCCTAAAAGGAGTTCCTTGTCGAAAGAATCTTAGTCGATGTAGACGAATTCATTGGCGTTGAGGAGGGTGTGACAAAGGGCGAAGATGCCTTTATTCTGGATAGTGGTTTCGGCGGGCTTACGTTCCTCGCGGGAAGGGGGTCGCCCGAAGGCGAGGGCAAACCCGAGGCGGACTTGGGCGGCGGGATGGTCACCGGCTTCCTGCTTGAGGCGTTCGGCAAAGTAGCCGGCCTGTTTGAGCATGAATGGGTTGTTGCTCAGGGTGAGTGCCTGCAGGGGCGTGGTGGTGGTGAGGCGCTTGGGGGTGAGGTTGGCCGGGTCTGGGCAATCTAGGATGGTGAGGAACTCGTGCGGAGTGGTGCGGACCACAAAGCGGTAGATGCTGCGTCGCCAGAGTTCCGGCTTGTCCGGTGTGACATACTTGTAGATAGGGGCGTAGGCCTCCACGTACTTGAAATCGCGGAAACCGGGGCCTCCTGCTTGCAGGTTGAGTTTGCCAGTGGTGGCGAGGACGGCGTCGCGAATGGACTCGGCGTCGAGTCGTCGGGGGGTTTGTCGCCACAAAAGGCGGTTGTCGGCATCGTCCTTTGCCCCGTGGACGGTGTGGGAAACTTGTCGGTAAGCGTAGCTGTTGAGGATGGTGCGCTGGATGGCTTTGAGCGACCAGTTTTGGCTGAGCAGTTCCTCCGCCAGCCAGTCGAGCAGTTTGGGATGGGAAGGGGTGCTTCCACCGAAACCGAAGTCGCTCGGGGTGTCCACGATACCCTGACCGAAATGCCATTGCCAGAGCCGATTGACGATGACCCGTCGTGTTAGTGGATTTTTAGAGTTTGTGATCCAACGGGCAAGGGCGGCCCTGCGATCGGTTTCCGGGGTTTCGTTCGTTCCGAGGTCGGGTTCAAGTGCCTCGACCCAGCGCAGGGTTCCGGGGGTGACTTCGTCCTTCGGGGCTTCGGGGTTGCCCCTGTAGAGTACTTTCACCATGGGCGGCTTCTTGGAAACCACGCCATAGAACTCAGGGGGTTCACCCAAGGCGTTGAGTTGTTTTTCGAGACGGGCCTTTTCCGTACGCAGTTCCTCCAGGCGTTTGAGGTCCTTGGCCGCGAGGGTCGCTGGATTTGCCGGGACGAGACGGGGGTCGCCGAAACTGATCTGGTCGTGACTGTAGTCATTACCGCCATCGGTGGAGATGAAGGTGAGAAAACGGGTGTCGTTAGGGATTTCGAAGTCGATCGGCGCGGCATCGTTGCGCCCGAGTCGCTTGTGGGCCATGAGCTTTCCGTCCAGCAATACCCGAAACTCCGCGCTGGGCGCGACCGTGCGCCCGCCGTAGCCGGCGACGGCGCTGAAACGAAGTTCCCTGATGCCTGTTGCTTCGCGGATGGCGACAAGATCGAAGGTGATGCCGGCGTTGG
>JACKQG010003626.1_pt1 | contig 18715 bp, 17 predicted proteins | sample 8237621 | NCBI WGS metagenome assembly JACKQG01 (sample SAMN15677084, study PRJNA649215) | marine metagenome | biome: marine; feature: Black Sea; material: saline water; isolation source: suspended particulate matter (SPM) from the Black Sea western gyre | collected 2013-06-09/2013-06-10 | depth... | reverse complement strand
CAGAGGTAGACACAGAGGTGACCACAGAGGTAGACACAGAGGTGACCACAGAGGTGACCACAGAGGTAGACACAGAGGTAACCACAGAGGTGACCTCAGAGGAGATGTATGATGTGTGAATGCTAAGTGTGGTAATTGCGGCAATTGTGGGAATGCAGCCACTGTGTACACAATCAACATTCGTCCAAGCGATGGGTCCATCGCTTCATGGAGAGAATGAATATGTTGCAAGAGCGGTTTTTAACGAATATTTGGAACAATCACGCAAAAGCCGCAATGAAGACCAACCGGTTCCAAAATCTCCAGAAAATCAACTCGAACAAAAGCAATCTCAACTAAAAAAAGAAATGGCGATGTTCGAAGAACTACTTGACTCACTCTCAGTCATGCATTCTGAAACAGGCTGGGAAAAAAGCGTTGCAAACCTACGTCGAACTGTCTTGCTCAAAGAACGAAACACAAACAATCCTTGGAACGGAGCCGTTTGGGTAGATGTCCCCTCTCTTCAACAATCTCCAGATGAATTGATCTTTGCTATTGACCGATTTCTGATAAAAAATAGCGTTGCTGACCAAGCCGACCGCTTCGCTGGATCATACGAACAACGGTTCGGACGAGACCCGAAACGGTGTATTGCAATTGAAAAAAGGGTTGTGTCTCGTTGGTGTGAGTACTACACCATTATTAAACCGTATACGACTCCTCTTGTTGAGCAAGAGTTATATCCAAGCCTCGACCAAGGTACGAACGTTCGAAAACTTCACGATTGGATTCTTGATAACGTTAAGGATAACGAAATCATCTCATCTGCTAACAACTGTTTTAGTGTTTGGAATCAGGTGCACGAAAAACGAAAAAACGCAACTGTTTCTCTCGTTCTTCACGCAAGAAAGACACTCGGAATTGATCCATGGTCAAGCGGGTGTCGCGGAAGAGCAATCCTTAATGACCAAGGTAGTCGCGCTACACTATTACGACACACCGCAGAAATTAGCGAGGTAAACAAAGGTGCAATGAAAACATTGTTAAACCTTTTAACCGATGAACAAAAAGCTTCCTACGAATCTATTGGATAAGACTTTTCGATTACGCCCTTCCAGTCTTGCATTGATTCCGCCTGAATAAATTGTTTTTTTGTTTCGTCTGGATTCGTATGAAACTTTGAAAACTGTATTCCAAATTTTCGCATCAAACGCGACGCTTTCTTTTCGCCATGCAACCGAACGCACAATTCAATATGGGCGAGCAAGGTAGACCGTTGTTCTGAGAGTGTTGGGTTTTTTGGTTCGTTTCCATCCATCAGCGCTCTGGCCTGAGTAAAAACCCACGGATTCCCAATACAACCACGGGCAACCGAAACGCCACTCACACCAGTATTTTTCATCATTCGAAAAATATCTGCTGCACACCAAATGTCTCCGCTTCCAAAAATCAAACAATCTGGTCTTGATACTACCAACCGTTTTAAAAAATCCCAATTTGATGGACCGAGATATCTTTGTTCGACAGTTCGTGGATGCACAGTGGCCCAAGCAAAACCGACCTCGTAAGCATAATCAAAAATTGTGTAAAAATTATCTTCCGATTCTTTCGAATCGTCCCAGCCACGACGCATCTTTACGGTTGTTGGGATTTTGTTTGGAACCGAATCACGAACTGCAGAAAGTATTTCACACGCTTCTTTTGGCGTGGTTAAAAAGTGACCGCCACGATTTCGTCTACGAATTTTTTTCACCGGACACGCGAGATTAACATCTATCGCGTCATACCCCATCTCGGTAAGAATCTCCGCACCACGTGCCATTTCACTTGGACTTGTTCCTATCACTTGACCTGCTATTGGGTGGTCATCAAAACCCGCCGCCATGTTTCCTTCAAGATCACCGCTAGCCAACTCTTCTGCCAACGTGTCGGGATCTTCCTTTCGACGCCCCTTACCTCCACTTATGAGAGTCCTGTCCAAAAGCGCTTCGGTGACACAAAATGGGCAACCGTGTTGCCTCGCAATAAGTCGCATGGCTCCATCGCTGTACCCCGCCAACCCCGCTTGATAAAAAGGAACATCAAAACCTGGGCATATTTCAGGAATTCTTGGGTCAATCACAAGCTCCCTAGCAAACAAAGCAATGTCTTCAAACGATTGACCACTCGGTTCCGAGGGCTCCATATTAACGGACACCGTTGTTACTCCTCGCCAATAACAACCAAACCAACAAGTGGTGTTTCACTTCCGAGTTGAAGTTCAGCGATGACAAGTAGTGTCGGTTCATCTGTTCGCCAAATACCACCAGCGTTAAATTGTTCGCCATATGCATCGCGAAGTAAACGTAAATTAAAACGCATGGTTGATCCAGCTGGAATTGGAGGAAGTGGACTTGAGAAGCGTTGGTTTACCCACAAGGTTGTGTTTGTGTAATCAGTGGCGGTACTGTTTATGATTTCTATGTGCTCTCCATCACGTATAACTTGAATTGGAACTGATTCTGTAATGTGCAAATCCATTGGATAGGGAGCAGATGCCAACTTTGGATTTCCGGCAGGATTTTGACAAGAAACCAACACACAGAATGTAAATAGTACGATTGTTTTCATGGCATTCGCTTTCAAAAAGAAATTTTCCTTGTAAAGAACCCTAAACCACTCGCCTCTTTGGCCATCGCCAAAGTTTCTTCGGTTTTTACATTCGCACGCTCTGTTCCGTCACGAATAATATCTATAACCGTATCATCATCGCCATCGTATTGGGCACGTCTTTCTTGCATCGGCTCTAACAGTTCGCTAATCGCTGCTGCAATTTCAACTTTAATGTGTCCGTCACCTATGTTATCGCCGCGAACATATTTATCTTTTAACTCGGCGGCCCGATCTGTATCAGTAATAAACGTGTCAACATATTGCATCAACGAACTCTCTGGATCTCCTGGATCAGTCATTGACTGTCTACCTGTATATAACTGACCAAGTTTCTTTTTTACTTTCTTTGGCGTGTCGGTAATCAAAATAGTATTATTTAACGACTTGCTCATTTTATTTATGCCATCGGTGCCAATTAGTTTCCCGACTTTTCCAACATCTGCTCTTGGGATTGGGAATACGCCATTTTCCTCCATTATTGGATCGTCATCTTCAACGTTTTCATCAATGCCACAATACAGCTTGTTAAAACGTCGTGCAACTTCACGCGTCAATTCAATGTGTGGAATTTGATCTTCCCCAACAGGAACTGAGTGCGCACGAAATGCGAGAATATCTGCGGTTTGCCCAACCGCATATAACGGAAAACCAAAACAATAGTTATCGCCTAGCCCTTTTATTTTTATTTCGTCTTTCAGAGTTGGATTCCGCATCACCCTATTAAATGGGAGCAACATTGCAAACAAAAAAGTAAGTTCTGCAATAGCTGGCGTTTCAGATTGAAGTGTGATTGCAGATTTTTTGGGATCTATTCCCATAGCTAAATAGTCACGAACAATTTCCAGTGTGTCGTAATGTATTTCGTCTGGGTAATCAGACCGTGTTGTATACGCGTGCATGTTCGCTAATAAAAAATAACAATCGTGCGTGTCTTGTAACTCTAATCGGCGACGAACCGACCCAACATAGTGCCCAATGTGGAGTTGGCCGGTTGGCGTATCGCCTGTCAAAATAACTTCTCGTGTGCTCATAGGGTGGTACTGTAAACAAATGCGATATTCATTGTGTTAAAAACGACATGAATTAGTATTGGGGCTATTACGCCACCGCTTTTGACTCTTGCCCAACACAAGCCAATCGAAAGAACAAACAGTCCAACCATTGCTGAAATTGGTGCAGCACCAGCGTGCATAACAGCAAAAAAGATACTCGTGACGAATATTGCATACCACGCTGTTTTACCTCCAATCAGGGTGACAAAAGTAGGCAAAATGAGTCCTCGATAGAGTACTTCTTCAAAAACTCCAGCACCAATTGTCGCACAGACAACAATAACCCACTTTGATGCGGTCCATGGACCGATAGCCAAATCTGTGAGTGTCTCGTGGCCTAATACTGTTGGGGATTCAAGACCTGCAAGAGTCAATATTCCATGCAGAACACCTGCTGTGGCGAGTGCCATGGGCACAAAAACAACAAAAGCTGTGATTGCAACTGTTCCAACGTGCCTAGACCCACACCGCTTTCGAAGAAGTGCGTATGCGAAAACGACAGGTATTTGTGCAATCATTGCAAACGAAAACATCCACGCCATGTTTGGAATTGAATCTTGCACAGCGAGTTTGCTACCCAACATGGCGCCTAATCCACCAAGAAGGAACATCGCCCCGCACAACAAAATTGCCATGACAGGTGTTATTGCGGGATCAAGATATCCTCGTATTGGGAGATCGCTACGGCGAGATTTGAGGAACCAAATGCCGATATAAATTGAAAATGCAACTAGAACAAGAGTGAATAAATTGAATGGACTCCCTTCCGCAATAACGGTTTCATCGTTACCCTTGGCAACTGAAGCAAATATGAAAATCACACTGCAAAACATAATCGAATACAAGCGCGAAGAGGTTGAAAGTTGTAAAAAGGTGCGTCCACTAGAAGATGTTCGTGCAAAAGCAGAGTCTATGGAGCGGCCAAGGAACTTTTTTGGTGCTGTTGTAAATGGGCACACCCGTGGAAGTACGAGCGTGATTGCAGAGGTCAAACGGATGAGCCCTTCTGCTGGTGTGATTCGAGAGGATTTCGATCCTGTTGCCATTGCTCTAGCGTATGAGAAGGCTGGTGCCGCCGCTATATCCTGCCTAACAGATACGCATTTTTTTGGTGGAAACCTTGAATTCATCGAGCAAATTCGTTCCTCAGTACACCTTCCTGTGCTTCGTAAGGATTTTATTGTTGATGAATATCAAATTTGGGAAGCACGGGCAGCAGGTGCGGACGCTGTATTGCTCATCTCGGAGGTGCTACCCGAGGGTCAATTGGTTGATCTTAAAATCCTAGCCCAAAAATTGGGGATGACATCGCTTGTTGAAGTGCATGACATGGGTAATTTATTGAAAATTCAACAACATGTTGGTTTCCCACATGCCGGATATTGCTTGCTGGGCATCAACAATCGCAATCTTGAGACGATGACCACAGATATCAACCACACTATTCGACTCGTTGATGTCGTTGATGACACGAACATTGTTGTAAGTGAGTCAGGGATATCAAAACCAGAAGACCTTGATAAATTGAGAATGCATGGGGTGAATATTGTGCTTGTTGGAGAATCTCTCATGAACCAACCGTGCCCAGGCGAGGCCCTCGCAACACTGATTCGCATGAATCCGACATAGACCATACCCTACGCACATGATTCTACTCACTGAGAAAAATAATATTGTCACTCTTACCCTTAATCGCCCAGACAAACGCAACGCTTTGTCGGGTGAAATGATTGATGCTATCCACAATGGACTTGACGAAGTTGAAAAAAATATAGAAATGCGGGTAATGATTCTTGCCGGTGAGGGTCGATCTTTTTGTGCTGGGATGGATCTGAAGGGAGTTATTAATAATCCACCGGCAATGGGCGAAATGCTTCGCGGACTTGGAAAAGTTTCGCAGCGCATTCGGAGAATTTCTGTTCCGACAATTGCGCGGGTGCAAGGAGCAGCAATCGGTGGTGGGTGCGGGCTTATGACGGTTTGTGATTTCGCGTTTACACATGCGCAAGCAAAGGTTGGATATCCAGAAGTTGATCTTGGCATTTGCCCAGCAGTGGTTTCGCCATGGTTGATAAAAAAAATAGGCGCAGGAAAGGCTCGGGCGATGCTACTCGCTGGTGGAACAATTACCGGACAGCAAGGATTTGATGCTGGTCTTGCAACGCACCTCTGCGATGAGTGCGATTTAGTTCAGGCAGTCGATGATTTTGCAGAAAATCTTGCCAAAGGTGGCAAAGAAGCGCTAGCAACGACGAAGCAATGGCTCAACGAACTCGATGGATCTCTCGATGATGACCTGTTACAAAAAGGTGCTGACCTCTCTGCGAATATTATTGCTGGCGAAGAGGCCATATCGCGTCTACGCCCTCTTTACACCAAATAATTGGGGACAGTCCCCAGGGGACAGTCCCCACAAAAACTCGAAAAAATGTTGATTTTTTGCGTCTAAACAAACATTTTCGCATTTTTCATGGGGACAGTCCCCTGGGGACTGTCCCCATTGTGAAGCCACTAGTGGTCGGGAATCGAGTACAATGTGGGGCGCGGCATACTTGCCGTTTTATCCGAAAACGGGGGTTTTTTGAGAGATTTTATGCCCACATCTACCCAACAAAACACCTTGCGATTTGAAGTTAACGATGCAGGAATTGCAACATTGTGGCTCGATGGCGGAGAGCGACCAGTTGTGGTTCTTGACCGCACGCTCATCCAACGACTCAACACGACACTTGATTCTATTGAACAAAGAGATGACATCAAGGGGCTTGTTTTACGAAGTGATTGTGAACGAGTATTCATCGCTGGTGCAGATCTAGCCGAAATCGACTCGTTAGATGATCCAGCCCTTCACGCGTACCTCGCGTTTGGAACAACTGTCTTTGGGCGAATCTCTGCACTTACATTTCCTACTGTTGCATGCCTCAATGGGGCAACCCTCGGTGGTGGATTAGAAGTTGCTATGCATTGTGATGGTGTAATTGCAGCAAAAACCACGAGTCGTGGAAAACCTTATCCAATCGGTCTTCCAGAAGCTGGTCTAGGAATCTGTCCTGGATGGGGCGGTTCACAAATGTTGCCAGCACGAATAGACCCAACAACCGCAATGAAAGCGACTGCAACTGGAACGCCTTTTATGGTTACTGATCTTCCAGAAGGTCTCGTTGATGTGCTGGTTGAAACGCCAAATGACTTGCAAGAGATTGCAGAAGTATGGCTATCAAACCATGGTTCAACGCAGCCAACACCAAAAGCAATCTGTCCAAGTGAGTATGATAAATATTCTGTTGCCCTTGAAACGGCGAAAAACGAAACTGAATTAACTGAAGCAGCTCAAGGAGTTTTCCAAGCTGTTGAAACAGGTATTCGCGAAGGATGGGCCGCCGCGGTTGCAATCGAACAATGTGAATTAGTGAGACTTCGAAACACACCTCCTGCTCGAGAAAAACTCGAAGCTTTTTTGTCTAAAGGATAATTTTTACCATGAGTAAGCCAGACCTAGCTAGCCAACTAAAGAATGTCTCCAAAAAAGACTTAAAGCAAATTGAGAACGCTCAAGAAATGCTTGGTCCAGATCCAGAAACAATGGGATTCATTAAAAATATCTTTTGGGGCAACCTTCGCGAAGATATGGTTTTCCCTTTTCCAGAAGAGTCTGCAGAAGAACGTCAACGTTGCGATACATTGCTCGAAGAACTTGACACTTATTTCCACAACGAACACCCCGCTGTAGAAATTGACCAAAATCAAGAAATTCCAGAATGGGTTATCAAGCGCTTTTTTGAAATTGGTGTTCTTGGAATGATTGTTCCAAAAGAATATGGTGGGCAAGGGTTTGGAGTAACAAGTTACAACCGCGTGCTTGAACGAATTGGTCGCTCGTGTGGTTCGTCTGCGGTTATGGCATCGGCTCACCTATCAATTGGTTGCAACGCTGTTACGCTGTTTGGAACCGAAGAACAAAAGAAGCACTGGCTCCCAAAAATTTCGAATGAATCGCTAAGCGCTTTTTGTTTATCTGAACCAAACGTGGGGTGTGACGCACAGGGTCAAGACACAACGTGTGAACTTTCTGAGTGTGGAAAATTTTATATCATCAATGGTGAAAAGAAGTGGGCAACATCTGCTGCCCAATCTTGCATGTTCACGGTAATGGCTAAATATAAAATGACGGACCCAAAAACTGGGAAAACCAAAAACAAATTTAACGCCCTCATTGTTACTCCAGATATGGATGGCGTGGAAATATTCAGCAAAAACCGTGCAAAATGCGGCATTCGGGGAACTTGGCAGGGTCGTGTTCGCTTTACTGACGTAAGGGTTCCAAGAGAAAACTTGCTTCACGAAGAGGGCAAGGGAATTGTGTTAGCACTCACGTGCTTGAACTGGGGTCGATGTACTCTTGCTGCAGGGATGGTTGGTGCTGGTGCTTCGGCATACGAACAAGCAATCAAGTGGGCGCAATACCGATATCAATTCGACCGTCCAATTGGCGAGTTTGAACTTACAAAAGAACGTCTAGCGCGTATGGGTGCGTTTGTTTGGGCGATGGATGCAATGCTTTACGTCACAACTGGCATGGTTGACCGCAATGACGAAGACATCATGCTAGAGACAGCTGTCTGCAAAGTCTTTTGCTCAGAGTATGGGTTCCGTTGCACAAACGAAGCGATGCAAATCATGGGCGGCGAGGGTTACATGACAGAAAACGAGCTTGAACGGCTCTGGAGAGATTCTCGAATCAACCCAATTGTTGAGGGTGCTAACGAAGTAATGCACAGTTTTGTTTTTGCGTATGGTTCAAAACAGCTTGGCGAGTTTATGCTTGGAGTTAAAGCCGCCCCGATGAAAAACATTGGAGCCGCAATGAAAATTGCAATGGAATTGTTCTTAGGTATTCGAAGATCTGCGCCAAAAATCACACGCCTTGATCCTTCGCTTCATGCACACGGAACAACTGTTACAAACCTCATCCGCGAGTTTTCACACCAAGTTAAGTTAATGTTCAAAGAAAAAGAAGAAGCATTAATTACAAACCAAACAACTCAGTATCGTCTAAGTTGGGTTTCGATTTGGATTCATGCAATGCTGTGTTCACTTTCTAAATTAGATATGCAAATCCGAAACGGAGTTGATGAAAAACAACTTGCTCACGACCGAGCAATGGTGGATTACATCATGTCATACGGCATATATAAAATAAATGGCTGGCTTCGAGCACTTCGCCAAAACCCAGACCAAGCCATGCTTAAAGCGTCTGAAAAGGCGTGGGAATTTGGTGAAACACTTCCAAACGCGGATTACTACATCCCTGAGAGTACCCCAGACCTTGAAGCTCTTGGCTCTGGAAAAGTGTGTGACCAAGAAGCTATCAAACAATTTGGTGATGGTTCTCTTTTCTTACAGCCACAGGAAACTGCAACACACTAATTCATTTACGATATACATATTATGCACGAGAAAGATTCCATTTTTGACCAGATTTCATCGCGAGGACACGAGCGATTATGTTTCCACCAAGACCCAGAAACTGGGTTGAATGCAATCATTGCAATTCATTCGACCGCTCTTGGTAACGCACTTGGCGGAACCCGACGTTGGTACTACGAGAGTGAAGCCGATGCTGTATACGACGTGTTGCGTTTGTCAAAGGGAATGACATACAAAGCAGCCATCTCTGGTCTTCCAATGGGTGGAGCGAAAAGCGTCATCATGATGCCACACCGTGACAAAGAACGTACTGAGGAAGAGGCTCGAGCGATGGGGCGTTTTGTTGACACGTTTAACGGTGCTTACATTGCAGCAGAGGATGTTGGTGTTGACACTCAATTTATTGATTGGATGGCACTCGAAACAAAACATGTCATGGGCGGAGAAACTGTTTGTCTTGGTGGCGACCCTTCGCCATGGACTGCGCTTGGAGTTTTTCATGGAATGCGAGCGTGTTTATTGCACGCTGGCCGTGGAGAAGATTTTGCTGGTAAAACCGTGGCAATCCAAGGCGTTGGTCATGTTGGGCAAAGTTTATGTAAATTGCTCTCAGAAGCTGGGGCTACGATTGTCGTAGCGGACATTAATAAAAAGAATGTTGATTTTGTTGTTGATGCATATGGTTGCAAAACTGTACACGATGACGATATTCTCAAGGTTGAGTGCGACATCCTTGCACCATGTGCCCTTGGTGGTGTTATTGATGGAAACATGGTAAACCATCTTCGGTGTCCAATTCTTTGTGGCGCTGCGAACAATATCCTTGACGATCCGGTTGAAGACGCTGTTGCGCTAAAGACTGCCGGAATAGTCTATGGAACCGACTTTGTCGTAAACGCTGGTGGGTTAATTCATCTCGCTGGAATGCACCTTGGAATGAGTGATGACGTTTTACAAACGAAGAATGATGAAATTTTCAACACAACTGTACAAATTCTTGAACGAAGCGAACGGGCCTCATCGACATACGCCGCAGCAGTAGAGATCGCCGAGCAAAGAATAGCTGGTGGTCGGGAGACTGAGGTTCATGCCGGTTAAAACCGTATTTGAAACAAAAATTCAACACGTGTCGATTCTTGATGAGCTCGGGAACTTCGACGAAGCACTTGGGGGTGGTTTGATTCCGGATGAAGATGTAGTTGCGATGTACAAGCACATTCTTGTGTGCCGAAGGTTTGATGAAATTGCATTTAAGTTACAGCGTTCCGGTCGAATGGGTACTTACCCAGAAAACCGTGGGCAAGAGGTTCCTTCACTTGCAGCTGCATACGTACTACAAAAAAAAGACTGGATGGTTACGTGCTATCGTGAAAACGCCGGATTGTTTTGGCGAGGATTACCGATGGAAAAAATCTTATTGCATTGGATGGGTGACGAACGTGGTAATCACATTGACGAATGCAATGTAACCCCGCTTGCAATTGCAATCGGTTCACAAATGCTCCATGCAACTGGGCTTGGCTGGGCAAGCAAGTATCAGAAAAACGGTGCAATTGCTTGCACGTTTTTTGGAGACGGCGCAACAAGTGAGGGTGACTTTCATGAAGCTGCGAACTTTGCCGCTAACTTAAATTTACCGGTCGTTTTTGTTTGCCAAAACAACGGCTGGGCTATTTCAACTCCTACAAAAGTTGAGTGCTCTGCACCAACCGTAGCACAACGCGGCTTGGCGTATGGCATGGAGTGCGTACAAGTAGACGGTAATGATTTGTTCGCCATGGTTCGGGTTGTAAAAGACGCTGTTGAAAACGCACGCAAGAACAACCGGCCAACGTTTATTGAAGCGCTCACATACAGGCTTGGCGACCACACAACGGCAGACGACGCACGCCGTTACCGAGACGCTGACGAACTTGCCATGTGGGAAAAACGAGACCCTGTTATTCGCTTGAGGAATTATCTTGAAAAACGAGACCTTTGGTCGCAAGAACAAGAAGACGGACAGGTTGCGCTTGCAGAAACAACCGTGGCAGCTGTTGTTAAGATCGCCGAAGAAATTGATGCACCAACCACTAATGATATTTTTGATTCCATGTACGAAGGCATAACACCAGAGTTGCAAAAACAACGACAAACGTTACGAACAAGTAGTTTGGGTCAAGACCCGTCACAAGTTCCTGCTAAATCGCAAGAGGGAGCTGTTCAATAATGGCAAACCTTACACTTGTACAGGCAGTTACGCTTGCTCTCATTCAAGAGATGGAAAAAGACGAACGTGTTCTACTTCTTGGTGAAGACATTGGTCTCAATGGTGGTGTTTTTAGAGCGACCGAAGGTCTGTTTCAACGGTTCGGCGGAGACCGTGTTGTTGATGCGCCACTCGCCGAGTCGGGCATCATGGGAACAGCAATTGGTTTAGCAATGGCAGGGCTTCGACCTATTCCTGAAATTCAGTTTGAAGGGTTCATGGGACCTGCCTTCGACCAGCTTACAAATCAAGCAGCACGGTTTAATAGTCGAACACGGGGTGGAATTACATGCCCACTGACTCTGCGTGTTCCGGTTGGTGGTGGTATTCATGCTCCTGAATTACACAGCGATAGTCCAGAAGCAATTTACACACACACGCCCGGATTAAAAATTGTCATGCCATCGTCACCATACGATGCAAAGGGATTGTTGATTAGTGCAATTCGCGATCCAAACCCTGTTGTTTTCTTTGAGCCAAAACGAATTTACCGAGCATTCCGCGAAGAAGTTCCAGAAGACGAATACACGATTCCAATTGGCGTTGCCAGAACTGTGTGCGAGGGCGACGAACTTACAATGGTTTCGTGGGGAGCAACCGTCGTGCAATGCATGAACGCAATTGAAGCCTCGGGAAAATCAATCGAACTGATTGACCTTCGAACGATTTCGCCCATTGATATTGACACTGTTGCAAATTCAGTAAATAAGACAGGTCGTTGTGTTGTTGTGCACGAAGCGCCAAAAACGTGCGGGCTTGGTGCTGAAATTGCCGCTGGTGTAATGGAACATTGTTTCTTACATCTTGAAGCACCTGTGCAACGCGTGTGTGGTTTCGATACCATAATGCCATATTACAAACTTGAACTTGATTACCTTCCAGATGCTCAGCGTATCGGTAAGGCAATTGCTGAAACTCTGGCGTATTAATCAATGGCTACGAAACAACCCTCAGACAAATCGCACTTCATTCTTCCTGACTTAGGAGAGGGTGTCCACGAAGCTGAACTAATCAAATGGCGTGTCGAGGTTGGTGATACTGTTCAAGAACATCAAACCCTTGCCGAAATGGAAACGGATAAGGCGCTCGTTGAAGTACCAAGCCCGTGGACAGGCGTAATCGCTTCTCTCAATGGGAATGAGGGTGACATTATTAACGTTGGTTCTATTCTGGTTAATTACAGTGTTGGTGAGAATGCCACAAAAAATGACGCGCCACCAGATACTGGCTGTGTTGTTGGTGCTGTTGATGACAACATTTCTATTCCAACAAGTTTTTCAAGAACAGAAGCAACTACTAACAAGTGTGGAGATAAGGCGATTGCAACCCCAGCTGTTCGCAGAATAGCAAAGGAAAAAAGTGTTGATATAAACACAGTCACACCAACGGGGCGTGGAGGACGAGTAACAGCTTCGGATGTTGAATCTCATTTGTCTCCAGCCAAAAAACAAAACATTCCTGCTGTGCCAATTGTAGAGCCAGAGTTAGAAGCCACCCCACTTGCAACACGAGTAAGCGTTCCACAAGAAGGCGTCATGGAAAGAATCCCGTTTCGTGGGATAAGAAAGAAAATTGCAGAAGCACTTACACACAGCTTAAAAACTGCAGCACATTTTCAAGTTGTCGATGAAGCCGATGTTACAAAACTTGAACAACGCCGCAACGCGCTAAGCGAACTTGTTGGGAAAAAGTTTAGTTTGCTGCCATTCATAATGACTGCCGTTGTTCGCGGCTTAAAAGAACATCCAATACTTAACTCGACTGTTGATGATTTTGTTGAAGAAATTTTAGTGCACAACATCATCAACCTTGGTTGTGCTGTTGATACTGACCAAGGATTAATGGTTGCGGTGCTTAAAAACGCTGATGATTTAAGTTTGGTTCAACTTTCTGACGAGACTGCTCGGCTTGCAAAAGAGTGCCGCGATAGAACCATTAAACGAGAAGAACTTTCCGGTGGCACGTTTACGATTTCCAATGTTGGAAGTTATGGCGGCATGTTTACAACGCCAATTATCAATTACCCAGAAGTTGCTATTCTTGGGGTTGGGCGAGCAAAAGAACAGGTGCTCACAAAAGATGGGGCATTTTATGCTGGCAAGGTTTTGCCACTAAGTTTAAGTTGTGATCACCGAGTTGTTGATGGTGCCGCAGGAGCAAAGTTCCTAAGAACCGTTATTGAATTATTAGAAAATCCCGAAGAATTGATGCCTACGATATGACTACAAAACAAGAAACGTGCCGTGCTTCTGAACTTACAAGCAAAATCGAAAATAAAACCGCATGCGTCGGCATCGTTGGAATGGGGTACGTTGGCCTTCCACTTGCCGTTGCTGTCTTTGATGCTGGGTACGAAGTTCTTGGCTTTGATGTCGACCCAAATAAAATCGAGTGCTTGAATAATGGCACACCGTACCTCAAACACCTTGGCGATGACTTTTCTGCCGAACTTGCTACAACAGACCGTTTTAAAGCAACCGACAATCCTGAATCATTAAAAGATGCTGACATTATTTTGCTCTGCGTCCCAACTCCACTTGGAAAACATAATGAACCAGACCTTACATTCGTAACTAAGAGCACAAAAGCGGTAGCCAACATACTTCGCAAGGGTCAACTTGTTGTTCTTGAATCCACAACATATCCCGGAACAACTCGTGATGAGATGCTCCCTATTTTAGAATCGTCTGGTTTGAAACATGGCGTTGATTTCTTCCTTGCATACAGCCCAGAGCGAGAAGATCCCGGTCGAAAAACAGAGTCTACGCAATCCATTCCAAAACTAGTCGGTGGACTCGATGAAACCAGCGGTAGAATTGCGCATGAGTTTTATGGAAGAGTAGTAAAGAACGCCCATCTCGTTTCTTCGGCTGAAGTTGCAGAGTCTGCAAAACTTCTTGAAAACATTTATCGCGCTGTGAACATCGCCCTTGTCAATGAGATGAAACTCATTTTAGAAAAACTCGATGTTGATATTTGGGAGGTAGTCGAAGCAGCGGCAACCAAACCGTTTGGTTTCCAAGCGTTTTATCCTGGACCTGGACTCGGCGGGCACTGCATCCCAATCGACCCCTTTTACTTAACGTGGAAGGCGAGAGAAGTTGGCATGCCAACTCGGTTTATTGAACTTGCGGGCGAGATCAATCAAAATATGCCACATGTTGTCGTAGATAAAGTTGCCTCTGCGCTTAACGACGATAAAAAATCGATTAACGGCGCGAACATTCTCGTAGTTGGTATTGCTTACAAGCCCGATGTTGATGATATACGTGAAACCCCCGCGGCTGAAATTATTGAAGATTTATATAAACGCGGAGCAGAAGTGCAATACCACGATCCACATGTTGATTCTTTCCCAAAAATGCGAAAATATGACATTGATTTAGCGTCAGTTCAAATCACTGCCGAATCCATTGGCTCGCATGATGCTGTACTTATCGTTACTAATCACGCACTCGTCGATTGGGATCTTATCGCAACAAACGCTTCTCTTGTCATTGACACGCGTAACGCACTTGCACGTTGCAACGATATTCGTTGTCGTCTTGTCAAAGCATGAGTTGGAATTGGAAAGTATTAGATGCTGGTCGCTTCGCCTTGGACGGTGGGAGTATGTTTGGCGTTGTGCCAAAGGCGCTTTGGTCAAAACTTGTAACGCCTGATTCTCACAACAGAATTCCAGAAGCGTGTAACTGTGTTTTACTTGAAAAAGATGGCGAGCGAATACTCATCGAAACTGGGTACGGCGACGGTTGGAGCGATAAAGAGGTCGACATGTTCGCCATGAATGGCGGCAACATCGTAGATGTGCTGCAACAAAACGGTGTTGACCCAGATTCTATTAGCACTGTTATTTTGTCGCACCTTCATTTTGACCATTCTGCTGGGGTTACTCTATTGCCAAAAGCAAAAGTGATTGTGCAAAAGCAAGAGTGGGATGATGCAAACAACAATCGCTCGACCATGACAAAAACGTATCTTCCAAAGGTTCTTGATTCGATCCGTGACCGAATTGAACTTGTAGAAGGAAACACAACTGTTTGCGGTGATATTCAGTTAACAGTTCGCAAGGGGCACACGTGGGGTTTACAATCAGTGGAATTCGATGATGGCAACGGAGCGGTTTGTTTTTGCTCAGATGTCATGCCTACAATAAATCACGTAGGACTTGCGTATTCCATGGGGTACGACATGTTGCCGTGGGATAACGCTCAGACTAAGCGTCAGTTACTTAACGACGCCTATAACGGGGAGTGGCGATTAATTCTCTATCACGAGCCCGATTCGCCAATCGTTTCTGTTACCAAAGACGACCGTGGAAATTTCGGCTTAATTCCTATGTAAGAAAATCGACAATCGTATTTGCCACATATTCCACTTGCTGTGATTCAAGTTCGGGGAAAATCGGCAAAGCAACTGTTTCTAGTGCCGCTTGTTCTGTGTGTGGTAATGGTTTACCACTGATATCAGCAAAACATTCTTGTTCGTGAAGTGGAACGGGATAATAAATATCTGTACCAATTCCATTTTCAGAAAGGTGATCCCGCAATGCGTCGCGGCGATCGCCCTGCACACGAATGATGTACTGATTCCAAATGTGCCTTGCTGGCGCCTGTAGGAATCGAGGAAAAACCAGGCAATTTTCAGATGCAGAAAAAATCTCGTTGTAAATAGCTGCGTTTCTTTCTCTTCCCGCGTGCCATGCTTCAAGATATTGCAACTTGATAAGAAGTACGCCTGCTTGTAGTGCATCTAACCTGCTGTTTATTCCAACCTCGTTGTGATAATACCTTCGCTCGCCACCGTGCACACGCAATTTGGTTATACGGTCAGCTAGTGCATCGTCGTTAGTTGTAACCATTCCTCCATCACCGAAACCGCCCAGGTTTTTAGTGGGGTAAAAACTAAAACACCCTATATTTCCACGCGACCCAGCCATGGCACCAGTCGTGTCTTTTGAACCGATTGCTTGCGCTGCATCCTCAACAACAGGAATTTGTAACTCGCTTGCAAGGTCAAGTACGCCGCACATATCAACTGTTTGTCCATAAAGATGCACTGGCATGATTGCCTTAAGTCGAGAGCAATTTTGTGCTGCAACCTTTACACTTTCGGGAGTGATGTTATACGTAACCGGGTCGATATCTGCCCAAACCGGAACAGCACCAAGACGTCTAATTGCTCCACCCGTTGCAAAAAAGGTGTAGCTCGGGCAAATTACCTCGTCGCCTGCCTTTACATCAAGCGACATGAGGGCAAGTAGCAGCGCATCACTTCCAGAAGCGCATCCTATCGCTCGTGTTACACCAACATAGTTAGCTATTTCTTTTTCCAACTCAACAACCTTTGGGCCGAGTGCAAAATATTGGCTATCACAAATTTCTTGCAACATCGGCTCAACCTCGTTACGAAGCGACTCATATTGCAATTTTAAATCGAGAAGTGGTACTGTGGTTTTAGTCTGCATAGATCTAACTCAACTGGTTTCAGCAATACGTAGTTTTGCCCTGCTTATTAGTTCTAGGAAGAACACCAAGAAACAACCGAGCATGCCGCCGAGAAACAAAGAGCCGGCGGTAATTACATATAAACTCCTGCCGGGTTTTGGTGTAATTGTTGCGGGAGAAAGCACAATTGATGGGGTTGATTGGCCTAGTGAAAGCTCTAGGGTTGCAATAGATGCTTTGAGTCGCAATATCTCTGCTTCGTTGGCTGCTTCAAAACCACCAATTCGCGTTGTGATTGACCCTGAATTATTTTCAAGATTCCCTGTCCTATATTCTCGATCTACGTGATACACAACCTCCGCCTGTCTTGCAATAGCGAGATTTTCCTCTGCCATATAAATAGAACGCTCGATTGTACTCAACCGCCACTGAATTTCTTTTCTTTGTACTGGAAATTCCACCAAAAGTTGCTTGGTGAAGTTGTCTATTTGTGACCGAGCTCTTTCATCCCTTCTATCTATTGCCAAAATCGCATCCGTCACAAAACCTGTTGGAGATCCGCCAGTAAATAACTTTTCATACAGGTTGGTGCGTGAAGTGTCTATTTCTATAAGTTCTTTTTCAAGACCTTGAATTCGTTGTTTAAGTAGTGGCTCTAGGGTGTCTAAACGGGTTAAATAGATTTGCTCTCGTTCTTTATCTCCTTGCCTAGAAAGCAACTCGTTTTCTGCTGCATCTACAATGCGTCGCTGTTTAAGTTCAGCCTGTTTAACAAGTTCTTCATTTTCATTCTTATCCAGGGCTACCGCGTTGTCGAATTTTGTGGTCATTAAAGCAAGTTTGTCCGCCTCCACATTTCTTAAGTCCTCTTTGACCTTTAAATCCATCTTTCTAGCTTCAATTTTATTGTTAATCCATGCTTGTTGTTGTTCGTATACTCTGTTTTGCAGCAGTAAAAGCGAAGAAGTTGATGTGTCTAAAACGCCTTGCATTTCTTCGGAGTATTTATCACTAATTTCTCCTGAAACAACAATAATGCCGTTTTCACTTGGTTTGTACTCCCCAATATTCTCCACAATATTCTCCCCAATATCTATAGTGATATTGTCAAACAACGTTTGGTAAAGTTGATTGTCTCCTTTGGCTATAGTTGTAATTTCCGCTGGAATTAAAACCGCTTCTAGAAGTTGTTTTGACTCATCAAGGGTCATAATTTTATCAACCTGTTCACTTCCATCACGGATTGTTGATAGTTCCCCAATAACTACAGCGGTTGACACCTTCAAACTTTGCTTGTTCCCCATTAAATAAACACCAGCAGCAACTGAAAGAATGATGGTAATCACGACGATGCTTTTTCGTCTCCAAAGCACAGCAGCCAAATCAACAAGGTCGATTTCTTGTTCGTGTTTGTGGTGGTATTGTTGTTGATTATCCATATATCACCTTGTTAAGGGGCTAGTTGGTAACAAGACCTTCAGGTTTTGTTGTTATATCAATTATCACGGTTTCTGGAGTATTTATTTGAGCAACATATTCCGGCACCATGCTACAGAGCAATTGTATTGCTTCGGTATCTTCTCTACAACTAAGTATAGACTCTAGTTGGTCTGTTTGTTTTAATACCTCTTCCGGGTTTATCCCATTTTCCACAGAGAGTTGAATTTTTGGATGCGATGTGTTTTTTAGTTCACCGGTGGTTGATAACTCTTCGAACAACTTTTCGCCTGGTCGAAGACCGTCAATAACAATTTCTATGTCGCCGTGCGGATGTTCCTCGTCTCGAAGAGAGTATCCCAACAATTCAATCATTTGCACAGCCAAGTCGTAAATTTTCATCGGTTGTCCCATGTCAAGTTCGTTCTTTTTAAGCAATTTTTTTGTATATTCCAGCTTTTGTTGTTCGT
>JACKQG010003625.1_pt1 | contig 18716 bp, 12 predicted proteins | sample 8237621 | NCBI WGS metagenome assembly JACKQG01 (sample SAMN15677084, study PRJNA649215) | marine metagenome | biome: marine; feature: Black Sea; material: saline water; isolation source: suspended particulate matter (SPM) from the Black Sea western gyre | collected 2013-06-09/2013-06-10 | depth... | reverse complement strand
AATTGCAACATTGAAGTGGAAGTTTTCGAATATCCGTTTAATTTGCTTCAAGATTATACTGGCGAGTTTTCCATTAATTTTGCAACTGGCTGGAACTGGTTCTCAGTGAATGTTGAAAATGATGATATGAGTTTGGATAATGTATTGTATTCACTTGGTGAAAACGCTAATCTAATCAAAAATCAGACTGGGTTTGCTACTTACTATGCAGATTTCGGTTGGTATGGGCTTGATGCAATTGATGTTACAAGTATGTATATGATTCAAATGACTACATCAGCAGATTTAGTATTTGCAGGCACAGCTGTAGATTTTGTCAATACACCAATTTCATTATCAACAGGTTGGAACTGGGTTGGTTACTTACCTCAAACTCCAAATAATTTAGATAATGCTTTAGCAAGTATAGGAGAAAATGCTAATCTTATAAAAAGCCAAACTGAGTTTGCAACATATTACGAAGGTTTTGGGTGGTATGGTGGATTAGAAGAGTTATCTCCTGGCGGAGGTTACATGCTTAAAATGATAAATCCGGCTGAGTTAATTTTTGGAAGTCCTTAAACCATAGACATAAACCTGACCTTGCGAAAGTGAACTCGACCAGACTTAGTGTCTGGAAACTTTCGCAAGGTTAAACAACTTGCTAAATATCACACTTTATATATTAAGTTGACATTATTTATCTACAAATAATTCAGAACTAATTTCATCTGTAAAAAGACGACCTGCTTGAGTTAATTTCAAATAATTATTTTCAATTAAAAGAAAATTTCCCCACTTATTTTGTGAAGATTTTAACAACTCATCAAAATTATGATTAGATAGGTTTCGTAATACATCTAATTGTATTCCGTTCTTAAGCCGCATACCATTCATTATAGCTTCGTTATATTTATCAGATTTTGATAATATTTCTGAAGCTAAAATTGGAAGTTGATTAGTTTGTAGCATTTTTCTATATTCAACCAAAGAATTAGCATTCCACCAGCGTTTCTTTCCATTGTAACTGTGTGCTGAAGGTCCAAATCCTAAATAGGTGTCTAAATTCCAGTAGTGGAGGTTATGCTTACATTCCTGATTTTGTTTTGCGAAATTTGACACTTCGTATCCTGAGTATTTGTTTGCTTCAAGATAATTGTGAGTTAATAAGAACATTTCTGTTCCTATATCTTCAGGAGGTTTAGATACGCATTTTTGTTTATATATCATTGTGTGTAAGGGAGTATTTTCTTCAATTGTGAGTGCATAAGCGGAAATGTGTTCTGGAGCAATTCCTACAGCTGTTTCTAAATCTTCTTGCCAATCATCAATATTTTGGTTCGGAATATTGTAAATTAAATCTAGACTTATATTACTAAATCCGACTTCTCTAGCTAAATGATATGTTGTAATAGAGTCCAAAGGTGAGTGTATTCTTCTCAGAAACTTAAGGACTTTTTCGTCGAAACTTTGGCACCCAATTGACAGACGATTAATTCCAAGATTGTAGTAGTCTTTCAATTTGTTATAGCTGATTTCGCCTGGATTAACTTCTATTGAAATTTCTTTTATTTTAGAGAGATTAAAACAAGTGTCTAATTTAGTAAGAATCATTTGGATGTCAATTGGTTTGAGTAATGAAGGAGTTCCTCCTCCAAAATAAATTGTATCGAAATTCCAGCTTGTTTTGTTTAATCTAGAAAATAACTCAATTTCATTTAGTAGTGAAGTGATATAAGAAGAAATTTCGTTAGTTCTATTTGGTACAGAATAAAAATCACAGTAAACACACTTTGATTTACAAAATGGAATATGAATATAAATTCCTGCAGTATGTTTTGATGTATCTACTTCTAATTTCATTTTTTATGGTGTTTTACAATAAACACAATCGAAAATACAAATAATTCATTTGAAATCGAATAATTGTTGTGATTAAAACTCAAAAAGTTAAGAGATGTTAATGGACTGGAACAAAACATTTTCGATTCAACTTCCAATAAAATCTAAATAAGTATTAAATTATAGCGCAGATTTTGTATAAAATTAACAATATAACTTAAAAAAGAAAGCAATTCACATGGCAAAATGGACTAGAACTACTTTTATCAGCACACTTCAAAATAATTGTCAAGCTCATGTTGTGAATGTATCTTTGGATCTAATTAAATATGCTGAAAGCGATGCCGATGTTGTAGCATGGGGCAGAGGTGAGGGATATGGTACTATGACTTTTAAAACTCAATCTGATGATTGGGGTATTGTACCGATATTTCATATAACAACAGACGGTCAAATTAAGTTTTTGCTGAATTACCTTAGAACCAAAATTAGAAAAAAAGAAATACTAAGAGATTATCAATTAAAATTAGAATCTAACTTTATGTTAGATTTTGCAGAAGATGTTTATACTTCAGATATTTATTTTAGGATTGATGAACTATTTCATACAAAAACCGAACTTGATAAGTTTGAACAAACAGTAAAAAATATTTCCGATCGACTTCGTCAATAGACTTAAAAGTGATATTTAAAGCTCTTGGATTTTCAAGAGCTTTTTTTTTAACTAAATTCAAGGAACTGATACAATGTTAAAGATAGTTTTACTTAATACTCTTATTTTCTCAACATTAATCTGGTCTCAATCAATTGGAGTTATAACAGGAAAAGTAATTGACAACACAACCAAACAACCATTATTTGGAGTAAATATCATTGTTGAAGAATCTGAACTTGGTTCTGCATCTGATTTTGATGGAAATTTTACAATAAGAAATATTCCTATCGGAACTCATCATATAAAGGTTAGTATGCTGGGTTATAGTGACAGATTATTTTTGAATTTACCGGTAACTTCTGCTAGGCCGATAAATATAGTCGCTGAATTGGATGCTCAACCTATCAAAGGTGAAATTGTTGAGGTCAAAAGCAAGGCATTTACTCGTTCTAAAAGTTCTACAGTTTCAACAATGCATGTTGATCAAGCAGAAATACGAAGTGATCCTGGAGGGGTTTACGATATTCAACGAGTGGTTCAGTCATTGCCGTCAGTTACAACAGCATCAGATCAAGAAAATGAAATCATTTCTCGTGGTGGTTTGCCGGGAGAAAACTTGTTTTTACTCGATAATATCGAAATTCAAAATCCAAACCATTTTGGTTCTGAAGGTGCAGGTGGTGGCCCTGTAAATATGATAAATCCAGCGTTTGTTAGAGAAATTGAATTTACACCGGGAGCATTTTCAGCTAAATATGGTGACAAAGCGAGTAGTGTAATGGATATTACTCTTCGTGATGGATCTAGAAATAAATTAGAAATTGATACCGATTTATCAATGGCCGGTTTTGGTATAAATTTAGAAAGTCCGCTGTTTAACGGAAAAGGTTCGTTATTGGCTAGTACGAAATGGAGTTATCTAGATTTAGTCGTGAAGAGTTTAGGTCTAACTGCAGTTCCAAAATATTCAAGCCATCAGTTGAAAGCTGTTTATGATTTATCACCCATGAACAGACTCACTTTCAATTATCTTCTTGGTTTTGATGAGATACATATTATGGAGGAAAATGATGTTGTGTCTCGTGGTGCAGAGAATGTAGATTGGAAAGGTAAAACCGATGTTGCTGGTTTGTCACTACGGACTTTACTTGGGAATATCGGTTATGGAATCACAACTTTATCAAATGTTACTTTGGATCAATATACTTTAGTATATCGAAATGGCGACAGAAATCAAAAATATTTTACTAGAAACAACTTGCACTTAGAAAATACCCTCAAAACTGATTGGACACTGAAATTAGGTGGATTTGAAGTGTTAACAGGACTTTCAGCAAAGCAACTGGATGTTGGTTTTGATGAATGGTCAAAGGAAGACACAATTTGGATTTACGATACAGATTATTGGTCTAGCGGTGAGTGGATTGTTGAGGATTTGGACAGTATTAAAACAGATAGTCCCCATCAAATTCTTCCTGAGTGGAAATTCAACTCAAATGATATTGCTTACAAATATGCTCATTATTTTGAGTTAAGGAAGAGTTTAGCAAACAAACTAAATTTTAGAATTGGATTTCGTACAGATCATTTTACTGAAACAAATGAAACAGTCTATTCCCCAAGAACTAATATAGAATTTCTACTTAATCCTGTTTCTACACTACATCTTGGAATAGGAAGACATTATCAATATCCCGCAAACTTCATTGTTTTCCGAGATAAAAATAAAAATCTAAAAGCTAAATACTCAGATCAAATTGTATTTGGTTATGAAAAGTACCTTGATTCAGATTTACGATTCTTATTTGAGACATATTATAGAGAACTCCATAATATTCCTACTCATTATTTTTGGTCACATCCTAGCGATAGCTTATCGGATATAGAATTTGCAGAGCATCAAAATGAATGGTTAAATGAAGGTCGCGGAAAAGGATATGGTTTTGAGTTTTTCATCCAAAAGAAATTGATGAATAATTGGCACGGATTAATCAGTTATGCTTGGAGTCATACACAGGCAATTGATGTCAGAAATATCACTAGTTCTGATGAGTCTGGTAACGCTAGTACTGGAGAAAAATGGTATGACTGGGATTTTGATATTCGCCATCAAATCACAATAATCGGTGGATGGAAGAAGAAATTTCACGCTGAACAGTGGTATAGTGACCTTAAACAAAAGTCGTGGTATAAAGTATTTTCAAATGCTTTTGGTGTTATAAATCCATTGGCAGATGAAATTGAATTGAGTTTCCGATTTGGGTATAATTCGGGACGACCATATACAGAGAAACAATATCGTCCTGAGACTATGCAATGGCTTATATCTGATAATGCTGAGTGGAACAAAAATAGATTTCCAGAATATCATCGTTTTGATATCATGTTCCTTCGACGGTATCATTTTAGGAATTTAAATTTAGTAACTTTCATAGATGTGATGAATATCTACAGTAGAAACAATATTTGGGATTATAGCTATAACTCAGATGGCTCCAAAGAAGAAGTATGGCAATATCAAACGATGCCGATTGGTGGATTCACTATAGAGTTTTAGATATGTCTATCTTATTGATTCTTAAATCTGACAGCTGTTAACTGTCTTCTTCAGTTTTTTCTTCTACAATTTTCTTCAACATTTCTTCTCGAGTATGGTAAGTAACCATATCTTCCATCTCTTTTTGGATATATCGCTCAGTTTCTTTTTTAGCTTCTTCAAGATGCGCAGGGTGTTCATGTGCATATTGCTCTTCAGACATTGTTCCGGTTATCCACGAAGTATTCATAGGATAAACATCTGGGCTGTAAACTGTAGAATATAAATGCCAGATTAGAATGGCTAAAGTTGCCAGCCATGCTTCCCAATAATGAACTACTAGCGCAATGTCCAATGCCCCTTTAGGTAAAAAATGAATGAAATAGTTATCAAACCAAAGCAATAGACCGGTTACAATCATTACGATAGTTCCCCATATCAACGCCCAGTATTCGATTTTCTCTACATAACCAAATCTACCAAATTCGGGTTGGTTTGGTCTTTTCCCGATGTAATATAACATTCGGTGTCCAAACTGCTTTAAATCAATCCATTTTGGCATCATATCGCTAAAGAATTCTTTACCCCTTCTTGTTGTTAATAAGAAGATAATGTGCCAAATAATTGTGATGATATAAATTACAGCGGCAATTCTATGAATAGTTCCTCTGAATTCAAAACTTCCCATGGCGTAGAAAATTTTTCCAATCCACGATTCGCTAAACCTCAGTGCAAATCCTGTAATAACCAAAGCGATAAAACTAAGCATTAAACATGTGTGTTGCCAGACTTCGTGAGGTCTCATTCTGCGGACTTGAGGTTTTTTCATAAACTTTCTGATTTGCTTAGTTAAATCCAAAAACCAATGGATGAGCATAAATCCAATTGTAAATACAATTACAGCGATGTAGATATCTTCAACTATTCCAGCAACTGGTGTGCGAAGCCCTTGTCCTGTAATACCATGAATTGGACTTGCTGCGAGTTCTTCTGAAATCCCCGGATGGCATTCGCCACAAGTATATTGAAGATTACTAGGATATATTGAAGATGTTGAATCTGAACTTGGTAGAATCCGATGAACTCCGTGACATGATGAACAATTTGCAACTCGAGAATCTCCTGCTTTACTCTTTAGACCGTGATAACTATCAATAAAAGATGTGAGTTTGCCAGCGGGTAATCCATATTTTTCATTTAAAACTGCTGAATCGTGGCACGGCGAGCAAGTTTCTTTAGCTACGCGAGAACTGGATACAGGTGATTTTGGATCGTCTGGAGAGATAATACCATGTTCACCATGACAATCTGTACAAACAGGAGCATCTGTTTCTCCACGAGCGACTAATTGACCATGTATTCCTTCCCAAAAATCATTTTCTATACCTTTATGACATTGTCCACAAGTATTTGGAATTTTGAAGTGGTTAATGGATGATTCTTCTTCTCCCGGAGATAGGATTTTATGAGCTGAACCGTTGGAAGAATGGCAATCATTACAAGTTGCCGCAACATAAATTCCGCCCATTGACGCTTTACCATGTACACTGCCCTCATAAATTTCAATTGGATGGTCAATCAGAATATCATATTTTTGAGTAATGTTCAGATTTTCGTGGCATTTCCCACAAGTATTAGGGAGATTTACAGGATGTGTTTTAGAATTCTTCATTTCAGATGGTAAAACATCGTGAGAACCGTGGCAATCGAAACAATGTGGCATATCCTCGCAAGAACCAATAACAGAACGCCCGTGTGCTTGATATTGATCAGAAACGCCATCGTGGCAGGATCTACATCCTTCGCAAGCGTCATCAAATTCTAATTCTTCCTGATGTGGAACTGTTTCTTTATTTGTGTGACAATCTAAGCACTCAAGATCTTCGTGGACAGAGTTTGTGATAGCTTCTTCAAAGGCAGTGTTATGCTTGCTTTCTTCGTGACAATCAACACAAGAATCGCTGTCAATATATTCTATATCTTCTTGAGCAAATGCGATGAACGAAAAAGATAAAACAATAGTTAAATAATATAGATATTTCATAATGATATTCCTTTAGTCAATAACTTCGTAAACTGTTTTCTTCAAAAATGATTTAAGATTGCTAAATGGTTCTAAATTTCCATAAATTGTACAAAGTCGGCAATCTTCCTCTTTGCAAATACCACCTTTATTTTTGACAATCCAACACGGTTCGGTGATGCTTTTAAATGCGTCGCAATGTTGTCTATCTTCTGAAGAACATTTTTTTATATTCCAACAAGGTATTAGTGATAATTGAGCTTTAATTCCAGCTATATTCAATCCTATAACTTCCATTAAATAACGGATATAATGGAGTCGTTCTACATCTGTTCTAGAATAAAGTCGGTGCTGAGATTCAGTTCTGTGAGGTAGAATTAATCCCGAACTTTCATACAATCTAAGTGTATGAACGGACATCCCAATCATATCAGCTACAACCCCGATTGTAAAAACCGGTCGTTCATCGTCATTTAAGTTTTTTTGGATTTCAGTTAAGTTATCATTCAATGTAAATTGTTCCTATAAATATATACCGTAATATACCAACAAACCTATATTATACAATATAGATATAATCTATTATATCAACTGAGTAAGTTTTTATTTAGTGATATTGTAATATATTTAATATATGAATATACCACTAAAAGATATATAGCAACCAATGAGATATTGTAAGTTGCTCATATTCTTAAAAAAAAAGGGAATACGAAATCGCATTCCCTTTTTTACAACATACAGGTAGACAGATTAAATTATTATAGAAAAGTCCCAGCTAATATGAGCCCAAGTAATGCTAATCCAATAAACAAGAAAGAATAACCGAGGATAATAAATATCCGTCTTTTCCAAACTTTTTGTGGTTTGGTAAGCAGATTTTGATATTGATCATCTGAGATATTCTCCATCTGCAGTGGTCTTTCGTCTTCGAATTTCTCTTCCGTAAGATGTCCTGAGAAAATCACATCATCCATTGGAAATGCACCAGGCCTAAGATGAGTATTAAAGAAATGTACTGTAAAAATAAATGCCGTAGCAAGTAGTGCTTCTTCGGAATGTATTATATGTGCAGCATTTATTAACCAACCGGGGAAAATTTGAGTAAACAAAACAGGGAACCATAAGGTAAGTCCTGATAATCCAATTGCGAACATTCCCCAGAATACAGCAAAATAATCAAATTTCTCCCAATAAGTCCATTTTCCAAATTTCGGTTCTTCTTTTTTAGCCCCGATGAAATAAGCCATGTGGTTAAAGAAGTCTTTGGCATCTTGCCAATTTGGAACCAAACTATTTTGACCCCAAAATAGTCCTTTTTCTTTTTTAGCTATTGATTTGTACAATAACATCCCAATGTGAATCGCGAAAACAAGTCCCATTATAAAAGCGGCAGTACGGTGTGCTAATGCGGCAGCCCTAAAACCAATGATATTATTTGCCAACCAGTTTGCCATTTCAGAATGACTGTATTTCAAAGGCAGACCAGTTCCAGCCAATGTCAAAAATGAGCCAGCCATACCTATGTGTAACAAACGATTTGTTCGTGTGAATCGCTTAACCCGTTTCTTTGATTTAGTTGGTCTGTGAATAGGACCGTCCATAATTCGTTTAATTAACAATCTGATTAACCACAATATTGTATGTCCACCAAAAATAGTTAGTGTGATAATGAGTAGCCATACCATAAACACATGAATAAAATGAAGAACAGGATTTTGTGTTTCCATCATAGGTGTATAATGTTCAAGATATTGCACGAAGTTTAGATTTACTTGTTCATGACATCGCCCACAAGTTTCCATAATTCGTTCTTTGCCGATTGTAGATTCTGGGTGATCACTTGGTAAAATGGAGTGATTATCGTGACAGGAAATACAAGTTGCAAAATCCTCTCCTTGATAACCTAATTGGTACATTTGTCCATGGTAGGATGTATTATATCCTTCTAGTACATGTTCATTCAATTGAAAACGCATTGTGATTTCACGGTCATCGTGACATCTGGCACAAAGTTCAATTTCAGATTGCCCGAAAAATTCTTCATTGGCTTTTTGAATTCGTTGGTCATCGTGGCAATCTATGCAAGATGGTGCTTCAGTGTGTCCTTTTTGTCTAGAAATAAAATGTGTAGATTTCTCATATTCACCTTGTTGTTTTGGATGGCAATCATCACAAGACTTTTCTAACGCGCTATCATTTGTATGATCAGGAGCCATATAATGGTAAGTGTGACAATTTCCACAATTTGAAGCTTCACCTCTTTCAATTTTCTCAAGTTCATCTCTGTGAATTGCACCGTGTGCGTCGTTTGAACCAGTTATTAATTTCCCACTATGACATTTCAAACAAACTTCGTCCAACTCGATATCAAAAATACTAGAAACTGCACCTCCAACCATTTCAGTTTCGTGCCCTGTATGACATACTACACAAGTCACCATTGCGGGATCGTGTTCATCATGTGGTGTATGTACTGATTCTTGATAACCTTCGTGACACGAAATACAAACATTATCTAATTTATCAATTGCAACTAAACTCTTTTCATCTCGTGGAGATAAAACTCCGTGCTTTGCGTGACAATCTGAACAAACTGGGGCTTTTAGATTTCCGCTTTCTAACTGAATGTAGTGTCCACTCAAAAAGTAATTTTCAACCTTTTCTTTGTGGCAACTTCTACAAGTTTCTGCTAGATGGAGTTTCCAACCGTGAGGTGTATAGTCTTTCCTTTCTAATTTGTTATGAGGAGAATGGCACGAAACACAAGTTACATCAGCAGTTTCAGTTTCTTCGTGCCAGTGTGCTGAATGCAAGAAATCATTTACAATATCGTTATGGCAAACACCGCAGACTTCACGAGGTTGACCTTGCCATTTAATTTTATGCTGTCCGTGACAATCAGAACATTTTGGAACAGTTGTGTATCCCTTTTCTATGAGCGGAGCATGAAATCCAGCATTAAATTCTTCTTGAGTGTCTTCGTGACAAGATCCACAATCCGGAAGTTGTAAAAATTCAGCATGAGGAAAATCATCAAAATCTTCAAGATCTTGATGACAATCTGTGCAAGAAAAATCTTCGTGAGGAGTATCTGATAAATGGTCTGAAGTTACATAAAGAGAGTGGGTGAGACCATATTTAGTAGTTTCCATCGTTTCATCACTATGGCATTCTTCACAAGATTCATTATCTTGCGTTATCGAAAATGCTGTGAAAATAATAAATAAGAATGTTGTTTTGAGTAAACTTAGTTTTTTCATTATATACCGTTATTTGAATATATTTTATTAAAAAAAACTGCCTTTATCAAATCAGATAAAGGCAGTAAAGCTAACTATTTTCTATTTTTTCTTTCCATATCTTTTGGAAATGGATGTGCAATTTGTTTATACATTTCTTCAAATTTAAATTCTGTGAATGTAGGGCTTTTTTTATTGTGGCAAGTTACACAAACTTCCTTAGTTGGCATAATGAGCCCTTGAGTTAGAGCCAGCTCATAATCTTTTTTATGAGATTTTTTGTATTCTTTACCAGCACCGTGACAAGATTCACAACCTACGCCTTGTAAACCTGTCATTCGTTTTACATCTTTAGTAGGTTTACCTTTTTTTGTTGTCTCAGCATAGAATTTATCGTTTTTCACTTCAAAACCACCGTTCCCGTAGCCAGTTGCGTGGCAAGACAAACATTCAGGGGCTTCGTAAGCAGGTAGCTCGAGCTTCATCTCTTTTGCGACTTTAGCAGCTTCCTCAGATTTGAGAGTTTCCAAAGCACCTGAGTGAGGTCCTTCTTCCCAAGCTTTATACTGTGCACCTTTTTTTGAACTTTTATGACAAGTCTTACAGCCCTGTGAACCGATGTATTCGAATGTCTTTTCTTTCTCTTCAGCCCATAAAAATACTGTGAGTGATAAAACTATTATTATTGCTTTCATTTTTTCTCCTATTGTTTATTAAAATGGTAAATATGTTAGCTATATCTTGGTTTTAATTTATATGATATTTTACATATAAAGCTATAAATCAGATAAAAAAGTCAACAAATCTTTTAATAAAGAGCTTTTCTGAGATTTAAGTACTTTTGATATTTATAATTGTATCATAGTAAAATATCAAGATCTTGTTGAAAGATCCAAATATAATTACCCTTACTTAAACACCTATGTTGTGGGATAAAAAATGTGATTTTAACAGATAATCAAACGATATTTCTTGTTAAGCACTCATAAATCAAACTAATTTTCTGGGCTGTTTTTACGGGCAAATTTAACTATTTGAATAGATGAGGATTATATGAACAATATACTTGCAAATATACCACCAGCTGTGAATGAGCAAATTAAAAGTTATGCTCGGGGAAGTGTGGAGAAACTTTCGCTAAAACAAAAAATAAATGAGTTAAAATCAGAAACATTTGAAATTCCTGTTATTATTGGCGGGAAAGAAATTAAAACAGGAAATACAGCAAATTGCGTGATTCCTCACAATCATCAACATATCTTAGCAACTTATCACAAAGCTGGACAAAAAGAAGTTGATTTGGCTATTGAATCTGCCATTAATTCTGCAGAAGAATGGGCAAATATGCCTTGGCAATCTCGTGCTGCTATTTTCAAAAAGATGGCAAATTTATTGGCTGGTCCGTGGCGTGATACATTAAATGCTGCTACTATGTTGAGTCAAAGTAAAAATGTATTTCAAGCGGAAGTTGATTCTGCGTGCGAACTAATTGATTTCTTCAATTTTAATGCTGAGTATATGCAACAGATTTACCAAGAACAACCTCCATATTCCCCGGACGGAATGTGGAATATGGTTCAATATCGACCTCTAGAAGGATTTGTCTTTGCAGTAACTCCATTCAATTTTACATCAATTGCTGGGAATCTACCGACAGCACCTGCACTAATGGGAAATGTTGTTTTGTGGAAACCTGCCTCATCATCAGTTTATTCCGGATATTTTTTAATGAAATTATTCCAAGAAGCTGGATTACCTGACGGTGTGATTAACTTTATCCCTGGTTCAGGTGGACAAGTTGGAAATCCTGTAATGCAAAGTGAGCATTTGGCTGGTGTTCATTTCACAGGTTCAACTGAAGTCTTTCAAGGAATGTGGAAAACTATTGGTGATAATATTGAAAAATACAAAACTTATCCGAGAATTGTTGGCGAAACTGGAGGGAAAGATTTTATTGTAGCACACGAATCATCAGATGTTGATGCTCTCACCACAGCGATGGTTAGAGGTGCATTTGAATATCAAGGACAAAAATGTTCTGCAGCATCTCGATGTTACATACATAAATCACTGTGGAATGATGTTAAAAAGAAATTCGTTTCACAAGTTGATACAATTAAAATGGGTGATGTTGAAGATTTTACCAATTTCGTAAATTCAGTTATTGATGAAAATGCGTTTGATAACATCACATCCTACATCGATTATGCAAAAAAATCTAATGAAGCTGAAATAATAACAGGTGGAAATTATGATAAATCAAGTGGATATTTTATTGAACCGACAACTATTGTAACAACAAATCCACATTTCAAAACGATGGAAGAAGAAATATTTGGTCCTGTTTTAACAATTTATGTCTATGACCAACCTTGGGAAGAAGTTCTAAAACTTGTTGATTCTACTTCACCGTATGCATTAACAGGTGCAGTATTTTCTCAAGACAGGCAAGCAATTGATATAGCAAATAAAATTCTCGTGAATTCTGCGGGTAATTACTATATCAACGATAAACCCACTGGGGCAGTAGTTGGACAACAACCATTCGGTGGAGGAAGAGCATCCGGGACAAATGATAAAGCAGGTTCACCTATGAATTTGTTAAGATGGGTATCTCAGCGAACAATCAAGGAAACATTTGTGCCACCTAAAGATTATCGCTATCCGTTTATGGAAGAAGAGTAGGAAACAGAGAATCAATTAAGAATTACGAGAATTGGACAGACAACGACTTCATCTTTGAAAGAGTGTGTACGATTACTGAAGTTAATTTAAATTTAAGTAAATTAAACAATAATAAAACAAGAGGTAAAAAATGACAAAAATAAAAATACTTATTATGGGAGCTGCAGGGCGTGATTTCCATAATTTTAATACATATTACAGAGATAACGAACAGTATGATGTAGTAGCATTTACTGCAACACAAATTCCGGATATTGAAGGACGAGTATATCCAGCTGTTCTTGCAGGGAAACTATATCCAAATGGAATTCCTATTCACGATGAATCTGAATTATTGGATTTAATCAAAAAATATAGCGTAGAAGAAGTTGTGTTTTCATATTCAGACCTTCCACACGAAGTTGTGATGCACAAAGCAGCAATAGTGAATGCTGCTGGTCCAGATTTCAAAATGATGGGAATGACAAGAACTGCAGTTAAATCTACTAAACCTGTTATAGGAATCTGTGCAACAAGAACTGGATGTGGTAAAAGTCAGACTACAAGAAGAGTTGCAGAAATTTTGAAAGATGCAGGAAAACAAGTTGCTGCAATCCGTCATCCAATGCCTTACGGTGATTTAGCAGAACAAGCTGTTCAGCGGTTTGCGGATCTTGATGATTTAGTAAAACACAAATGCACAATTGAGGAAATGGAAGAATACGAACCACATATTAACACAGGTACAATTGTTTATGCGGGTGTAGATTATGAAGCCATTGTCCGTGAAGCTGAAAAAGAAGCTGATATTATCCTTTGGGATGGTGGAAATAATGATATGTCTTTCTATCAAACAGATTTGCTGATCGTTGTGGTTGACCCTCACAGAGTTGGTCACGAAGAGATGTATTATCCTGGAGAAACCAATTTGCGGTTAGCTGATGTTGTGGTTATCAATAAAATTGTAACTGCAGACCCGTATGATGTGGATGAACTTCGTCAGAATATCCGTAGAATAAATCCAAATGCGATAGTAGTTGACGCTGCATCTCCAATATCAGTTGAAGATGATAAAATCATCACAGGTAAAAAAGTATTAGTAGTTGAAGATGGACCAACTTTAACTCACGGTGAAATGAAGTACGGTGCAGGTGTTGTTGCAGCAGAAAAATTTGGTGCTGCTGAACTTATTGACCCACGACCTTACGCAGTTGGAAAACTCAATGAAACATTTGAGAAATATCCAGAAATCGGTACATTGTTACCAGCAATGGGTTATGGTGAACAACAAATGAAAGATCTCGAAACAACAATCAATAATGTTGAATGTGATGCTGTAGTTATTGGAACTCCAATTGATTTACGCAGAATTGCCAACATTAAACATCCGTCGGTTCGAGTTGAGTATAAACTACAGGAAATCGGTAAACCTGATTTAGTAGATGTATTAGAAGAATACACAAAGTAAATAGAAGTAAATTGTGAAGTGAGTGGCATAAATTCTATGTCACTCACTTTTTTTTAGATGAATCAAAATCAACAAAATAAAACAGTGATAATCGCACTTGGCGGAAATGCACTATCTCCAAAAGGTGAAGCTGGAACAATAACTCAGCAATTTTCACATACTCGTGAGAGTTTGAAATCCGTTATGCACTTTGTTCGTACTGGATACAATATATGCTTAACACACGGAAATGGTCCTCAAGTTGGAGCTGAAATGTTCAGAAATGAACTAACTGCTGATGAAATACCACCGCTACCACTCGGAGTATTAGTTGCTAACACTCAGGGTGCAATTGGTTATATGATTCAACAATCTTTGCAAAATGCCCTTTACAAAGTTGAATCTTCAAGAGAAGTTGTTTCATTTATTTCACAAATGAAAGTTGACAGAAACGACCCTGCAATTGAAGACCCAACAAAATATATCGGAAGAAGATACTCGAAAGAAATCGCAGAAGAGTTATCTGAAAAATATCAATGGAAACTAAAAGAACAAGAACCTGGTGAATGGAGAAGGGTTGTTCCATCTCCAAAACCGCTGTATATTTTCAACGGGAAATCAATTAAACATCTTGTTGATTTCGGAACTATAGTTGTTGCAGGTGGAGGTGGTGGAATTCCAGCATACAATAAAGCTGATGGCTCTCTTGAGGGTTTGAACGGAGTGATTGATAAAGATATGTCTGCTGCCCTTCTTGGTCGAGTAATTAAAGCTCAAGAAATGTTCATCATTACTGATGTTGATAATATTTATACTAATTTCAAACAACCAAATCAACAACCAATTATGACAGCTACTTCCAGAGAAATTCAACAGTATTTGGATGACGGACATTTCCAAAGAGGAACTATGGCTCCTAAAATAAGGTCAGCTTTATATTTTCTTAAACATCACGGAACAAAAGTGGTCATAACCTCGATATCAAAAATTGAAGATGCTATTAAAGGAAAAGCCGGAACTACAATTTGGAGAAATAATTAAAGCGGGAATTGATTTCGATTTCTGCTAATTTAGGAGAGGAAACAAATGAAGATTCACGAATATCAAGGGAAACAACTATTAAAGCAATTTGGAGTTCCCATTCAAGATGGTTATATAATTGAAAACATAAATGATGCTGAACAAACTATACGAAAAGTTCAAGAAGAATTTGATTCTTCTGCTGTAATCGTGAAAGCTCAAATCCACGCTGGTGGACGAGGTAAAGGTGGTGGAGTAAAATATTCACCGGATTTTGATTCTGCAATGACTAATGCTAAAAATATTCTCGGTATGAATTTGGTAACACATCAAACTGGACCTAACGGAAAAGATGTTCAAAAAGTTTATATCACTCAAGCTCTCGATATTGAAAAAGAATATTATGTTGCTATCACTCTTGACCGCTCAACTGGAATGGATGTATTTATGGTTTCTACAGAGGGTGGAGTGGAAATTGAAAAAGTAGCTGAGGAAACTCCGGAAAAAATTGTAAAAGAATGGATTGACCCTCTCGTTGGAATTAAATCCTTCCAAGCACAAAAATTAGCTTATGGATTGGAGTTGACGGGTCAGGCATTTAAAGATGCAGTAAAAATATTTAATCAGATATACAAATGTTATTCAGAAACTGATGCATCGCTTGTTGAAATCAATCCTTTAGTTTTGACGGAACAAGGAAATGTTGTAGCCCTCGATGCGAAATTTAATTTTGATGATAATGCTCTTTTCAGACAAAAGAATATTACTGAAATGCGAGATTTATCAGAAGAAGATACAACTGAAATCGAAGCTGGAAAATACAACTTGAACTATATTAAACTCGACGGAAATGTTGGTTGTATGGTCAACGGTGCAGGACTTGCAATGGCTACGATGGATATCATCAAACTGTTTGGTGGTGAACCTGCGAATTTCTTAGATGTCGGTGGAACTGCAAGTGCAGAAACTGTGAAAAATGGATTTAGAATTATTTTATCTGATGAAAATGTGAAAGCAGTTTTGATTAATATTTTTGGTGGGATTGTGCGTTGTGACCGTGTTGCTAATGGTGTAGTAGAAGCTGTAAAAGAATTACATCTTTCAGTTCCAGTGGTTGTTAGACTTGAAGGAACAAATGCTGAAGAAGCCAAAAAAATATTAGCACAATCCGGAGTATCAATTATTCCAGCAGATAGTATGAGAGATGCCGCTGAAAAAGTTGTTAAATCATCAAAAGGGGAGATTTCATAATGTCAATATTAATTAATAAAGATTCAAAAGTTGTGGTTCAAGGAATTACAGGTTCTGAAGGTACTTTTCACGCAACACAAATGTTGAAATACGGTACAAATATCGTTGCTGGTGTTACTCCCGGAAAAGGTGGACAAACTGCGCTTGGAGGTTATGTTCCAGTATTTAACTCAGTTGAAGATGCCAAAATTGAAAAAGATGCAAATGTATCAATTATTTTTGTTCCACCAGCTTTTGCAGCAGATGCAATTATTGAATCTGCTTATGCTGGTATCGAATTGGTAGTTTGTGTATCCGAGGGTGTTCCAGTTCAAGATATGGTGAAAGTAAAAAGAATAATTGACGAAAAAGGAACTCGTTTAATCGGACCAAATTGCCCAGGAATTATTACTCCAGGCGAATGCAAACTCGGAATTATGCCTGGCTTTATCCATAAACCTTTTGGAAATGTGGGAGTAATTTCTCGCTCAGGGACTTTGACTTACGAAGCTGTTCATCAATTGACAGAACTAGGAATCGGTCAAACAACTTGTATTGGAATCGGTGGCGATCCAATAATCGGTACAACTTTCATTGACCTTCTCAATCTGTTCAAAAATGATTCAAAAACTGAAGGGGTTGTATTAATCGGAGAAATTGGCGGAAGTGCTGAAGAAGAAGCATCACAATGGATTGTTGACAATAATTTCGATAAACCTGTTGTGGCATTTATTGCGGGACAAACAGCTCCTCCGGGACGAAGAATGGGGCATGCAGGTGCAATCATATCCGGTGGTAAAGGAACAGCTTCAGATAAAATGAAAACCTTAAAATTAGCAGGAATTCATGTATGTGAAAGTCCAGCTGATATCGGAAAAACGATGGAAAAAGCATTAAAGGACTTATGATTTAAGTAGCTGTACTTTTGTTAGAATTAGATATTAAATTTTGGTCTAAAATTTTGAGAAAACCTGAAGACAAAAAGTTTGATTTAAGAAATTTAAGATCGCAAAGAATCCTTGTGGTTAAAGTAAACAATTATTAGAAAATATTTTGCATAAGTGTTGCTATGCAATGTAAAATTGCTGTAATATTAAAAGCTTTGCTTGATAGCAAATAATAAAATCTGACGCGGGGTGGAGCAGTCTGGTAGCTCGTCGGGCTCATAACCCGAAGGTCGTTGGTTCGAATCCGGCCCCCGCTACCAATCTGAGGTTACAACCTCTAAAATAGAAAAGCCACTTTTAAGTGGCTTTTTTCAAATATTGATAAACTTTCTTAACATAGAAAATATTCTGGCACAACTTCCCAAGGGAAATTGGTTTTAACATTACCAAAATGTCCGTATGCAGCAGTGTTTTTATAATTTGTTGTTCTAAGATTTAAACTATCTATGATTCCGCTTGGAGTCAGGTCAATATTCTCTAAAATGGATTGTTCAATCTCTTTTTCTTTTTTATATCCGGTGCCATGAAAATCAACCATTAAGGAAACTGGATTAGCTTTTCCAATCGCATAAGAAAGTTGAATTGTGCATCTGTCAGCTATATTTTTTGAGACAACATTTTTTGCTAGGAATCTTGCCATGTACGCTCCTGAACGATCTACCTTTGTTGCATCCTTTCCAGAGAAAGCACCCCCACCATGGGGACAGGATCCACCGTAAGTATCTACAATAATTTTCCTGCCGGTAACACCTGTATCCGCTTCTGGGCCTCCTATTTCAAACCTCCCACCGGGATTGATCAAAATTTGTGTATTACTATTTATCATATGACTTGGAATAACAGGAGTAATGATATAATTGGTAATGGCTTTTTTTATCTCATGATTTATAATAGTAGGGTCATGTTGTGTTGATAAAACAATTTTCTTTACAGAATTAGGGACACCATCTACATATTCTACTGTAACCTGTGATTTTGCATCGGGTCCTAACCATGGAAGTATTCCGTCTTTTCTAACTGATGATTGCTGGTGAACTAATTTATGTGCGAGCATAATAGGCATTGGCATAAACTCTGGAGTTTCTCTGCAAGCATACCCGAACATTAAACCCTGATCGCCAGCACCACCTT
>JACKQG010003624.1_pt1 | contig 18721 bp, 16 predicted proteins | sample 8237621 | NCBI WGS metagenome assembly JACKQG01 (sample SAMN15677084, study PRJNA649215) | marine metagenome | biome: marine; feature: Black Sea; material: saline water; isolation source: suspended particulate matter (SPM) from the Black Sea western gyre | collected 2013-06-09/2013-06-10 | depth... | reverse complement strand
TGCCGTCCGCAGGATGGAAACTGCCGACAATAACTCGGGGCGGTGAATGGCGAAATCCGGAGACAAGCACTTTACGATGATTGGCTTTAAAATGAAGCAAGCGTCCGAGCTGAGCGAGAGTCAGCTGATCGCTCTCAAAATCAAAAGGGTTTGGCACGACGCGAAGATCCTGCGCCGCATCGACTGAGGGCAGATACTGACTCCAAAACCAGGCCTGCGGCGCATAGACGCGGTTCGAGTCCGGTAGTTGCCTTAGGTCGGTAAAGACGACAGGTATACCTGCGTCGGCGAGACGATCATAATAATCAGGCGCTCGACCACCATAGATCCGGTTGATGGGGTCAGTCATTACGAGCATTGGCATATCCGGATTTTGAATACGCTTCAGAATAAGCGCATCGGCGAGCTCTTCCGCCAACGGCCGTAGCTCGCCGGAAGGCTCGACCGCACCGCGCCAAGAGTTCCAGAGAAAAAAGTCCACAATAAGAAAAGTCTCAGCAGATCGTATTTCACCGAGTATCGCGTCGAAAATCTGATGCTGCAGCATAGGACGCTCCGCATCGGCATCCCAAAGTGTGCGATCAATCAATAGGCGCGCCTCGTCGTAAGCGAAAGCGTGGCTAAGCAAATCAGTGCCTGCTGGCAAATCCTTCTGAGGGAAGAGCAGGTAGGGCAGAATTGTAATGCCAATGAAGGCACCCAAGAGTAACCAAAGGATGACGCGCATAGTTGGTCAGCATGCAGCGCGATATGGAGATGGCAAGCGTGAGCCGCCGCGGACACCGACCTCTCAGGCTTGCCGGCTACTCACCTACCTTGACTGACTTGAGATTCCAGATGTGCTTAGCGTATTCCGAGATCGTACGGTCGGAAGAGAATTTGCCGACGCGCGCGGTGTTCATAATTGCCATCTTAGCCCAACGCTTTTTGTCGCTAAAGGCTTTGTCCACATCTTCCTGGGCACGCACATAGTCGGCGTAATCCGCGAGACAGAGGAATGGGTCGCCCCCTTCTAGCCAACTGCTGCAGAGGGGCGCAAAAGCGTCGTGCTCGCCGGGCGTGAAGTAGTCAGAACGCAGCCAGTCGATAACCGCCTTGAGTTCCCAATTGCTATTATAGTAATCGTATGGATTATAGCCCTTGGCACGAATGGCCTCCACTTCGTCGACGGTATTGCCAAAGATGAAGATGTTGTCGTCGCCCACTTCCTCGCCAATTTCGACGTTTGCGCCGTCGAGTGTGCCGATCGTGAGCGCGCCATTGAGTGCGAGCTTCATGTTGCCGGTGCCGGAAGCTTCCTTACCCGCGGTCGAGATCTGCTCGGAGAGGTCGGCTGCGGGAATCATCTTCTCCGCCATAGTGATCCGGTAGTTATGCGGGAAGACAACTTTGATCTTACCAAGTATACGGGGATCGTTATTAATTTTCTCGGCGACCTTATTGATAGCGCGGATAATATTCTTCGCGAGCGCGTAACCAGGGGCAGCCTTGGCTCCGAAGATGAAGACGCGAGGGTTCATCTCATAGTTTGGATCATTCAGCACACGGCGATAGAGTGTAAGGATATGCAGCAAGTTGAGGTGCTGACGCTTGTATTCGTGCAGTCGCTTGATCTGCACATCAAAGAGCGCATCGGGGCTGATCACGGTGCCAGAATCGGCGAGCACGAAGTCGGCGAAGGCCTGTTTATTCGCACGTTTGATGCTCATAAAACGTTTTTGGAATGTAGCATCATCGGCCAGCTTGGCGATCGCGTGGAGACGATCTAAATCCCTTGGCCAACCCTCACCCACTTGCTCGGTTATCAAATCGCTGAGGCCGGAATTACAAGCCAATAGCCAGCGGCGCGGCGTAATGCCGTTCGTCATATTGATCAGCTTATCAGGATAGAGCTCATGAAAGGTGGCAAAAAGATGCTTCTTCAGGAGATCGGTATGGAGCGCGGCCACGCCATTGACCTTGGTCGAACCGACGACGGAGAGATAAGCCATGCGCACCATCTTTGGGTGGCCTTCTTCAATGATCGAAAGTTCAGACTTCTTCGCGTCGTTACCCGGCCACTTGGCCTCAACTTCGTCCTGGAGGAAGCGGGCGTTAATCTCGTAAATAATCTCAAGATGACGCGGCAGCACTTTCTCAAAGAGAGGCACGCTCCACTTCTCAAGCGCTTCAGGGAGCAAGGTGTGGTTGGTATAGTTGCAGCAACTGCGAGTGATCTTCCAAGCAGCCTCCCAGTCGAGGTCATACTCGTCGATTAAAAGACGCATCAGCTCGGGAATCGCAATGGCCGGGTGTGTATCGTTGAGCTGGAGGGCATTGTAATCGGCAAAATCCGCCCATTCAGTATGGTTGGCGTGGTAACGGCGGATGATGTCCTTGAGCGAACAGCTAACGAAGAAATACTGCTGAACGAGGCGAAGCTCCTTGCCGTTCTCAGTTGAGTCATTGGGATACAACACTTTGGAAATCGTCTCGCCCATGGCTTTTTCTCGCACCGCTTCGACGTAGCCACCCTCGTTAAAAATATCGAGGTCGAACTCCTGGGTGGACTTGGAGTCCCAAAGACGGAGAAAGTTAACTGTTTCACCGCCGTAGCCGATGATGCCAATATCGTAGGGCACGCCTTCGATGATCTTCTGATCGACCCACTTCGGTTTGAAGACGCCTTTGCTATCCATCTGGTGCTCGACGCGGCCGTAGAGCTCTACTTTTTGGGCGAAGTTTGGGCGCATGACCTCCCAAGGGCAGCCTTTTTCCATCCAGACGTCGGGATGCTCGATTTGGTAACCGTCTACAAACTCTTGGCGGAAGAGGCCGAACTCGTAGTGGATACCGTAACCGATGGCCGGCAAGTCTAGGGTGGCGAGCGAATCCAGGAAGCAGGCGGCGAGACGGCCGAGACCGCCATTGCCTAGCCCCATGTCGGCCTCCTCGTCGGCAACGTCCGTAAAGTCCTGCCCGAGTTCCTCGAGTGCGTCGCGCGTCTGCTTAAAAAGACCGGCATTATGCAGATTGTTAACGAGTAAACGCCCCATCAAATATTCGAGACTCAGATAATAGGCCCGACGCACCTTCTTCTCATGGTGGACGGCCTGCGTCTTCATAAAACGGTCGAGCAGACGGTCGCGCACGGCATAGCAAGTCGCGGTCCACCACTCATCCTTAGTCGCGCTTTCCTGGTGACGCGCGAGCGTAAAACGGAGATGGTTCAGAATCGAAGTTTTCAGCGATTCTTTGGTATTCTCGACCTCAAAACGGTACCCATTCGTCGCTCCCTTGGTGGCGGCTGCTTTTTTGGCAGAGGATTTTTTAGGCTTTGGAGCAGTAGTTGTCATGTGACGTGGTTGATTGTAGGAAAATATCTCAGGTTAGTCGCACCCAGAAAGAGAATTTAATAAACTCTTTCGCTTCTGGATGGAAGCGAGAAAGCAGAAAAGAGGCCGTTTCTAGCCAAATATGCGCTTCACTTAAAAAAAATGAGAGCCGCCTGCGGTTGTACCGTTTAGCCCGAAGAGGGCTCACTGAGGAAGCAGGGAAGTAGGGCGGCATCCTTCATGCCGTGGATAATCTTCTTATCAGCGGGACAAAGCGTGGCGAGAACACCCTGGAGCTTGGCGACCTTGGCCGACTCGTTGACGAAATAATAGGGGCATAGCCGCATACGGCCCTCCATTGAATACAGGCTACCATCGTCCTGATAGACAGAATGACGCAAGCGCTTGGGTTTTTCGTAGGTCTGCAAAATGTGGAGTGAGGTATCCGCCATTGTGATGGCCTGCTGGATCGCACTCTCCCACTCGGCACGCGACGAATCACTGCCCAGCGTCACGCTGCGGGCACCCCAGGCGCTTTCGTGGAAACCGCTAATCTTAATAATCAAATTACGCTCTTTCTGACTCGCTTCGATCAATTGCGACCAGTCCGTCATCGGTTTCCCACCGACTAAGGGGGCATCGAGCACAGCGTTGGGCGGCAGTTCAACCGGATCCATGACCCAAGTCTGCGGAATGACTTTGGCCAAGGTTTTGTAGGACTGCCTGGAGAGATTCTCTTTCCAGTAATCTTCTAAAATGTGGTGGTGGAAGAGGGCCAGGTTGAGTTTCTCCTCCTGAAAAGGCCGCATCGGCGGCGTCAGCCGGATGTGGGCGGCTTCACGGGCTTTGAGCAAAAACTCAGCGATCGATACGTTGGCCAAATCAAACAACTCCCAAAAGCGGTAGATCACATCAACTTTTTGTGGATCCCCATCAATGCCCACGCAGATATCATCACCCAAGGGCATGACATCGTCGGGATGAAAAACGTGAACCCGGCGCCCCTGTTGGCGGAGTTGCGAAGCGAGCCATTCCATCTCGGGCCGATAAGTCGCCGCCTCGTCGCTGACGAGGATCGCGATATAGGGTGCGGTTACATGGGGCACCCGGCCGGATAAAACATCGTAAAACGCCGCCACCATGTCCTGCTCACCGGCCCCGATCAGGGCCTCACCGTGCACTGGCGCGTAGAGCTGGTTCAAAAAAGCGGTCAGCCCAATGCCCCCGGGCACCGAGTCGATCTCTGTCATGGCAAAGCCATCTTCCGTCACTAAGAGGTCGGGGCGAATGACCATCGGCATCGCGCCGCGTAAGGCTCGGGCGCGTGCGTGCCGGATGAGTGCCTCGGGCTTGCCGCGGTTCAGATAGGCCGCGACCCATGGCGCTGTCAGCGAGCGATTACGTAAAAGGTTTTTTCCTTCTGCCGAGCGCAGGTAGAGCGTCTCCTGCGCCTTATAGAATTCATAGCAGGCCTGCCCGATCTGCTCGATCTGCTTAACCTGCGCAGACGTCAGCGGAAAGGCCTCGGGCGAGTAGCGCCAGGTCTTATTCTCAAACAAGCTCTGGTCTGAAAACGCTTCAAGCACTTGCGGGTAACTTAAGCCTGAGGAATTCATACGCATTTACTCATCGCCAAATTCACGATCAGCGGCGGCTTTACGGGAAGTGGGGCCGCCAGCGCGGAGCCATGCGTGGATAAAGGGGTCAAGAGCTCCATCCATCACGGCCTGCACGTTGCCCGTTTCCACTCCCGTACGGAGGTCTTTGACCATCTGGTAAGGCTGGAAAACATAGGAACGGATTTGATTACCCCAGGCAATCTCCCCCTTCTCCCCATAGAATTTCTCCATCTCGCTGCGCTTCTCGTCCTCCAGTTTTTCGTAGAGTCGTGACTTGAGCGTTTTCATGGCGGTGGCCTTGTTCTTAATTTGCGAACGTTCGTTTTGGCAAGTCACCACGATACCGCTCGGAATGTGCGTCAAGCGCACGGCCGACTCGGTCCGGTTGACATGTTGCCCACCCTTACCGCTGGCTCGATACACATCCGTACGGATATCGGCCTCATCGATCTCAATATCAATATCCTCGTCAATTTCCGCAATTACATCGACTGAAGAAAAGGACGTATGCCGCCGGGCGTTGGAGTCAAACGGACTGATACGAACGAGGCGGTGCACGCCGCGCTCGGCCTTACAGTAGCCGAAAGCGTTGGGCCCCTCCACACGTATGGTGGCCGAGCTAATGCCGGCTTCTTCACCCGGCTGAATATCGAGTACCTCCGTTTTAAAACCGGCATGCTCCGCCCAGCGACTGTACATGCGCAGAAGCATGTCTGCCCAGTCGCAGCTCTCTGTACCACCAGCTCCCGAATTGATCGTCAGGAAGGCGTTACAGGCGTCATGCGGCCCACTGAGAAAGGAAGCCAACTCCAGTTGGTCGAGCTTCGGCTGCAGACGCTTGAGCGTATCGATAAGTTCCTGCTGGTAGCTCTCCACATCTGGGTCGCCGTTCATTTCGTCGACCAGTTCCAGCATAGCCTGCATATCTCCGATGTCCGCATTGAAGGCACGCGCCGGATTGACCGTGTTCTTCAACCGATTAACCTCGGCGATCACTTTCTGAGCGGCGGCCTGATCATCCCAGAAACTCGCCTCTGACATCTGCGCTTCCAGATCCTGGATGCGTGCCTGCTTGGTATCCCCGTCAAAGATACCTCCAGATATGGCCGGCGCGGCGTGTGATCTCTTCAATTTGCGAACGAACTTCAGGTGTCATCAGATTCATAGCCCTGAGTGCAACAAAGCCCGCCAAATATTAAAGATTAAAATGTTTACCTCCTGCCTCTTCTCGAAAAAGTAGCCAGCACGCCTCAATCAACGGCCTAAAGTACGGCATCCAGCATGAATATTTCCCTCTTCGACTACCACCTCCCAGCCGAGCTCATCGCCCAAGAGCCCGCCGCGGTGCGCGACGCCTCCCGCCTAATGGTGATCAACCGGGCCACGCGCGAAGTGACCCACGCATATTTTTCGCAGATCGGGCAGTATCTGCCAGCCAAGCCTCGCTTTTTTCGCAACAACGCCGCAGTGCTCAAAGCGCGCATCTTCGGTCAACGTCCCACCGGCGGCAAGGTCGAGTGCCTTCTGCTACAACCCGCCGAAGACGCCCAAACCTGGTGGTGCCTACTCAAGCCGGGCAAAAAAACCTTCAGCGCCGGCAGCTTTGGGCTGCCGGGAGACTACCAAGCCGAAGTCCTCGAAATGGGCAATAATGGCAACTACCGCGTCCGCTTTCAACCCGAACGCGACGAATCGATAACCGACCTTTCCGAGCGCCTCGGCATCCTTCCTCTACCCCCCTACATCGAACGGACGGACCAGGATCCCCGCCGCTGTCAGGACAACGAGCGCTACCAAACCGTCTATGCCGACTACGATCAGCGCATCGCAGTAGCCGCCCCCACCGCCGGCCTCCATTTCACGCCCGGACTCATCGCAGAGCTTGAAGCGGCCGGAGCCCGCTTCCATGACCTCACTCTACAAGTCGGCATCGGCACCTTTCATCCGATCCAGGTTGAGAATATCAAAGACCACAACATCCACCGCGAGTGGTACGAGATCCCCGCATCCGCCTTCGCCGAGTTACAAAACCCCGACGCGGGCGCACGCATCGCCGTCGGCACTACCTCCGTGCGCTCGATCGAAGATGCCATGCGGCGTATCCGACAAAACGCTGAAATCGGCCTAAGGCCTTCCGGTTCGGTCCAAGCCGAGGCCGACATTTACATTTACCCTCCGGCCGAATTCGCCGCCGTCGATGCGATGATCACCAATTTTCACCTGCCCAAATCGACTTTGCTCTGCCTCGTTTCGGCATTCCTGACCCCCGGCTCGGAAGCAGGCATTGATTGGCTAAAGGAACTATACGCTGAGGCCATTGATTATAAGTATCGCTTTTACAGCTATGGCGATGCCATGCTTATTTTGTGATAAACAACCACTTGTAGCGATGTCGTGCCAACGACGTTGAACGGCTCGACCACTCGATCCTGCTCGACCTTGCTGGCGCAAGTTCGCTACGGTTTGCCGAGCACACGCATTTTAATTTTCACTCGGGAATAAACATCGCTGCCTCCACTCACATGAATGACTCAGACAATTTGAACTTCGAAGACATCGTGAGTGCCTATTACCAACCGCTCTACCGTTTCGGCTACAGCTTGGCCAAAAACGAGCATGAGGCGGGCGACTTAGCCCAGCAGACTTTTTTCATCTATGCGGAAAAAGGGGAAAGCGTGCGCGATAAATCCAAGATCAAATCCTGGCTCTTTACCACACTCTACCGTGAGTTTCTCCGGCGTCGGCGCAAGGACAGCCGGATGGATCATTATGAGCCGGACATGCTCGAAGCGGCGGGCGGCACGGTCGAGCCCCACATCCGCCGCCATTTGGACGCCAATCTCGCGCTCGAAGCCCTCGCCGAGGTCGACAAGGTCTACCGCCAGCCACTCGCTCTTTTTTATATGAAAGACCTCTCCTATAAAGAGATCGCTGAAACACTTGACGTGCCCATCGGCACTATCATGTCACGCCTCTCTCGAGGTAAGGCCCAGCTTCGCGACATATTTAAACGCAAGGAATCCGAAACCGCCTAAAACTACCGAGGAACCTGCCACTATGCAACGCGAAGAAGCCAAACAACTCCTCGAACTCTGCCGCCCAGAACAAGAGAACGACCGCCAAGACCCCGCCCTGGCTGATGCTTTTGCCCTGCTCGCAACCGACAGCGAACTCCGCGCTTGGTTTGACGAGCAGCAAGCTACCGATGCTCGCATTAGCGAGAGCCTAAACTCGATCGAAGCCCCTGCCCGCCTCCAGGCCGAAATTCTCGCTGGCATCCGCCTGCATCAAGCACAGTCCATCCAAAAGCTAGGGCCCGCCGAGACCGCAGGTGAAGCGCCCGGAGGTGAGGCCTCTTCCTTCGCTGGCACTCCCCGCGCGCAGGCCTGGTGGCTCAAGCCCTGGGCCGGAATCGCCGCGCTTTTCGCTGTTATAATGGCGATTCTCAATCTGCCCCATGACGAGTCAAGCGCCCCCGACTCTCCAGCATTAGCCGGCCTGCCGCCTGTCATCCAATTCCTCTCGCAAGAGATCGACTCACTCGCATTGAGAGGCTTCGATAAGCGCGACGACCAAGCCGAAAATTTAAGAGCCTTCCTCGCCAGCACGCAGGCCCCCTCACCCGCGACGATCCCAAGGTGCCTGAGCACCATGCCGACGATCGGATGCACCACCTTTCTGTATGAGGGTGCACAACTCAGCATGATTTGCTTTAAAAACGGAAACGTGTATCATCTCATTACGTCTGACTCGGTCACCTTTCCCGCCGCCCTGCCCACGCAGCCAGAAATCTTCCAAACCACTGACAAAGCTTTCCGCGTCTGGGTAGAGGGCGATCAAGTTAAAATTCTCACCGTACACGGCACCAAAGAAGACATCCCGGAATTTATATAACGGCGCCATGATAAAAGCAGCTATCCTCCTCATCCCTCTATTCCGTGTTTGAGGAGGGCTTTATGCCCCCTGAGGCACCGCACTGCTCTTTCGTTGGAATGTCAGCGAAGTAAGCGACGTCCACTCGAAAGGGCAGTCAGGCCCCAAGGCTTTCGTCTCGACAAAAAAAGGACTGCTCTGTATCCTACTCACATCATGAGGTCATTTGTTCCTTTACTCTTCATATTGATCATTGGACTGTCCGGTTGCGTGTCACCCACCACCGTCGATTACGACCGCAGTGTCGCGGCCCAATTTGCCAATTGGCAGTGTTACACCATCGATAGCCGCGAGGCGCGCGCCAGTTACCAAGATGTGGTGCTCAGCCCGATCGTGGATCGGCGGATTGAGCAGGCCATCAACCAAGCTCTACAGGCCAAAGGTATGCGTGAAGATTGCCCGGAAGCCGACTTCCGAGTGACCTTCAACACCCTCACCACAACCAAAACCGAGATCAATGACCTCGGGGTCGGGCCCACTCCCTTCCGCCGCCATCCCTATTATGGATACGCCGGCTACAGTATGATCGACATAGATCAATACGAGCAAGGCACCTTCATAATTGATCTTATCGACAACCGGAGCAAAGAGCTCGTCTGGCGCGGCGCCTACACCCAACGCCTCGGCTGGAGCGCCCCCGGCGACGAAGAGGTGCAGGAAATTGTTAATGACATACTAGCGAATTTCCCGCCCAAGCAGTCGATCTCGAAATAGGCTACGACCCGCGCGCACCCAAGGTGGAAGCTAGCAGGCTTGAGTTCACGGCGCAGGATCCGGACGACTGCGACTTCATCGAGGCCCGTGCGCTCTTCGATTTTTCACTGAAGATTGCCGCTTTACGCAACGGGTTTAAGCAACGAGACTCACACTTTTATTTAACTCAACCACTGAAGCCATGGGGCGCAATTCTATACACAAAATCAAACGTCCGCCTCGCCACTCGAAGGGGCCGACCATTATCTATCTGGAAAACGAGGACGACCTCTTCGACTTGATCGAACGGACGGAAAACCCGCTCCTGCTCGTGCTTGAAGGTGTACAGGATCCCCATAATCTAGGGGCATGCCTCCGTACGGCCTCGGGCGCAGGAGTGACTGCAGTGCTAGCGCCCGTCAAGGGCGCTTGCGGCATCACGCCCACTGTGCGTGACATCTCCTGTGGCGGGGCAGATGATGTCCCCTTCCTCAGGATCAAAAATATTGGGATGATGCTGCGCAAGTTCCACGACACAGGAATTAAAATCGTGGGTACCTCGGATCGCGGCAATGATATGCTCTACGACGTCGATTTGACGGGGCCGACCGCCTTCGTGCTCGGCAGCGAGGGCTGGGGTCTCCGAAAGGTGACAGGCGACCTCTGCGACCACCTAGTCAGTATCCCAATGCACGGCACGGTGGACTGCTTGAACGTATCCGTCTCAGCGGGCGTTTGCCTCTACGAGTCAGTGCGGCAGCGGATGTAAGCGAGTGGATGGGTAACGACTGGAACGTTTTTGTTTATGGCACCCTCAAGCCGGGGGGGCATTACTGGCCAGAGTTTTGCGAGGGCAAGCTGGCAAGTGAGCCGGTAGCGGCCAAGGTTAGGGGGCAGCTCCATGATCTGCATCTGGGCTACCCAGGCTTGCTCTTAAAAGGTGATGCGTGGGTCAAAGGCTATGTGCTGGAGTTTGCCACCGAAGCGGACTTTCTGCGCCTCGACTATCTGGAAGGCTACGTGCCTGGGCGGTCGGAGGCCGAGAATGAGTACACGCGTCTACGGGTGGACTGCTTTGCGCCAGAGGGCGACGCGCTCGGCGAAGTTTGGGTGTATGAGATGACCGCGGCGACGATGGAGCGGCATGGTGGAACCCTGATCGAGAATGGCGATTGGCCTGTTTAAGTGGGCCGGTCTTGTTCAAGCCGCCGTCCGCCTACGGGGTGTGACCACCCACCATAATAATACGGTCATACAGCATCACTGCCGGACGGTTATCTTGGCGAGATGACCCACCCCAGCAAAAAGCCCCGCTCTACCGAGCGGGGCTTGTAAAACTGACTTTTACGGTAGTGGGGTGATTCTATCGCCCCAGCTTTCGATTCGCCTACCTGCACGGGCGGGTCGGAGGATAGAATCCATCCGACTACAGCTTACTCGAAGCTGTGAGCGCCGAGTTTGCGGTCGATCTTCTCCATCTTGAGTTGGATGAGAGCGGGCACGCCATTATCGTAGGGCACTTGCACTTCGCCCTGAATGAGGGGGAGTGCGTACTTGTAGAAGTTGTAGTTCATGCTGACGCCATCTTCGTTGATCCAGCTCTCAGGGAGCTTTTTCACCCCGTTGGCTATCTCGGAGAGGTCGACGAGGCCTGTCTCGCACGTATAGGTATCACCCTCGCCACGAAGCAGGGTCACCATCTTATCGGTGTGTCCTGCAACGGCGGCTTGAACGGCGGCTTGGCCGGCCAGGTAGGCTTCGTCGTTGTCGGCCTGCGAGGAACAATGCACGGCAGCGCGCTGCGCCATACCCAGTTTGACGGAGCGGGCTTTGACCTGGAGAGACTCTTCGGCGAGGCTGCGGAGGTATTCGCCGGCACCGCCGAGTTGCGAATGGCCGAAAGCATCCGCACTGGCGCCATCAGTGGAGACAAAGTTACCATCGGCGTCGACGAGACCTTCGCCGACTACAACGACGCAGTATTTTTCCTTCTGGAGCACATGCTGCACGTCGGCGATGAACTTCTCCGGCGAGAAAGCGACCTCTGGCAAATAAATAAGGTGCGGAGCGGCATTGGGATCGTCGCGGCGCTTGGCCAACGCGGCACCCGCAGCGATCCAGCCGGCGCTGCGCCCCATCACTTCGATGATCTGCACGAGGTCGTGCTGCCCCATCCCGGCGTTATCGGCAGCGATTTCTTTAACCGTGGTCGCGATGTATTTGATGACAGAACCATATCCCGGGGTGTGGTCGGTGCTGACAAGGTCATTATCGATGGTCTTGGGAATACCAATGACGCGAAGCGCGTAACCGCGCTCTTGAGCGAGCTTGGAAATTTTGTCGGCAGTATCCTGAGAATCGTTACCACCCGCATAGAAGAAGTAGCGTATATTGTGCGCTTCGAAAACCTGAAGCACGCGATCAAAATCGCCCTGCTTCTTGAGCTTGTAGCGGCAAGTGCCGAGGGCGGCACCGGGCGTAAAGCGGAGGCCGCGGATGTTTTGCTGAGACTCGGCTGCAAGGTCGATGAGCTGCTCATTGAGGATGCCGAGCACGCCGTTGAGGCCGCCGTAGATCTCTTCGATGCACTCATGGTTGAGCGCTTCGGCGACGACGCCGGAGAGGCTGGCGTTGATTACGGATGTGGGGCCGCCGGATTGGGCGACAAGACAGTTACCTTCGAGTTGTTCTGGCATATTTTGTATTTTAGATGTTTAAAAATTATGGATGTGTTGTGTCTATGGGGGCCGTTTCCGAAAGCAATCCTTAAAGAATTGCACCGGGCGTGTAGTCGGCCGCAGTGGGGACGCTCTGAGCCTCTTCACGGACGGTGGCGCAGAATTTCTCGACTTGTGTCGCGGCGAGACCAGTCATGGCCTGGGCACGCGCCATCATATCGCTGAGCTGCTCTAAAGAAAGCCCCAGACGGGTGTCGGAAGCGAGGCGCTCTACGAGGTTGTTACTTGTGATCTCGCCAGAACGGAGGTCACGAACAGTCTGCACGGCATGCTCCTTGATCGCCTCATGAGCTTCCTCCCGACCGGCACCGGCTTTGACCGCTTCCATTAGAACGGTGGTCGTCGCGAGAAAAGGACCGTAGCGCTGATTTTCCAAGTTAATAACAGCGGGATAAACTTCCATCTGATTGAGGATCGTAAGAAAGGTATCAATAAGCCCATCAATCGCAAAGAAGCTGTCGGGCAGGAAAACGCGGCGCACCACAGAACAGGAGACGTCGCCCTCGTTCCACTGGTCGCCGGCGAGCTCAGCTGCCATGGTGAGGTGCCCCTTCAGAATAACGGCGAAACCGTTGAGTCGCTCGCAGCTTCGGCTATTCATCTTATGGGGCATCGCGGAGGAGCCGACCTGCCCCTGGGCAAAGCCCTCACTGGCCAGTTCGTGGCCAGCCATAATACGGAGCGTCTTGGCGAAGCTAGAGGGACCCGAAGCAAGGCGCACGAAGACGGAGACGACTTCGAAATCAAGCCCGCGCGGGTAGACCTGGCCGACATTATCCAGTGCGGCACCCACGCCAAGATGATCGAGGATGCGATCTTCGAGCAAGGCGACCTTTTCCGAGTCCCCCCCAAAGAGTGTAAGTAGGTCCATCTGGGTGCCCACAGGGCCTTTAAGTCCGCGGACGGGATAATTGTTAATGATGCGGTCGAGCTCGCGGACGGCGCAAAGCAGGTCTTCGCCAAACATGGCGAGGCGCTTCCCGAAGGTGGTAGGCTGGGCGGGCACGTTGTGCGTGCGCGCGGTGATCACGAGATGCTTCCACTCCTCGGCCCGCTCAGCGACTTTGAGCAGGGCGGCGACGGCCTTGATACGGACGACTTCAAGGGCTTGGATAATCTGAAGCTGTTCGACATTCTCAGTCAAGTCACGGCTAGTCAACCCCTTATGGATGTGCTCGTAGCCCGCGAGATCACAAAATTCTTCAATCCTCGCCTTGACGTCATGCCGGGTGATGGCCTCTCGCTCGTTGATCGATTCCAGGCAGATTGTGCCCTTCACGCGCTCGTAGGCATCGATCGCGTCCTGCGGAATATCGAGCCCGAGATCTTTCTGCGCGCGCAGCACGGCAATCCAGTAATCACGCTCGAGCGCGATGCGCCCTTCCGCGCTCCAGACAGCCTTCATCGACTTCGATGCATAACGGGCGGCTAAGACATTTGGTATGTTTTCCATGATAGTTTGAATTTGGGGAAAACGCTGCAAATTACAAAACTCTGCGCCCCATGCGACTAAAAAACGGCGAAAATTACCTGCATTCGAGTCGAGCTGCTCGAGCTCCGAGCGGTCGAAAGCAAATTGCTGCGCACTAGAAGAGCACGTAGCCCTGCACCAGCTTGACCAAAAACACCCCGAGATTACTGATTGCGTGTGCACACATGCAGGGGATGAGCGAGCCGTTTGGATTCCAGGGGCCGAAGCGCACCGCATAGAACCACAACGAATTAGCAAAGAGAATGCCCGTGCTAAAAAAAGCTTTGGCTGTAAAGGTCCACTCGAAGCCGTCTTCAGTCGTCCAGAGGTGCGCGTGGATCAGGGCAAAAATGATCGAAAACCCGAGACAACTAGCGACAAGCCAGGCTCGTCCCTTATTCTCGACGACGAGGAATCCGCGAAAGATGACCTCCTCGACCACGCCGGCCGCAATGATGGCAAAGAGAAAATACCAGGCCATCTCCGACTGCTCATCGACCACGCCGAGGGCGATCTCACCACCGGTTTCGAGCCCGAGCAGCAGGAGTGCACCGAGTGCACCGATTATGTAGGCGCCAAGGGGCGCGGCTGTCGCCCCGGGCATCGCACCCGAACATTCGCCACCTGCCTCAGCCGCCCAGCAGTCACCCCAATACATTTTCCCCACATAGACGGCGATGCCGACATAGAGTACAATCACGATAGGGTTTTCGTTCATTATTAGATGATTGATCGATGATGATTAATGACTGAGGTATCTGCGATCACTCATCAGTCATTTGTCATCCACAATGAGTCATTCACATCGTAAGATGTGCTAAATGTGCCGTGAGTCATCCTCGTCCTTTTTCACGTAGCCGCTGTCTTGGCGGCTGTGGTTGACCTTGTTTTTCTTGGTGTAGGACTCGTAGACGTCTTCTGGCGTCATCCCTAGCACCTGGGCAAGCGAGATGAGAAAGTGGAAGAGATCGACCACCTCGACCTTGGCATTTTGCTCGTCGAACTCCTGGTATTTCGCCCACCATTTCCAAGGCACCGAGTCGATCAGCTCGGCAATCTCCTGCTGCATGGCGCGGGTGTAGTTGAGCACCCACTTGGCTTTTTCTTCGTCCGACATGCCGTCGGTGTTCACGCCGATACGCTTGTTGAGGGCATCTTGCTGGTCAAAAATTTCATCGAGTTTATCCATTCCTCATTGCCTAGGTAGATCGTCGCACACTAGCAAGAGGATTCCCTAGCCCCAAGCAACTTTCAGCCAACAATTTGAGTATAATCCCACATTAACTCTTGCGCCAAAAAAACCATTTCATTAGCGATACTCTTCCGTCCACACCGATGCGATCCAGATCCCCGCGCACCCCGTGCCGCCAAACTGATCAAATCGCTCGCCTCCCGACGCCTACCAACGGATCCCAGCTACCGGCTATGACTGCTCTAGCCGAAGGATTACGCTCACATATCAACTCATACGACCATGCCAGAATTCGAAGAAGACAACCCAACCACCTCCCAAAGCCAGAATTATACTCCAAGCACCGACGCCTCGCAAAAGCCACGCACCCGCCGCCGCAGCGGGGGATTCAAGACTGAAGTCGTCTCTCTCAAGAACGCCAAAATCGGCGAGGTCAACGCGGCCGAGGCGATCAAAGAGGAAAAACTCAGCGGCCAAGCCTCGCCTGCTGCAGAGCCGCGCCGCGAACCGCGCGCCGAACGTGAACCACGGGGCCCCCGCCGCGAAACCAATCCGCTACCCAGCCCCGAGACACTCGCCGCGATCGCCCGGGTCGACGCCCGACTCACCGAACGACGCACCGAGCGCGATGCCCGCCGGACCGAACGCGACAAAAACCGACCCGCTCGCACCGATGGCAAGCCAGGTAGCCCTCGCTCCGGTGCCCGCAAGTCCGCTGCGTCCACTAAAAAATCCAAAGGAGGGCTTCTCGCTGCTATTAGCGGATTTTTCGGCAAGCTTTTCGGCAATGAGCCGGAAACCACCCTAAAAAAGAGCGACAGACGTGGCAGCCAAGGCCGGGGGGGGCGCCCTCAAGGCAAAGGCGGTAAGCGTGAGGGCCAAAACCGCGGACGCGGCGGCCACGGACGTAAGCGCGGCGGCAATCGCGGCGGCCCCCGCCGCAATGACCGCCGGACGAACGAAAACGTATCTTCTTAGTGAATTCTAGAAAGATCCTGCCCCAACTCGCCGGAGGCGATAACTGAAAACAATAGCAAACACTTCTTGGGCGCTTCCCGCTACAAATCTATAATTGACGACTCATGGATGTTTTTAAAGTTAGCGGTAGCGGCCCCCTGCATGGGCAGATCGAAGTGGGTGGGGCGAAAAATGCCGCACTACCTATCCTCGCTGCCACGCTGCTGACCGACGAGACCGTCGTGCTGCGCAATGTTCCGGACTTGAGCGACATGCGTTTCATGCTCGAGATCTTACGCCATATCGGGGCCGAAACGACCCAGCCGGAACCCGGCGTCTGGGAGATCACCTCGAAGCAGATCACCCACATCGCCCCCTACGAGCTGGTGCGCAAGATGCGAGCCTCCGTCTGCCTGCTCGGCCCCCTCGTTGCGCGCATGCGCAAAGCCGAGGTCTCCATTCCCGGCGGTTGCGTGATCGGCCCGCGGCCGATCGACCTGCACATCAAAGGACTCAAAAAGCTCAACTGCCAAGTCGAGATCTCCAACGGCTATGTCCGTGTCAACGCCAGTAAGATCAAAGGCGGCCCCATCTTCTTAGGCGGCCGCAGTGGCAGCACCGTAACCGGCACAGCCAATATCGTCATGGCCGCCGTGCTCGCCCCCGGTACTACCCGCCTCGAATGCGCCGCGTGTGAGCCTGAAGTCGTCGACCTCTGCCAACTCTTAGTCAAAATGGGGGCACGGATCGAAGGGATCGGCAGCCCCGAGCTCACCATCACGGGCGTCGACAAACTTCACGGCTGCGAACACAGCGTCATCGCCGACCGGATCGAGGCGGGCACCTTCGTCATCGCCGCAGCCATCACCCGCGGCGACGTCACGGTGAAGGGCATCGCCCCAAAACTGCTCGGCGCCTTCCTCGACAAGCTCGAAGAGGCCGGCCTGCCGATGGAGCTAGGCGAGGACTCTATCCGCGTGCTGCCCTACCAAGGTTCACTCAAACCGGTCGACGTTATCACCCTGCCCCACCCGGGTTACCCGACCGACTTGCAGGCACAACTCAGTGCTCTAATGACTCAAACGGATGGCCTATCCATCATAACTGAACGCATCTACCCTAACCGCTTCATGCACGTGCCCGAGCTCCAAAGAATGGGCGCGGACATTTCGATCGAAGGCCCCAGTGCGATCATCAAGGGTGCAAGTAAGCTCTCCGGTGCGCCCGTTATGGCCTCCGACCTGCGGGCCTCCGCCGCGCTCATCCTCGCAGCCTTCGCGGCCGAGGGGGACACCTGGATTCAACGTATCTACCACCTCGACCGGGGCTACGAGCGCTTCGAGCAAAAACTGACTGCCATCGGCGCAAAAATCGAGCGGCTGAGCGAGAAGGAGATGCCAAAAGAATTACTGGAAGATTAAGAGTCGGGTCTCGATTGGAAACAACGATTCATCCACCAAAGCCGACCTAGTATTTACAAGTCCGACCAAGTCCACTAAATTTCAAATCATGAAATTCGCCAAATACCACGCCCTGGGTAATGACTATCTTGTCCTCGACCCAAAGGACGCGAACGAACTGCCTGGCACCGATGCCATCGTCCGCATCTGCCACCGCAATTTCGGGCTCGGCTCGGACGGTATACTCTACGGACCCCTTCAAACAGACAAGGCCGACTTCGGCCTACGCATTATGAATCCAGATGGCAGCGAGGCGGAAAAAAGCGGTAACGGTCTGCGTATCTTCGCACGCTACCTCTACGACACAGGCGCAGTGAAGAACGAAGGCTTCACAGTCGAGACACTCGGCGGCCTCGTGACGTGCCAAATCGCCGATGGGGCCAAGTCCATTACCGTCGACATGGGGCAAGTCCAGTTTGCTATGGACCACATACCCGTCGATGGCCCCGAACAGACTGATCACAACATCGGGCAGCTGCTTACTTTCAACGGCAAGACACAGACCGTTTACATCGCCGACATCGGCAATCCGCACTGTGTGGTCGTGCAAGACGAGATTAGCGCCAAGCAGGCGCACGAAGACGGCGCAGCGATCGAAGTGCACGAAGCTTTCCCCAATCGCACTAACGTACAGTTTCTCAAGGCGATCGACCGCCACAATATTCAAATCGAAATCTGGGAACGCGGTGCCGGCTACACGCTCGCCTCCGGATCCAGTAGCAGCGCAGCGGCAGCGGTTGCCCACCGTATAGGCCTCTGCGATCGCGACATCACCGTGCACATGCCTGGTGGCCGAATCGGCATCCACATCGGGGACGATTTCGCTATCCGCATGACTGGGCCTGCCACGCATGTGGCCAGCATGATTTTCGACGACGAGGCGCTGGGGTTTTCGATCGAAAAATAGCTTCATTAAGCCACTGCAAGAGTGCCATTAAATCCACGGGGGGGGGGCACAAACCACAACAGTTGCCGGAACTCCTCCCACACCTAGAGGAGCGGGCATATGCATACGGCTTCCTTTAGGTGGCCGCCTGACCCTGTTGTTTAAAATGGCACCTGCTAAGCCATGCTTGCCTACTTGAGCCTTCATCTGTATACAAGACTATGTAGTCTGAATTCGTATGCAAAATCTTATTATCACCTTGGGGGCTTCGGCAGGCGGACTGCATCCGTTAGAGGCTTTTCTTAAATCAGTCGGGTCGGAGCCTAAGGCCAGTTTCGTCATCATCCAGCACCTCTCACCAGACTACAAAAGCTTGATGCCTGAGCTTTTGAAAAAGACGACTCCCATGCCGGTCCATGTGGTCGAACCGGACATGCGGATCGAGGCCAAGCAAGTCT